>Ga0307317_10000397_pt1 | contig 12901 bp, 8 predicted proteins | sample ER_DNA_357_FD_194498 | JGI IMG/M metagenome (GOLD analysis project Ga0307317, IMG submission 194498) | Bulk soil microbial communities from the East River watershed near Crested Butte, Colorado, United States - ER_DNA_357 | ecosystem: Environmental > Terrestrial > Soil > Floodplain | place: USA...
GAACGGAAAGATCAGCAACGCACAAGCCAAGCAGTTGTGGAAAACGATCAGGTCCTCCAACGTCCAGCTGGAAGCGCCGGCCTCCAGGCTGGCTGCATTGAATAAGGTCAAGAAGCTGGACAAGGCCGACCCCAAGCACAAGATCATTTATGCGCTGACGACGATAGGGTCCGGCGGGTGGCCCTCGGTCTCCAAGGTGAAGAGTGTCGGCAAGTACTTGCACGCCGAGCTATCGCTTCCCAAGAGCAAAATGAAGGCCTACAAGAAGGCCGGCATCAAGGTGTTTCTGTTTACCGGCAAGACCGTGTCGGACTACAAGAAGATGGCAGCACTTGACCCATACGGCGTAGTCGTCAATGACGTGGCGAAGTTCCAGGCTTGGCGCAATACGCAAACATAGCGTGACGAGCTGGCTCTGCCGGCTGTGATGAAGAGCCTCGACCGCGATTCGGTCGGGGCTCTTTATTGTGTGGCGCTTGTATTGCGCGTCGATATGACTACACCACCACGAACGCACCGGCTCCAGAACTTGCACCAAACTCAATGTCGAAGGCTTACCTGGGAATCTCAGTCCTCGATCACTGCATGACCTCGACCTCATAAATGCCGCCGCGGTAGCCGTTTCCCTCCTTAGGCAGCGAGGTCAGATATACCAGGACATATCGGGTCGTCACACCTTGCGCGGGCGTCAATGTCGCCGATTCGCCGGCCTTCGATTCCGCGGCCACGGTCCGCCAACGCTTGTCGGAGCGCATTGGCGGCCTCGGCGTCTGGGCAGGGTCAGTCTGCGGGACCCGGAGCTCGACAGCCGTCCCAGCGCCGCTCAGCCTGAGCTGCACAGAGCGCACCGGTTGCGGAGCATCGAGGTCAAGCACCAGGCCGACTCCGCGCTTCAGATTGCCCAGTCTCGGGTTGCCGAAGTACTGAACAGTACGCCAGCGCGTAGCCGGATCGCCGTCGTAGGCAAGCCGCACCTCATCGGGATTCTCGGTCTTGTCCTCCCCCTGCGGATCGAAGTCTCGCGCGGTGGCGATGGTCAGCTTCTTGGGCTGGGTCGGTGCGCCGTTGGATGTGATGCCGGTTTGTTCGCTCGACGCCTTCGGCTCGGGTGAGGTGGAAAGCCGCCGATCCAACACGATCGCGGAGATGATTCCCGCTGCGATCAGCAGCACAGCGAGCACCAGCAGCAAGCCGATCCAGCGCCGCCGCCGCTGCTGGGGTGCTGGCGATGGTCCCGGGGATCTGGTTCGCGGGGGACGGTTGGGCGTTGCCGGTCCTTGCGGGGGTCTGCCACCCGACACCCGGGTGTGCTGAGTGGTGGGTGGAGCGCTTGCCGCCGGAATCGTGTGGGTGCGGATCGCTTCTTGGCGCGTAGTCGTCTGATCGAGGAGCGAAGAGACGGGCTGCGCGCTTACGGCGGGATCGGCCTCGGGGGAGCGTCCGCCCACGGTGGGAATCGGCTGACGCAGCCGCTGCTCTAGGTCGGGGGCGGCATCTGCGCTGCCGAGCACCTTGGTCAGCGCAGTCACGATGGCTCCGACGGTGGTGATCGCGGGCGCGTGGTGTCGCGGCGGATCACCAAGAATCTGATCGCACACGTTGTCGAGTGCCGGTGATACGCCGGCGCGTACTTGCCGCGGCGTCATCCAGTGCCGTCCCACCATCGGGGCATTTGGCAGACCGAACGCCGGGCCACCGGGCCAGCGGCACACCAGTGAGGCATAGAGCAGCCGACCTAGGTCGGTGACATCAACTAGCTCCGGGGTATCGGCACCAGGCACCACCCCACTCGCGATTGGCCGGAGAGCAGCCTCAATCAGCAGGCCGACGATCTTGATGTTTCCACTCGGCGTGATGATCACCGTCTCCGGGCTGATCCGGCGGTGATAAAGACCGAGACTGTGTACGCCGGCGAGCGCGTCGGCCACCTCCCGGGTGATCCACGCGGCCTCGAGGCTCGACAGCGGGCCATGGCTCAAGATCATCTCAAGCGACTGCCCGGTCGCATACTCACACACGATGTAGGAGCCAACTGCCGGGTCGCTGCTGTGCACGGCATCGAGCACCCGAAGGAATCGAGAATCTGTGGCCACCGATGCCTTGCGGGCGGCGGTCAGCAGGTCGTCTTCCCCGGGGTCACTCGGAGCCAGCAGGTGCACCAGCACCGATCGAGACAGCACCTGATCAAACGCTCGCCAGGTGACGGTCGGCTGGGACTCCCCAATCAACTCCTCAAGGCGATAACGCGAAGCGAGGACGGTCCCTGCAGGAAGGGTCGCAGCCTGTGAGCCTTCTCCGCCTTCCTCGACACCGTGAGCGGCGGCCACCTGAACCATGGATCTTGTGCTCTCCTCACCAGCTCCTTCGATGCTAGGAGACGGCGGCCGGATCACTGTGGGCGAATCGCCGGAGGACCTGAAGTCGGCGTATCGATCACCGCTCGCCTCGATCACGGTTTCCTCACGCACCTCCAATGTCGTTGTTGTGGAATCCTCGCCCCGCCGCAACAGGGTCGTCACGATCTGGCTGACTTCATGGATTCGCATCAACCGAGCCATCAGCAAGAACAAGCCGACGGCGACAACACCGGCAACCACCAATCCGAGTGCCAGCGCCAGCTGGGAACCAGACTGACTCGCGAACGCCCACGAGATCACCCAGGCTGCGATCGCCGCCGGAGCCACGGCCAGTATCAACCGTACGCAGTGCCTCACCAGCGCTTCGGCATCAAGATCAGGAAGCTTGCGACGCAGTCTGGAGAAGGAGACTGGTAGGCCGATCAGGTACGCCGCCGAATAGGAGAGAGCCAGACCGGTTGCGACCAGCGCTGGATTGTCGAGCAGCAGGACAACGGCCACGCCGAGGAGGACGTTGGCGCCCGCGATCAAGCACTGCAGGAAGAAGGTGGTACGCGTATCCTCCAGCGCGTAGAAGGCGCGCAGGCAGAGGTATTGCACCGTGAAGGGCACCAGGCCGATGGCGAGCGCCATCAGAGCCCCGCCGACGAAGGCGGCATCCTTTGCGCCTTGGCCGAAACCAAAGACAAGGTGGGCCAGTGGCAGCCCCAAGACCAGGAAGGCGACCGCCGCCGGCAGCAGTGCGGTCATCGCGAGCCGCAGGGCCCGCATGGTTTCCGCGGCGACAGCTGGCCGGTCACCGGCGGCGGCAAGCCGGGAGGCGGCCGGCAGCATGGCCGTGGCCAACGAGACCGTGATCAACGAGTGCGGCAGGATCCACACCGCGTACGCGTTGGAATAGGCGGTGAGCCCTGCGCCTTTGCCACCAACAGTGGCGCCGCTGGCCAGCCTGGTCACCACCACCAGCGCAGCTTGGGTCACCAGGACAAACCCAAGTGTCCACTTGGCCAGCCGGAAAGTCTTGCCCAGCCCGGTGTTCTTGAAGTCCAAGCGCGGCCGGAAGTGGTAGCCGCTGGCCCGCAGGAATGGGATCAGCACAACCGCCTGCGCGGCGATGCCGAGCGTGGAACCCAGGCCGAGCAGCAACTCCTGACCTGTCGTGAACGGTGCTCCGGTCGCAGTCCGCTCGAAGACGATCAAGTACAACAGCAGCACCATGATCGACACCACGTTGTTGGCGATCGGAGCCCACATCATCGGCCCGAACCGGTCGCGCGCGTTGAGCACCTGCCCTGCCATCACATGCACGCCGTAGAAAAAGACCTGGGGCATGCAGTAGTAGGCGAGCATGATCATCGACTGGTACTGGGCGTCTAGTTTTGGGGATTTCCAGCCGGACGCCGAATAGAGCCAGATGATCGCCGGCACGGCGAGCGTCAGCAGCACCGTGATCAACCCGAGCCCGATCAGTCCGGCGGTCATGATCCGATTGGTGTACGCCTCGCCGCGGTCGCGGTCACTCCGAATCGCGCGCACGATCTGTGGCACCAGCACGGTGTTCAGTACGCCGCCGGCTAGCAAGATGTACATGCTGTTCGGCACGGTAGTGGCGAGCGTGAACATCTCCGCCTGCCGAGTGCCGTTGCCGAAGAGGTAGACGAACAACATGAGCCGAAAGAACCCCAGCACCCGGGAGGTCGCGGTCCCCGCCGCCATCAGCGCGCTCGCCGAAACCAACCGCCTGGTCTGGCGGCGCTCCTCCGTATTCGGCTCGTCGGTGCCTGCGCCGATCCCGGGGGGGACGACCCCCCCGCGCCCCCCCGGATCCGGTCCGGGTGGGCTCACGTTGGGTGTCGACGTTTCAGACATCAAGTCTCTCTGCCGGCGCGGAGCTGAGCGCGGGTAGTTCGTCTGGAGCTGTGCCCTCGCCTGCCGCAGGCCCGGCCGATCCACCGCCAGGTGACTTGGTCCGTTCCTTGGCGACCTGGCGAATGCGCAGGAACGTAGTGCCCACGAGGACGATGCCGGCGGCAATGGCGATCGCCCAACCCGTAGTGCCGTTCTGGGTCACCTGCACCTCAATGTCGAACGGCCGCCCCACCGGCCGACCAGACTCGGTGATCAACTGCGCGGTCACCGGTACGACGCCGTTGGCCTTCGCGGTGACCTCGGCGTTGCCCGTGAAGCTGTCTTGTGCCCTGATCTGCGGAGCGTTGATCGTTTTGATGGTGAGCCGTTGGCGGTTTTCAGAGTTGAACACCAGCTTCACCTTGACAGCCCTGGCGTCGGGTCGTGCAGCGTCGGCCTCCAGCGTGTTCCTGATCGTGATCGGGAACTCGACGCCTTGCCGTGCCACGGTCTGGACGCGAGCGCTGCTGCGGATCTGAATCTTGTCGAGCAAGATGTCATCGAGTGCGGCCTGCTGCGGACCGAGAAAAGCCCGGTACGCCTTGTCATGCTTACGCCACTTGGCGCTGGCGGCCCGGGCGACTGCGGCACTGCCCTCGGCTCGCGCGTTCGTCGGATCGACGAGCAGGTCGGCGTAGGTGTCGTTGCTCCGGTCGAACTTTCTGAGGCTGCTGAGCTGACCCGCGGTCAGCTGACCGGCTCGTGCGCCCGAGCTGTAGCGAAACTTCTGCGACCAGGACGCAGGTGTGGTTTTGAGCAGCTCGCTCAACGTGCGTTGCTTCAGCCAAGGCGCCTTGAGCTCCGGAGCACCGTTTGCAGCTTGGGCTGCCGTACTGATGAGCCGAACCTGTCCGTGGGCCAGACCGTCTCGGGCTGCCGTGGCCTCGACCCAACTTTCGGCGAGCATCCGCTGTCGAATATGGATTGCCGTGTCACGCGGATCCGGCCCTGGCCCGCCGCCCTGCGCGGCCTTGGTGAACCTGACGATCGGCACCTGATCGGGCCCGGCCAGCAGCGGCGTTGCGCCCTTAGCCGACGTGTCAGCAAGCAGGATGGCATCGGGCTGCAGAGCGGCGGCGGCCTTGGCAGTGGCCGCATCAGCAGTGCCCCCGGCTGGAAGCACGAGAAGTGGCAGCGATCTGGTGGATTCCACCAGCTTGTTGGCGTTTGCCGCAGCATTGAGCACACTCTCCTGGCCATCGTTGACAAGGGCGGCGATGTCAGGTGAGCCGTACAGCAGCCGATAGCCGTCGTGCGAGGACTGCAGTTTCTGGAAGCCCTCCAGCCATCGGGTGGCGTCGGCTTGACCGGTGCCCGCCGACGTCGTGCCCTCGGAGTCCAGCACCTGATAGCCGCCGGCCATGGTTTGCAGTTCCTCGATCAGCGCGGGATCCACGGCGAAGCTCGTCGTCGGTGTTTCTGCCGCCGTGAGCAGTGCCGTCAACCGGCCGTTCTGACCTACCTCAGCGGCTAGATGATCATCAGACAGCACGCCCTTCCGCAGCAGCGAAGGGCGGGTGTTCAGAACCACGAGCGACGTCATTGTCAGGGAGTTCTTGGGCTTCGCCGCTAGCACGGGCACGAATGTCCGGGCTCGGCCGATGGCGACGTTGTTGCCCCGCTGCAAGATGTGGACGCCCATCAGATACACACCATTGGTTGGAGAGAGCTCCAGATCGGAGATCTTGACTTTCAGCCTGAAGTTGACGGACGCATTGGGTGCTAGGAAAGGCTCGCCGGCTGTGAAGAGGTCCTGGTAAGCGCCGGTGTATCGCGCGCCGAGTGGGTCGTTGGACTCAGACGTCAGCGCCTGCTCCAACCCCACGCGGCCGATGATCGGCGCTTGGTTTCGCCAGAAAAGGGCCTCCAACCGGTTGAGCCGCTGTTTGGTGATGTTCGTGGCCCGGCCGGTGACGGTGATCTCGCCATCTCGCGTGGGCAGCTCGGGCTCCATCGATGTCAGAGTGATCGCGACAGAGGCGACGGGCTCGGTAGCTGCAGCCGGCGACGGCATCAGCAGAAGGCAGAGCCCCGAAACCGCGACCGCTAGCAGTGCGCGGGCCGTACGCACCACGCACCACCTCCTCACCTAGTCATGGTAATTCGCATTTGTTGGGGCGTTCGCGCATCGTGCTTTGGGATCCGCCTACTCGTCGTCGTTCGCAGACGAAGAACATGTGCCAGCCCGTGACAAGCCGGACGTTACAATCGCTCAGCGTGTCTACCTTCCAGCTGAGCGCAGTGCAGGCCGCGGCAGTGGCCGAGCTGCTGAAGATCGCGCCAGTCGCTGACCGGTTGGGCGAGCTGTTCAGCAATGCCGGACACGAGCTCTATCTCGTCGGCGGCAGCGTACGCGATGCCCTGCTGGGCCGGCTTGGACACGATCTGGACTTTGCGACGTCGGCGCGTCCCGACGCGGTTGAGAAGCTGCTTCGGAAGTTTTCTCCGGCCGTGTGGACCATCGGTAAGGAGTACGGCACCATCGGCTGCAAGGTCGATGTCGGCGGCGCCAGCTGGATCATCGAGGTCACGACCTACCGCTCCGACGTTTACACCGGGCACAGTCGTAAGCCGGAGGTCGCATTCGGCGACACGCTGGACGCAGATCTGCTGCGTCGCGATTTCACGATCAACGCCATGGCGGTGTCGATTCCTGAGAAGAGGTTCGTCGACCCGTACGGAGGGTTGAGCGATCTGGCACGTCGGGTGATCAGGACACCTGCCACGCCGGAGAGCTCCTTTAGTGATGATCCGCTGAGGATGATGCGCGCGGCGCGGTTCGTTGCGCAGCTGGGGTTCCGGCCGACCCCGGAGGTGGTCGCCGCAATGCGGGACATGGCAGATCGCATCTCGATCATCTCTGCCGAGCGGATTCGCGACGAGCTCAGCAAGCTGTTGCTGACCGACCGGCCGCGGCCAGGCCTCGACCTGTTGGTGTCGACCGGGTTGGCGGCGAAGGTGCTGCCGGAGTTGCCGGCTCTGCGGCTGGAGCGGGATGAGCATCACCGGCACAAGGATGTTTACCAGCACAGTCTTACGGTGCTGGAACAGGCGATTGAGCTGGAGGATCGGCTGCCGCAGCAGCCGGATCTGATCATGAGGCTGGCGGCGCTATTGCATGACATCGGCAAGCCGGCGACCCGGCGCTTCGAACCGGGCGGGAAGGTGTCGTTTCACCACCATGACGTTGTCGGCGCCAAGCTCGTCCGGAAGCGGTTGTCGGCCCTGCGGTTCAGCGGCGAGGAGATCAGGGCGGTCTCCAATCTGGTCGCACTGCATCTGCGCTTCCACGGCTACAGCGGCGGTGAGGATCACGACGGGGTGTGGACCGACGCCGCGGTTCGTCGCTATGTCCGCGATGCGGGGGACCAGCTGGCCAGGTTGCATGTGTTGACCCGAGCGGATTGCACGACGCGTGATACGGCCAAAGCTGAGCGCCTGCGGGCGGCGTACGACGACCTGGAGCGTCGCATCGAGGAGCTGGCAGCGCAAGAGGAGTTGGAGGCGATCCGGCCCGATCTGAACGGAACCCAGATCATGGAGATCTTGGGCATCTCCGAGGGCCGTGACGTCGGGCGCGCGTACGCGTATCTGCTGGAGCGGCGGATGGACGAGGGTCCGCTCGGGGAAGAACGTGCCCGTGAGGAGCTGCTCGCCTGGTGGGCCGATCAGCACTCGTGAGCTGAAAGCGAATGAACCAGAGCGAAATCGATGCGGTCCGCGCCCTGCTGGGTGCCAAGCCGCGACCCGTGGGCTGGCCCGCGCGGAGGGCGCGCCTCGACGAGGTCGGCACTTACTGGCCCGTGGCAGATGACGTCGGGCTCGATGCGGTAAATCTCGATGGGGTGCCGGGCGAATGGTCGATCGTCCCTGGCAGCGACGCCTCGCGCGTTCTGTTGTTCTTCCACGGAGGCGGCTACTGCTCCGGGTCAATCCGCAGCCATCGCCGGATGGTGACCGAGGCGGGCCGTGCGGCGGGAGCGCGCACCCTTGCAGTTAGTTATCGGCTGGCGCCCGAGCATCCGTTCCCAGCCGCCCTCGACGATGCGCTGACGGCATGGCGGTGTCTGCGCAAGCACGTCGCAGCCACACATGTCGCCGTCGGCGGCGACAGCGCGGGCGGCAATCTCAGTGTGGCGCTCATCAACCAGCTGCGCGCAGCCAAGGAGGAGCTTCCCGCGTGCGCGTGGCTGGTGTCGCCCTGGACCGATCTCACTATGTCGGGCGGGACCCTTGCGACGAAGGAGGCTGTCGATCCGATCATTTCCAAGGACTATCTTGGCGAACTGGCCGACGCCTATGTTCCGGCTGGAATGGACAGGAAAGATCCCCGGCTCTCGGTTCTCTATGCCGACTTACGCGGCCTACCGCCCACCCTGCTCCAGGTCGGATCGGACGAGACGCTGCTCGATGACGCCAGTCGCTTTGCGGCCGCGGCAGGTGCCGCAGCCGTGCCCGTCACGTTGGAGATTTGGCCGCACATGATCCATGCCTGGCCTATGTGGAATGCACATCTCGATGCCGGCCGGCGGGCGCTGGCCAGCGCAGGCGCCTTCATCCGTAGCCATCTTTGAGCCAGAGTGCCCTCGCTTGCCGCGATCGACCGGCCGAGACCTGTGTCCCCTCAAAACTTCACCCCAGCTGCAGCCTCTTCGGGCCGCCTACGCCCATGTCGAGGACTGCGAGCCCGGCTGGAGTGAGGTTTCGAGGGAAGCTCGTGCCGCACGCGACAGGAATCACGATGTACGAAGGCCGGGCCGGCCAGCTCCAGCTGCGTAACAGAGAACAGCTGAGCGCCGGCGCCGCCCTCTCGCGATGTCGGTTTGGCTGTGCCCGAGCATGGCAGACTATTCATCCGTGGTCGTGCCCAGACATGTGTAGGACAGAGAAGACGACTTAGGTGAAGGTACGAGAGATCAGAAGGCATGGTCATCGAGAAGGCAGTGCCGCGGTGACCGCCACCAGTCGTCCGCGACATCCGGAATTTGAGCCCGTTTACCACCGCTATGGACCGCACCGGGCCGGCTTGCCTCCGCTGATTCCCTACTTCCGCGAGGTGTGGCGGCGCCGGGCTTTCGCCGCCGAGATGAGCAGAGCCACCATGCGGGGGGCCAATACGTCGACGTTCTTCGGGCAGGCCTGGCTGATTCTCAACCCCCTGCTGCTCGCCGCCGTCTACTACATCCTCGTGACGATCATCCGCCGCCAGAGCGATCCGGCCTTCTTCGCCCACCTCACCCTGGGGATATTCGCATTCCAGCTCGTGGGGCACTCGATCACCAGCGGCGCAACCTCGGTGACGAGCTCCGGCAAGCTGCTGCTGAATACGCCCTTTCCCCGGCTGCTGATTCCGTTGTCGGCGGTGCGTACGGCGTTCTTCCGCTTCCTGCCCACCGTGCCGGTTTACTTCGTCTTCCATGCAATCTTCCTGACCCACGTGTGGTCACCCAAGATGCTGCTCTCTCTGTACTTCCTGGGGACAATGATCGTCTTCTCGATGGGGTTGGCGGCCTTCTTTGCGGCGCTCCAGGTCTACTTTCGCGACACGTCGAGCTTCCTGCCGTTCTTCGTGCGGATCTGGATGTACCTGTCCCCGATCCTGTGGGCACCAGAACACATCGTCGGCCGATTCTCGGGGCCGATCATGACGCTCATCCAGCTCAACCCGATGTATTCCATGATCGGCGGCTACACCGAGCTGTTGCAGAACGACGCGTTCCCGCCTACCTACATGTGGATCTCCGCGGCGGTGTGGGCAATCGCGGCTGTGGTGATCGGGTTCCTGTATTTCATCTCGAGGGAGCGTGAGTTTGCTGTCCGTCTTGTCTAACGGCGAGCACCCGCTGGCAGTCAAGGTCAGTGACCTCTCCATCACCTACCGCACGACCTTCGAACGCAAGCCGACGCTGAAGCAGGCTTTGGTCCGTTTCGGCCGCGGGCAGCGCGCCGTCAGGGAAGTGGAGGCGATCAAGAACGTCTCCTTCGAGGTGCGTACCGGTACCGCCATGGGCATCATCGGCTCAAACGGGGCCGGCAAGTCCACCTTGATGCGTGCGATGGCTGGCATCCTGCCGCCTACTAGCGGTTCGATCGAGGTTTGGGGTCGGGCCAGCACGCTCCTGGCGCTCGGCGTTGGATTCAACAAGAACTTGTCGGGTCGGGAGAACATCATCCTCGGCGGCCTGGCCGCCGGCCTTACCCGCCGGGAGGTCGAGGAGCGTGCCGACGAGGTCGCCGAATGGACCGAACTTGGCGACTTCATCGACATGCCGATGCGGACGTACTCCTCCGGCATGTCCGCACGCGTGGAGTTTTCGGTCGCTGTCCACATGAAGCCCGACATCCTGATGATCGATGAGGCCCTGTCCACCGGCGATGCCCACTTCCGGGAGAAGGCGAACGCCAAGATGGCGGAACTGCGGGACAGCGCTCGGGCTATGTTCCTGGTCAGCCATGGGCTCGGCAGCATCAAGGAGATGTGCAACGAGGCGATCTGGCTGAACCGTGGCACGCTGATGATGCGTGGCGAGCCGGCAAAGGTCGTGAACGCCTACATGAAGTTTGTGAAGGTCAAGAGGTCCGCGTCGGCCATGGAAGATTTGTAGTTCCGCGGCCGATAGGTCCACGGTCTGACGTAAATTTTGTGGCCAAAACTGGCCGCTTCCCTGATTCAAACTGCGTTACCGGTTCGTGTCCAAATTTGGTTATATTAATTCGTAAGACGCTTGAACCAATACGGGTTCCGCTGCGTACGACTCTGTGTGGAAGCTGTGGCCCAAATGAGGGCGGGATGAGAGCTGCTGTGCGTCGCGGGGGCAGCGCACTAGCACCTACAACGGCGCGCAAGGCGCCGTTGCCAGTCGTGTCTATATCCCGTTTCCGGTGTCGGTGCGCGCTTCCGTCGATTGGCCCTAACTCGATTTCTCGGCGGGGAGATATGCGATGTCCACGACCATTGACGTTACGAACACTGCAGTGTTCGACGTTACGAACACTGCAGTGTTCGAGCGTCGGGAATCTCAGGTTCGTAGCTATTGCCGGAGCGTCGATGCGATCTTCGACACCGCGTCCGGCGGCATCATGCGTGACCTCGACGGATGGGAGTGCATCGACTTCCTGTCGGGCACAGGTTCGCTGAACTACGGGCACAACAACCCCGACAAGCGGGCTGCACTCATCGACTACCTGATACGTGACGGCATCACGCACGGCTTCGCCAGTACGGAACCGCCGTCACCGGGCTTGGACCTTGGACCATCCCTAAGGGCACTGCGCTCCGAAGTACTCCGTGACAACGCCGAGACGCAGCGGACTGCGCTGCTGTAGAGACGGAGGCCAAGGTGACAATCATTTCGGCGCCGCAGGGTTTCAACGAGGAGGAGCTCTACGTCGATCTTGAGCCGACGTTGGGGCGGTCGCTGTTTTTGAAGTGTGAGGGCTTCAACTTCGCCGGGTCGATCAAGCTGAAGGCTGCAACCGAGATGGTGGAGGCGGCCGAGCGGGACGGAGTCTTGACGCCGGGGTCGGTGCTGGTGGAGTCTTCGTCGGGGAATCTGGGCGTTGCGTTGAGCATGATCGCGGCGAACAAGGGTTATGGGTTCTTGTGCGTCACCGATTCGCGCTGCAACCTGTCGACCAAGCGATTGATGCAGGCGTTCGGCAGCCAGGTCCACGTCATCACAGAGCCGGATCCGGTCGGCGGCTTGCTCGGCGCGCGGATCAACTATGTCCGGGCGTTGTGTGCTTCGGACGACCGCTACGTGTGGCTGAATCAGTACGCCAATCCGCAGAACTGGAAGGCGCACTACCGCAGTACGGCGCCGGCGATCGCCCGCCAGTTCCCGCAACTGGATGTGCTGTTCGTCGGGGCCGGGACCTGCGGAACCTTGATGGGCTGCGCACGCTACTTCCGGGAGTGGCACCGGCCGGTCCAGGTCGTGGCTGTGGACAGCGTGGGCTCGGTGACCTTTGGTGGCGCGCCGGGACGCCGGATGATCCCCGGGGTAGGCACGGGCGTCCGCCCGCCCATGCTGGACGAGTCCTACGTGGACGATGTGGTATCCGTCGAGGAGGCCGACACCATTCGCGCCTGCCATCGACTAGCAGGCACCGGATTCTTGTTCGGCGGCTCCACGGGCACAGTGGTCAGCGGTGCGATGGGCTGGTTGAGCCTGCACGGCTCGCAAGACCTCACCGCGGTGGCTGTCGCCCCAGACCTCGGCGAGCGCTATCTCGACACCGTCTACCACACCAACTGGGTGCAGGATCTGTACGGCGAGGACGTGCTCAGCTCTGATGAGCTGGTCACCGCTGCGGAGTCGGCCTGACATGGTGCAAGAAGCTCTCGGTGCGTTGACAGTCGGTCTGCCTGATTCGCCTACCAGACAGGACAGCGGCGCTCGCCCGGAGTCGAGCACCGAGAGCATCTTTGTGGAGCTGCTGGCTGATGTCGTGGGCGTGGAGCGGGTGTCGGTGGACAGCAACTTCTTCGATGATCTGGGCGCGGACTCGATGGTGATGACCCGGTTCTGCGCGCGGGTCAGGAAGCGGCCAGACCTGCCGGCGGTATCGATCAAGGACATCTACCAACACCCCACAATCAAAAGCCTGGCCACGGCACTCGCAGACACCACGCC
>Ga0307317_10000412_pt1 | contig 12685 bp, 11 predicted proteins | sample ER_DNA_357_FD_194498 | JGI IMG/M metagenome (GOLD analysis project Ga0307317, IMG submission 194498) | Bulk soil microbial communities from the East River watershed near Crested Butte, Colorado, United States - ER_DNA_357 | ecosystem: Environmental > Terrestrial > Soil > Floodplain | place...
GAAGGGCGCGGGCTTCCACTACGCGGCGGCGGCGACCTGCTCGTTCCTCGTCGCCGTGACGAACAACTACACCTGGAACCGGCTCTGGACCTTTCACGACCAGCGCGGCCACGTCGGCTGGCAGGGTCTGCGCTTCCTCGTGGTGGCGCTCGTCGCCTACATCGCGAACCTCGCGCTCCTGGCCGGCCTGATCTCCCTCGGGGTGGACAAGGTGCTCGCGCAGGCGATCGCCGTCGTGCTGGTCACGCCGCTCAACTTCGTCGGCAACAAGCTCTGGTCGTTTCGGGGCGCACCACCAGGCTAGGCTGACGCCGATGAGGCGTGCCCTCGCTGCGGCCGCGGTCGTCCTCGCCCTCGCGGGGCCGGCGCTCGCCGCGCCGGGCTCACCTCGGGTTCCCAAAGGACCGCTCGGCCCGCCCGAGCAGCGCCTGGCCAAGGCCGAGGTGACGCGGATCTTCCTGAGTAACGGCAAGGTCGCCGCCTGGCTGGCCCACTACAAGTCGCAACGGCGGCAGGTCGACACGACCTACGACAAGGACTCGCAGCGCTGGACGGTGAACGTCTGGGCGGGCCCGGCCGGCGAGGTCGCGACCGGCAAGGTGGACGACACGAGCGGCGCGGTCGTGGAGGCGTGGACGGGGCCGCAGGTCGCCTGGAAGATGGCCCGCGGCTACGACGGCGCGTTCGGCGGCCGCGAGATCAACAGCGCGGCGGTCTGGCTCGGCTTCTGCCTGCTCTTCTTCCTCGGCCTGGCCGACCTCCGCCGCCCGCTGAGCCTGCGCAACCTCGACCTGCTGGCGCTGCTCTCGTTCTCGGTCTCGCTCTGGTTCTTCAACCGCGGCGAGATCTTCACCAGCGTGCCCCTCGTCTACCCGCCGCTGCTCTACCTGCTCGGGCGCATGGTCTGGAGCGCCTGGCGCGGGCGGCTCGGGACCGGCGCCGTGCCCGTCTGGCCGGTCTGGCTGCTCGCCGCCCTGACCGTCTTCGCCGCCGGCTTCCGGGTTGGCCTCAACGTGCGCGCCTCGAACGTGATCGACGTCGGCTACTCGGGCGTGATCGGCGCGAACCGAATCGCGAACGGCCAGTCGCCGTACGGCCACTTCCCCGTCGAGCTCGGCAAGGCCTGCGGCCCGGCCGACGGCGAGGGCGAGACCCGCGAGCGCGTCCAGACCAACGGGCGCTGCGAGTCGGCCAACCCGCAGGGCGACACCTACGGGCCCGTCGCCTACGAGGCCTACCTGCCCGGGTACCTGACCCTCGGCTGGACCGGCAAGTGGGACGACCTCCCCGCTGCGCACATGAGCTCGATCATCTTCGACCTGCTCTGCCTGTTCGGGCTCGCGCTCGTCGGGCGGCGCTTCGGCGGCACGCGGCTCGCGGTCACGCTCGCCTTCGCCTGGGTCGCGTACCCGTTCACGCAGTACGTCTCGAGCTCGAACACGAACGACGCCCTGCCGCCGCTGTTTTTGATCTGGGGCTTCTGGCTGCTCACCTCGCCGCTCGCCCGCGGCGCCTCAGTCGCGCTCGCGGGCTGGACGAAGTTCGCGCCGCTGCTGCTCGGGCCGCTGTGGGCTTCGTACCCGGAGCGCCGGCTGCGGCCGTCGCTGCTCTTCGTCGCGGGCTTCGCCGCCGCCACGCTCGCGGCCTTCTCGATTCTGCTGCTCGAGCCGAGCCCCGTGCACGCGGCCCGCGTCTTCTGGGACCGCACGCTCGGCTGGCAGATCGGGCGCGAGTCGCCCTTCTCGATCTGGGACTGGCGGCAGTACCACGCGGGCCTGCCCGACCTGCACGTCCTCCAGTGGGTGCTCGAAGGCCTGCTGCTCGTCGGAGCTGCGGCCGTGTACTTCGTCCCGCGCCGCAAGTCGCCGCTGCAGCTGGCCGCGCTGACGGCCGCGCTGCTGCTCGGCTTCGAGCTCGTGCTGACCCACTGGTTCTACCTCTACCTGCCCTGGTTCTTCCCGTTCGCGGCCTTCGCGGTGCTTGCACCTGCGGCCGAGCCGCTGCGGGCAACGGTACGCGCCCCGGTTGAGCGTCCTCGCCAAGAGCTGGTCGGCGTCGAGTGAGCCGCAGCGGCTCCTCGTCGGAGCCGTCGGCCTCTTCCTCGCCTCCCTGACGCTCCTCCACTGGGGCTGGTACCAGCACGCGCTGATCCTCGACACGGTCGAGTACCACCGCTTTGGCGCGGCGATCATGGACGGGCACGTCCCGTACCGGGACTTCGGTGTCGAGTACCCGCCGGGGGCGCTGCCCGTGTTCGCGCTGCCGGCCCTCGGCAAGCCGAGCTTCTCGCTCTACAACCGCGAGTTCCAGCTCCTGATGGCGCTCTGCGGCGTGGGCGCGCTGGCTGCGATGGCCTCCGTGCTGAGGTCGCTGCGCGCCTCGGCCGAGCGCCAGGCCGCCGCGCTCGGGTTCTTCGCGCTTGCGCCGCTCGTGCTCGGCTCGGTGATCCTCTACCGCTACGACCTCTGGCCGGCGGCGCTCACCGTCGCGGGGCTCGCGGCCGTGCTCGCCCGGCGGGAGCGGCTCGGGCTCGCGGCGATCGGGCTCGGGATCGCGGCGAAGGCCTTCCCGGCGGTCGTGCTGCCGCCGGTGCTCGCGTACGTCTGGCGCACGCGCGGGCGTGGCGAGGCGCTGCGCTGCCTCGGCGTGGCGGCGGCCACCACCGCGGTCGTCGTCCTCCCGTTCCTGGCGATCGCGCCGCACGGGGTCTGGGAGAGCATCGTCCGCCAGACGACGCGGCCGCTGCAGATCGAGAGCCTCGGCTCGGCGCTGCTGCTCGCGGCGCACCACGTCGGCGGGCTCGCGCTGACGATGGACTCGAGCCGCGGCTCGCAGAACCTCGGCGGCTCGCTGCCGGATGCGGTCGGCTCGATCTCGAGCGCGCTGCTAGTCGTCGTGCTGCTCGCGCTCTGGGTCGCCTTCGCGCGCGGCCCGGCCACGGGAGAGCGGCTCGTCCGCTACACGGCCGCCTCGCTGGTCGCGTTCGTCGCGCTCGGGAAGGTGCTCTCGCCACAGTTCCTGATCTGGCTGCTGCCGCTCGTGCCGCTCGTGCGCGGGCGCCGCGGCCTTGCCGCCTCCGCGCTGCTCGGGCTCTCGCTCCTGCTGACGCAGGTCTGGTTCCCGATCCGCTACTTCGACCTGGTCGCCTTCGAGGCGTTCCCGTCATGGGTGCTGCTCGCGCGCGACCTCGTGCTGGTCGCGTTGCTCGTCGTGCTCAGCGCACCTGCACGCGTACCGACTCGCAGCTGAGCGCGCGGCCCTCGGCGTCGCACTCGACCACCGCGCCCTCGATGCGGACGTCGCCGTCGGCAGGCTCGAAGCGGACGCCCATGCCCGTTCGCATGCGCCCGATGGCGAGCTCCGCCTTGACCCCGATCACCGAGTCGTGCGGGCCCGTCATGCCCGCGTCGGTGATCGCGGCGGTGCCGCCCGGCTGCACGCGCGCGTCGCTCGTCTGGACGTGCGTGTGCGTCCCGAAGACGGCGGTCACGCGCCCGTCTAGCAAACGTGAGAGCGCGACCTTCTCGCTCGTCGCCTCGGCGTGGAAGTCGACGAGCACGATCTGCGCGGCCTCGCGCGCCTCCTCGACGAGTGCGTCCACGACCTCGAACGGGCTCACCGGGGTGCTCATGAAGAGGAGCCCCTGCAGGTTCAGGACGGCGACGGGCGTGCCGTCCTCGGCCTGCGCGACGACGAGCCCGCGGCCGGGAGACCCCGAGGCGAGGTTCGCGGGCCGCACGACGCGGGACGAACTCTCGAGGTAGGGGCCGATCTCCCGCCGCCGCCAGACGTGGTTGCCGAGCGTGAGCACGTCTGCGCCCGCGGCGAGCAGGCGGTCGGCGAGCCGCGGCGTGAGCCCGGCGCCGTCCGCGACGTTCTCGGCGTTGACGACGCAGAAGCCGATGCCGAGCTCCTCCTTCAGGCCGGGGAGGCGCTCCTCCACGGCAGCCCTACCGGGCGTGCCGAAGACATCTGCGACGAAGAGGATTCTCAGGGCAGGGAGAGCGTGGCGGCGGGATGCACTTCGATCGCCACGTGGTTCCCGGAGTCCTGGGTCACCCGCGCGAGCGCCTGGCGCTCGATCGTGGCGAAGTCCAGGATCGTGCCGACCTTCGAGGTGGTCGCGGAGACCGTCGAGCCGACCGTCAGGCTCGGGTCGAGCCGCAGGTGCGTGAGCGAGACGACGTTCGAGGGGTCGCCGCTCGGCTGGATGTCGACGCGCGCGCCAAGGTGCCTGCCCGCCAGGACGTACGGCGTGATCCCGACGATCTTGCCGTCGACCGGCGAGTAGACGTCCGTGCCCGGAGGCGCGCCGACGTCGAGAGACGCGGTCGCCGGGCCGCTCCCTCCGCCGAGCACGTAGTAGCGCAGGCCGCTCCGGTTCGTGCCGAAGAGGCTGCGCGCGACGCGTCCGACGAGCCCCTGGTTGACCTGCCGCCCGACCGGCCGCAGCGGGAGCGCACCGACGGAAGCGTGGTAGCCGATCGCGGTCAGCCGCGACTGCGCGACCGGGAGCATCAGCCGGATCGGGCCCTGCAGCGCAACGACCTGAGGCCGCGGCGGGCCCGCCGGCAGGAGCCGGGCTGCGGGAGCGGGTGCAGCGGTCCGGACCGCGGTCGAGCCGCCCGAGCCAAAAGCGGTCAGGAGCAGCGTGATCAACGCGACCGACGCGAGCAGGACAAGCCCCGCCAATCGCCTCTTCCGGCGCGCGGCAGCCGTCTCGGCCCGCCGCCGCCTCGCTTGTGCTGAGGCGCGTGGCATCCGCGGCAGGGTAGTCGAGCCTGCCTCCTCATGCAAAGAGACCGGCCGCGGCTCGAGCGCGAGTGCCCCCTCGGTGCCGAAGTCCCAGTCCCACGCAGGTGGTCGGAGCGGTACGACGCGGGAGGTACGATGCCCGACATGGCCGGGCCTGTCGCCGGGGCCGCGAAGATTCAGATTCCGCGCTGGATCCAGCTCGTCGGCCTGCCACTCCTGCTCTTGCTGCTGTGGGTGCTGGCGGGGGCGGCGCGTCACGTCGTCTTCCTGTTCCTCGTGGCCGCCCTGATCGCGTTCCTGCTGAACCCGATCGTCCGGGCGCTGACCCGCGTCTGGATCCCTCGTGGGTTCGGCGTCGCGCTGGTGTACCTCAGCTTCCTCGCCATCATCCTCGCCGCCGCGATCGCGCTGGGCTCGGTGGTCGTCGACCAGACGAAGTCGAGCGCGACTCGGGTCAACGACTACTTTACGGCCGAGAACGGACACCCCCCTCGGACGGACGCGGACCGCGATGTCGACCGCTTCCAGCACTGGCTCGACACGCACCGCCTCGGCGGCATCGACGTCCAGAAGCAGGGCCACGACTTCGTTCGCCAGGTCCAGAAGAAGGACGTCACGAGGTACACGGGCGACGTGATCAACTTCGTCGAGGGGGCCGCGATCGGCACGCTGAAGTTCCTCTTCGCGCTCGTGCTGGTGATCGTGGTCTCGATCTACATGCTGCTCGACATGCCGCGGCTCGGGCGGGCCGTGGACCGGCGTTTCCCGCCGCACCCTGGGTCGTCGCCGCTATTGACGCGGATCGAGCGCTCGCTGGCGAGCTACGTGCGCGGGCAGGTGCTGCTCTCGCTGATCATCGGCGTGAGCGCGGGGCTCGGCATGTGGCTGCTCGGCACCCTCGGCTGGGTGCCGGGGGCCGACAAGTACGCGGTGCTGTTCGGCGCCTGGGTGGCCGTCACCGAGCTGATCCCGTACCTCGGGCCCTGGCTCGGCGCGGTGCCGCCGCTCGTCTACGCGCTGGTCGTGCACCCGGTCTCGGCGATCTGGGTCGCGCTGCTCTTCCTCGGGATCCACCAGGTCGAGGGGCACATCGTCGTCCCGAACGTGATGGGCAGCGCGCTGCGGCTCCACCCGCTGCTCGTCATCTTCGGCCTGCTCGCAGGCGGCGAGATCTACGGGCTCCCGGGCGCGCTCGTCGCCCTGCCGCTGCTGGCTGCGGGCCGGGCGATCTGGGAGTTCTTCGCGGAGCGGGTGACGCTGGAGACATGGCAGGAAGGCGGGGAGATTCCGGTGGAGGTCGAGCTCGAGGGCAAACGCCCCGTCGCGCCCCTGCCTCCGGCCGACCCGCCGGCAGCGGCCAGCCGTTGACCCCTGGCTCACCGCTACTCGCCGCGCGCGGGGCGAGCCGCACGTTCGGCCGGAAGCGCGCCCTCGAGCCCGTCGAGCTCGAGGTCCTCGACGGCGAGGCGCTCGCGCTCGTCGGTCCGAACGGCGCGGGCAAGTCGACGCTGCTCGCGCTGCTCGCGGGCGCGCTCGAGCCGAGCACGGGGCGCATCGAGCGGCGTAAGGGCGCGCGGGTCGGCTGGGCGCCGCAACGGCCTGCGCAGTACGGCCGGCTCTCCGCGCGCGAGAACCTCGAGCTGTTCGCGCGCCTCGAGGGCGAGGCGGACGCGCCCGCCGTGGCCGGGCAGCTGCTCGAGTCGTTCCGGCTCCCCGACGAGGCGTCGCCGAGCGCGAACCTGTCGGTCGGCAACCGGCAGCGGCTCAACCTCGCCATCTCGCTCCTCGGCAGCCCGCATGTGCTGCTGCTGGACGAGCCGACGGCGGCGCTCGACCCCGAGCAGCGCCGCCGTCTCTGGGAGCGTGCGGCCGCTCTCCGCGAGGCGGGCGGGGCGATCGTCTTCGCGACGCAGAACCTCGACGAGCTCGAGCGCGAGGCGAGCCGGGTCGCCGCCCTGCGCGACGGGCGGCTCGTCTTCGCCGGGCCGCTCGCCGAGTACGACCGTTTCCAGGCCGAGAGCCTGTCGGCGTGAGTCGAGTCCTGCTCCTGCTGCGGAAGGACCTGCTCATCCTGCGGCGCTCGCCGCTGCTGGCCGGGATCCTGATCGCGTACCCGCTCGCGATTGCAGTGCTCGTCGGGCTCGTCGCGAGCTACGGGAGCGCGAAGCCGCGCGTCGCGTTCGTGGACGAGGACAACCTTCCGGCGACGGTCGTTCTCGGCGGCCACCGCTTCCACGTCGACCGGACGATCCGCGAGGTGAGCAAGAACGTGAAGCTCGTCCGCCTCGACCACGACGAGGCCGAGCGGCAGCTGCGCGACGGCCGCGTCGTCGCGGTCGTGACCGTCCCGCCCGGGTTCGTCGCGACGCTGCGCGGCCTGGTGAGGAGCCCGCAGCTCGAGCTCGAGCTCTCGCGCGGCGCGATCTCCTCGCGGGTGGAGCAGCAGGTGCAGGCCCTGGTCTACTCGCTCAACCGCCAGCTCCAGACCGCCTACATCGAGAGCAATCTGCGGTACGTCTCGCTGATCCTGGAGGGCGGCGACGGCAGCTTCATCGGGCAGCCGATCACCGTGCTCGGGATCGCGAAGGCGCAGCGGCTGCTGGCCCAGATGCCGCAGACGGCTCGAACGCGGAAGCTGCTCGACTTCCTTCACGACGCTCGCCTGGCGCTCGCGAACACCGGCGACGCGCTGCGCTCGACGGCGCACCCGATCGAGCTCGTGCGTGTTCCCGGACGCGGCCGCACTCAGCTGCTCTCCGCCTCGGTGGAGGCCTACGCGCTCGGGCTGACGATCACGTTCCTCGCGCTGCTGCTGGCCGCCGGCTCGCTCGCAGCGGAGCGTGACGAGAACGTGATCGGCCGCCTGGCGCGAGGGCTCGTCGGGCTCGGCCACCTCGTCTGGGCGAAGATCGCGCTCGCGGCCGTGGTTGCGCTCACGGTCGGCCTCGCGATCGCGATCGCGTTCGGGACGATCATCGAGGTGGCGAACGTCACGGGTGGGGTCGCCTGGCGGCGGCTGCCGCTGCTCGTGGTCGGGCTCGTCCTCGCCGGCGGTGCGCTCGGGGCCCTCGGGGCCCTGCTCGGGGCGCTCGCCCGGGAGGCCCGCTCGGCCTCGCTTGTCGCGCTGCTCGTGGTGATGCCAGTCGTCTTCCTCGGGCTGATCCCTCCCGAGATCGTCCCGCCCGCGGGCTGGCTCAGCAACGCGCTCCCGTTCGTCCACTCGGTCAAGTTCTTCCGCTCGGCGCTGTACGACCTAAGCCCCTGGGGCGAGGTGCTGCGGGAGAGCCTCTGGCTGGTTGCGCTGGGCGCGGTCTTCGGCGCGCTGGCGCGCGTGGAAGCGCGTAGATTGTTGGTGTGAGCGCGTTTCCTCTGACTCGGATGCGGCGCCTGCGCCGGAGCGACCGGCTGAGAGCGCTCGTGCGCGAGACGCGCCTGGATCTCGACGACTTCGTCCTTCCGCTCTTTGTCGGCCCGGCCACCGAGGCGAACCCGGACCTGCCCGCGCTCGGGCGCTTCTCCGTCGACGATCTTGTCGCCGAGGTGACGGAAGCCCAGCGCCTCGGCGTGCGCGCCGTGCTGCTCTTCGGCATCCCCGACGAGAAGGACGCGGACGGCTCGGGCGCCTGGGACGACGACGGCGTCATCCAGCGCGCGCTCCGGGCCTTGCGCGAGTCGAGCCCCGGCCTCGTGCTCCTCACCGACGTGTGCCTCTGCGAGTACACCTCGCACGGCCACTGCGGCGTGCTCGAGGGCGAGGAGGTCGACAACGACGCGACGCTCGAGCTACTCGCGCGCACCGCCGTCAGCCACGCCGCCGCGGGCGCGGACGCCGTTTGCCCGAGCGACATGATGGACGGCCGCGTCGCCGCCCTGCGCGCCGCGCTCGACGAAGACGGCCACGGCGAGACGCCGATCGTCTCCTACGCAGCCAAGTACGCCTCCGCCTTCTACGGCCCCTTCCGCGAGGCCGCCGACTCGACGCCGGCCTTCGGCGACCGCCGCGGCTACCAGCTGGATCCCGCCAACGTCCGCGAGGCGCTGCGCGAGTGCGAGCTCGACGTGGCCGAGGGAGCGGATGCGCTGCTGGTCAAGCCGGCGCTCCCGAACCTCGACGTCCTGCGCGCGGTGCGCGAGCGCTTCGACCTTCCGGTCGGCGCATACAACGTCTCGGGCGAGTACGCGATGCTGAAGGCCGCGGGCGCGCGCGGCTGGCTCGACGAGCGGCAGGCCGCGCTCGAGTCGCTGACCGCGATCACCCGCGCCGGCGCCGACCTCGTCGTTTCCTACTGGACGAAGGAGCTCGCGGGCTGGCTGTAACTCTCGACCTGTGGGAGACGATCGCGCAGGAAGCCGCCGGGGAGAGCAGGCTCTGGGCCGAAGCGCTGCGGCCGGAAGCCGACCGCGAGCTCGAGGCGGTCTTCTCGCCGCTCGGCGAGGAGCGGTACGCGCTCGGGCTCGAGACGATCTACGAGGGCTACCTGCTGCACTACGGGCGACCGCGCCTGTTCGCGCCGCGTGACGAGGACACCGCGCTTCTGCTCGGCGACTACCTCTACGCGCACGGCCTCGTCCGCGTGGCCGAGGCCGGCTCGGTCGAGGCCGTCACCGACCTCGCGTCCCTGATCTCGCTCTGTGCCCAGCTGCGGGCGGACGGCCTGCCGGGCGACGGCGAGGCCTGGGCCGCTACAGCCGCCACGCTCGGCCGCGGCGAAGAAGCACGGCTCGGCTGGAGCGGGGGCGCAGCGGTCGAGCCCGCCCTCGAGAGCCACCGGCGGCGGGTCGGGTAAAGTCGCGCCCATGCTGCCGCTCGCCAAGACCGCCGCCGAAGAGGGCCTCGACGTGATTGAGGGGATGCTGGTCGTCGGCCTAGTCTTCCTCGGCGTGATCGTCCTCGGCGAGCTCAGCCGCTGGCGCCGCCACCGCCGGCATTAGGCGCCGGGGCACTTCTGTCGGATCATTGAGGGGTGCGCGAGCTCCCCGGCGGCACTGTCACCGTCCTCTTCACCGACATCGAGGGTTCCACCCGGCTGCTGCGGGAGCTCGGCGACGGCTACGCCGAGGCGCTGGCGGAGCATCGTCGCATCTTGCGCGACGCGTTCGAGCGCCACAACGGCGTCGAGGTCGACACCCAGGGCGATGCGTTCTTCGTCGCCTTCGCGCGGGCGCGGGATGCAGTCGAAGCGGCCGCGGATGGCCAGCGAATGCTCGGTGCCGGGCCGATCCGCGTGCGGATGGGGATCCACACGGGCGAGCCGCTGCGGACAGAAGAGGGTTACGTGGGGATGGCCATCCATCGCGGCGCTCGGATTGCCGCCGCAGGCCACGGCGGGCAGGTGCTGGTCTCGCAGACCGCGCAGCAGTTGGTCCAGGACGATCTGCCTGGGGAGCTCGCTCTCCACGATCTCGGCCAGCATCGCCTGAAGGATCTGGGCCACCCCCAGCAGATCTTCCAGCTCCTCGCAGAAGGCCTCCAGCGGGACTTCCCTCCACTGGCGAGCCTGGAGAATCGGCCGACGAATCTTCCGCCGCAAGCGACGCCGTTGATCGGCCGGGAGCGTGAGCTGGCCGAGGTGGTCGCACTGATGCGGAACCCCGACGTCCGGCTCCTGACCTTGACCGGGCCCGGAGGTGCGGGCAAGACACGGCTCGCACTTCAGGCCGCAGCTGACCTACTCGACGACTTCACGGACGGCGTGTTCTTCGTCGGCTTGGCCGAGATCGCCGAACCGTCGCTGATGGTCCCGACGATCGCGCAGACGCTCGGGGTCAAGGAGACGGGCGGGCTCTCTGAAGAGGAGGCACTGGCGCGCTATCTCCACGACCGCGAGCTGCTCCTCGTCCTGGACAACTTCGAGCACCTCCTCGACACGGCGCCCCAGCTCAGCGACCTCGTCCGCAATGCCTCCTCGGTGCAGGCGATTCTCTCGAGTCGCGCACCGCTGCGGGTCTCGGCAGAGCGTGAGTATCCCGTGCCGGAGCTGGCCGAGTCCGACGCGGTCGCGCTCTTCGTCGAGCGGGCACTGGCGGTCAAGCCCGGGTTCGAGCTCAACGGAGACGCCTCGGCTGTGGCTGAGATCTGCCGCCGCCTCGATGGGCTGCCGCTCGCGATCGAGCTCGCCGCGGCTCGCGCGAGGATCCTCTCGCCTCCGGCGCTGCTCGACCGTCTCGGACAGATGCTTCCCGTCCTGACGGGAGGCGCTCGCGACCTGCCCGATCGACAGCGTACGCTCAGCGACACGATCGCGTGGAGCTACGGGCTCCTCGACGAGGAAGAGCAGCGCCTGTTCGCGAAGCTGGCCGTGTTCGCGGGCGGATTCACGCTCGAAGCGGCAGAGGAGGTCTGCGGCGCGGACCTGGACATGATCACGTCCCTGGTCGACAAGAGCCTCGTCCGGCACGAAGAGGGGCGCTTCCGGATGCTGGAGACGATCCGCGAGTTCGCTCGCGAGCGGCTTGACGAGCGCACGTTCGCGGAGATCGCCGGCCGACACATCGACTTCTTCTTCGCGCTCGTCGGCAGCGGGGGGTCTGAGGCCGAGTCCCAGACGTCTGAATGGCTCGGCCGTCTCGACCCGGAGCGCGACAATCTTCGTGCTGCGCTGAAGCTTGCCAGGGAGCTCGGGGACGCGAGGCTCGAGCTCCGGCTCGCGACGGCTCTAGGCGGCTATTGGGAGTACCGCAGTTACCTGAGTGAAGGTCTCGAGCGCATCCAGGAGGCGCTCGATCGCGATCCCCAAGCGCCGCCAGAGATCCGCGGTCAAGCACTCAGGCGGGGCGGTCTCATCGCCCTTCGGCTGGGCAACACCACAACGGCCCGGCAGATGGCGGAACAGCTGATAGAGCTCCACACCGAGTCGCAGGACCAGAGCGGCGTGGCGTCCGGCCTCAACTTGCTCGGGGTCGTCGCGACCGCCGACGGCCGGTACGGGGAGGCGCGAATCAGTCTGGAGCGGGCTAGGTCGATGAACGAGCAGCTAGGGGATGCGGCGGGCCTCGCGGCGGCTTTCCACAACCTCGGCCTGCTCGCCATGGACGAAGGTGACTTCGAGCGCGCTCGTACGAACGTCGAATCGGGTTTGAGCTACTCGAAGAAGCTCGATAGCGAATGGCGCATCGCGAACGGTCTGTGCGACCTCGGGTTTGCCGAACTGGGCGCGGGACGGCTCGATGAGGCGCGTGAGCGATTTCAGGAGGCGCATTCGATGGCGTCGCGGATGGGCTGGACGGAGAACACGGCCTATGACCTGATCGGCTTCAGCGCTCTCGCCCTCGCCGCCGGTGACCTGGAAACGGCCGCCAAGTTGCTCGGTCAGGTCGACAAGCTCGCGCAGCACATCCATCTCAGCTTCTTGACCTACGCGGAACGCGCTCGGAGAGACGTCGAGAGCGAGCTCCGCGTTCTCATGGGGGAGGACCGGCTCGAGGCATACCGCACCGAGGGCGCGTCACTCTCCCTGGAGGCGATCACTGCGCTCGTAGACTGACCGTCATGACCACCGCCGCCGACCTGCGCGATTGGATTGCCCTTCTCGAGCGCGAGGGTGAGCTCGTCCGCGTCTCCGCCGAGGTCGACCCGCACCTCGAGGTCACCGAGATCGTCGACCGCGTCGTCAAGGCGGGCGGGCCCGCCCTCTTGTTCGAGAACCCGAAGTCCGAGCACCCGCTGCTGATCAACCAGTTCGGCACCGAGCGGCGGATGTGCCTCGCCTTCGGCGCCGGCTCGCTCGACGACGTCGGCCGCCGGCTCGGCGACGTGCTCGAGATGCAGCCGCCGCAAGGGCTCGCCGAGAAGGTGCGCGGCCTGAAGAAGCTGAAGTCGATCGCGGACTCGCAGCCGAAGGGCGTCCGCAGCGGGCCGGTGCAAGAGGTCGTGCTCACCGGCGACGAGGTCGACCTGCGGCGGCTGCCGGTGCAGACCTGCTGGCCCGGC
>Ga0307317_10000415_pt1 | contig 12657 bp, 16 predicted proteins | sample ER_DNA_357_FD_194498 | JGI IMG/M metagenome (GOLD analysis project Ga0307317, IMG submission 194498) | Bulk soil microbial communities from the East River watershed near Crested Butte, Colorado, United States - ER_DNA_357 | ecosystem: Environmental > Terrestrial > Soil > Floodplain | place...
AGAGCTCCGCGATCTGACCCAGGCCGCGCATGCCCATCTCGACGATCGCCGCCTTCGTGTCGGGCTCGAGCCTGCAGAGCGTCAACGGCAGGCCGACCTCGTTGTTCTGGCTCCCCTCCGCCGCGACGGTGCGCACGTGCGGGCGGCACAGCCCGGCGAGGATGTCCTTCGTCGACGTCTTCGCGGTCGAACCGGTCACCGCCACGACCTGCGCGGCGCTCCGCGAGCGCACCTCGCGGGCGATTCCCGCCAGGGCACTGAAGGCGTCCTCGGGAAGAAGCGCGGCGACGGCGCCCGCGGCGAGCGCCTCGTCGGCGTAGTCCGCCCCGCGCCCGACTGCGACGAAGAGGTCGCCCGCCTCGACGCGACGGGAGTCGATGGTCACGCCCGTGACCTCCTCTCCCGAGCCACGCCTGAGCTCGCCTGGGGCGAGGTTCGCGATCTCGGCGAGGGCGAGCGGGATCACGCTCGCGCCGCCTGCCGGCGCAGCGCCTCGCGGGCGACCTCGCGGTCGTCGAACGGGACGATGCGGTCGGCCAGCTCCTGTCCTTGCTCGTGGCCCTTGCCGGCGATCACGACGACATCTCCTTCGCCTGCCCGCTCGAGCGCCACACCGATGGCGGCCGCGCGGTCGGGCTCAACCTCGACCTCTCCCTCGATCCCGGTGAGGATCTGATCGATGATTGCCTGCGGATCCTCGCTCCGCGGATTGTCCGAGGTGACGATCGCCGAGTCGGCCAGTCGGGCGACGACCTCCCCCATGAGCGGCCGCTTGCCACGGTCTCGGTCCCCTCCGCAGCCGAACACGCACACGAGCCGCCCCATCGTGATCCCGCGCGCCTCCGTGAGCACGTTCTCGAGTGCCTCGGGCGTGTGCGCGTAGTCGACGAGGACGGTGAACGGCTGCCCTTCGTCTACGGCCTCGAAGCGGCCGGGCACACCCGTGACGTGCTCGACTCCGGTCGCGATGGCTTCGGGAGCGATTCCGAGCGCGACGGCAGCTTTGACGGCGCCGAGAATGTTCTCGACGTTGAAGCGGCCGCGGAGCTTGGTCTCCACCGTTAGGCCGTCAACGGTGAAGCGTGCGCCCCGCGCCGAAACCTGGAGGCCCGCAGCGTCGTCGAGGCTGAAGGTCACGGGCTCCTCGCCCAGGCCGCGGAGCTCGTCGGCGAGCCCCAGCCCGTGCGGGTCGTCGATGTTTATGACCGCCTGCGGCCGGCGACCGTCCACGTCGCGCTCGGTGAAGAGCCGCCGCTTTGCATCGAAGTAGCTCTCGAGCGTCCCGTGGAAGTCGAGGTGATCCTGGCTCAGGTTCGTGAAGACGAGCACGGCGAAGCGGATCCCGAGGAGGCGCTTGAGCTCCGAGCCGTGGGAGGTCGCCTCCATCGCGCAGCTCCGGTCGCCGGCGTCGAGCATCTCGCGGAGGAGGCGCTGGACGTCGATCGCCTCCGACGTCGTGCGAACAGCCGCGCGCCGCTCTCCGCCGACCCGGTTCTCGATCGTGCCGAGCAGGCCCGGGCGCCGCCCTGCCGCGGCGAGGATGGCGAAGAGGAGGAAGGCCGTCGTCGTCTTCCCGTTCGTGCCGGTGACGCCGGCGACCTCGAGCTCGCGGGTCGGATGCCCGAAGAAGGCGTCGGCGGCGAGCGCCATCGCCTCACGGGAGTCACCGACGACGAGCTGGGGCACGGGCTGGTCGAGCTCTCGCTCGACGATGAGCGCGGCCGCGCCGTTGGCGACGGCCTGGGCCGCGAAGTCGTGCCCGTCGGCTTTCAGCCCGGGGACGCAGACGAAAAGGGCCCCTGGAGCCACCTGCCGCGCGTCGTAGGCGAGGTCGGTGACGTCGACGGGGGCCGGATTCGCAGTGCGCTCCGCGCGCACCGCCTGGGCCAAGAGCTCGAGGTCGATGGGGCCGGATTCTACCAATACGCCCTTCCTCTTCCTTGCCAGCCGGGAGCAGAAAATCGTCTCCTTTGCACGGATATTTCCACCTTCCACGCACCACCCGCGCGCTTTCCAGCGATAGGCTTGAAGTGGAGGGAGGCCCGCGGCGGCCCCGGATCAATCCGGCGGAATTTCGAGGTACTGGAGCGCGAACTTGGCGATCTCCGCAAATGCGGGAGCCGCCACGACACCGCCCCAGATCGCTCCGCGAGGCTCGTCCACAGTCACGAGGATCACGAGCTGCGGGTTCTTCGCGGGAACGAAGCCGACGAACGACGCCACGTATGCGGAGGTCGAGTACCCGCCTGACGCGTCCGGCTTCGCGGCTGTGCCCGTCTTCCCCGCGATCCTGTAGCCCGGAACCTGGGCCGCGGTGCCCGACCCCTCCTCGACGACCTCGCGCAGCATGTGCCGGACCTCGTCCGCTGTCTTCGTCGACAGAATCCGCCGCCGCTCCGCCTCGACCGGCTTCTCCCCCTCGACCCGGTCGACGAGATGAGGCTCGATCCAGACTCCCTTGTTCGCAATCGCGCCGTAGGCCGTGATCATCTGCAGCGGCGTGACGGCGATGCCCTGGCCGATCGGCACGTTCCCGATCGTCGACCCCGACCACCGGTCGGGCGGCAGGACGATTCCCTTGCTCTCCCCCGGGAAGTCGATGCCCGTCGGACGCCCGAAGCCGAACCGGCGGATCCACTCTGAGATCCGGTCGCGCCCGAAGGCCTCGGCGATCGTGACCACGCCGACGTTCGAAGAGCGGGAGAGGATCTGATCCGTCGTCATCGTCTCCGTCCCCCGCGGCTCGGCGTCGTGGATCTTGCGGTCGGCGACCTGGATCGAGTACGGAAGGGTGAACTTCGTCGAGGGCGTCACGAGGCCGCTCTCGAGCACGCCAGAGATCGTGACGATCTTGAACGTCGAGCCCGGCTCGTAGGTGTCCGTAACCGCGCGGTTTCGCTGCCGATCCGGCGGGACGTCCGCGTAGCGGTTTGCGTCGTAGCCGGGGTCGACGGCCAGCGCGAGTAGCCCACCCGTCCTCGGATCCATGACCACCGCGGTCGCCGACTTCGCGGCCCACCGCGCGCGGGTCTCCTCGAGGACGCGCTCAACCTGCCCCTGGATCGAGTGGTCGATCGTGAGGTAGACGTTCTTGCCGTCGCTGCCGGGCTTCGAGTCGACGACCTCGAGGGTGCGCCCGAACGGGTCCTTCACGATCGTCTTCTCGCCGCGCGTGCCGGTGAGCGTCTTGTCGAGCTCCTTCTCGAGGCCGGCGAGCCCCGTGTTGTCGACGCCCGCATAGCCGAGCACCGAGGCGCCGACGCGCTTCTGCGGGTACTCCCTGTGCTCCTCGGCGTAGAAGCCGAAGCCGGCGATGTGCCTGTCCTGCAACGCCTGGGCGAGGCCTGGATCCGCCTGCCGCTCCACATAGACGAACCCGCGGGAACGGTCGGCGAGCAGCGGATAGACCTTGTCCGCCTCGAGGCCCAGCGTCTCCTCGACGGCCCGCGCGGCTGCCTGCGGGTCTCGAATCTGCCGCGGGTTCGCATAGACCGTCGTCGCGCGTGAACCGACGGCCAGCTCCACTCCCCTGCGGTCGTAGATCGTGCCGCGGTGTGGCGGGACGGTGATCGTCTCCCGGTGCTGGTTCGTCGCGAGGTTGCCGAGCGCATGAGCCCGAACCGCCTGCAGCCAGCCAGCTCGCAGCAGCGCGACCGTGAACACAGCCGCGAAGAGTGCGACCAGGAGACGGATGCGCCGGTTCGCGACCCGCGCAGTCATCGCCTAGCGCCCGTGAGGCTTGAGCTGGAGGTACGTAGTGGCTGCGGGAGCGCCGAGCCCGAGCGTCTTCGTCGCGATCTGCTCGACGCGCCCGGCTGCCTCGAGGGTCGAGAGCTGCGACTGCAAGCCTTCGCGCTTCGAGACTAGCTCGTCGCGCTGATTGTCGAGCTGCTCGACCTGCATGTTCAGCCGCAGAACGGCGACGTTGAGGGCGACGATGCCGGCGAGGAGCGCCGCTACGACGCCGATCCAGAGGACTCCACCGGCGACCCGGGGGCGCGCCTGGGGCCGCGCGGCGCGCCGCGAGCGAGGCTGGGGCCGGGGTGCTGGGGCGGGCGCCCGCCGAGGCGCCGCGGGGGCATAGGCCCGTGCGGTGGCCGGCGCGAAGCTCGCCATCAGTCCTCCCCCACCTTTATGGCCGCCCGCAGCTTCGCCGAAGCCGAGCGCGGGTTCTCGGCGGTTTCCTGCGGCGACGGGCGCACCGCCTTGCGCGTCAGGAGACGCATCGTCGGCTCGTGCCCGCAGACGCAGACGGGAAGGTCGGGCGGGCACGTGCACCCGCGTGCCTGGGCGGCGAAGAAGCGCTTGACCATCCGGTCCTCGAGGGAATGGAAGCTGATGACGGCGAGGCGGCCCCCCGGACGCAGCATCGCGAGCGCAGCGGGCAGGGCGCGCTCGAGCGAGTCGAGCTCCTCGTTAACCGCGATCCGGAGGGCCTGGAAAACACGTTTGGCGGGATGGCCGTCGCCAAACCGGCGCGGCGCCGGGAGCGCCGACTTGACCGTGTCGACGAGCTCACCGGTGCGCTCGAAGGGCTGCTCCTGACGACGGCGCACGATGGCCTGCGCGATCTGCCGGGCGAAGCGCTCCTCGCCGTACCGGCGGAGGATAGTCGCGAGCTCGCGCTCGTCCCACTCGTTGACTACGTCCCTCGCACTCAGGTCGCCCGACGGATCCATGCGCATGTCGAGCGGCGCGTCGACCGCGTAGGAGAAGCCGCGCCCGGGCCGGTCGATCTGCATGCTGGAGATCCCGAGATCGAGCAGGATCGCGTCGGCCTCGACACCGTTCGAGCCGAGTTGCGACAGGACGACCGAGAGCTCGCCGCGCAGGAAACGCGCCTGCACGCCGGCCTCGCGCTCGAAGCGCTCGAAGTACGGGCGCACGGACGCATCCCGATCGACGGCGATGAAGCGGCCCTTGCCCTGGAGCCGGGCAGCGAGAACGCGCGCGTGCCCGCCGGCGCCGAAGGTGGCGTCGACGACGGTCTCCCCGGGGGTGACCGCGAGGAGCTCACGTACCTCGTCCGCGAGGACGGGAACGTGGTCAGTCCTGCTTCGCTGCAAGGCGCTCGGCAACAAGCTCCACACCCCCTTCCATTTCTTCGAGTTGCTTCCGCCACGCGTCGCGATCCCAGATCTCGACGTGATCCCGAACCCCGGCGACGACGACCTCGCGCCCGAGGCTCGCATGCGCGAGGAGGGCGGGCGGAACCATCACGCGACCCTGCTTGTCGAGCTCGGTCTCCGTCGCGCCCGCGAACATGAAGCGGTTCATCTTGCGCGCCTCGCGGCTGAACGGGCTGAGGCCCTCGAGTTGCGCGGCGACGAAGGAATCCCAGTTGTCGCGGGTGAACACGAAGAGACAGCCGTCGAGCCCACGCGAGACGACGACGCCACCCTCGAAGGCCTGGCGGAACTTGGCCGGAAGAGTGAGCCGATTCTTGTCGTCGAGAGTGTGCTCGTATTCACCGAGTAGCATCGATCCGCCTGTGACGTGATCCCCACTTCGCCCCACTGTAGACCACAATCTCCCACTTAGCAACCCCCGAATCCCACAAGGAGGCCCGAGCGATGAACGTCGACGTCACCCGTGAAGAGCTGGCCGAGCTCCTGAGCGCGGCCGAGCGCGCGCACGGCGAGTACGAGCGGGAGATCGGAGAGCGCGACGAGGACTGGCCGGCGTGGTACGCCGGCTACATCCTCGACCGGCTCGGCGAGAGCTAGGTCCCTAGGCGGTTCTGGGCGCCGCTGGCAAGGGGCTAGGCGCCGTGGGCGCCGCGGCGGGCGAGAGCTGCTGCCCCGCTGCGTGAGGCGAGGTCCACGGCCTCGTCCATGTCGAGCCCTTCCGCGAGCCCGTAGGTCAGGCCCGCGGCGAAGCTGTCCCCGGCTCCGTACGTGTCCTGCAGCGGACCGGGCGCGGCTGCGGGCTGGAAGTGCGTGGGCGCCCCGCCGGCGAGAGTGTAGCTCCCGCCGAGGGGACCGGACGTCGCGACGTCGGCGCGCGGCGGGGGCTCGAGGTCGCCCGGGCGGTACGTCTCGCCCTGGTCGTTCCTGCTCCGGACGAGGGCGTCGAGCACGACGCGGGCCTCGGCGAGGGTCGCCATCGAGCGGGCGGTGGCGACGAGCACCTTCGCCTCGCGCGCGGCCCGCGCGGCAGCCGCGTCACCGCTGACGAAGTAGACGCCGTCGGCCCGGGCGAGCTCGTCCCAGGGAAGGTCGTCCGACCTTCGGGGGCCGAGCCGCTCGCCGATGACCGTGATCGTCCTCTCCCCCTCTGCGTCGATGTAGGTGAAGCCGCGACGCTGGGGCCCGGGCCGCACGGCCGCGTGCACGGTGACGCCGAGGCGCTCGAGCTCCGGAACGACCTGCCGCCCTAGCTCGTCGTCCCCGATCGCCGTGAAGAGCGTGCTCGAACCGGCGAGGCGAGCAAGCTGGACTGCTGCGACTGCCCCGCCGCCGGCAGCCTCCGACCACACCTCGCCCGCATGCACGATCTCTCCCCTCGTGGGGACGTGCTCGACCCGCACGAACTCGATCCATTCGACATGACCCACGACCGCAACGTGCACCACGGCAGTCTCACATCTCGACGGCCTCGCGCGTTAGAGCAGATGATGAACGCCGTGGCGATACCGCCCTTCGAACGGTTCTACGAGGACCACCGCGACGAGATCTACGCGTACTTGCGGAAGCTCGCCGGCCGGGACGTGGCCGACGACGCATTTCAGGAGACCTTCCTGAGAGCGCTCCGCGCCTATCCGCGCCTCGAGCACGGGCGGCACCTGCGGGCCTGGGCCTACAGAATCGCAACGAGAGTCGCGATCGACGAGCGGCGGAGGCGAATGCCAGCTGCGCGGCTCCCGGAGCTTCCGGCCGACGACAGCCGCCCCGCCTACGCCGAGCTCGACCACCTCACCGGCGACCTGCCCGCGACCGAGCGGGCGGCGGTCGTCCTTCGCTACGGCTACGACCTGAACTACGCCGACATCGCGTCAGCGCTCGGCTCGAGCGAGGAAGCTGCCCGACAGGCCGCCTCCTCCGGAGTCCGGCGGCTGCGCAGGAGGATGACATGACCGTTCCCGAGAAGATCGACGTCGCGTTCCGCGACCGGGCCGCGTCCGAGTCTCTGCTCGACGTCGCCTACGACCTGACCGACTCCCCCATCGGCCCGCTACTCGTGGCCGCGACCGAGCGCGGGCTCTGCGAGATCGCCTTCGACCCCGATCCCGAGGAGGAGGTCGAGCGCCTCGCCCGCCTGCACGGCGTCCGCGTCCTGCGCTCGCCCCGGCCCGTGGACGAGGCGCGCCGAGAGCTCGACGAATACTTCGAAGGCCGACGGCAGGACTTCGACCTCCCGGTCGACCTTGAAGCGCTCCCGGCCTTCCAGCGGAGCGTCCTCGTCGAGCTCCAGCGGGTCCCCTACGGGCAGGTAGACACGTACGGCAGCCTCGCCGCCCGCATCGGAAAGCCGAAGGCCGCGCGCGCGGTCGGCGGCGCCCTCAATCGCAACCCGGTCCCCATCGTCGTCCCGTGCCATCGCATAGTCGGGTCGACCGGCAACCTCACGGGCTACGCCGGCGGGCTCGAGCGCAAGCAGCTCCTGCTCAGCCTCGAAGGAGGAGTCCTCGTCTAGAGGGCTTCTCCTCGTGGCCGTCATCCTGCTCGCCGGCTGCCGCGGGAGCGGCGGCGATAGCGGAGCGCAGGCGATCCTCTCGCACGGCGACGAGGAGACGACGGTCGCCGTCGAGGTGGCGAACACGCCCGCCGAGCGCGAGCGCGGGCTCATGGGCCGCGCCTCGCTCCCCCAGGACGAGGGCATGGTCTTCGTCTACGACGAGGACACCGCAGGCCCGTTCTGGATGAAGGACACTCTGGTCCCCCTCTCGATCGCGTTCTACGGCGGCGACGGGAGCATCCTCCGCATTTTCCACATGACGCCGTGCAAGAGTGACCCCGGCCCACTCTACGACCCCGGCGTCGCCTACAGGGGAGCGCTCGAGGTCAACCGGGGAGCCTTCGACCGCTGGGGCATTTCGGAGGGCGACCGGCTGCGCATAACCTCTCGCTAGGCACTCGACAAGGAGGACGGATGAGCGAGACGGGCTACCAGGTGACGCACATCGACCAGATCCCCGAGCCTGCGGGCGAGAAGGAGCCCGGCGAGCGCGACTGGCACGCGGTTCGCATCCACTTCGGGATCAAGTCGTTCGGGATCAACGCCTACACCGCGACGCAGGAAGGCGAGATCGTCGGCGAGCACGACGAGGTCGACACTCAGCACGAAGAGCTCTACTACGTCGCGAAGGGAAGCGCGACGTTCACGGTCGACGGCCAGGCGGCCGACGCACCCGAGGGAACCTTCGTCTACGTGCCCGATCCGGCGTCGATCCGGTCGGCCGTCGCCCGCGAGGTCGGCACGACGATCCTCTGCTTCGGCGGGACTCCCGGCGAGGCGTTCGCGGTCTCGTCCTGGGAGCAGAAGTACGACCCGGCCCCGGCTCGGTGAGCTGGAGCGCGACCTTCCCGCTCAAAGGCGCCGGCGGCGAGCCGGTCGACCTCTGGCGGACGGTCATGTCCCATGGCGTCGCCGACCTGCCGCCGAATAGGATCGACGAGAAGGCGCGCACCCTCGAGACGACCGTCGTCCTCCCGCGCGGGCGCCCGCAAACCGTGCTCGTCGAGGAGGGGCCGTCCGGTAAGGGGCGGCTCACGGGTCGAGGCGGCGCCCGCTCCGAGCCGGTCTTCGACGCCGTCGGGCACATGCTGAGGCTGGACGAGGACCTCTCCGAGTTTTACGCGCTCGCGCGCGAGGATCCCGATCTCGCATGGGTCGCGAGCGGCGCGGGGCGGCTCATGCGAAGCCAGACGGTCTTCGAGGACGTCGTGAAGACGATCTGCACCACGAACACGACGTGGTCGGGGACGGTGCGGATGGTGAGCGCCATCGTCGAGCACTTGGGCGACGCGGCTCGGGGCGCGCCCGCCGAGGGCCCGTTCGGCCGCGCGTTCCCGTCGCCCGAGGCAATGGCCGCAGCGCCTGAAGCGTTCTACAGAGACGTGGCCCGCGCCGGGTATCGCGGCGCGTACCTCCGCACGCTCGCCGAGTCGGTCGCCGCGGGCGAGGTCGACCTCGAGGAGCTGGCGAGCGCCGACCCCGACGAGCTCCCGGACGACGAAGTCGCGGAGCGGCTTCTCGCGCTCCCGGGAGTCGGGCCCTACGCGGCGGCCCACGTGATGATGCTGATCGGCCGCTACTCGAGGCTCGTCCTCGACTCCTGGACGCGCCCGACCTACGCCGGCCTGAACGGCGGCAAGCCGGCGGCTGATCGAACCATCGAGCGGCGCTTCCGCCGCTACGGGCGCTACTCAGGGCTCGCCTTCTGGCTCTTCCTCACACGTGACTGGGTCGCCGAGCCCGCTTAACGCGGGTGCCCGCCGGGCCGCGACGATCGCCCCCGCGGTCGTCGTCTTCGCAGCGACGTTCGGCCTCGTCGCCCAGGACGCGGGAATGGGGCCGGTCGCCTCGATCGTGATGTCGGCGACGACGTTCGCCGGTTCCGCGCAGTTCGCGGCGGCCTCCGTCCTGAGCGCCGCCGGAAGCGTGACGGCGGCCGCGACGGCGGCGATCCTCCTGAATGCGCGCTACGTCCCCATCGGCATCTCCGTGGCAGGCGTGATCCGCGGGCGGCCGCTCAGACGCCTGCTCGAGGCACAGCTTGTCGTGGACGAGTCGTGGGCCTTCGCGCGTAGGCCCGACGGCCGCTTCGACCGCGGCCTCCTGATCGGCGCGGGCCTCGTCCTCTATGTCTGCTGGGTCGGCGGAACCGCGGCAGGGGCCTACGGCGGAGAAGCCCTCGGCGACCCCGACTCGCTCGGGCTCGACGCGGCCTTCGCGGCGCTCTTCCTCGCGCTGCTTATCCCGCAGCTGCGCTCACCGCGCGCGATCGTGGTCGCGGTGGCCGGCGGGCTTATCGCGTTCATCCTCATCCCGTTCACCTCGCCCGGCGTTCCCATCATCGCGGCGGGCGCGGCGAGCCTCATCGGCTGGAGGCGCCCCTGAGCTCGACCTGGGTCGTGATCGCGGTCGTCGGGGCAGCGACGATCGTCTTCAAGGGGATCGGCCCGGTCGCCCTTGGCGGGAGAGAGCTACCCGCGGGACTCGGCGGGGTCGTCCAGATGCTCGCCCCCGCGCTCCTCGCAGCGCTCGTCGTCACCCAGCTGGTCGGAGCTGACCGGAAGCTCGTCTTCGACGAGCGGCTCCTCGGGATCGCCGCGGCGATCGTCGCCATCCGCCTTCGCGCACCGCTTCTGGCGGTCGTCCTGGTCGCGGCCGGCGTGACGGCGCTGGCGCGGCTCATCGATTGAAGCTCGCGCATAGCGTCGCTGCTCTCGGGGCGGTCTAGAGCGAGCGCTCTTTGAACCAGGCAGTCATAGAGGCCAGTTGCGTCAACTCACCGCGGTCAGCCGGTACCCCACTCCCCACACGTTGAGGACGTAGCCGTTGTCGCCGCCGCGGTTCAGCTTGCGGCGGAGGCGTGACGCGTGCGAGTCGAGCGTGCGAGTGCGCCCGAGCGAGCGGAAGCCCCACACGTCGCGGAGGAGATCCTCCTTCTTGAAGACGCGCTCGGGGTCCTCCGCGAGGGCGACGAGCAGCTCGTACTCCTTCGCCGAGAGCTGAACGGGCTCGCTGGAGACGGTGACGATGCGCGCCGCGAGGTCGATCTCGAGGTCGCGGACGGTGAGGCGCGCGTGCCGCGGCCCCGAGGAGCGGCGGAGGACCGCCCTCATCCGGGCGACGAGCTCGTCGTAGACGAAGGGCCTCACCACGTAGTCGTCGCAGCCGCGCGCGAACCCGCGAACACGGTCGACCGGATCGCCGCGGGCGCTGACCATGATCACGGGGACGTCGCGGTCCCAAGCCCGCCCGGGCTCGCCCTCGCGGAGGCGGCTGCAGACCTCGAAGCCGGAGCCGTCGGGCAGCACGGCGTCCAGGAGGACGAGGCTCGGCCTCGCCTGCTCGACGAGCTCGAGGGCGGACGTGCAGCGGTCGGTCGAGAGGACCTCGAAGCCGTCGTCGGCGAGCTGCTGCTCGAGATAGGCGCGCACGGGAGTCTCGTGCTCCACCACCAGAACCGTCCCTCCAACCATGGCGATCGAAGCTAGCAGCGCCTCGCTCGGGCGCCTAGATGTCATTTGCGGCAGAAACGCAACAAGCGCTCGACACAGCCATCCACAACCGGCCGAAACAGCGAATGTCGCTGCGCAGATCGGCCAACGGTCTGACCAGAACTACACCGAAGGCGAGGAAACGCGACCGGGACGGGGGGCGAGCCATGAGACGTATCCCGTCACGATCCGTTCGTGGATCCGGCGGGTGCACGTGCATTGGCCGAGCGCATCGCCTCGGGTAAGCCGTCGACGCCCGAGGACTCCGGCGACGATCGTCAGCCAGATGGTCGGAGCGTCCGCACGCCGTCCGGTCGGGCCGTGGAGATTCTCTATCTGAAGCCGCAACCCGCGCCCAAGCGGGAGCTGCGGATCTACGTGCGTACGCGTGAAGGCGGGCTCGAGCGCCGCGATTCGTGAGCTAGGCGGCGTCGCAGGCCGAGCACGGCCGCACCGATCACGATGAGGAGCACGGCGAGGGCAGCGAGCCCCACGAAGGGCCACCGGCTCGGCGGCGACGATGCCTCCTTTGCCGCGATAGGCGCCGAAAGGGGCTCGTATGTGCGCGCGTCCACTGCGATGACCTCCTCGGCCCCGTCGAAGACCGCGAGGCGGGTGTCGCCGAGGTTCAGGTCGAGGCGCAGGTCATAAAGGTTCTGCCGACCCGAGAGCGCCGCCAGGTCGATGCACTTCGCCTCGCCATTCATCGTGTCGAGCGCGTGGATGAACGGCTCCTTCCCTGCTCCGTCGTAGAGCGTGTACGCGAAGCGGCCGTCTACGGTCGTGACCCGGGTGATCGGAAGGCCGGCCATGCGCTCGTCGGGCTCGCTCTTGTCGACGATCGGGCTCGGCATGAGCTTCCCGGTCGCTACGGCGATGGCGCGCACCTCGTAGCGGGTCGGATCCCGAGGCGAGAGGTAGTGGATGACGTACATCAGCGTCCCGTCCGGCGAGAGGGCATCGAAGCTGAAGTCGCCCTTGAGGACGATCTGGGAGCGCACGCGAAGCGTCGGCGCCTTGAGGACGAGGAAGGTCGTGCGAGCGCGCGGAAAGGTCTGGCGCGGCGTGATCAGGACGAGCGTCGAGCGGTCGGTCGAGAGGCCCGACGAGGTGCGGTCGAGCGCGACGACCGGCACGGTGAAGCGGCCGTCGAAGAGCCGGGACGCGTACACGACCTCGCCGAGCCGGGCGACGAGCGTGCCCCGTTCGGTCGGCACGGCGACGTAGCGGACGTTCCCGTTGGCGCCGCCCACGGTGGCCGGGGCGCCTGCATCCGAGATCGGCAGCCCGTCGGCGCGCGCGAGCGGGGCGAGAGCGAGAGCGAGGAGCGTTGCGATGACGATTCGTGAGCGCATGCCCCTACTACGCCCCTCGAGCTCAAAAGGGTCCCGCTGTTAGAGGCGACCGGAGCGGATGACGCCCCAGACGAGCCAAACGCTCAGAAGGCCGGAGAGGGCGAGGCCGATCACTGAGAGGATGCCGAAGAACG
>Ga0307317_10000418_pt1 | contig 12644 bp, 9 predicted proteins | sample ER_DNA_357_FD_194498 | JGI IMG/M metagenome (GOLD analysis project Ga0307317, IMG submission 194498) | Bulk soil microbial communities from the East River watershed near Crested Butte, Colorado, United States - ER_DNA_357 | ecosystem: Environmental > Terrestrial > Soil > Floodplain | place: USA...
GCAACCTGCAACAGCTGGATGGCCCGGTACGCGGCAACGGCAAGATCGTTCAGGAGCTCGAGTCGATCTTCCTCGGCGCCGGCTGGAACGTGATCAAGGTGTTGTGGGGCCGGGACTGGGATCCACTGCTGGCCGCAGACTCCGATGGCGCGCTGGTGAACAAGATGAACACCACCCCGGACGGGCAGTTCCAGACCTATCTGGTCGAGGACGGCGCCTACATTCGCAACAACTTCTTCTCTGATCCGCGCCTGCAGAAGATGGTTTCCGGCATGACCGACGATCAGATCAAGGTGCTCTCCCGGGGCGGGCACGACTATCGCAAGGTGTATGCGGCTTTCAAGGCCGCCACCGAGCACGTCGGCCAGCCGACGGTGATCTTGGCCCAAACGGTCAAGGGCTGGACCATCGACGCCCTGGAGGGCAAGAACGCCACCCACCAAATGAAGAAGCTGACCACCAAGGACCTCAAGGCATTCCGAGATCGCCTCTACCTGGAGATTCCCGACAGCGCCCTGGAGGACGCCTACAACCCGCCGTACTACCATCCCGGCGAGGACTCAGATGAAATCCAGTACCTCCAGGAGCGGCGCCGCGCGTTGCAGGGCTACCTCCCCGAGCGTCGGGTACGACCAACGATCATCAAGCTGCCTGGCGATGAGGTCTACGCAGCGCTGATGGAGCCTGCCGGAGAGAAAACCAGAGTGGCCACCACCCAGGCATTCGTCCGGCTGCTTCGGGATCTGATGCGAGACAAGGAGATCGGACACCGGATCGTGCCGATTGCACCCGATGAGTTCCGGACATTCGGGATGGATTCGATGTTCCCGACGGCGAAGATCTACAACCCGCACGGCCAGACCTATGAGTCAGTCGACCGCAAGCTTCTGCTGTCCTATAAGGAATCTGAGAAGGGTCAGCTGCTTCACGAGGGCATCTCCGAGGTCGGCGCGATGGGCTCGGTGATTGCTGCCGGGTCGGCGTACGCGATGCACGGCGAACCGATGATTCCGTTCTACATCTTCTACTCGATGTTCGGATTCCAGCGGACCGGAGACTGGATCTGGGCGATGGCCGACCAGTTGGCCCGCGGCTTCCTGCTCGGAGCGACTGCCGGCCGTACCACCCTCACCGGTGAAGGACTGCAACACGCCGACGGCCACTCGCCGTTGCTCGCTAGCACCAACCCGGCTGTAGTCCATTACGACCCGGCATTCGCCTACGAGATCGCGCATATCGTCAAGGACGGCCTCCGCCGGATGTATGGGCACGAGGATCCGGATCACCCTGACGGCGAGGACCTCATCTACTACATCACCGTCTACAACGAGCCGGTTTCCCAACCAGGAGCTCCAGAGAACCTGGATGTGGAAGCGTTGCTGCGGGGGATCTATCACTACGCCTCGTCTCCGCTGGAGGGTGATCATCCGCGGGCTCAGATCCTCGTCTCGGGTGTCACGATGACGGCAGCGCTCAAAGCGCAGCGGATGCTGGCTGACGAGTGGGACGTTGCAGCCGACGTCTGGTCGGTGACCTCGTGGAACGAGCTGCGCCGCGATGCAGTCGATACCGAGAAATGGAACCTCACACATCCGGGCGAGGAACGACGCCAGCCGTATGTCACCAGTGCCCTGGACGGCGCGCCGGGCCCGGTGGTCGCAGCGAGTGACTACATGCGCGGTGTCCAAGATCAGATCGCTCCGTGGGTGCGCCATACCTGGTGTTCGCTGGGAACTGACGGCTTCGGCTTCGCTGATACCCGGGCGGCGGCGCGGCGTTATTTCCAGGTCGATGCCGAGTCGATCGTGGTTGCCACGCTGGAATCGCTGGCCAGGGACGGGCAGTTTGACGCAAGCGCTGCAGCCGAAGCCTTCGATGGTTACCGTCTCGGCGACCCCACCGCGGTCGCCGGAGTGGCACAGGAGGGCGCCGGCGCGTAGCGCGGAGCGGTTGCAGGCGGTGTTCAGTTCAAGCGGTGTCCAGTTCAGGCGGTGTCCTCTTCAGACGACGTCCTGCTCAGATGGCGCCCTGTAGGGCGTTCTTCACATCCTCGACAGCTTGTTGGTTGCCGGCGATCTGCCAGAGGTTCCCACCGACAACGAGTTCGTCGGCGAGCCCGCCAGCACCGATCACCAACGCCGCACCTGGGTACCAGTCCCATCCGTTCAGATTGGCCTGAAGGAAGACCCCGAGCCGGCTGCTGGCAACCCCGGCCAAGTCGATCGAGGCGGATCCGAGTATCCGCAGTGTGGCGGCCGAGGCGACCACCGACTGCCATGCGGTCAGCCGTTGCCGGTCCGGAAGGTGTCGCGGGTGGTAGTAGGTGGCGATCGAAATCTTGGAAAGACCTTGGCTGACCAGTCGGGTCACCGGTTCTCCGTTGATGGTGGTGGGGGTGTCCCGCCCACCCACCCATAGCTGGTCGACGTCGGGATAATAGACCGCCCCGAGCACGGGCCCGGCGGCGTCGACCAGACCCACCGCCGAACACCAATACGGGATGCCGGAGAGGAAGTTGTACGTGCCATCGACCGGGTCGACGTACCAGGTGCGACCCTGACCTGTCTTGCGCGCGCCTTCCTCCCCCACCAGTCCGTCATCGGGCCGGCTTTCGGCGAGCCGGGCGCTGATCTGTTCCTCGCTCGCGTGATCCGCTGCCGACACCACGTCTGAAAGCGAGGTCTTGTAGCGAACTTCGAGACCCTGCCGAAGCATCTCGCTGGCCAAGGTTCCCGCCTCACGCACCAGCTCGGCGGCCAGGCTTATGTCATCCACCCGCCGACCCTAACGCGCAGAGTGACGAACGCCATCGCGCTGTCTCGACTCCGCGTCAGCCCTTGGACCGAGAACCTGCCTGCATGCTGCCGAGCCTGATCCAGGTGTCGACGACCGTGTCGGGATTGAGCGAGATGCTGTCGATACCCTGCTCCAGCAACCACTCGGCAAAATCGGGATGATCACTAGGCCCCTGTCCGCATATCCCCACGTACTTTCCCCGAGCCTTGCATGCCTGGATTGCTACGCCGATCATTGACTTCACGGCCGGGTCGCGTTCATCGAATGACGCGGCGACCAGACTGGAGTCGCGGTCCAGCCCGAGGGTGAGCTGCGTCAGGTCGTTCGAGCCGATCGAGAAGCCGTCGAAATGATCAAGAAATGCATCGGCGAGCACGGCGTTGGACGGTAACTCACACATCATGATCACCTCCAGACCGTTCTCGCCGCGCCGCAATCCGTGATCGCCAAGCAGCCGTATCACGCCGTCGGCCTCGGCGAGGGTGCGCACGAAGGGAATCATGACCTTCACGTTCGTCAGGCCCATGGAGTCGCGGACGTATCGCAGCGCCTCGCATTCCATCGCGAAGCAATCGGCGAAGTCTGCAGAGAGATATCGTGCCGCCCCGCGGTAGCCGATCATCGGGTTCTCTTCGTGCGGCTCGTACCGGTCACCACCGAGCAGGCTCGCGTACTCGTTGGACTTGAAGTCCGACGTCCGGACGATGACGGGATGCGGCGCGAAGGCGGCCGCAATGGTCGCGACACCCTCTGCCACCCGGCGTACGAAGAAATCGCGTGGTGTCTGGTACGCCGCAATGGCTTCACTGACCTTGCCGCGTAACGGTTCGTCCAGCTGATCGAATTCCAGCAGCGCCTTGGGATGAATGCCGATCTGGTTGTTGATGATGAACTCCAGCCGCGCCAACCCGACCCCGGCGTTGGGCAGCCGGGAAAACGCGAACGCCTGGTCCGGGGTGCCGACATTCATCATGATCTTGACGTCGACCTTCGGCATGCTCTGCTGCTCGGATTCTTCGATGTCGAAGTCGAGTAGGCCCTCATAGACGTAGCCGGTGTCACCTTCGGCGCACGAGACGGTTAGCGGCCGGCCGTCTTGCAAGATCGTGGTCGCACTGCCCGTGCCCACCACAGCAGGGATTCCCAGCTCACGCGCAATGATCGCCGCATGGCAGGTGCGGCCCCCACGATTGGTGACGATCGCCGAAGCTCGCTTCATGATCGGCTCCCAATCCGGATCAGTCATGTCAGCGACCAGCACCTCACCCGGATTGAACAGATGCATCTCGGCGATTGACTGGAGCACCCGTGCCCCGCCGGCTCCGATCCTCTGCCCAATGGCGCGTCCTTCGACGACGACCGTTCCGCGCTCGCGGATCCGGTACCGCTGCACACGCGCTGTGCTCTGCCGGGACTTCACCGTCTCGGGACGGGCTTGGAGGATGTAGAGCTGTCCGTCCTGTCCGTCCTTGCCCCATTCGATGTCCATGGGTCGCCCGTAATGGTCCTCGATGGCAACTGCCTGGCGCGCGAGCTCCGTCACCTCCGCGTCGCTGAGCGACAAACGTCCTCGATCGGCATGATCGACATCCACGAACTCGGTGGTGTGGTCGCTGCCAGTCCGGGCGGCATAGATCATCTTGGTCGCCTTGCTCCCGACGCCGCGCTTGAGAATCGCGGGTCGGCCGGCGCGCAATGCCGGTTTATAGACGTAGAACTCGTCGGGGTTGACCGCACCCTGAACTATCGCCTCACCCAGCCCATAGGACGAGGTGAGAAACACGGCATCGGCGAAGCCCGACTCGGTGTCCATGGTGAACATCACCCCCGACGCGCCGATGTCAGAACGCACCATCCGCTGCACCCCGGCCGAGAGTGCGACGGCGTCGTGCTCGAAGCCGTGATGGACTCGATAGGCGATCGCGCGGTCGTTGTAGAGGGATGCGAACACCTTCTTGATCGCGTCGAGAATGGCATCGATGCCGCGGACATTGAGGAATGTCTCCTGCTGACCCGCGAATGAGGCGTCCGGCAGGTCCTCCGCCGTTGCGCTGGACCGTACGGCGAATGACACGTCGTCAGAGGCGTTGCCTGACTCGTCGGCCAGTCGGGCGTAGGCCCCGCGGATGTCGGCTTCCAGGTTGGCGGGGAGCGGCTGCTGGGTTATCGCGTCGCGGATTCTGCGACCCACCGCTGTGAGCTGCTCGACGTCCTCGGTATCCAGTGCGACGAGGTCGGCGTTGATCATCTCGGCCAAAGCGCCGTCACCGATGAAACGGCGGTATGCGTCGGCGGTCGTGGCGAATCCGTTCGGCACGCGTACGCCCGCAGCTGCCAGGCCTCGGATCATCTCGCCCAAGGACGAATTCTTGCCGCCAACCTGATCGAGGTCGGCCAGACCGAGGTCGGAGAACCACGCGATGGTCGATGTGGTCGAGGGCGCGGGCATGATGTTCCTTCTTTGTTGATCTTCTCAGGGCTGGTTATTGAGGGTCTGCAAGATCACCGTGGACATCTCCTCCACTGATTTGGTCGAGGAGTTGACCACGGGAAGGCGATGGTTGCGGTACATGGCCTCGGCGTTGCGCAGCTCGTAGCTGCATTGCTCGAGCGATGCGTAGCGGGAGTTCGGCCTTCTCTCGTTCCGAACCTGGCTCAGCCGGGCCGGCGTGGTGGTCATCCCGAAACAGCGCTCCCGCACGTCCTTGACGGGGCGCGGCAGCTCGGCAGTGACGAAGTCCTCTTCGACCAGCGGGTAGTTGGCGACGAAGATGCCGTGCTGCAGAGCGAGATACATCGTTGTCGGCGTCTTGCCGCAGCGCGATGGGGCTACCAAGATCACATCCGCCTTGTGCAACGCCCTCATGCTCTGCCCGTCATCGTGCTCGATCGCATACTCGATGGCGGCCATTCGTGCGTTGTATCGCTGGACGTCTCCCATGCCGTGCAACCGTGCCGCCACCCGGATCCCCTTGGCGTTCAAGATCGACTCGACTCGTGCCATGTGGAGGTCGAAGAAGTCGATCACTGGGCACGTCGTACGGAGCAGCTCCTGGCGGACTTCCTCGACGGCGGTCGTGGAGAACGCCAAAGGCAGCACCGGGCCAGCCGCGGCCGCGTCCAAGATCGCGACCACCCGACGAGCCTCTTCCACGCTGGAGATGAACGGTATGAGGCGACGCTCGAACCGCAGGTTCGGAAACTGGATGAGCAAAGCATTGCCCATCGACTCTGCCGTGATTCCGGTGCTGTCGGAGAGGAAGAAGACTGGAATCGGCGGCCGCTCTGCCGTCATATCGAACCGCTCCCCGTCTTCACTCACTGGTCGTCACCTCCGACGGTCAGCACATCGTCTCACGCTATACCAGCAGCACGACTGGTATTACTGGCGGCCGTGTCAACCAGCCGTGAGACTGGTCACACGCCGCGGGATGTGTCCTGAGCCTGTCGAAGGGCGCCCGCGGCCCTCGGACAAGCTCAGCCCGCAGCACAAGCCACCCAGGCAGTCACGCCTTGGCGCACCAGTCGAGCAGCTCGTCAGCCGGCCAGGTGTTGATCACTCGACTTGGATCCAGTCCCAGAGTCTCCGCTCGCTCGCAGCCATAGATTTGGAACTCCAGCTGTCCGGGCGCGTGGGCATCGGTATCGATGGAGAACACACAACCCATGTCCATTGCCATCTTCAACAGTCTGGTTGGCGGATCGCGGCGCTCGGGTCGGGAGTTGATTTCAACGGCAACGTTGAAGGTACGGCACGCCTCGAAGACGACCTCGGCATCGAAGACCGATTCCGGTCGGGTGCCGCGTTCTCCCTCGATGAGCCGGCCGGTGCAGTGACCGAGGATGTTGGTACGCGGATTCGCTATGCCACCGACCATTCGGTGCGTCATGGTCTCCGAGTCCGAGCGCAGCTTGGAGTGGACACTCGATACGACCACGTCCAACTCAGCCAGCAGCGCATCGATTTGATCAAGGCTGCCGTCCTCGAGAATGTCGACTTCGATGCCCTGCAGGCAACGGAATGGAGTCATGACGTTATTCAGATCGGTGACGACGCCCATCTGCTGACGCAGCCGCTCGGCGCTCAAGCCACGCGCGACCTGCAGCCGCGGCGAGTGATCAGTAATGGCGCAGTAGTCATGACCCAGCGCGCGCGCAGTGATCATCATTTCCTCGAGGGGGCTACCACCATCGGACCATGACGAGTGACAGTGAAGATCACCTTTCATCGCCGCCCGCATGCTCAGTCCGCCCTCGACAAGGGGCTGCCGCTCTTCGCGCAGCTTCTGCAGGTATTCAGGCACCTGGCCATCCATGGCCTGGGTGATCACGGTCGCGGTCTTAGGCCCGACGCCTGACACTTTGGCCCAGCTGCGCTGCCCCTGATGCTCTCGACGTTCCTCGTCGCTGAGCCTGGAAACAACATCGGCCGCACCGCGGTAAGCGCGTACCCGATACGTGTCGGCGCGTGAGCGTTCCAGCAGGAAGCCGATCTCGCGCAAGGCCTGCACTGGGTTCACTCGGTCCGGCTCCTTCGCGGTCGCGGCTTCAGCTGGACGGTGGGCATCGGCGGCGCCTCCATCACCTTCTCGGTTCGGCTGAGGACAGGCGGAAACCGCGCGTCGCGCCTTTCCCATGCCGAGCGGAAGCCCACGATCTCCTGGTGGCTACGACCGATGAAGTTCCACCACATCACGACATCCTCGACGAATGGCTGTCCGCCGAGCATGATCACCCGACCGCCAGCCGGGCTCCGCAGGCGGATGCTCCGGCGGCCGTCGCCAAGGTAGAGCAGCTGGTCGACGCCGACCGTCGTGGATTCTGCAACGACCTGACCGGCAACCACGAAGATGCCGTACTCGAAGCTCTCCGCAACGGAAAGTCTCACATCGGCTCCCGCAGCAAGAAACAGATCTCCGCCACACAACGGCGAGTACGCCAACGCTGGCGATGTGGTGCCGTCGATCTCACCGATCAGCACCTTGCCGTGAACTCCGGGCCGAATCAGGTCCGGCAGGTCGGCGTAGCTCTGGAAAGCGGGTTCGGTGTTGCGTACCGCGTCCGGCAGTGCGACCCAGAGCTGCACACCGTGCAGCATCGGTGGCTTGTCCGGCTGGGAGATCTCGCTGTGCACGATGCCGTGGCCAGCGGTCATGATGTTGAGCTCACCCGGCCGGACCATCGCTTGCGAGCCGAGGCTGTCGCGATGCTCAACCTCGCCATCGAACAACCAGCTCACGGTCTGCAGTCCGGTATGCGGATGGGCCCAGACCTGCATACCAGCCGCGCCGCTCACGTCCTCCGGCCCGTAATGATCAAGGAAGCACCAGGCGCCGATCATCCGAATCTGCTTGTCCGGAAGGGCTCGCGCCACCTCGGTCGTCTTGCCGAGGTAGACCCGCCGGGCTGTCAGCAACAGCTCCTCGGGTCCGCCGTCCAGCCGACCGGCAGACACATACTCCTGTGGCCTCAGATCAAGATCACTCACTAGCCGACTGACCTCCGCTCGTTCCCGGCTTGTCAGACGCTCAGCCTTGGATTGGCACTCTGACAAGCTGTTCGCACGTTCCGACTCCTTCGTCGCTTGCGCTCTGGGCCAGAGCCAATCACGCCATTGCAGCCGCAAGCTCCTGCAGTCGTCGGAGCGAACAGCTCGTCATAGTGCCCGGCCGGCTATAGCGCGCTGAGACTGATAAGTCGGCATTACAGTCAGCCTATGGCCGCCAGCACGCGAGGGATCAACAGGTCTCTACTGCCGTCGGCCAAGACCCGAGCCACCATCGCGAAGCGGCTTGCCGGGGTGACCAGCAAGATGACGACCGCCACCATCGCGGAGATGGAGGAGCGGCATCTCTGGTTTCGCCGGCTGGACGCCGAGCACCGATCGTGGATCACCCTGGTGGCCCAGGCTGGGATCGACGGTTTCGTCAAGTGGTTTGCTGCTCCGGGTCCGGAGATGCCGAGTACCTCGGACGTCTTCGGGTCGGCACCGCGCGAACTCGCCCGGAAGATCTCCCTCTATCAGACCGTCGAGCTGGTGCGGACAACCATTGAGGTCGTCGAAAACCAGATCGATGAGCTGATGCCGAAGGGTGACCGACAGATCCTGCATGCCGCGATCGTCCAGTACAGCCGGGAGGTTGCCTTTTCGGCCGCCGAGATCTACGCGCGCGCGGCTGAGCTGCGCGGTGCCTGGGACGAGCGGCTGGAGGCATTGGTCGTCGACGCCGTGCTGCGCGGGGAGACCGATGAAACTGTGCTTTCACGTGCCTCGACTCTGGGCTGGCATTCGACCGCCAGCGTCGTGGTCGTCATCGGCCCGGCGCCCGACATGGAACCAGCCCAGGCCCTGGAGGCGATCCGGCACATCGCAGCCATCGCGGGAACCGACATGCTGGGCGCGGTGCAGGGGGACCGGATGATCGTGGTGTTGGGCGGCGCAGCGGTCAACGCGCCTGACCGCGGCGTAGCGATCGTGAGCAGGTTTGTGACCATGTTCGGGCCGGGCGCGGTGATCGTGGGACCGCCCGTCGAACATTTGATGGACGCGGCAACGAGCACGCGGGAAGCAGTCTCCGGCTACCGCGCCGCCGCCGGTTGGCCCGAAGCGCCGCGGCCCGTAGCATCCCAGGATCTGTTGCCTGAGCGCGCACTGTCCGGTGACGGTCATGCAAGGCGGGCACTGGCTCATGAGATCTACGAGCCCTTGCAAGCTGCCGGAGGCGGGCTGCTGGAGACACTCGTCACGTTCTTGGATCAGGGGCTTTCCGTGGAGGCGGCGGCGCGGGCCTTGTTCGTTCACGCCAATACCGTCCGCTACCGGCTGCGGCGAATCAACGAGGTCACTGGCTATAGTCCGACGGACCCACGTGACGCGTACGCGCTGCGCCTGGCGGTCACCCTCGGCCGCCTCTTCGCCCGCTCTCGCACCGAAGAGCCAGCACAAATTGCCCGATGAAGCCTCCGGAGCGGAGGCAATCAAACACGGGGCGTGCGGATACGAGTAAAGACCGGGCCGCATGCCGCGAGCATCGGCAATCGTGCGCCCGACGACCGAAGGAGTGATGAGCGAACGCGCTTTCGTTCGCGAAGAGCGACGACGGCGTCGGATTATCAGCGCGCGATGTGCGAGCGGCAAGACCAAAGGACTGTAAGAAAGTAACAATAGGACGTCCGAATATTCGTGGCGTACCGGTACGCCCTTTTCGTTGGCGGCAGGAAATAGTACAGATGTGCTTGCGATTGTGGCGCCCGGTCAGGGTGCCCAGACCCCGGGATTTCTCGGCCCGTGGCTTGACGTACCCACCTTCGCCGACCGGCTCAATTGGCTCTCGGCTGTATCCGGCCTCGATCTGAGGCACTACGGCACCGAAGCCGACGCCGACACCATCCGGGACACCGCGATCGCCCAACCTCTTCTGGTCGCCGCTGGCTTGCTGACCGCGCTCGAACTCTTCCCGCATCCAGCAGATGGTTACCGACTGGTGGGTGTCGCCGCGGGCCACTCGGTAGGCGAAATCACCGCAGCTGCTGGGGTGGGGGTCTTATCGGCTGAACAGGCAATGGTCTTCGTACGCGAGCGCGGCCGAGCCATGGCCGAAGCCAGCGCCGTCACCCCCACGTCAATGACAGCCGTCATCGGCGGCGATCCTGACGATGTGCTCGCAGCCCTCGCAGCACACGGCTTGACTCCGGCCAACAACAACGGCAGCGGCCAGATCGTCGCTGCCGGCACCACCGCGCAGCTGGCGGCATTCGGAGCTGATCCCCCAAAGCGCGCCCGACTCATCGAGCTCAGCGTCGCAGGAGCGTTCCATACCGTGCACATGCAGCCTGCCGTTGCCCGCCTCGCCGCGCTTGGCCGAGCGATCTCCACCCACGACCCGCGAACCCGACTGCTCTCCAACGCTGACGGGCAGGTTGTCCATGATGGGCGGGAGGTCCTCAAACGACTCGTCCGCCAACTGGCCGCGCCCGTTCGCTGGGACTTGTGCATGGCCAGCATGGGCGATCTGGGTGTTACGGGCCTGTTGGAACTGCCGCCAGCGGGCACCTTGACCGGTATTGCCAAGCGAAACCTCAAGAGCGTGGAGCTGCTCGCCTTCAACACCCCAGACCAGCTGGAGGAGGCTACGGAATTCGTGCAGCGACACGGGAGGTCCGCCTCCGCCTCACCGATTGCCGGCAATCCGACATGGCGTCTCGTCGTCTCCCCCGGGAAGGGCCAGTTCGTTCGCACCGAAGACATCGAGACCGACACCATTCTGCCGAACCACAGCACGGTCGGCATGGTCAAGAACCTGCGGGATGAGGTGCCGGTCAGCGCCCCGTACGGCGGCATCGTCGTGGAGTGGCTGGTCGAGGACGGCGACCCCGTCTCCCCTGGTCAGCCGCTGCTTCGGCTACATCCGACGGTAGAGTCCGCAGACGCGACCGAGGTCACCCGATGATGCTCAAAGTGACATCCGGAGAGAAGTACTCGAGCATTCTCGGTTTAGGTGGCTATCGCCCGCGTCGGGTGGTCGACAACGCCGAGATCTGCACCATGATCGATTCCTCAGACGAGTGGATCCGTACCCGGTCCGGGATCATCGAACGCCGCTGGGCTTCGGCCGATGAGACCATCAAGATGATGTCGGTCGCCGCTGCCCGCAAAGCGCTTGACCGCGCGGGCATCGTGGCCGGCCAAGTCGACACGGTGATCGTCTCGACCGTTACGCACCTCCACCAAACGCCGGCGGTTGCGACCACGATAGCCAGCGAATTAGGAGCCAAGAGCGCTGCGGCGTTCGATATCTCGGCCGCCTGCGCCGGCTTCTGCTACGCGACTGCGATGGCCGATTCCTTCATTCGCAGCGGCGCTTCACGGTATGTGTTGATCATCGGCGTAGAGCGACTCACCGACATGACGAACCGGTCCGACCGGTCAACGGCCTTCCTCTTCGCCGACGGTGCCGGAGCCGCCGTGATCGGACCGAGTGAGTATCCCGGCATTGGACCGGTGGTCTGGGGATCTGATGGCGACCAGGCCCCGCTCATCCAGCAGACCCAGCCGTGGAATGCCGCCTTGGCCTGGGACCCCGTCGCCTATCGCGCCACCGAGGGCGACGCGAACTGGCCGACCTTGAGGATGGAAGGCAATCCGGTCTTCAAGTGGGCCTCTTATACGATGGCGAAGACTGCCGCTGAGGCTCTGGACGCCGCCGGCGTACGCGCCGAGGATCTGGACGTCTTCGCCCCACATCAGGCGAACATGCGAATCACCGACGCCATGTTCCGCGCACTCAAGCTGCCAAGCGGCGTCGTCGTGGCGCGCGACATTGCTCGGCAAGGCAATACCTCAGCCGCCTCGATTCCGCTGGCCGTCGAGGCATTGCTGGAGTCCGGCGAGGCTCACAAAGGCCAGACCTGTCTGATCATCGGCTTCGGCGCCGGACTGGTTTACGCCGGTCAGGTGATCATCCTGCCCTGAGATCTCGACTCGAGATATCCGTTCCAACCACCACCAAAGGAGCACTGCTCATGCCCACCACCGAGGAAGTCCGCGCCGATCTCGCCGAGATCGTCAATGAGGTTGCCGGCGTCCCCACCGACGATGTCCAGTTGGACAAGTCGTTCACCGATGATCTTGATGTGGACTCACTGTCGATGGTCGAGATCATCTATGCCGCCGAAGAGAAGTTCGGCGTCAGCATTCCCGACGAAGAGGCCAAGAACCTCAAGACTGTGGGCGACGCCGTCGCCTACATCGAGCGTGCTGCCGCCTGATCAAGAACCTGATCATCTAAGAGCCATCCAACAGCCGGATGGCCCCGAAATCAGCCAAACAACTCGACACGCCATCGCAG
>Ga0307317_10000425_pt1 | contig 12533 bp, 9 predicted proteins | sample ER_DNA_357_FD_194498 | JGI IMG/M metagenome (GOLD analysis project Ga0307317, IMG submission 194498) | Bulk soil microbial communities from the East River watershed near Crested Butte, Colorado, United States - ER_DNA_357 | ecosystem: Environmental > Terrestrial > Soil > Floodplain | place: USA...
AAGAGGTAGGACATACAAGTGGTTTTCTCCCCTCCCGAACTGAGGCGGTACGTTGGGTGCGCGGCGGGCCGGTGCCACCCACAAGGAGGCAGCGAGCCTGTCGAATCTGCTCGCAACACGCGGCGAGCTGGAGCCACAAACGCTCGGGGGGTCCCGGGGGCTCGTCCCCCCGGCTCAGCAGAGCCCCGGAGGGTGGCGACACCACCCAGAGCGGCGATCCCGCACCGGGACCGATGTGATGCGGAACCACGCATCTGGTGACGAGAGGATGCACCAATGAGCGACGCCAGCGGTGCGAGCGGAGAGGTCGAGCTGATCCAGCTGCTTACCCCCGAAGGTGAGCGGCTGGAACACGCCGAGTACTGCTTCAGCGGCGACGACAATCAGATCAAGGGCTTCTACCGCGACATGGTGATGACCCGCCGGATCGACACAGAGGCGACCGCCCTACAGCGCCAAGGTGAACTCGGGCTGTGGGCGTCCTCCCTCGGCCAGGAGGCGGCACAGGTCGGTTCGGGACGGGCACTCGGTAAGCACGATTTCGTCTTTCCCACCTATCGAGAGCATGGCGTGGCGTGGTGCCTCGGCGTCGATCCGGTGCAGCTGCTCGGCCTGTTCCGCGGAGTTGATCTTGGCGGTTGGGACTCGCTGAAGACACGATTTCACTTGTACACGATCGTGATCGGCGCGCAGGCCCTGCATGCCACGGGTTACGCGATGGGGGTGGAACGCGACGGCCTGGTCGGCACCGGCGACCCTGAGAGGGACATGGCGGTGATCGGCTACTTCGGCGACGGCGCCAGCAGCGAGGGCGATGTCAACGAGGCCTTCATCTTCGCCAGCTCCTACAACGCGCCTATTGTCTTCTTCTGCCAAAACAATCAGTGGGCGATCTCGGAACCGATCGAGCGGCAGTCGCGCATTCCCTTGTATCGCAGGGCTTCTGGCTTCGGTTTCCCGGGGGTCCGGGTTGATGGCAACGACGTCCTTGCGGTCCATGCGGCCACCACAGTGGCTCTTGATCGGGCGCGCACCGGCAACGGACCGTCCCTGATCGAGGCCTACACGTATCGAATGGGCGCGCACACCACCTCAGACGATCCCAGCAAGTATCGGCTTGCCGACGAGCTCGAGCACTGGCGGCTGAAGGATCCGATTGAGCGGGTCAAGGCTTACTTGACCCGAAGCGGCAGCGGAGACGATGCCTTCTTCGCCGATGTGGAGGCCGAGGCGTCCGATCATGCTGCTGATCTTCGACAGCGCTGCCTGGCTCTCCCGGATCCCCGGCTACTTGATCTTTTTGATCATGTGTACGCCGAGCAGACCCCGTATCTGGTTGCGCAGAAGGCCGAGCATGCCGACTACATGGCAACCTTCGAGGACGTGAAACCCGAATCCGGAGAAGGGCTTCGACAGGCTCAGCCCGCGGCGACGGGACCAGCTCAGCCGGCGTCGTGGGGAGGTGTTCACTGATGACCACAATGACCATCGCAAAGGCGCTCAATGCGGGTCTGCGACGGGCCTTGGAGGCCGATCCCAAGGTCGTGATCGCTGGCCAGGACGTGGGCAAGCTTGGCGGCGTCTTCCGGGTCACAGAGGGATTGCAGAAGGACTTTGGCGAGCATCGGGTGATCGATTCGCCGCTTGCGGAATCGGGCATTGTCGGCACCGCGCTGGGGATGGCGCTCCGCGGCTATCGCCCGGTGTGCGAGATCCAGTTCGATGGATTCGTCTTTCCGGCCTTCGACCAGATCGTGACTCAGACCGCCAAGATGCATAACCGATCAGCCGGGAGGCTGCTTGTCCCGCTGGTGATTCGGATTCCCTACGGCGGGGGTATCGGTGCCGTCGAGCATCACAGCGAATCACCGGAGGCCTATTTTTGCCATACGCCGGGGCTCAAGGTCGTGACCTGCTCGAATCCGGTCGACGCGTACTGGATGATCCAACAGGCGATCGCCTCCGACGACCCGATCATTTTTCTGGAACCCAAGCGCCGCTATCACGAGCGGGCCGAGGTCGATGAGACCGTAGCACCGCCGCCATTGCATTCCGCGCGAGTCGTCCGACCCGGCCGCGATGTCACGCTCCTCGCGTACGGGCCGATGGTCAAGACCTGCCTGGACGCTGCCGAGGCCGCCGCCGATGAAGGTCATGATCTTGAAGTGATCGATCTCCGAACGCTTTCGCCACTGGACATGGCTGTCGTGCACGAGTCGGTGCAGAAGACCGGCCGGGTGATCACCGTGCACGAAGCTCAGCTCAGTCTCGGGGTGGGCGCCGAGCTCGCTGCCCGGATCAGCGAGCAGTGCTTCTACTCATTGGAGGCGCCGGTGCTGCGGGTTGCCGGTTTTGACATGCCCTATCCACCGGCCCGTGTCGAAGATGAGTACCTTCCTGATCTTGATCGGGTGCTCGACATGGTCGATCGCTCACTGGCCTACTAAGGGGGAGGCTCGGATGGGGTTGCAGACGTTTCGGCTGCCGGATCCAGGTGAGGGGCTGGTCGAGGCAGACATTGTCACCTGGCGCGTTGCGGTGGGCGATCAGATCAAGATCAACGACATTCTCGTCGAGGTCGAGACAAGCAAGTCGCTGGTCGAGCTTCCAAGTCCGTACGCCGGCACGGTGACCGAACTGCTGGTGAACGAGGGCGACACTGTCGAGGTCGGTAGCCCGATCATCTCCATTGACGATGGTGTCGGCGACGCGCAGCCGGCGCCGAGCAGCGGGAACGGCGAAGAGGCTCAGGTCCCGAACCTGGTCGGTTACGGCCCGCGCACCGGGACGGCGAAGCGACGTCCGCGACGCGTCAGCGGCGAGGGGCCGGTGGAGGCGCACGAGCAGGTCGCCGACACCTTTTCGGTTCAGACCCCCGTTTCGCGACGCGCTGACGACCGGGAGCCACTGCAGGCCGAGCCTGACACGCCAACCGGCGCCCCATTGCCAGGGCCCGGTAAAGCGGCACCTGCGGCTACTCCATCCGGTGGCGCGGTACTTGCCAAGCCGCCGGTACGCAAGCTGGCCAAGGACCTCGGTGTTGATCTTGCGACTCTCGTCGGAAGCGGCCCTGGTGGCGTGATCACCCGTGATGATGTCACCGGCGCGAGCATGCAGCCTGAGGTCGCCGAAGCCGGGACGATCGCGCCGGCTGAGCCCGTCGACGAGCGCCGTCCTGAGCTTGTCGAAGGGCTCGAGACGACGTCCGTCGGAGCCCGACAGGCCCCACGTGAGGACGTACTCATTCCGATCAAGGGCGTCCGCAAGTCGACCGCAGACGCCATGGTGCGCTCGGCGTTCACAGCTCCGCATGTGTCCGTCTGGACGGACTGCGATGTGACTGCCACGATGCAGCTGGTCGAGCGGTTGAAGACCAGGCGGGAGTTTGCCGATCTTCGGATATCTCCGCTGCTGGTTGTCGCGAAAGCAATTTGCCTTGCGCTGGCACGTACCCCGGAGCTCAACTCGTTCTGGGACGAGCCGGCTCAGCAGATTGTGCTCAAGAAGTCGATCAACCTCGGGATCGCTACCGCGACTGCACGCGGCCTGCTGGTTCCGAACATCAAGGGCGCCGAGTCGCTCGGCTTAGTTCAACTTGCCGCTGCCATCAACGAGGTCGTGGCAGTGGCCCGCGAGGGACGTACCCAGCCTGCAGACATGTCCGGCGGCACCTTCACGATCACCAACATCGGGGTGTTTGCAGTCGCCGCCGGCGCCCCGATCTTGAATACTGGGGAGTCTGGCATTCTCTGCGTCGGCCAGATTGCCCGAAAGCCGTGGGTGGTAGGCACCGGAGCCGAGGAGCGGATCGAGCCACGCTGGGTCACCACATTGTCGGTCTCCTTCGACCATCGGCTTGCCGACGGCGCCCAAGGTTCGACCTTTCTCGCCGATGTGGCCGCGATCCTCAACGACCCCGCCCTCGCCCTCCTCTTCTAACGCCGAGTTGTCAGAATCTGAGCACCAAATACGGTGCTCTGATTCCGACAAGTCAGAGGGAGACGAGCTCCTTGTCAGTGATCGGACGGCCGGTGTCAACGAGCTCTTGCAGGGTGTCGCCGTCGTCCCACTGATTGACGTTCATGGCGGCGGCGACGGCACCGTCGCGAAGCCAGAACGCCGTGTACTCCCGCGACGCCAGGTCTCCCCGTACGACGAGCCGGTCTTTTGCGGGATCCGCGAATCCGCGATACTCACACCCGAGGTCGTACTGGTCGGAGAAGAAAAACGGCCGCAGCACGTACGGTTCGCCGGCACCGAGCAGGTTGGCCGCGACATGCTTACCTTGGTCCTTGGCGTTCGCCCAGTGCTCAACCCGGATCCGATGCCGATACTTGGGATGATCTTCAGCCGCCACATCGCCAGCTGCGTAAATATCGGGATCAGAGCTGCGCAGCGTCGCGTCAACGGCAATGCCACCCATGGCCAGCTCCAGGCCGGCGGCATCGGCGAGAGCGATGTTCGGCGCCGCGCCGACGCCGATCAACACCGTGTCAGCCGGTACCGACGCATGACCCTTGATGTGCACCGACGACACTGTCCCGTCGCCGGCGAAGCCTGTCACCCCGATGCCCAGCCGGAGATCCACACCATGATCACGATGCAGTGCGGCGAAAGAGGCGCCTACCTGCTCACCGACCACCGGAAGCAAGGGTTGCGACCGCGGTTCGATCACTGTCACGTTGGCGCCGTGCTGCCGCGCAGCGGCCGCCGCCTCGCAGCCGATCCAGCCGCCTCCCACGATGACGATCGTGGCGCCTTCGGTGAAACGCTCACGCAGCGCGAGGGACTCCTCGAGAGTTCGCAACGTCAGCAGCCCATCAAGATCAGCACCAGGCACGTCCAGTCGCCGCGGTGCCGAGCCGGTCGCGATCAGCAGCTTGTCGTAGGGATACTCGGTGCGGCTTGCAACTACCACCTTGCGAGACCGATCGATCCGGGTCGCGGTGGTACCCAGCCGGAGGGTGATGTCCTTGTCGGCATAGGCTGCCTCGTCGGCGACCCAGTCCGGCTCGTCGGTGTTCCCGATCAGCACGGCCTTGGAAAGTGGCGGTCGTTCATAGGGGAGCTGACTCTCCTCACCAATCAGCGTGAGCTCGCCCTGATACCCGTGATCTCGGAGTGTGATGGCTGCCGATCCTCCGGCCAAGGAGCCTCCGATGATGACGATGCGGGACGGCTGGGAGCTGCTGGGCTGAGTCATGCCTCCAATCGTCTCTCGCCCTGCGCCAGTTGCAGATACCGACCCACCCTGGTTGTCAGAAAGCAGCTTCGTCGAGATCCATGATGGCGAGATCGGTGGTCTCGGCGATCGCTCGCTCCGCGGCCAGCTTGGGCAGCACCGTACGGGCAAACCAGCGGCCCGAGGCAACTTTCCCTTCATAGAAGGATTTTTCAGTCGGCGTCAGGTGGCCGTTGAGCCGATCGAGTGCCACCTCAGCACCCCGCAGCAGCAGCCACGAGCACGTCACGTCACCGAGCGCCATCAGTAATCGCGTCGTGTTCAGTCCCACTTTGTAGACGTTGCGCGGATCGCTGGTGGCTGCACCAGGGACCGCGGCGCCAAGATCATTGATCATGGTTGCGACGATCGCTCCGACATCCTCCAAGCCTTGCTGCAGCAAAGCACGTTCCTCTTTGAGCTGTCCGTTTCCGCCCTCGGTGCCGATCCACTGAATGATCTGCGCGGAAAGATCAGCAAGTGCTCGACCCTGATCTTTGATGATCTTCCGGAGGAACAGATCCTGGCCTTGGATCGCCGTCGTGCCCTCGTACAGGGTGTCGATCTTGGCGTCTCGTACGTACTGCTCAATTGGATAGTCGATCAGAAAGCCCGAGCCTCCGAAGGTCTGCAACGACTCCGTGCCGAGCAGCACCCAGGAGCGCTCCGAACCGTACCCCTTCACGATTGGCAACAGCAGATCATTCAGCCGTTCGGCGGATTCATCGACTACGCCTGTTGCCCGAGCGATGGCGTTGCGATCTTGGATGGTTGCGGCGTACAGCAGCAGCGCCCGTAGGCCTTCTGCACAAGACTTCTGGGTCATCAGGGAGCGCCGGACATCGGGATGATGAGCAATCGTCACGCGTGGCGCGTTGCGATTGGCAGCCTGGGTAAGGTCGGCGCCTTGGATCCTGGTCTTGGCGTATTCCAGCGCATTGAGATAGCCGGTCGACAATGTTGCGATCGCCTTGGCACCGACCAGCATGCGGGCGTGTTCGATCATGTGGAACATCTGGGCGATGCCGTCATGAACCTCGCCCAGCAGCCAGCCCGTTGCGGGCACATCCGTGCCCCCGAAACTCAGCTCACAGGTAGCAGAGCCTTTGATACCCATCTTCTTCTCGAGGTTGGTCGCGAAGACCCCATTCCGCTTTCCTGTCAGCTCCCCGGTCTCAAGATCAAAATGGAACTTGGGGACGACAAACAGGGATAGCCCTTTGGTGCCCGGGCCACCGACGCCCTCGACGCCCTGCGGGCGCGCGAGCACCAGATGGATGATGTTCTCAGTCAGGTCATGCTCACCGGAGGTAATGAAGCGCTTGACGCCCTCGATGTGCCAGCTGCCATCAGACTGCGGGATTGCCCTGGTTCGCCCAGCGCCGACGTCGGAGCCCGCATCCGGCTCGGTGAGCACCATCGTGGCACCCCAGAGTCGCTCAATCATGATCTTGGCGATGCGTTGATCACGTTCATGGCCGGTGGACCACAGCGCGTACGCGAACTTCGGCCCGGCGGAGTAGAGCAGCACAGCCGGGTTGGCGCCGATATTCAACTCGTGCACTGCCCACTGCACCGATGGCGGCGTGACGTGGCCGCCCAACGCCTCGGGAAGCTCGAGCTGCCAGGCACCGGAGTCCATCAGCGCGCGATACGACTTCTTGAGGTCCTCAGGAACTGTCACCGTGTGGGTTTGAGGATCGAAGACCGGTAGATTCCCATCGCCGTCAGCGAACGACTCGGCGAGCTTCGTCGTAGCAAGATGATCAACTTCGGCGAGGATCGCCGACACGGTCTGCCGATCAAGATCGGCGTACGGTGCGACACCCAGGATCTCTTCGCGCCCCAGCACCTCGAACAGGTTGAACTCGATGTCACGGACATTGGACTTGTAGTGGCTCATCTGACACCTCACGGGCAGTGGCTGGCGCAAGTTACTTGCCAGTAACTTACATTATGCTACTCGTGGGTAACCAAACCAAGGGTTGTACGACCTCGATGGTCTGCACATCATTGACGTGGCACCGAAAGGCGGAGAAGTCATGGCGAGCACCAGCACTGTCCGGGCTTCTGGCACCGCACCGGGCCAGCGCAAGCTCAACGGGCCGCAGACCACCGGCCGTGAGTACCGCAGCCTCTCCGAGCCGGAGTACGGCATGCGACGCGACGACGACGTTCCGGTGCCGATGCGGGACGGCGTCCGGCTTCTTGCCGACGTGCATCGTCCCGATAGCGACGGCCGGTTCCCCGCGCTGATCGCCGCCTCGCCATACCCGCGGCAGATCCAGGATCTCGGTGCGCCGATGGGCTTCATCGAGGCCGGCGCGAGCGACTTCTTCGTACCGCGGGGCTACGTGCACGTCATCGCCAACCTGCGTGGCACCGGCGGCTCCGACGGGACCTTCGGCTGCTTCGATGGACAAGAACGCCAGGATATGTACGACCTCGTCGGGTGGGTGGCTGAGCAGCCGTGGTGCGACGGGAACGTCGGGATGATCGGCATCAGCTACTTCGCAATGACACAACTTGAGGCGGCCGTCGAGCACCCACCGGCACTCACGACCTCGTGGCCACCACCTGGTGCACGGCACCGCGAGCTCGCGCTGCGGGCCGATGGAGGATTGTCCGACGATGAGGGAACACCCGGCCAGCGCTCGTACCGCTGTCTCGGGACGGGCCTCAATCACGTGCCGGCCGATCCGGCCGCGGAGCCGCCGTCGCAGTTGACCTGGACCAGCGCGCCGCTCGATACCGACATCGACATGGTCGGCGACATCGAGCTTCGGCTGACCGCCACGGCCACCGCAGCCGACACCGCCTGGATCGCAATGCTGCAGGACGTTGACACGACCGGGGATGTCAGCGACGTAACCGCCGGGTGGCTGCGGGCGAGCGTACGCGAGGTCGACGAGGCCGCCAGCCGGCCGGGTGTGCCAGTCCTGCATTGCCGCACTGCCGTTGCCGTCCGCCCTCACGAACCCGTCAATTACCGCATACGGCTGGTGCCCAATGCGCGGCGGTTCGCGTCGGGGCACTGCATCCGGCTGGTGCTCACTAGCGACGACCAGCCCAAGGATGCCTCGGCAATCATGGAATTCCGGCACGCCCCCGTCGGGACGAGCACGACCAATACGGTCTCCTCCGCTTCCCGCTTGCTGCTTCCCGTCCTCGAGGAACCAGACGGAGGCTTAGATGCGTAAGTCGCGCAAGAACGCCGAGCCCAAGATCGACATAGCTGAGCCACACGATCATGCTGCTGGCATCTCCGGCGTTGCGGTGGGGTTGAAACGATCAGTCCAGAAAATGGGGCCGCGGCGCTCAGCGCGTACCCTGCTCAAGCTCAACCAGGCCGAAGGCTTCGATTGCATGAGCTGTGCGTGGCCTGATCCCGACCCGGGTCATCGGCACACGGCAGAATTCTGCGAGAACGGCGCCAAAGCTGTCGCCGAGGAGGCCACGACAGCGCGCGCGACCCCGCAGTTCTTCGCCCGGCACAGCATCGCCGACCTCGACCGGCACGACGAGCATTGGCTTGGTCAGCAGGGCAGGATTACCAATCCCATGATCAAAAAGCCGGGCGCGACCCACTATCAGCCAATCGAGTGGCGCACGGCGTTTCGGTTGATCGCTGATCAGCTCAATGGCCTGGCCAGCCCGGACGAAGCGATCTTCTACACGTCGGGGAGAACCTCAAATGAGGCGGCATTCTGCTATCAGCTGTTCGTGCGCGCTTTCGGCACCAACAATCTTCCCGACTGCTCGAACATGTGCCATGAGTCGACCAGCGTCGCGCTGGCCGAGACCATCGGGATCGGCAAGGCAAGCGTCACGTTGCAGGATGTCTACAACGCCAAGCTGCTGATCTTGGCGGGCCAGAATCCGGGCAGCAACCACCCGCGGATGCTCTCGGCTCTAGAAGTCGCCAAGCGGCGCGGCGCCAAGATCATCGCCGTCAACCCGCTGCGTGAAGCCGGCTTGATCAACTTTCGCAACCCGCAGACGCCGCGTGGACTGCTTGGGAAGGGCACCGATCTCGCCGACCTGCATCTGCCGATCAAGATCAATGGCGATCTGGCCCTCTTCCAGGCGTGGGGTGCGCTGTTGGTGCAGTGGAACGCGCTTGACCATGAGTTCATCGGGAAACACACTCATGGCTTCGACAGCTGGCTCGGCCACGTATCGGCGATTGATTGGGACCTGGTGGAAACCACTACTGGTCTATCCCGCGAACAGATTACAGAGGCAGCTGAGCTGCTCCGCGAGTCCGATCGCACGGTGTTCTGCTGGGCCATGGGCCTGACACAGCATCACAACGCCGTGGCCACCATCTCCGAGATTGTCAATCTGGCTCTCGCCCAAGGCAACATCGGCAAGCCGGGCGCCGGGCTGCTTCCCGTACGCGGCCACTCCAACGTGCAAGGCGACCGGACCATGGGCATCTGGGAGCGTCCACCGGCTCATTTTCTCGATCAGCTCCAGGCCGAGTTCGGATTCAACCCGCCGCGCGAGAACGGGCATGACACCGTGGACGCCATCCGTGCGCTGCGCGACGGACGGGCCAAGATCTTCATCGGGCTCGGTGGCAACTTCGTGCAGGCTGCGCCAGATACCGAGGTGACCTCGGCGGCGTTACGCGGGGCACAGCTGACGGTGCAGATTTCAACCAAGATCAATAGATCACACCTGACATGTGGTGCGACGGCGTTGATCTTGCCGACCCTGGGTCGTACCGAGGTCGACGTACAGGCAAGCGGTCCGCAGTTTGTCTCCGTGGAGGACTCGACCTGCTCCGTGCATGCTTCCCGAGGACCGCTGACTCCCGCGAGTCCGCAGCTGCGGTCGGAGGTATCGATCGTTACGGGCGTGGCGGAGGCCACGCTCGGTGATCGCTACGGCATTGAGTGGCAGGCCATGCGAGATGACTACCGGCACATCCGGCGCCACATCGCTCGCGTTGTGCCCGGCTGCGAAAGCTATGAGGTGAACGTGTCCAAGCCCGGGGGGTTTGTGATGCCACACCCGCCGCGCGACTCCCGTACGTTTCCTACCAAGTCGGGACGGGCCGAGTTCACGGTGTCGGCCATCGAGGCGCTCCAGGTGCCACCCCATCACTTGATCTTGCAGAGCATCCGCAGCCATGATCAGTTCAACACCACGATCTACGGGTTCAGCGATCGCTACCGTGGCGTCGAGGGTGGTCGCCGCGTAGTGTTCATCAACCCGGGCGACATCGAGGAGCTTGGCTTCCACGATGGCGACATCGTCGATCTCGTCACCCACTGGGAGGGCGATGACCACTTACGCCGAGCACGGGACTTCCGAATCGTTACCTACCAGACCCCACGCGGCTCAGCCGCGGCGTACTATCCCGAGGCCAACTCGTTGGTGCCGTTGGATTCGACGGCTGTGGGGAGCAATACTCCGACGTCGAAATCGGTGATCATTAGGCTGGAACGGTCGGGAGCGGCAGGTTCGGTTGAGACTGGCGGTCAGCAACGGGTCGGTGCCGATGATCGCCACAAGTCCGATCCCGAGCCGTATCACCTGTCCTAGATCCAAGCCTGGATAGCCGTTAACGTTCTGAGCCATGACTGATTATGCACAGCAGATACTGGTCGATGCCTTTGGCCGGGTACGCGAGCTGGTGATCGACCTCACCGACGGGCTGACCGACGAGATCGCCACCTACCGCCCCGACCCTGGAGCTAATTCGATTGCCTGGCTCATCTGGCACCTGAGCCGCATTCAAGATGATCACATCGCCAACTTGGCGCAGGTCGAGCAGGCATGGGCCACGTGGCGGGAGAGGTTTGGCCTGCCCTTCAACACTTGGGCCACCGGCTACGGTCAAAGCTCGCAACTGGTGGCCGCGGTCCGGGTGAGCGGTGATCTTCTTGCCGACTACCACGATGCTGTTCACGAGCTCACGATGAGCTACCTGGGTGACCTCACCTCCGAAGAGCTGGATCGGATCGTCGATACCCGTTGGGACCCGCCGGTGACTACATCGGTCCGGCTGGTCAGCGTGATCGGCGACACCCTCCAGCATCTAGGCCAGGCCGCGTACGTACGTGGCTTGGCCAGTCGGCGGGACAACCCGTGGCATGAGTCGAGTGCAGCAGATCGCTAGTGCTCGGGAGTGCCCTAGTCTCGGTCAGGTGAGTGAACTGGCTGATCAGAATCATGATCACGATGCAGCCCCGACACAGCGTCTCTATGCCGACATCGCGTCCTGGTGGCCGCTGATCTCCGCGCCCGAGGAGTACATCGGGGAAGCATCCTTCGCCGCCTCTTTGCTGCGCACGGCAAACCCGCCCGCTCGCACGGTGCTCGAACTGGGGAGCGGGGGCGGTAACAACGCCTTCCACCTCAAGAGCGAGTTCGAGATGACTCTGGTCGATCTGTCGGCTGACATGCTCGCGATCTCAAGACAGCTCAATCCTGAGTGTGAGCACATCCAGGCAGACATGAGGACGTTGCGGTTGGGCCGGATTTTCGATTCGATCTTTGTCCATGACGCGATCGACTACATGACGAGCGAAGACGATCTTCGCCAAGCGGTCGACACCGCGTACCAGCACTGCCGGGTGGGTGGCGTCGCAGTCTTCGTGCCAGATGACATCGCCGAGAACTTCGAGCCGGCCACCGAGCACGGCGGGCAAGACGCGCCTGATGGCCGCGGCGCGCGCTACCTCGAGTGGTCAACAGACCCTGACCCGAGCGACACTCGCACCCGTACCGACTTCGCGTTCCTGCTTCGCACTCCGGACGGCTCAGTGACAGTGGTGCACGATCGGCACGAACTGGGCCTCTTTCCTCGCGCTTTGTGGCTCAAGGTGCTGACCGACTCCGGGTTCCGGGCCCGTTCCGTCGCGGAAGTCACCAACGACGACCGACTTCCACGAGAGCTCTTTGTCGGTACGCGGGTGTGATGGAGTACCACCATGACCAGCCCGACAAGCCCGAAACGTACGGCGTACGTCTTCAACGGCCCGAATCTCAACTTGCTCGGCCTCCGTGAGCCAGAGATCTACGGCACGGCGACCTTGGCCGATGTCGAGAGTTCCTGCGCAGACGTGGCAACTGAGCTGGGCTGGAACCTGGACTTCCGCCAAACCAACCGCGAGGGCGAGCTGGTCGACTGGATCCAAGAGGCCGGCGCAGCGCACGCTGCTGGCGACGCCGTTGGTGTGGTGCTGAACGCTGCCGGCTACACCCACACCAGCATTGCGCTCCACGACGCGATCATCGGATCGGGCGCTCGGGTGATCGAGGTGCACATATCCAACGTCTACAGCAGGGAGGCGTTTCG
>Ga0307317_10000426_pt1 | contig 12528 bp, 13 predicted proteins | sample ER_DNA_357_FD_194498 | JGI IMG/M metagenome (GOLD analysis project Ga0307317, IMG submission 194498) | Bulk soil microbial communities from the East River watershed near Crested Butte, Colorado, United States - ER_DNA_357 | ecosystem: Environmental > Terrestrial > Soil > Floodplain | place...
TCGACTGCCCTCGCCGCGAAGTCGGCGAGCAGCGTTGCGCGGGCAAGCTCCTCACGGTCGAGCGGCTGCGCCCGCACCAGCCGCAGCGCCCCGATCTCCTCGCCGCGGATTCGCAGCGGGAGCACGACCGCGTTCTCCGGCGACTCGGCTGGGGCTGTCTCTCCCGGAGCGAGCAGCGAAGCCTTCGCGCCGAAGAGCTCCTTCGCCTCGCGGCGGGTCTGCTCCAGCACCTGTTCCGGCGCGAGGGTGGCTGCGATCGAGCCCATCGACTCGATCAGCGCCTCGAGGAAGCTCGACTTGTCGGTGAGCTCCTCTTCGACGACCTCGTGCCGGCGGCGCTCGGTGACGATCAGGTGCAGCGCGAACGCGGCCGCGCCGATGATCGCCGCGCCTAGACCTGCGAAGGCGAGCCAGCTCGAGCTGAGCGCGAGGCCGACGACCGAGACGATGGCCGCCGCGCCGACCGCCGCAACGAGCAGCGCCGCCCGAGTCTTAGTCGATGACCGCGTCACGAAGTGCAATCGCGACGGCGTGCGTGCGCGTGTCGGCCTCGAGCTTCGTGAGGATGTGGCGCACGTGGCTCTTCACGGTCTCCTGGCTGATGAACAGGCGCCCGGCAACGTCCGCGTTCGACATTCCGTCCGCGAGTAGCTGCAGGATCTCGCGCTCGCGCGCGGTGAGCATGCCTTCACGGTCGCCGGAGAGAAAGGCGGGCATCAGCGCCGGATCGACGAAGCCCTCGCCGGCCACGACCTTGTCGATCGCCTTGAGCAGGGTCTGGTGCGGCGCCTCCTTGAGGATGTAGCCCTTCGCGCCCGACTCGAGCCCCCGGCCGAGGAGGCTGCGCTCGCTGTAGGCGGTGAAGATCAGGACCGCCGTGCCGGGCACCTTCTGCGTCAGGATCTTCGTCGCCTCGAGCCCGTCCATTCCGGGCATGCGCACGTCCATGATCACCACGTCGGGCTTGCGGCGCTCCGCCAGTGCCACCGCGGTCGCACCGTCGGCCGCCTCGCCGACCACGCGGATGTGCGGCGCGCGCGAGAGCGAGAGACGCAGCCCCTCGCGGACGACCTCATGGTCGTCGACGATGAGACAAGTGATCTCCCCCTCGGTGCGCTCTGGCGCAGGCTGATCGCTCAAGGCACGCGGATTGTATGTCGCGGATCGGCTACGGCCTACACCGCGGAGTCGAGGATCTCGGCATGCTCGCTCTCGGGAGGGGTGCCGTAGGCATAGACGAGAAGCTCCTCGTCGCCGTGGTTCACCGTCTGCAACTCGGTTCCCGGCTCGACGTGGATGAGCCCACCGGCGGGCATGTCCTGGCGCTCCGGCGGCTCGCCGAGGTACATCGACAGCGTTCCCGAGAGGACGACGAAGGTCTCCTCCTGGATCGCATGGCGGTGGCGGCGTCCTTTGGCGCCGGGTTCGTAGCGCCAGAGGTTCGCGCGGGTGTGAGCGAAGCCGGCCCGGTCGCTCAGCTCGGCGACATGGCGCGGCGGTTCGTCGGGCTCATGGGGACGCGTGATCCACTCGAGCTCGTCGAACCGGATCGTGCGAAACCCCATGCCGACAGCCTAGACGGCCAGGATCAGCTGCTCCGGCTCCGGGGCGGGAGCCAGCCGCGTGCGCCTGCGGTCGCGGATCCCGTGCTTGCGGGCCAGCTCGGCGACCTGCGCCCGGACCGGCTTCGTCTCGGCCGAGCGGAGGTAGGCCCGGCCGCCGTAGAGCCGCTCGTAGGCGGGTAGCTGTTCCGGGTAGTCCTCGGCGAGCGCCGTGAGGAAGTGCTCGCGGGTGCCGGGCCGGAGGTAGAGCAGGTTCGCCCAGACGCCGCAGGCGCCGGCCTCGCGCGCCTCGCGCACGACCTGCTCCATCAGCTCTGGCCGGTCGGAGATCCCGGGCAGCAGCGGTGCCATACCGACGCTCGCCCGCACGCCGGCGTCGACGAGCGTTTTCAAGGCCCGCAGCCGCTGGCGTGGGTGCGCCGTCCCGGGCTCGGTCTTGCGCCACACCTCGTCGTCGAGGGTCGGCACGGAGAAGGTGACGGAGACCTCCGCGCGCCTGGCCGCCTCCGCGAGCACATCCGCGTCGCGCACGATCAACGGGCCTCGCGTAATGATGCTGAACGGGGTCGCCGCCGAGCCGAGCGCCTCGATGCAGCCACGCGTCAGGCGGTAGCGCCCCTCGGCGGGCTGGTACGGATCGGTGGCCGCTCCGATCGCGACCGACTCGTGCTGCCAGCTGGCCCGGGCGAGCTGGGCGCGCAGCACCTCGACGACGTTCGTCTTGACGCGGATGGACGTTCCGTAGCGGTCGTCGAACGGCCGGTCGGCGCGCAGCTCGAAGGCGCGGACGTAACAGAACGTGCACTGGTGGACGCAGCCCATGTACGGGTTCAGCGACCACTTGAACGCCATGCCCTTCACGCGGTTGAGCGCGACCTTGCAGGGCTCTTCCCGGTATTCGACGCGCACGCTGGGAGTATAGAACACCTGTTCGCCTCGGCAACGGCTTGGATACGGCGATGAACGACCTCCCGCACGGGATCCGCCGCCTCACCTTTCCGCTGCCACTAGGGATCCGCCACGTCCACTGCTACCTGCTGCCGGGCCCCGACGGCTGGACGCTGGTGGACACCGGGCTCGGACTGCCCGACGCGGCCGAGCGCTGGGAGCCCGTGCTTGCCGAGCTCGATGCTCCGGTCGTCCGCATTGTCGTCACACACTTCCACCCGGACCACGCCGGCGGCGGGGAGGACGCGCAGGCGCTCACGGGCGCGCGCGTCTACCAGGGCGCCCGTGACTACGAGCAGTGCGAGGGCGTCTGGGGGCGCGAGGACTGGTCGGAGCGCCTCACCGACTACCTCCGAGGCCACGGCCTTCCGGAGTCCCTGGCGGAGGAGCTGCGCCACGAGGCGCGCATCTTCGCGCCGTTCATCCGCTTCGCCCGCGACCCGGAGCGGCTGCAGGAGGGAGACGAGGTGGACGGGTGGCAGGTGCTCGAGCTGCCCGGTCACGCGGACGGCCACATCTGCCTCCTGCGCGACGGCGTGCTCGTGGCCGGCGACCACCTGTTGCAGAAGATCACGCCGACGGTCGGCCTCTACCCCGATTCCCGGCCGGACCCGTTAGGCGACTACCTCGCGTCACTCGAGCGCACCGTCGAGCTGGCGCCCGGCCTGGCGCTCCCCGGTCACAACGACGTCGTTTCCGACCCGGCCGGGCGTGCTCGCGAGATCCTGGAGCACCACCGGCGCAGGCTCGACCAGACCGTTACCGCGCTCGCCCCCGAGCCCCGGAACGCCTACCAGGTCTCGCTTTCCCTCTTCGGCGCCGACCTCGACGCAAGCGGCCGCCGTTTCGCCCTCGCCGAGACGCTGGCGCACCTGGAACGGCTTGTCCAGGAGGACCGGGCCGCGCGCAAAGGTGCTGACAGCGCCTTTTCCTATACTGCGACGTAGATCCAGTTGGACGAAAAACCGCCTAGTACCCGCGCCCCGGAGAGCGGGGCGTGACCCTCTTTCTCGAACTTCTCGGCGTCGCAGCGCTGATCTTGCTGAACGCGTATTTCGTGGCGGCCGAGTACGGGCTGGTCACGGCGCGCCGCACCCGAATCCAGGAGCTCGCGCAGAAGGGCGACCGTCGAGCTCGCGCGGTGGTGCGAATCGTGGCCGACCCGGCGCGCTTCATCGCCGCGATGCAACTCGGCGTGACGGCGACGAGCCTGGCAATCGGTGCGCTGGGCGAGCAGGTGCTGGCCAGGGTGTTCGACCCGATCTTCGCGTCGCTGATCGCGTTTGGGCTCGCGTTTCTGATCATCACGTTCCTGCACGTCGTCGTCGGCGAGCTCGTTCCGAAGGGCGTCGCGCTCGAATATTCGGAGCGGGTGGCGCTCGCTGTCTCGACGCCGGTCCGCGGCTTCATCGTCGTCTTCAAGCCGTTGATCTGGGTGCTGCAGAGCTCGAGCGACGCCATCCTCCGGTTGCTCGGCCTCAGCCCTCCCGACGGCGAGGTCGACGTCTACTCGGAGGCTGAGCTGAAGATGCTGCTCTCGCGCTCGACCGAGGAGGGCGAGCTCGAGGAGCAGGAGCAGGAGATGCTCTACAAGGTCTTCGACTTCGCCGACAAGGAGGTCTCGGCCGTGATGGTGCCGCGGCCCGAAGTGGTCGCGCTCTCGATCGACCTACCGCCCGAGGAGGCGCTGTCCGCGGTGATCGAGTCGCCCTACACGCGCTACCCGGTGTACCGGGGCCCCGCACTGGACGAAGTGGTCGGGATCCTGCACGTGCGCGACCTCTTCTCGGCGCTCGTCGACCGGGGGATCGCCGGTGTGCAACTAGAGCAGCTGCTGCGCCCCGCCTACATCGTCCCCGAGACGAAGGATCTGGCCGCGCTGCTCGCCGAGTTTCGGCGGACGAATCAGCACATGGCGATCGTGGTCGACGAGTACGGGGAGCTCGAGGGGATCGTCACGCTCGAGGACCTGCTGGAGGAGATCGTCGGCGAGATCGAGGACGAGTTCGATCTTCCGAACGAGTCGATCGAGCGGCTCGACGACGGCCGGGTGCGCATCCACGGCACCTTTCCGATCGACGACTTCAACGAGCAGTTCAAGCGGTCGCTTCCGATCGAGGACTACCACACGATCGGGGGCTTCGTCTTCGGCCTGCTTGGCCGCGCGCCGGAGCCGGGCGACGAGGTCCAGTACGACGGCGTGCAATTCAAGGTGCTGGACGTCGAGGGCTCGCGGATCGAGCGCCTCGAGGTCGAGCTCCTCCCCGAAGAGCCCGGGGAGCGGAGGCTCGAAGAGGCGTCGTAGGTATCCTCGGAGGCGACGGGGTTACCAAAATCTGTGAGGAGTCCTATGAAGCGCATTCTCTCTCTGCTCGTTCTCTGCGCGGCCGCCGGCACGCTGCTGTTCGTGGTCATTCCTGCGGGCGCCAGCACCACCGCCACGACGGTGAAGGTCACGGCGAAGGAGTACAAGTTCGTGCTCTCACGCAAGACCGCACCGCACGGGAAAGTCACGTTCAAGGTCACGAACAAGGGCAAGTTCAAGCACGACTTCAAGATCGCCGGTAAGAAGACGGTGATGCTGAAGCCGGGAAAGACCGCCGCGCCGCTGACGGTGACGCTCGTGAAGGGCAAGACCTACACGTACATCTGCACGGTGCCCGGTCACGCCCAGTTGGGCATGAAGGGCAAGTTCAAGGCGACCTAGGCGATCTCTAAGGGTGATACCTCGCCGCCGGCGATTTGCCAGGCGGCGAGCTCGCCCGTTGCGAGCGACAGGATCAGGTAGGGCCGGCCCTCCCAGAGGCCGATGTTCTCGACGTCCGTTCGCGAGGGATGCGGCGGCGACGAGATGTGCGAGTGGAAGACGGCGAGCTCGTAGCCCTCGTCCTCGAGGAACCAGTTCTCCGGGTCGGTCTCGAGCTCGAAGCGGTACGGGCTGGCGGCCGCGTTGGCGGCGGCGATGTAGCGCTCGGCCACGCCGTCGCGCACGGCGACGAGCCCGCAGGCCTCGTTGGGCTCCTCGGCGCGAGAGTGCTGCTCGAGCTCCACCCGGATCGCGGTCGGGATCACCACCAGACCGACTCCTCCATTTCGGCCGCCGGATCCTCGGCATCCCAAAAGTCGGCGGAGAGGTACTTCCAACCGGCATCGGCGAGGATCGCCACCACGACGCCCTCGTCGAGCTCCGCGGCCAGCTTGCGCGCGACGTGGACGACCGCGCCGGCGGAGACTCCTGCGAAGACGCCCTCGTGGTCGAGCAGGGCGCGCAGGCCCGCGACCGCTTCCGCGTTAGAGACGAGCACTTTTCGATCCAGCTGCGAGACGTCGAGGATCGGCGGCACGTAGCCGTCCTCCAGCGAGCGCAGGCCCACTACCGGGTCGCCGGGAAGCGGCTCGGCCGCGGCGACGACGACCTCGGGGAACGACTCGCGCAGGCGCCGTCCCGCGCCCATCAGCGTGCCGCCGGTGCCGAGACCGGCGACGAGCACGTCGACCCGGTCTAGCGCCTCGGCGATCTCGGCGCCGGTGCCCTCGTAGTGGGCTGCGGGGTTGGCCGTGTTGGCGTACTGAAAGAGCATGTGGAAACGCGGCTCGCGCTCGGCCAACTCCAACGCGACTCGCACGGCGCCGTTGGAGCCTTCGTCCCCGGGAGACTCGACGATCGCCGCGCCGTAAAGCCGCAGCAGCCGCCGCCGCTCCTCGGTCACGTTCTCCGGCATCACGCAGGTGAGGCGGTACCCCTTCAGCCGCGCGACGAGCGCGAGCGAGATGCCCGTGTTACCGCTCGTCGGCTCTAGCAGCTCCTGGCCCGGCTCGAGCTTGGCTGCCTCGACCATTGCGAGCGCGACACGGTCCTTGATCGAGCCGGTCGGGTTCTGGCCCTCGAGCTTCGCGTAGAGGCGAACCTCGGGCTTCGGGCTCAGGTGCGGCAGCTCGACGAGCGGGGTGTTGCCGACGAGCTCGAGGAGGGAGGCGGCGACCCGGTCAGCCACCGGCCATGGCCGGCAGGAGGATCACGGTCGAGCTCTCGTCGACGGAGGTCTCGAGGCCGTTCTTGGTGCGCACGTCCTCGCCCTCGACGTAGACGTTGACGAACGGCGCCAGCTCCTCGTCCTCGATCAGCTGGCCGCGCAGCGCCGGGAAGCGGGCCGTCAGGTCGTCGAGCAGCTCGCGAACGGTGCCGCCGCTGGCCTCGACCTCGCGGGCGCCCTGCGTTTCGCCGCGCAGCGTCGGTGGGATTCGCACCCGGCTCAATGCTCCACCCCGGAGCAGAACTCCACGTAGTCCACGTAGTCGGTGATCGTCGGGCTCTCGCCGCACACCGGGCAGGCGGGGTCGCGCCGCAGCTTCATCTCGTCGAACTCGCCAGAGAGCGCGTCGTAGAGCAGAAGCCGGCCGACAAGCGGGTCGCCGATCCCGAGCGCGAGCTTCAGCGCCTCCGTTGCCTGGATCGAGCCGATCACCCCCGGCAGCACGCCCAGCACGCCGCCCTCGGCGCAGCTCGGCGCCAGCTCCGGCGGAGGCGGCTGCGGGAACAAACATCGGTAACAAGGCCCGTCGCCCGGCTTGAAGACGGTCACCTGCCCCTCGAAGCGGAAGATCGAGCCGTGGACGACCGGGATGTCGTGCCACACCGAGGCGTCGTTGACGAGGTAGCGGGTCGGGAAGTTGTCGGCGCCGTCCACGATCACGTCCCAGCCGGGCTCGAGGATCCGTTCGATGTTCTCCGAGGTGAGCCGCTCGCGGAAGGGAACGACCTCGACGTCGGGGTTGAGCGACTCGATGCGCCGCCGCGCCGAGTCGGTCTTCGGCTCACCGAGCGAGTCGGTGGAGTGCGCGATCTGGCGCTGGAGGTTCGTCTCGTCGACGACGTCCGCGTCCACGATTCCGATCCGGCCGACGCCCGCGGCCGCGAGATAGAGCGCGGCGGGGGAGCCGAGGCCGCCCGCGCCGACGAGCAGGATGCTCGAGTCGAGCAGGCGCAGCTGGCCCTCCTCCCCGACCTCGGGGATCAGCAGGTGCCGGCTGTAGCGCGTGGTGCGGGCCGGGCCGAGCGTGCGCGGGAGGTCGGTCGGCAGGCCGGAGCGCTGCCAGTCGGTGTAGCCGCCGGCGAGCGAGATCGGCCGCTCGTAGCCGAGTTCCGAAAGCGTCTTCGCGGCGAAGGCGGAGCGGTTGCCGGCCGAGCAGTAGAGGAGCACCGGGCGCGAGCGGTTGGGCGCCGCGGCTTCGATCTTCGACTCGAGGTGGCCGCGCGGAACGTGCACCGCGCCGGCGATGCGGCCCTGCTCCCACTCGTCGCGCTCGCGCACGTCCACGAGCACGGGGGCATCGTCGGCGGCGAGCAGCTTCTGGGCGCTCGTCGCGTCGACCTCTTCGATCGACTCGCGGGCGGCTCGCAGCAGGTCTCGGTAGCTCGTCACGCTTTCAATTGTATAGCGGGGAACCGGAGTGGCCGCGAGGGCGACGGCTATCGTCGCGGCATGAGCGCGCGGGGCCGAGTCTTCTTCCTCGTCACGCTCGCGGCGGTCGTCGCCTCGGGCGTCGTCGTGCTCGGCGTCGTTGCGACCAGAGACCATGTCGCGGCTGCCGCGAAGCCGCGCGCCGGCCACCCGCCGCTCGCCCTCGACCTCGGCGTGCGCACCGATCCCGAGGCGCGCGCCCTCCAGCAGGCACAGCAGCTCTACACGAACAAGCAGGCGGCCAGAGCAGGGGAGATTTTCGGCCGCTACCGCTCGCTCGAGGCCCGCGTCGGCTCGGCGCTCGCGGCCTGGCCCGAGGGGAGCATCGCGACGCTCCAGGCGCTGGCGGCCGAGCAGCCGAGTAGCGCACTGGTGGCGCTTCACCTCGGGCTCGCGTTCTACTGGACGCACCGCGACGGGCAGGCAATGACCGCCTGGCGGGCGGCGCGAGGGCTCCAGCCCGACACCTTCTACGCCGTGCGTGCCAACGACCTGCTGCACCCGCAGTACGCGCCCGGCCTGCCCGGCTTCGTCCCGTCGTTCCCGATGCCGCTGCGAATCCGTGTGCTCGCCCCGGCGCGGAAGCTGCCGGCGCTGAAAGAGGCGGCCGCGCGCGGCGGCGCCCACGCGAAGATCCTCTACGGCACGGTGCTGCAGCAGCTCGGGCACCCGGTCTCGGCCGAGCGGCAGTTCGCCGCCGCCGCGCGCCTGGCGCCAAACGATCCGGACGCGCGCGCCGCCGCCGCCGTCGGGCTCTTCGACAAGGACAACCCGTCGCTTGCGTTCGGCCGCCTCGGCCCGCTCGTGCGCGTCTTCCCGCGTGCTCAGACCGTCCGCTTCCACCTCGGTCTGATGCTGGTCTGGTCGGCCCAGGTCGAGGCCGCCCGCAAGCAGTTCAGGCTGGCCGAGGCGGAGGCACCCAAGTCGCTCCTGGGCACCCGGGCGACGGCCTTCCTTGCGGCTCTGCGCGGCGTTGGGACCCGCTGACCGAAATTAGGGCCGTTCGGCCTATGGCGTCCGTCCGGTCGCCATGCGAGAGTGCCGCATCCGCGACGTCGCGTGCGGAATGTCACGAGCCCAGGGGAAGGGGAGCCGCATGAGTCAGCAGGGGGAGAAAGTAAGGCCGTCCACCATCGCCGAGGTACTGGAGACGGACGAGGCCAAGGGATTGCTGGAGACGGGTCGCGAGGCGGGGTCGCTGAGCACCGAGGAGATCGCACTTGCGCTGAGCGAGCTCGAGCTCGAAGCCGCGCAGATGGACGACTTCTACCACGCCCTCGAGGAGCTGCACATCGAGGTTGTCGAGAGCCGCGAGGAGGAGGCGCGCGAGGTCGTGCCGCAGCCGCGCGAGGTCACGACGGACTCGCTGCAGCTCTTCCTGAAGGACATCGGCAAGGTCGACCTGCTCACGGCCGCGCAGGAGGTCGAGCTGGCCAAGCGCATCGAACGCGGGGAGCATCGCGCGAAGCAGGAGATGGTCGAGGCGAACCTGCGCCTCGTCGTCTCGATCGCGAAGAAGTACCGCAACCAGGGTCTGCCCTTCCTCGATCTCATCCAGGAGGGGACGATCGGCCTCGTGCGTGCCGCGGAGAAGTTCGATCACCGCAAGGGCTTCAAGTTCTCGACCTACGCGACGTGGTGGATCCGCCAGGCCGTGGCCCGCGCGCTCGCCGACAAGGCGCGCACGATCCGCATGCCGGTGCACATCGTCGAGAAGCTGAACAAGATCGTCCGCTCGGAGCGCAAGCTGCGCGCCGAGCTCGGGCGCGAGCCGACCTCGTGGGAGATCGGCATCGACGTCGAGCTCGGGCCCGACGAGGTCGAGCAGATCCGCCGGAGCTCGCAGGCGCCGGTGTCGCTGGAGAAGCCGGTCGGCGACGACGAGGAGTCCGAGTTCGGGCACTTCCTCACCGACGAGACCGAGCCGCTGCCGGACGAGGTGGCCGAGGTCGAGCTGCGCAAGGCGACGCTGCAGCGCGTGCTCTGCACGCTCAGCGCCCGCGAGCGGCGTGTCCTCGAGCTGCGCTACGGGCTCAACGGCGAGCACCCGCGGACGCTGGACGAGGTCGGTCGCACGTTCAACGTGACGCGCGAGCGGATCCGGCAGATCGAGAACCAGAGCCTGAAGAAGCTGCGGGCGCTGGCCGACTCGGTCGCACTGCGCGACGTCGCGTAGCGCTCACTAGACTCAGCCGCCGTGGCTGAGATCTGGTTCGACGAGCTGGCGGAGCTCGTGAGCATCCCCAGCGTGAGCGCCGACGCGGCGCGCGCCGGGGATGTGCACGACGCGGCCGAGTGGCTCGCCTCGTTCCTGCGTGGAGCCGGCGGCGAGGCGGAGGTCGTCGAGACCGACACGCACCCACTGATCCTCGGCGAGCTCGCCGCTTCCAATGGGGCCGCGGCTCCGACGGTGCTGGTCTACGGGCACGTGGACGTGCAGCCGCCCGACCCGCTCGAGCTCTGGGAGACCGACCCGTTCACGCTCGAGCAGCGCGGCGAGTGGCTCTACGGCCGCGGCGTCGCCGACGACAAGGGCCAGCTCTACATGCTCGCCAAGGCGGCGACCGAGCTCGCGACGGCCGGGGAGCTGCCGGTCAATGTGCGTTTCGCCTGCGACAGCGAGGAGGAGACCGGCGGCCACCAGATCGTGGACTTCCTCGCGGCCGACGAGCGCGGGGCGGACGCAGCGCTGATCTTCGACGCCGGCATGACCAAGCGCGGCGCGCCGGAGTTCGCGGTCGCGACGCGCGGGCTCATCTACTTCCACGTGACCGTGCGCACCGGAGAGCGCGACCTGCACTCGGGGATCTTCGGTGGCGCAGCTCTGAACGCGATGCACGCGCTGACGCAGATCCTGGCCGCGGTGCAGCCGCGCGACGGCGGCCTGCCTGAGCCGCTGCGGGCGGGAATCGCGCTGCCGACCGAGGAGGAGGTGGCGGCGTGGGCCGAGCTCGTCCCCGGGCCGGAGATGCTCGCCAACGCCGGCGCGCGCGCGGTCGATCCGCGTGCCGCCGAGGAGTTCTACCGGCGTACGACCGCCGAGCCGTCTCTGGACGTGAACGGGATCGTCGGCGGCTCACCGCTGCTCCAGAAGACGGTGCTGCCGGTCTTCGCCGAGGCCAACGTCTCGATCCGGCTCGCTCCGGGACAGGAGGTCGAGACGATCGCCGCTGCGGTCGAGCGCCTCTTGCGGGAGGCCGCACCCGAAGGAGCCGAGCTCCAGGTGACGCGCCTCTCGGCGGCCCCGGCGGGGCTCGTGCCCCCCGATGCGTCGCCGGTGCAGATCGGCCTCGACGTCTTCGAGCAGGCGATGGGCACGCGACCGCTGCTCGTGCGCTCCGGGGGCACGCTGCCGATCGTGCCCGCGCTAGCCGACAAAGGAATCCCGACGATCATCAGCGGCTTCGCGCTGCCGGAGAGCAACATCCACTCGCCGAACGAGCGCCTGCTCGCCGAGTACCTACCCCTCGGGATCGAGGTCTCGCGCAAGCTCTTCCGCGGCCTAGCCCGCCTCTAGGCGGGCATCGTGCGGATGAAGCGCAGCACACGCGGCCAGGAGTCCGCCCATGCCCGCACGTTCGCCCCTGGCCTGCCGCCAACGCCGATGTAGTGATTGCCGAGCTCGATCACGCGGCCGTACGTGGGGAGGTTCGGGACGGCGAAACCGACACCTAGTCCGGCGTCCGGGTAAACACGCCCTTCGACGTTGTGGCGGCCGTGCTCGCTGGACCGCTCCACGAGTTCGTGCACCGCGTAGGCCGAGGAGTAGTAGAGATCCTTCCCGCCTCCGAACGCGAGTACCGGCCCCGGGATCTGCCAGACCGGGATCGGTCCTTCGGGAACGGGCTTGCCGCCGAGCGTCCAGGCGGCGCCCGGGTCCGGGTACGCGCCGAGAACGTCCGCGGTCGGCGAGCACGCAATGACGCCGTGCACGAGCTCCGGATACGTTGCTCCGAGCAGAAGCCCGGCCTCGGCCCCGCGCGAGACGCCGTAGACGAGGATGCGATTCGGATCCACCCCGGGCTGCTCGCCCAACCAGCGCAGGGCCTTCGCGAAGTACTCGAGTGGGATTTCCTTCAGCGTCTTCGGCAGGCCCGGCTCATTGAAGTAGGCGAGCGAGAGGGTCGGGTAGTTGCGGCCGGCCAGCAGCGCCGCGGGGAAGTAGCCGTAGCTGCCCAGCCCGCCCCCGAGCTGTAGGACAGCGGGGCGACTCGCTCCGGGCGGCGGGGCGAAGTAGGCGCCGACGAAGCCTTCTTCCGCGAGGGTGGCGTCCTTGTGCGTCACGGTCGGTCCGGCTTGGCGAACGAAGCTGCCCGCGGCGAGCAGACGCTTCCCGCCGAAGGCGCGGATCGTCACTCTCGTCGCCCCGACGGTCGGGGCGAACGGCGAGGGCTCGACCGGCTTGGTGATCGGCTCCAGCGACCAGAGCAGCCTCATGTGCGAGCGCGTGTCGACGACCCCGTTCGCGTCGGCTCGATAGATCAGCCGCGAGTGCCAGCGCTTGCCGAGCGCGTCCCGGGTCATCGCTTCGAGCGCGATCTTCCGTCCCGGCCGAA
>Ga0307317_10000438_pt1 | contig 12292 bp, 14 predicted proteins | sample ER_DNA_357_FD_194498 | JGI IMG/M metagenome (GOLD analysis project Ga0307317, IMG submission 194498) | Bulk soil microbial communities from the East River watershed near Crested Butte, Colorado, United States - ER_DNA_357 | ecosystem: Environmental > Terrestrial > Soil > Floodplain | place...
GGCCATCCGCGAGCTCGAGCAGGCAGGCGTGCGCGCCGCGTTCCTGAACGCGATCCAGGCGGCGATGAAGCGCTCCAAGGAGCTAGCGGAGGGCGGGTAACGGGTCCACGGCCGCCCCGCGGCGGCGGACCTCGAAATGCAGATGCGGCCCGGTCGCCTCACCCGAGGCACCGACGCGCCCGATGCGGCTGGCGCCGCCCACGCGCTCGCCGCGGTGGACCGCGATGCGGGAGAGATGCGCGTAGAAGGTGCGAACGTGGTGGCGGTGCCGGACGACCACGAGGAAGCCGAAGCCGCCGCTGTCCCAACCCGCCTTGACCACGCGCCCCGGCTTCGCCGCCCGAACCGGCGCGCCGTAGGGAGCCGGCATGTCGATGCCGGCGTGGAAGCGGTTGCCCCTGGGGCCGAAACGGTCGCTGACCGGGGCGTGGACAGGGCGGAGCAGCCCGAACGGCACGTGGGCACGCCCGTGCCGGAGCGCGCGGAACGTGGCCGGCCCGGCGACGCCGTCGGCTCCCAGCCCCGCCCAGCGCTGGAAGCGCCGCAGGGCGGCGTCCGTATGAGGGCCGAAGTCGCCGTCCAGCGTCCCCGAGGGAAAGCCGTGCCACGCGAGCTTGAACTGGAGGGCCGCCACGTCCCAACCCCGGTTTCCGCGGTGAAGCATCCGGGACGCGTAGCGGTGCCGGCCGTAGCGGCCGAGCGCGCGCTGGGTCTGCGGCCCCGGGATGCCGTCCACGAGGATGCCGGCGCGGCGCTGGAGCAGACGCACCCCACGGCGGGTCCCGGGCCCCATGACGCCGTCGATCGTCCCGGAGTAGAGCCCGCGCGCCTGCAGGCCGACCTGCAGGCCAGCGACCTTGGCGGTCCGGGCGTTTGCCGCAGAGGCGAGCGCCGCGAAGGCGATGAGCGCGAGCAGCGCGATGCCTGCTCTTCGAGCCATGGACAGCTTTCTTTCGCCCTGGAACGAGACTATCCTCGCCCGCTATGACGGAGACGAAGGTGCTCCTGCCCGAATCGGCGCTCCCGGAGCGCTGGTACAACATCCAGGCCGACATGCCGAACCGGCCGCAGCCCGTGCTGCATCCGGGCACGGGCCAGCCGGTGGGCCCCGACGACCTCGCGCCGCTCTTCCCCATGGAGCTGATCGGTCAGGAGGTCTCCGACGCGCCCGAGATCCCCATTCCGGAGCCGGTTCGGGAGATCCTGCGCCTGTGGCGTCCGACTCCGCTCTTCCGCGCGCATCGCCTCGAGCAGGCGCTGGGGACGAGGTCACGCATCTTCTACAAGTACGAAGGCGTCAGCCCTGCCGGAAGCCACAAGCCGAACACCGCCGTCGCGCAGGCCTACTACTCGAAGCAGGAGGGCCGCGAGCGGCTCGCGACCGAGACGGGCGCGGGCCAGTGGGGGAGCGCGATCGCGCTTGCCTGTCGACTCCTGGGCCTCGAATGCAAGGTCTACATGGTCAAGGTCTCCTACCATCAGAAGCCGTACCGGCGCTCGATGATGGAGACGTGGGGTGCGAGCGTCGTGGCGAGCCCGTCCGAGGAGACCCAGTCCGGGCGGGCCGTCCTCGAGGCCGACCCCGACTCGCCCGGGAGCCTCGGCATCGCGATCTCGGAGGCCGTCGAGGACGCCGCGGCGCGCGAGGACACCGCCTACGCCCTCGGGAGTGTCCTAAACCACGTCCTTCTCCACCAGACCGTCATCGGGCAGGAGGCGCTGGCCCAGATGGAGCTCGCGGGCGCGTTTCCGGACGTCGTCGTCGGCTGCGTCGGGGGCGGCTCGAACTTCGCCGGCCTCGCCTTCCCGTTCATCCGGGAGAAGATCGGGGGCAAGGAGATCGACGTGCTCGCCTGCGAGCCCGCAGCGTGCCCGACGCTGACGCGGGGGCCGTTCGCCTACGACTTCGGCGACACCGGCGAGCTCACGCCGCTCGTCCCCATGCACACGCTCGGCCATGACTTCGTCCCGGCCGGGATCCATGCGGGCGGTCTTCGCTACCACGGCGTCGCACCGCTCGTCTCCCAGCTCGTCCTCGACGGACTGGTGCGCGGCGAGGCCTACACGCAGAACGACGTCTTCGCCTCCGCGGTCACATTCGCAGGCAGCGAGGGAATCATCCCCGCGCCCGAGTCCGCGCACGCGATCCACGGCGCCGTGCTCGCCGCCATGGCTGCGGACGACGAGGGCCGCGCCCGGACGATCCTCTTCAACCTCTCGGGTCACGGGCACTTCGACATGGGCGCCTACGACGACTATCTCGCCGGGCGCCTCGAGGACGTCGCGCTGCCCGACGACGAGATCCAGCGCGCCCTGAAAGCGATCGAGCCGCTCCCGAGGCCGGCCTAGTCGACGACCACGTCCCCGCCGCACCCGAAGACGGCGGCGGCTTCGATCTCGTCGTCCGCGACCCCGGCAAGGGAGGGGTGGCCTCGGTCGATCGCGATTCCTGGCCACTCTTCGAGCCCGAGCGCCCGCGCGCCTTCGGCCGATCCGATCCCGAGGAGCTCGGGCACAGGGATGACATTGCGACGAAGCTCCTGCCGGCGGGCGATGCCCTCGAGCTCGCGCAGCTCCTCGAACGGGTCGAGACGGACGTTCGAGTCCGAGCCGATGCAGAGCGGTATCCCCTTCTCGCGGACGCGGGAGACGGGAAGGAAGCCGTCGCCGAGGTTGGCCTCGGTGAGCGGGCAGACGCAGATGCGCGCGCCCGCCTCCGCCAGGAGGTCGAGCTCGGCGTCGTCGGCATGGGTCCCGTGGACAATCGTCGTCCGGGGGCCGAGGCAGCCGGTGCGCGCAAGAAGCTCGATGGGCCTGACGCCGTGCTCGGCGAGGCACTCCGCGATCTCCTTCGGCTGCTCGTCGGCGTGGACGTGGAGTACGAGCCCTTCGCGCTCCGCGTAGCGCCCGATCTCCTCCAGCCAGTCCGGCGGGCAGGCGCGCACGGAGTGGGGTGCGAGACCGACGCGCGCTCCTGAGGCGCGGAGCTCGTCCACCTGGTCGAGATACGCCGAAACGGAGGGCTGGCGGAAGCGTTCGAGCCCTCCCCGGCCGTACGCGGAGAGGAGGAGGACGATGGCGATTCCGGCGGCCTTGGCGGCTTCGACGGCCGCATTCGCCTCCTCGAAGCCGACGTAGTGGAACTCGCCGACGGCCGTGTACCCGGCCGCCCGCATCTCGCGGTAGGTCGCCTCGTAGTCCTTTCGAACCATGTCCGGGGTCAGACCCCGGGCATGTCCCAACATGACCTCTCGCCAGGCCCAGAAGTCGTCGCCCTGCGCTCGACCCCGCATGGCGCGCTGGAATGCATGGCTGTGCGCAGTCACGAACCCGGGCAGCGGAATCCGGCTGGACATCCGCGCGAGGCTACCATTGCCTCACCATGGCGACACGAGCCGTGCCCGCGCCCCTCGCGCAGCTTCCCAACGCGCTCACGATCCTTCGACTGGCGCTCATACCGGTGTTCATCGTTCTCGTCGTCGAGGCGGGCGGAGACGCGAGCTGGCCGGCGGGGATCGTCTTCGGAGTGGCGGGGATCACAGACCAGGTGGACGGCTGGCTCGCGCGGCGCTGGCACGTCGAGTCGGACTTCGGCAAGTTCGCCGATCCGCTCGCGGACAGGTTGATGATCGACGTGGCCGTCATCCTGCTCTTCGCCTACGACCGGCTCCCGTGGCCCGCGCTCGCGCTGATCGTGATTCGCGACGGACTCCTCGTGGCGGGCACGCCTCTAGCCCTTCGCCGCGGCTACGACTTTTCCGTCAGCTTCCTCGGCAAGGCGGCCACCTGGGTCCTGTACGCATCGATCGCCTTCATCCTCGTGACCGAACCCGGCACTGACTGGCCGCTTTGGCTCTTCTGGACCGGAGTTGCGCTTGCCTCGCTGGCAGGAATCCTCTACGGGATGGCGGTCTGGAAGGCGGTGAGGAGGTGAAAGCGGTCGTGATGGCGGGCGGCGAGGGCACGCGCCTGCGCCCGCTCACCTCCAACCAGCCGAAGCCGATGGTGCCCATCGTCGGAAAGCCCTGCATGGAGCACATCGTCGAGCTCCTGAAAGAGCACGGATTCGACGACATCGTCGTCACGCTCGCCTTCATGCCGCAAGCCATCCGCGGCTACTTCGGAGCGGGGGAGAGCCACGGCGTCTCGATCCGCTACTCGGTCGAGGAATCGCCGATGGGGACGGCTGGCTCGGTCAAGCTCGCCGAAGACGCGCTCGACGAGCCGTTCCTCGTCATCTCGGGCGATGCGCTCTGCGACATCGATCTCGGCGCGATCGTGCGCTTCCACGAGGAGAAGGAGGCGCTCGTCACGATCGCGCTGGTGAGCGTGGACAACCCGCTCGAGTTCGGAATCGTCGTCACCGACGAGGAGGGGCGGATCGAGCGCTTCCTCGAGAAGCCCTCCTGGGGCCAGGTCTTCACCGATACGATCAACACGGGCATTTACGTCGTCGACCCTGCCGTCTTGAAGCACGTGCCGGAGGATCGCCCGTTCGACTTCTCGAAGGAGCTCTTCCCGCTCCTGCTCGAGATGGGGAGGCCGCTGTACGGCTACGTCGCCGAGGGTTACTGGCAGGACATCGGCAACATCGACCAGTTCCGGCAGGCGAACTTCGACGCCCTCGACGAGCGCGTCGGCGTGAACGTGCCGGGAATCAAGCTCCGCGGCAACGTCTGGGTGGGGGAGGGGGTCGAGCTCGCCGACCTCGAGTCCGTCGATGGGCCGGCGTTCGTGGGCAACTACTGCCGGATCGCGCCGCAGGCCTCTGTCGGGCCGTACTCAGTGCTCTCGCCGAGCGTCACCCTGCGCGAGCACGCGCGCACGACGCGCTCGGTCATCGACTCGTCGACCTACATCGGCAGGAGCGCGCTGATCGAGGGCGCGATCGTCGGGAAATCCTGCGACATCAAGCCGCATGCACGCCTGCACGAGGACGTGGCGGTCGGAGACAGCTGCACGATCGGCGAGCAGAGCGTGGTCATGCCGGGGGTTCGCATTTATCCGTTCAAGGAGGTGGAGGCGGGGTCGGTCGTCGACCGGAACCTCATTTGGGAGTCCCGCCTGGCATCGCGGCTCTTCGGTCGCGACTCCGTCTCGGGGCTCATCAACGTCGACCTGACGCCCGAGACCGCCCTGCGGATCGGAATCGCGCTGGGCACCGCGCTCAAGCGCGGCGTCCGCGTCGTCACGAGCCGCGACGGAGCTCCCGCCTGCCGTCTGCTGAAGCGCGCCGTCGTCTCAGGGATCACGTCCACCGGAGTGAACGTCGCCGACCTCCACGTGATGCCCGCGGCTGTGAACCGCCACTTCCTGAAGAGCGAAGGGCTCGGCGCCGGCATCCACGTTCGCCCGAGCACGGGGGACCCCGAAACTCTGCAGATCCAATTCTTCGAGCCGCCGGGCATCCAGGCGACTCCGGAGCTCATCAAGGAGATCGAGAAGCACTTCCAACGCCAGGAGTTTCGCCGGGCGGCCCATGACGAGGTCGGTCAGATCGGTACCCCCGTCCGGGCGTCGGAGACCTACGCCGAGGATCTCCTGCGGACACTCGACGTCGAGGCGATCCGTGCCCGGGGCTTCCGCATCGTGATCGACTACGCGCATTCGGCTGCCTCGCTCGTCCTGCCTCTGATCCTCGGCCCGCTCGGCGTCGAGGCGATCGCGGCGCACCCCTACGGGGGTGAGCAGACGCCCCGCATTGCGGACGGAGTCCCCGAGGCGATCGGGCAGGCGAAGCGCCTCGTCGCCGCGGTGGGAGCCGACTTCGGCGTCGTCTTCGACCAAGCGGGCGAGCGCATCTACCTCGTCGACGAGACCTCACGCGAGGTGCCAGTCGAGCAGGAGCTCCTCCTCTTCCTCAGCCTTCTCGCCTCGGACGGGAAAAGCGGGACGCTCGCGCTCCCGATCACCGTCACGAGCCTGGCCGAGCCGATCGTCAAAGGCTCGAAGCTCGAGGTCACCCGCACCCCCGCGTCCCTTTCGGCGCTCACGCAGGCCTCGGCCGACAACGGCGTCGTCTTCGCCGGTTCCGTCGGTGGCGGCTTCGTCTTCCCGGAGTTCCTACCCGCCTATGACGGCGTCGCGAGCCTCTGCAACCTCCTGCAGCTGCTCGCGCCGATCGAGCGCCCGCTTTCCGAGCTGGTGGGCGACCTGCCCCATTCGACGGTCGTGCACCGGCAGGTGCGCTGCCCCTGGGCCCGCAAGGGAGCCGTCATGCGCGTCCTCACCGAGCACATGAAGGGGAAGAGGATCGACACCCTCGACGGCATCAAGGTCTTCGAGGAGCGGGGCTGGGCGCAGGTCCTTCCGGATCCCGACGAGCCGCTCGTCCACGTGTATGCGGAGGGGAACACGCCGGATGATGCTGCCGCCCTCGAGGAGGACTTCCTCAAGCTCGTCGAGGAGATCGTCGCGGGCACCGAGGACGAGGGCGAAGCGGAGTAACCCTCAAGTGCAGGTTGAAGGATTGGCCGGCGCTTGCCATACTGGAGGAGCCCTTCTTTCCTCCTCGATCTCGGAGCCGCCCTGTGGAAGCACTTCCTGACCTCGATTCTCTGTCCGATCAGGAGTTGCGCGACCTGATCCGCGACCTCATGGAAGACGAACGGGAGGTCTCGTATCGCCGCCGCATCCTGCACGGCAAGATCGACATCCTGCGCGCGGAGTTGCAGGCGCGCCTGAAGAAGGACGTCGGGGAGGGGAAGAGCCCGCTGCACGACATCGACGTCGACAAGCTGGCGGAGATCCTTGCCTCCAAGGCACCCCCGTCGGCCGAATAGGGGGCCGAAGCGAGCGCATGAGCCACGTCCATTGTCCGGAATGTGGCTTCCAGAATCCGGAAGCCTCCAACTACTGCTCCAAGTGCGGGGCGCTGCTCCCGCACGACGAGTCCGGTGCGCATACGACGATGACGTTCACGCCGGAGGAGGTCGCCGAGGACGATTCGCTCTCGCTCGCCGACCTGCGGATCGAGGGGCCGGCGCTCGTCGTCCGTTCCGGAGGCGGGCGCTCCGGCGAGACGTATGCCGTCGAGTCCGAGCGACTCGGAATCGGCCGCGGGCCCGAGAACGAGGTCTTCCTCGACGACGTGACCGTCTCCCGTCGCCACGCCGTGCTGGTGCACCGCGACGACGGCTACTACATCGACGACGAGGAGAGCCTGAACGGCACCTACGTCAACCGCCGCAGGGTCGAGAGCGCGAAGCTCGAAGACGGTGACGAGGTGCAAATCGGCAAGTACCGGCTCACCTTCCTGGAGTCCTAGCCATCGCCACCGTCGTCTCACGCGTCGAGCCCGACGGGCCGCGAGACCGGCCTCTGACGATCGGTGCGGTCTGCCGCCGGCTCCAGGACGAGTTTCCGGACATCTCTATCTCGAAGATCCGCTACCTGGAGGATCAGGGCCTCCTCGCGCCCCGGCGAACCCAGGGCGGCTATCGGCTCTTCACCGAGGACGACGTCGACCGGCTGGAGACCATCCTGCGGCTCCAGCGGGACGAGTTCCTGCCGCTCCGCGTGATCCGGCAGGAGCTCGCCGCGCCGCGCAGGAAGGCCCGCCCGCGCTCCGGCCTCGGCGAACCCGAGCAGGAGCTCGACTTCGAAACGCTTTGCGAGCGCACGGGCGCGACGCCCGCCTTCGTGCGCGACCTCGAGGACTACGGGCTGCTCGAGCCGCTCGGAGAAGGGGGAGAGCGCCGCTATCCCGAGCGTGACGCCGAGGTCGTCTCCACGTGCTTGCAGCTCGCCCGCTACGGGATCGAGCCCAGGAATCTGCGCCCCTTCAAGACCGGCGCCGAGCAGGAGGCCGCCAAGCTCGAGCAGATCGTGGCGCCCAAGCTCCGTTCGCACAATCCCGACCGCCACCGGGCAGGGCTCGAAGACCTCCAGACGCTCGCAGCGCTGTCGCAGGAGCTCTCCCAGCTGCTCTTCTGGCGGGCCGTGCGCTCGCTCGTTCCCTAGCTGTGCCGGTCGACCTGAAGTCGAAGATCCGCGACATCCCGGACTTTCCGAAGCGAGGGATCGTCTTCAAGGACATCATGCCCCTGCTCGCCGACCCGGAGGCGCTGCATGAGACCGTCGAGCAGCTGGCCGAGTTCGCCGAGCCGCGCAAGCCGGACTACATCCTCGGCGCCGAGGCGCGCGGCTTCATCCTCGGGGCGGCGCTCGCGTACCGGCTCGAGTGCGGGTTCATCGCAGCGCGCAAGCCCGGCAAGCTGCCCTGGAGGACGGTGAGCGCCAAGTACGCGCTGGAGTACGGGTTCGACGCGCTCGAGCTGCACGCAGACGCGCTCCCGAGCGGAGCGCGCGTCCTGATCCACGACGACCTGCTCGCCACGGGAGGCACGGCGAAGGCGAAGGTCGACCTCGTCGAGCAGCTCGGCGGCGAGGTGGTCGGGCTGGCGTTCGTGATCGAGCTCGAGTTCCTGAACGGGCGCGAGAAGCTCGAGGGCTATGACGTCTTTTCGCTGATCAAGTACTGATCGGGACAAGGTCTGACGTCTTCCGTCCGGGCTGCCGATACATAATTTGCAGATGTACGACGGGCTGACCGGGCGCTACACGTTCGCGTGCCCCGTTAGGGGCGAGGTCAGCCTGCCCCTTTCGGCCTTCAGGGGCCTCGACCGGCTGCCGGGGGCGAGCCATCCGGCTGTCTTCAAGGTCACGTTCTCCTGCGACTGTGGCCACGAGCACGAGGGCCTCGTGGCCCACGACGATCTCGACTGGGCTCCGCTCACCGGAAGCGACACCGCCTTCGTCAACCTGATGACCTCAAAGCTCGAGAACGCCGCGGACGAGCTCCTCGAGCTCGCGGCGGCCCAGATCAGGGCGGGGGAGTGGCCCTGGAGCTTCTTCTGCTACCCGGAGGAGCGGCCGCGGCCCGTGTTCCCCTCCTCCTTCAAGGCACTCGGTGCGGGCGAGGAGCGGATCGGGCTCGCCGTCGAGTGCCCGTCGTGCTCTCGAACTTCGGTGAACCTCGTGACGCACCGGCATGTCGACATCCCCTTCTACAACGACCGCAGGGTCGACGTCGTCGAGCACATCTTCTCCGGCGACATGGAGACGACGCTCGACGCGTTTCGGGCCGAGCTCGAGTCCGCGTCGTTCGACGCGCGCCGCCGCGACCTCGCCGCGTAACCGAAAAGCGGTTACAGACGTTGCTCCAAGGGGAATTCTCCTCCTGGAAACGACGGAGACGAGGTGACGAAAGTGGCACTTTTCCGCAGAAGGAGCGACGACGGTCTCGCGGAGACGGAAGTCCGCCGCGAGGAGACCGAGGTACGCGGCTTGGGCAGCCCGCCGCTCGTCCGTGCGGTCTTCACGCTCCTCGGGGTCGCCGCGGCGGGCCTGCTCATCTGGCTCGCGCAGACTTTCGACCTCACGAGCACCAACGGCTTCTGGGCAGCGATGGGCCTGATCGCCGCAGCCGGGCTGGCTCTTGGGCTCTCGCAGCTCTTCGGCGGCTGGACGAAGTGGGGCCTGCCGGTCATGAGCCCCGGGGTGTTCCTCCTTGCGTTCATCCCCTCGGCGATCGTGGTCGGCTGGATCCTGCTCGCGACGCAGCCGGCCGGCGGATGGCAGCAGGAGCGCCTTGCGGGTTGGAGCAGCGACCTGGGCATCACCGGGTTCGTGAACGACCTCGGCACCCTGCCCGCAGCCCTGGCGATGGGGCTCGGCATCGTGTTCGCGTTCACGTTCGACACGACGGGCCCGCGGACGCGCGAGGTCGTCGAGCGCGAGCGTGACGTCGTCCCGGACGAGGACGTGCACGACTACGACAGCCGCGAGGAGGTCGTCCCGACGACGACTACGACGGCCACGACGACGGACAATGACCGCACTATGGTCACCGCCGACGAGTCCCGCCCGGAGCGGGTCGAGATCAGCCACTCCGAGCGCCGCGACACGCCGTAACCTGCTCAAAACTGACCTCGAGGGGCGCCTCCAAAGGCGCCCCTCGTCGTCTCGGGCGAACTGTTCACTCGCGCCAGGGATTTCCGGATCCGGTGGGGAGACCGATGCAGTCGGACATGGAAGCCGCAGCCCCGGGAAACACGGGCGGAGCCCGTGGGGCGCCCCGACTACTCGAGCATTGCGCCGCCGTCGAGCGGCTCGTCCAGCCCCAGACCGGCAGTGCCCGCGCCCGCCTCGAGGACGAGCTGGGGGGTCACCTCGCCGGTCTCCTCTGCAGCGCGCTCGTGCAGCGCCGGCCGTCGAGAGCCGTCCTCCTAGCCTTCTAAGCACCCTCGAGCGTCTAGCTAGCGGTGTAGCTGATCCGCGCCCGTGAGACGGACGTAGAAGAAGATCAGGCACCCGGAGAGGATCCCCGTCACGAGAGAAGTGCCCTTCGAGATGCCGATCGCCAGCATCCCGATGATGACGTAGCCGCCGAGCACGAGGCTCCAGACGAACGCGGTGAAGCCGGGGCTGAACGCGGGAGAGCGAAGGTGCATCCGGCGGGAACATTAACCGGTGCGGCCGCGGTAACCGCGCGGGACCAAAAAAATTCACCGAGCGGGTGGCGCTTTCGTCTACCTCACCGACCGACCTTCCGCTTCCGCGTACTGCCGCCCGGTGGGGCTTCGACCTACTTGCGCTCCCTGCTCGGTGCAAGCGGCAATCTAGGGGGTCGCCGGATGGGGCGCAAGGGCCCTGAAAAACGAAAGTCCGCAATTTGCGGAATGTTCACTTTTCCACATTTTCCACTGCCGGCCAAAGAGCCTGTGGGCAGCCTTGTGGAAGGCGGCTAGCCTAGCGGAAAACGGAGATGAGGGTGCCGCCCGCGACGACGAGAAGAGCCGCCGCCGCGAGCCGGGCTCCGACGAGCTCGGTGCGCTTGAGGAGAAGCGCGGAGAGGGCCACGCCCCAGAGCGACTCGGTGGCCACAAGGGGAGAGACGACGGTCACCTTGGCCCGGTAATAGGCGGCGAAGAGGCACACGTACGAGAGGCCGACGAAGAGCCCGGCAACCGCGAACGGCCCCCAGGCCAGTCCTCGCGTGTCGCGTCGCAGGCGGCCTTTGCGCGTGACGAGGAGATAGACGAGCGTGCCCGCGGCCCCAGCCGCGATTGCGACCGCGGCGCCCCGGACGGAGCCGCTCGAGGTCTCGCCCGAGTACCAGCGCACGAGGTTGTCGCGGCTCGTGAAGAGGAGCGTTGCGGTGAACGCGAGCGCGAGTCCGCTCAGGCGCACGTGCTCCGGCCGCCTTGGCTCGCTTACGAGGATGAGCCCCGCGGCGACCACGAGCAGGCCGCCGATCACAAGGGGCGCCTCTACCGGCTCGCCCAGGAAGGTGATCGCCATCGCGGCCGCGAAGAGCGGGGCCGTACCGACGACGACGGACGTGCGGGATGGGCCTGCGTCGCGGACGGCGCGCGTAAAGAAGAGCTGCGACGCTCCCGGCGCGATCAGGCCGGCGAGGGCGAAGAAGGCCGCGTCCCGGAGACTGAGAGGCGCGCCCTCGCGGTCGGCGAGCGCCGCGATCCCCGCGACAACGGCGGCCGCGGCGGTCGTGACCAGGGCTCCGACCTCGGCGTCCGCGGGCCTGCCGTCACGGAAGCCGAAGCGCAGGGCGACAGTCATCGCCCCGAAGAGCGCCGCCGAGAGCAGCGCGAGGACGACTGCGAGCACGGTGGGGGAGGGCCGAACCTACTGGGCGGCGAGCGCGTGGCGCGTGTAGACGCCGGCCGCGTTCCAAAGGAGGAAGCCTTCGGCGCCCGCGTCGCGCGCCGCCTCGATCTGGTCCTGGACATCGGCGAGCGTATACGTGCGGCCGAGTGAGAAGTCCTGGAGCCACGGGACGATCCGCGTGTCGAGCCCGGTCAGCTGTCCGTCGAAGTCACGGAGCGCGAGCCCGACGGTTCGGCCCGGCTGCGCGTTCGGATCCGGCAGGTTGTACTCGCCCGGGCCGAAGTGAGACGGGTAGACCATCGGATAGATGGTGTCCAGGTATTGCCCGAGCTTCTTCGGGCGCTGCCCGATGCCCATGTTCCGCGTCGCGCTCAACCCGAAGACGTCGGCGGAGACCCGCACGCCGAGCGGCTTCAGGTGCTCGCCCGCGTACTTGGCGAAGCTCGTGATCACGTCGGCCTTGGACTGCTTCGTCTTGCCCGGGAAGACGGCGGCGGAGAGATCTCCGTCGGTGGGGAAGCGCACGTAGTCGAACTGGATCTCGTCGAACCCCGCCTTCGCCGCCGCCTCGCCGAGAGCGACGTTGTAGTCCCAGACGCGTTGGTCGTACGGGTTCGCCCAACCGAGTCCCGAAGACGTCGTCCAGACGCCGCCGGTGGTC
>Ga0307317_10000440_pt1 | contig 12260 bp, 15 predicted proteins | sample ER_DNA_357_FD_194498 | JGI IMG/M metagenome (GOLD analysis project Ga0307317, IMG submission 194498) | Bulk soil microbial communities from the East River watershed near Crested Butte, Colorado, United States - ER_DNA_357 | ecosystem: Environmental > Terrestrial > Soil > Floodplain | place...
CGCAGGTTCTGGCCGTAAACGGCTCGGGTAGATGTGATGATTCACAGCACCTCGGGGGTCCTTGCGGCAAGCACCGCCCTCGCCAGACTCTCGTTACGGCGGGAGGATTTCAACAATCAGTTCGAAACTCCGTCCCACCTCAGGTGTGCAAGCCGCTGGTCTTGAGAATCCGCGCACAGCCATCCAGCTCGCGCACACCGGATCCTCTGTGAAGTGAGACCCAAATCGGCTGCCCCGCACGACGCCGTGTCGCTACGTTTGACATCAAGCCGATGCCTCAAGGAACGTGTTGGACTAAGCGCTGGCCTGGCCCGCGAGACTGGTCCGGTCCGGGGGTCAAGGGTCGGAATGGCTACTTGCATCTCACGGCCGGTGGGCACACACGAGCACTCGACGGCTCCGTACCGACAGCGGACCATCCCGACGAATGCGGGCATCCAAGGCACGCAGGCGGCCGCCGTAGGTTCCTACGTCGAAGTCGGGAATCTGCCAGGCCACCATCCGCAGTTGGTAGACCACCGCTCCGATATCGCTGAACGTGACTTCGATCGTCGCGGTTTGCGCTTCATCGACGACCAGCCCCACCGACTGCAGGTTTTCGACGAGGGCCGCGGCCGATGTTCCGCCGCTCGGCGGCGGTGCGCTGAGCGCGGCGTTGAGCTCAGCATCGTTCTCCGGGCCGATCTGCTGGGTCACCAGGCGACCGCCGGGACGCAGCACCCTGGCGACTTCGGCCGCATCCAGCGCCCCATGCCGGTTGAGCACCAAGTCGGCGAAGCCGTCCTCCACTGGCAAGATGTCGATTTGCGCTCGAACTTCGACCCCCAGCGGACCCAGCCGCTCGGCGGCCACGGGCAGGTTCGGCGGATAGGGTTCGGTCGCAACGACTGTGCGGCTCGAAGCCACGGAGTCCGGGATGCCGCCAAGCACCTCCCCCAGCGTCTCCCCGCCACCGGTGTCGATGTCAAGAACCGCCCTTGCCTCGGTAGCCGCCGCCTGTGCCAGCTCGACGTAGTTCCACGGGAGCGGCGAGCCGCCAATCCGGCCAGCCAAGAACGAGAAGTCCCAGCCCTCGGTGGGTGCAGACGATGCCGTATCAACCAACTCATCGTAGGAGCGGGCAGCAGCTGAGTCGTTGGCTGGAGTTGCGTTCACCACCCGCACAGTCTGCCCGAGGAGGGCCTGCGAGCCGTCAGCCGGTCAGACAGCTATTTGACGATCAGCGAGCGGTGTAAGCGGTCGGCTAGCGGAACACTGTGAGTGCTTCGCCGGTGTCTGATTGCAGCACATCACGCGTCGTGGCCACGTCACCCCGCTGGCGCTAGCATCGGCCGTCGGCCCCGGTGGTTGGGTCACGTCACCCAGGCCGGTATACAGCTCCCCATGGATGATCAGTTTCAAGTGGCCGTGAGCGAAACAGGCCGCATGGAGGCGTTCAGCGACGGCGTCCTGGCCATTGCCGTGACCCTGCTGGTGCTGGACCTGCATGTGCCGCCGAGTAACGCGCTGCACGAGCCGCTCGCGGTCGCGTTGGCGCATGAATGGCCGGCGTACGCCGCGTACGTGACCAGCTTCCTCATCATCGGCATCATCTGGGTCAACCACCACGCGGTGTTCGAGCTAGTTGCGCGGGTGGACCGTAACGTGCTGTTCCTCAACCTGTTGCTGCTGATGTCAGTCGTGGCCATCCCGTTCGCTACGGCGCTGCTGTCGGAGTACCTGCTCGCCGGTAATGGCGATGCGCGCAGCGCGGCCCTGGTGTACTCCGCTGTCATGCTCGCGATGTCGATCGGATTCGCCGCGCTCTACACCTATGTCGCGTTGCATCCGGCGCTGCTCGCCGACGCCGTGGATCCCGGCGCGGTGCGCGGCTCCATCGTGAGGTTCAGTGCCGTCGGCATTGGGCTTTATCTCGTGACGCTCGGGATTGCCGTGGCTAGCGCGCCGGCATGCCTGGTCGCCCACTTCGTGATCGCGATCTACTACTGCTTCCAGCAGATCCGCATCCGCTCACGTGCGGCCTGACCCCAGCGGTCAGACACTTTGATGTCGTCGACAAGCATGCTCAAACGGTGCCGCCTTGACGGGCGGCGAGCAGGTCGCGGATCTCCTTGAGCAGCACGACCTCGTCGGGATCCGAAGCCTCCGCCTCCTGCTTTCCGAAACGCGTCTTAACTCTTTCGTATGGGGTGACGATGAAAAAGTAGACGACCGCAGCGATGACAAGGAAGGACACCAGCGCCGTCAGGAACAGCCCGAACTTGGTGTCCCCGAAGTCGGTGGCGCCCGCCGGGATCAATGACAGCAACCAGTTGGTGAATGTGGTAACGACGGCGGCGAAAGCGGCCGCCATGATGAAAGCGACGGCAAGCTCGACGAGGTTACCGCGCAAAACGAAGTCCTTGAAGCCCTTCATTCTTCCCCCTGGACGCGCCGTACTCGCCGGCACGTCGATTATGTAGTCGGATCAGATTCAGCCGCACATTACCTCTCCACGGCGACAAAGATCCGAAACCCAGCGGGCCGCCAACACTCGACCTGCTCTGCCGCCGCTCGCGGCGGTGATCATCTTCCGGCGCACGTTCCACCTACAGCTGTGGGAGCGCGCATGAGGCTCAACTGGCCCGCTCGCAGAGCGAGACTGCTGCAGCGCCAGAATGTCGACGTGCCGAACCTGCAGCTAAAACCTGGATGCTCGTGGACAGAGACCTACGCCCGATGCGTGTCGGCAGCACCGGAGGCATTCGAGTCCGACCGCATCCGCAACCTGTTGCACGGTAAGTGGCAACGCGTCGGGGTGCCCGGCCACCATGTCACCCCGGTCGACTTGTCACCGATCCAGGGCCCGCCACGTGTCGAGCGCGACATCGCTGCCAGCGCCGTCGAGCATGCCCGCGATCAGCATGCGGCATGGTCGGAGGTCGGCTTGGCGGAACGCCGCGAACGGGTGACCGCCGCGATCGACACGATGGTCCTCCACCGGGACCTGCTCGCCCTCTTGTTGGTCTGGGAAATCGGCAAGCCATGGCGGCTGGCCGTGGCCGACGTGGATCGCGGCCTGGACGGGGTCCGCTGGTACGTCGACGAGATCGAGCGCCAGCTGGCGATCGGAACTGATGCCGAGCGGCGGCCCCTGCCTGGCCCTGTGTCGAACATTGCGAGCTGGAACTATCCGATGAGCGTGCAGGTGCACGCCGAGCTGGTTCAGGTGCTGGCCGGCAATGCCGTGGTGGCAAAGACGCCGAGCCAGGGCGGCTTCCATTGCCTGACGCTTGCCCACGCCTTCATGGCCCGTGCGGGTCTTCCGGTCACATTGCTCAGCGGGATCGGCGGCAAGCTGGGCGACGTCCTGATCAGCAATCCCGGCATCGGGGCACTCGCGTTCGTCGGAGGTCGATCCAACGGACGGGTCGCCGCCACTTCCCTGGCTGACCGCCGCCGCCGCCACTTTCTCGAGCAGGAAGGGCTGAACGCGTGGGGAATATGGGACTTCACCGAGTGGGAACTGCTCGCCCAGTATCTGCGCAAAGGATTCGAATACGCCAAGCAGCGGTGCACTGCGTACCCGAGGTACGTCGTCCAGCGACGCTTGTTGCCCGCGTTCCTTGATACTTACTTGCCGGTCGTCGAAGGCTTGCGCTTCGGCCACCCGCTGGCTGTCGAGCGTCCGGATGATCCCCTCCCGGAGCTGGACTTCGGGCCGGTGATCGGGGCTCGGAAGGCCGCGGAACTGGGAGAGCAGTTCGAGGAGGCGATGCAAGGTCGAGGGCTTCCCCTGCACCGTGGCTCGGTGGGTGCTGGGCGCTTCCTTGATGGACAGGACACCTCGGCATACGTCGCGCCGGCCTGCGTCCTCGAGCCACCGGCCAACTGGTCGCTGCACCACGCCGAGCCTTTCGGCCCCCTCGACTCCGTCGTGTGCGTGGACACCGAGGCCGAGCTGCTCGCGGCCATGAATGCCAGCAACGGGTGCCTGGTGGCCAGCCTGGCGACCGATGACATGGACTTCGCGTCCCGCGTCGCCGAGCAGCTGCAGGCCTTCAAGGTAGGCATCAATCGACCGCGCAGCAGGGGTGACCGGGAGGAGGTGTTCGGCGGCATCGGAGAGTCATGGAAGGGCGCCTTCGTCGGCGGAGACCTGCTCGTGCAGGCAGTCACGTACGGCCCGGACGGCGAGGACGAGCGGCTGTTCGGCAACTTCCCGGACTACTCGCAGTTCCCCAGCCGGTGACGCGGCACCCTCGAGGCCGGCTGCTGGTTTCCCTCACGATCGCTGGGCTGGTTGCCCTCGGCCTGTCACTGCGAGATCATCATCGTGCCGATCCCGCCGATCGGCACATCCAATGAGGAGACAACTATGAGCGTCTACCGTGTGATCGACGTCGTCGGCACTAGCACGACCTCCTGGGAGGAGGCAGCCGCTGACGCGATCAAAACGGCGGGCCAGTCGGTCCGAGACCTTCGGGTCGCCGAGGTTGTCAAGCAGGACATCCACGTCGGGGACGGCGGCGAGCTCATCTACCGCACGAAGGTTCAGCTGTCCTTCAAGTACGAGCACGAATCGTAGAGCGCGTCTGCCGCGCCTCATCACTTTGGCTCGGCGATAGTCGTCATCGCAAACACCGAAGCCATCCGCTTCTGCGAGGTCGCTCAGGAATGATCACCCAGAAACTCGGCGGCAACTCGCTTCGGCACAACCATCCGCCACGTGATCTCAAGGATGCACCCGAGGCTAGCGGGGTCAAGAGAGTGAGTGGTTCGACAGTGCGTTTTCCCGCGAAAGGCGTCTCCATTGCCGGGCGGCTTACGACGAGGTCTAGGTAGCCTCCTGTTCGTGACCAGCGACGTCGACACTCGGGCCGTGGGACTGAAAGACATGCCCGTACTAGCGAGATTGTTCGAGAGTCAGAGAAATACTCGTCGCTGTTGGTGCATGGCGTTCTGCCTTACTCGAAGCCAGTTCGCCGCCGGCTGGCTCACTGGTGGCAATCAGCGGCAGTTCAGTGCTATGGCTGCCACGAGTTCGACACCCATGGGAATCCTGGCGTCGCAGGCTGCTGAACCTGTCGGCTGGTGCGCCTGTGGCCCACGGTCGCGGTATGTCGAGGCCACCAATCCACGAAACAAGATCATGCAGAACCGTGCACGCGATGAAGACGAGATCGTGTGGCTCCTACCCTGCCTCTTCGTCCGGGCCGATCGGCGCGGTCAAGGGGTTACCCACGCGCTCATCCGTGCGGCGGTCGAGCTGGCCCGCAGCGAAGGTGCATCCGCCATTGAGGCCTGGCCTCTGGCCGAATCCGAACGGCGCTCAGGTGATGCCTTCCTTGGTAGGGAGCAGGTGTTCAACGAGCTAGGTTTCCATTGCGTCGAACGGCCGAGCCCCGTACGTGTGATCATGCGACTCGAGCTCGAGGCAGCTGAGTAGGTAATCACCGCCCGAACGCATGTTGAGGGATGCCTCAGCGGTCAATCGCGCGGAAACCGCGTACGGCGCGCACTTCACCGACTTTCGGATAGTGCGACGTGTCGATCGTTTCGTCTGCCCGAAACTCGAACAGATCCACCATCAGTTGCATCGGGTAGTCGATGTCTTGGTCAACGGTGCGAACAAGCCGATCATCGACGAAGAACTGGACCTGATCGGGTGCCCATGTCGCCGAGTAGGTGTGCCACGCGGCTGCGTCGATATCGAGCGAGATGCGGGCCATGTCATCTTCCAGCCGGGGGTCGTGATGGGCTTTCACCCCGATGCTCAGCTCGGAGGTTTTCGTGCCGATGGAGTCACCGAACAGCTCGATGACGCAAATCTCACCGGAGTCGTCGGGCGCGTCCGCTTCGAACCCAATCAGCCAGAAGGCCAGCATCGTCGTCGGATCGATAGTCGAACGCAGCTCGACCTCCACGAGCCCAGATCGCGGCGTGTACAGCCGACGCTCGGGTTGTGGACTGACGACACGTAGCTCGTCGACATGCCGATGCTGGCCTAGAGACGATCCGAGCAGTCCTGACCATGAACCGGTCTGCAGGTTGGAGACCCGAAGCCCACCGTCGGCATCTCGCCACGCTGGCTGCTCGGCATCGATGCGGAGACGCAGCGCGCCGTCAACGAAGTCGTAACGCGCAGCAGACCGTTCAGGGCTCGTCCAGTGCGGCAGATAATGCGGAATCCAACGCGCAGGGTCAAGCCGCTTTGAGGTGAACGCGTCCTCGAACTCGAGGATGAACCTGCTTCGATCGAGCTGCACCCGCCAATCCTCCGCCCAACACCCGGCCAAGTCCTAGATCGACTGCAGCTCAAGCGATAGACGGTCGCAACACCTGGTGCACTCAAGGGTCACACGCGCACGATCACTTACTCGTGACTGTGCTCGTGCTCAGCCTGAAGCTTGGCGACCTGGGCGTGGACCTCTTCCATATCGAGACCCTTCACAGCGTCCAGCACCTGCTTCAGGGCTTGGCCCGGAAGGGCACCAGCCTGATTGAAGACCAAGACGCCCTCGCGGAAGGCCATCAAGGTCGGAATGCCCTCGATGCCCAGCTGGCTGGTCAGCTCATAGTTGGCGTCGGTATCCAACTTGGCGAAGACGATCCCGTCGTACTCCTCTGACGCCTTTTGATAGACAGGTCCGAACCGCTTGCACGGTCCACACCAGTCGGCCCAGAAGTCCACCAGGACAATGTCGTTGTCGGTGATGGTCTCTTCAAAGTTCTCGGCGGTGATGTCAATCGTTGCCATGCATATGCTCCTCGCTAGGGATCGGCCGCCCCGGGGCTTTGTGGCAGCCACTGTGTCAACCGCGCAGCAAGTACGGCTATTCCATACCCGGTGGGCGCCGTACCCGCTATTTGATGGCCACGAGTCGGCGCATGGGTATTGCCACCTCGACCACCTCGCGCCTCTCGACGCTGTCCTCCAGATACTCGATCGCCCGCTCCACTCGCGCCCAGCGGGTGTTCGGCAGATACAACGCCGACATGACCAGCTCTGCATCGGCGCGAGAGCGAATGCGAAATCCATAGCGCTCGCGGGCATCTTCTACGGCCCGCATGCCATGCAGCTGCAGCGTTCTGGCGAATCCAGTTAGTTCGACTGGCCCTGGAAACTGAGGTTTGGTACGGAGCCGGCCGTTGATCCGCGTGAGCACTCTCAGGTCGCTCCGGGCGAGCGGCCGGATTCCGGGGGCGATCGCGGTTAACACCCCTCCCGGCCGCAGTACCCGCGCTACCTCTTCGATCACCCGGTTCAGCGGCTGTACGACCACCAATCCCATCGAGCTGGTGACGACGTCAACGCTTTCGTCTTTGAAAGGAAGCTGCAGGGCATCGGCTCGAACCCACGGTCCAGGCCCTCGTGCGAGCGCCAAAGCGAGCTCATGTTCAGACAGATCGAGACCGATAACCGTACGTCCCGGCTGTGCCAGCTCACGCGACATCGGGCCTGATCCGCAAGCAAGATCAACTACGATCGTCGCCGTCGCCGAGACAGCGCGAGCCAACCACCGGTAGGGCGAATGATCACCGGCCAACGCCCGGGACAGGACGGCTTCGGCAATCCCAGCTCGATCACGGTGGAACTCGGCAAGATACTTACGCCAATTCACGTCATCGCTCACCGCGAAACTCCTCGCGGCGCGTCAAACGCGGGACACAAACAGGTGGGTGGAGGCCTCGCGGTCGATTTCGCAGCCAGGCAAACCATCGACAGTCAACCTGACACCTAATCCCCCGGACTCCACACGGACTTCGGCACCGGGTTGGATACCAGCCTGGCGCAGCGTGCCCATGATCTCGACGTCCTTCTGGATCTCCTCGCTCATCCTCTCGATGATGACGGTGATCGAGGACGGCGAGTCGCCAACGACGTCCTGCAACTGCTCATTGCCGTCCCGGAAAGGCTCGGTCCGCCCGGTCACTCCGAGTTCCTCCAGACCAGGAATGGGATTGCCGTACGGAGACATCGTGGGAGCGTGCAGCAGGTCAACGAGCTTGCGCTCCACGTCTTCGGAAATCACGTGCTCCCAACGGCAGGCCTCATCATGCACTTTCTCCCAATCGAGTCCGATGACATCGATGAGCAGCCGCTCGGCCAGTCGGTGTTTCCTCATTACTCGGGTCGCCCGCGCACGTCCCTCATCGGTCAGCTCGAGATGGCGGTCCCCGAGGACATGCACGAGATTGTCACGCTCCATGCGTGCGACCGTTTGCGACACCGTCGGGCCACTTTGATGCAGACGCTCCGCAATCCGAGCGCGCAGAGGGACGATGCCCTCCTCCTCCAGCTCATAGATCGTGCGGAGGTACATCTCAGTGGTGTCGATCAGGTCGCTCACGTCTCTCCTATTGTCTTCACTCCCGCATCGCGTTTGAGAAGCTGCTCAGCAGATCGCGATTTCCGACGCTTGCGAAGACCCATGATGCCCGATGGCAAGATTAGACGATGGCCTCGTCGGGACAGGTTGCGATCTGGTGGGTGCGGCGTGATTTCCGGCTAGCTGACAACCCGGCGCTCCGCTCGGCGATCGATGACGGGGAGAAAGTGCTCCCGCTCTTTGTCCTCGACCCGGCGCTACTGTCCGCCGCTGGACGCGTACGTCGCGATTGGTTGATGGCGGTGCTCTTCGCCCTTGATCATGAACTACGCGACGCCGGCGGTCACGGACTCCATGTTGTGCGTGGCAAACCAGCCGCTGTCGTGCTGCGCGTTGCCAAGACGTACGACGCGCAGCGGGTACACATCAGCGCCGATTTTGGGCCGTACGGACGCTCGCGAGATGAGCAAGTTGGACACGCGCTGAGCGGCGAGGAGCTCGAACTGACCCGGACCGGGTCGCCGTATGCCATCGCGCCCGGCACCCTCATGAACCGCTCGGGTAACCCTTTTCAGGTCTTCACTCCGTTCCACAACGCCTGGCTGGAGCACGGGGTGCACGACCCGGCAGCCGCGGTACGCGCGTCCAGCGTGAGCTGGCTGGGAACCAAAGATGGTGTCCAGCTCGAGAAGCCCGATGCTGACCTGCTTCCTTTGGTTGGCGAGAAGGCGGCCACCAGCGCCTGGCGAGCCTGGCTGCGCAAGGATTCCGAGGGGGTTGCCGATTACGCCAAGCTGCACGATTTCCCAGGTGTCGACGCCACGTCCCACCTCTCCATCGCGCTCCGGTGGGGTCACCTGCATCCACGAACGGTGCTGCACGACCTCAGCCCGCTACGGTCAAAAGGAGCCGCGGCACTAGCTCGCCAGATCGCCTGGCGTGACTTCTTCGCCGACGTGCTTTTCCACCGGCCGGATGCGGTGAGCACGCCGATCCGCCCGGAATTCGCCAAGATGCCAACCGACGATCCAGATCGCACCACGACAGCCGCCGAGCGGCTCACGGCCTGGAAAGAGGGCAGGACCGGTTATCCGCTTGTCGATGCCGGCATGCGTCAGTTGCAGGCCGAGGGATGGATGCACAATCGGGTCCGGATGGTCGTTGCCTCGTTCTTGATCAAGGATCTGCATATCGGTTGGTGGCACGGCGCGGACTGGTTCATGGAGTGCCTGCGCGACGGTGACATCGCGCAGAATCAGCTCAACTGGCAATGGGTGGCCGGCTGCGGCACCGATGCGGCGCCATACTTCCGGATCTTCAACCCCACCGGCCAGGCAGAGAAATTTGACCCCGACGGCACCTACATCAGGCGCTATGTCCCGGAATTGGCGGAGCTGCCGATCGACCATCTCCATGAGCCTTGGGCTGCGCCGGACGGGGTTCCCGACGGGTACCGCGAGCCGATCGTGGACCATGCGGTCGAGCGCAAGGAGGCGTTGGACCGCTACGCCGTCGTCAAGGGCCGGTAAAGCAGCCGGAGTAGCCGCTCCGCCTCGTCCTTGAGCGCGTCACGCGCCGCCAATGTGAGAGTGGCGAGTCCGATAGGTGCCAGTGCTCCGTGTTAGCGCACGGCATTCTGAGAGATCTGCAGGACGACCGGAGTTGTCGCGATATCAGCAGCCGCGGTGAAAGCCTCGGCGCGCTCGATGCTGAACACGTTGAAAGCGCCCAGACCTGTGCCCGAGGCCGCCACGGATACCAGTAAGTCGCTGAGCCGGGCGAGTGTCATCAATGCTCCCTAGCACGAGCAGCGCTTTGGTTTCATAGCTCATTGCGCAAAGTCCGTTGACCCACCACGTACGCGCGCATAAGTTAGTGGGACACGGGAAGGAGGTGGTCCACGGAATGAATGACTGTTGGACATGTGAGGTGACGGCCAGCTAGCCGCATCCGACTGTGTAGGAACTGGTCGCATGCGACCGGCTAATCCACAGCCAACACCCGAACCCGCGAGCGCCGGAGTTGTCCACCCGGCCGACAAGCAGCTGCTCTTGACATGACCCCTATGGGTCGGTCGGAGGTGCGCCTTGCCAAGCTCGCGGGTTTGTCCATTTCTTGCCTACTCCTCTGAGCATGTCGAAGGGCGCCGTCCTGAGCATGTCGAAGGGGCTCAGCGCGCATCGCCAGCGTCGTCGATGATCGGGCTCAGGGCCTTCACTGTGTCGATGGTGTCGGCTTCCGCGGCCGACTTGTCGGGCCGATAACGCAGCACTCGGGCGAATCTCAGCGCGACCCCGCCGGGATATCGCGTTGACACCTGCAGCCCGTCACAAGCGATTTCGACCACGGTTGACGGCTCGACGTAGACGGTGCTCGGAGTACGCCGGACCTCCAGCTCCAGGAAGCGTTTCGTCTGCCACGTCAGCAGCTCGTCCGTGAGGCCCTTGAAGGTCTTGCCAAGCATGATCAACTTTGCCGACCCAGGATCTGGTGCCGCGAGGTGGAGGTTGGATAGCCAGCCCTGGCGGCGGCCATGACCCCACTCCGCAGCTGTGACAATCAGGTCGAAGGTGTGTCGCGGCTTCACCTTGACCCACGCGGCGTCGCGACGACCAGCAGCGTACGGGGCCTGCAGGTTCTTGATCACGACGCCTTCGTAGCCTCTCTTGACAGCATCGGCGAACGTATCCGCGGCCTCCGCTGCCGTCGTACAGACCCTTCGCGGCACCGTCACATTTTCGGGGAGCAATTGGCGCATACGGTCGAGGCGCTCGGCCAGCGGCGCGTCCAGCAAGTCTCGGCCGTCAACGTGCAGAAGGTCGAAGAAGAAAACCTGGAGCGGGCCATTCTGGGCGGGACCCGCGATGTCGACGCTGCTCATCGTGCGCGACGCAACGACCTGAAACGCCTCGGGTCGTCCGTCGGTACGCAAAGACAGCACCTCACCATCAAGCACAAGTTGATCATGGGGAAGTGATCGAGCTACCTCGGCTACTTCAGGAAGCCGTGCAGTGATGTCATCCAGGCTGCGGGTGAAGATTCGTACCTCCTCGCCCGAGCGATGCACTTGCAGCCGTACGCCGTCCAGCTTGTAGTCAACGACCGCTGGTAAGCCCGTCTTCTCCAGCGCCGCATCGGGGCCGGGCGCGCTAGCGGCCAACATCGGCTGGATGCCAACTCCCACTCGTAGGCCGACGGCCTCAAGCGCCTCGAGACCTCCGAGCAGCACCACAGCCGCCGCAGTCGTTGAGGACATCAGCATGGCGGCACGGCGTACGGCAGCAACCGGAACGTCGAATGCGGCGGCCAGACCTTCCTGAACCGCCGCCTCCATCGCGCCTTGCCGCAGCTCGCCGAAGACCAGGCCACGCAACAGGTCCTGCTCGTCGGCAGTAGCGCGGGCGAGCAGAGTCTGCACGGCCGCCGACCTAGCTGCGGTCGATCCGGCACCGCTGAGGCTTGCGACATGGGCGAATACCGCATCGACCTCGCCGACTGTCAACGATGACTCTTCGGCGGCTGGCGGCACAGTTTGCAAGGACTTCCACCCCACGCCCGTACGCCGCTGGCGCAGACTGCCCGACAAGTATGAAACGACGATCTCGACGTCATCATCAGACGCCTCTCGAAGCACGGCCGCGATGAGGTCACGCTTCGCGTTGCGAGACCGGGTGCCGGCAAGCGCGATTCGAGTCTCGGCGAGTCGGCTCAACAGCATGCCTGCGATTCTCCCTCTCGGTAGAGACAAAAACGGCGCTCCCGCACTGGGAGCGCCGTTCGTGTAGAGCGAAGGATTAGGACCGTTCGTCGTTGGGCTTCGTGGCCTCATCGTCGTTGACAACCGCAGCCTCCTCGGCCACGGAATCATCGCTTGGCTGCTCGTCCGCCGCTGTGGCGTCCTCGAGTTCACCCGTCTCCTCGACGAGCTTCTCGGCAGGACTCTCCTCG
>Ga0307317_10000445_pt1 | contig 12202 bp, 10 predicted proteins | sample ER_DNA_357_FD_194498 | JGI IMG/M metagenome (GOLD analysis project Ga0307317, IMG submission 194498) | Bulk soil microbial communities from the East River watershed near Crested Butte, Colorado, United States - ER_DNA_357 | ecosystem: Environmental > Terrestrial > Soil > Floodplain | place...
CCGCGACGCGGTTCACGCTACCGTACGAGATCCAGGTCTCCGACCGGCGCATCCACGACGCCGAGCCTCGCGGCACCGAGACGATGAGCGTCTCGGAGATCCTGTCGCGCTCTTCCAATGTCGGCGCGATCACGCTGGCGGAGCGGCTCGGGCGGCATCGGCTCGTGCAGTGGATCTCGCGCTTCGGCTTCGGGCGCAAGACGGGGATCGACTTCCCGGGCGAGAGCCAGGGCATCATGCTCCCTGAGCGGCACTGGTCGGGCTCGTCGATCGGGAACATCCCCATCGGCCAGGGCATCGCGGTCACGCCGATCCAGATGGCCTCCGCGTACGCCGCGATCGCGAACCGTGGCGTGTGGGTCCGGCCGCACCTGATCGACCACGTCGGCGACGGAGCCAGCGTGCGCACCGCGCGCCGGCGCATTGTCTCGCGTGCGGTTGCCACGCAGCTGATGGCGATGCTGAAGAACGTGGTCGCCGAAGGCACCGGAACGCTTGCGGTCGTGCCCGGGTACCAGGTGGCGGGGAAGACCGGCACCGCGGCGAAGCCCGACGAGCACGGCGGCTACTCGGATTCGCGCTACGTGGCCTCGTTCGTCGGCGCCGTGCCGGCGTCGCGGCCGCGGCTCCTGATCCTCGTCTCCGTGGACGAGCCCCGAGGCGCCATCTGGGGCGGCGTGGTGGCCGCGCCCGCGTTCGCTCAGATCGCGAAGTTCGACCTCCAGTATCTCGACGGCGGGATCCAGCCGGACGACCCGTCCACCGTCGCGTCGACGCCCTAGCGCCCTGTAGTTCGGTTCGCCCGGCCTCCTCCCCAAGGCGATCGTATCGCGGGCCGGGCGTGCGTGTCTGTCACGGAAGTGTCACAAAAGTGCTGCAAATGGACGGTTCTAGGACGCACCTGAGCGACGGTCACGGCAGGAGGCCCTGCTAGACTCGCGCCGCGATGGACATCGAGCGCGTCATCGCTGCGCTCGCGCCCGTGGACGTCCTGGGACGCGCTCCCGTCGAGATCGCAGACCTGGCCTACGACGCCCGAGCCGCAGGCCCCGGCAGCCTCTTCTTTTGCGTGCCCGGCACGCGCTCCGACGGGCACGACTTTGCCGCCGAGGCGGTCGCAAACGGCGCTGTTGCGGTCGTGGTCGAGCGCCCGCTCGAGCTCGCTGTGCCGCAGCTCGTGGTCGCGGACGCTCGCCGCGCGATGGCCGTCGCCGCAGACGCGTTCTTCGGCAAGCCGACCGCCGAGCTACAGGTTGCCGGCGTGACCGGCACGAATGGCAAGACGACCACGGCGTTCCTGCTCTACGCGATCCTCGCCGCGGCGGGTCGCCGGCCCGGGCTGCTCGGCACGATCGAGAGCCGCATAGGGGGCGAGCGCCGGCCCGCGATCCGCACCACGCCGGAGGCGATCGACCTCCAGCGCACCTTCCGCGAGATGCTCGACGTCGGTGATCGCAGCGCGGCGGTCGAGGCAACTTCGCACGGGTCCGAGCTCGGTCGGCTCGACCGTGTTCGCTTCGCGGCGCTCGTCTTCACGAACCTGACCCAGGACCACCTCGACTTCCACGGCACGATCGAGCGGTACTTCGACGCCAAGCGCCGCCTGTTCACGGAGAACCGCCCACCGGCGGCCGTCAACGTCGGCGACCCGTACGGCCGCCGCCTCGCCGACGAGCTTCGGAGCGAGGGAGCGCTGCTGACCTTCGGCCTAGTGGACGACGCCGAGTTGCGCGCCGAGGAGCTCGAGCTCGGCGCTCGAGGCGCCCGCTTCCGGGTGGGCGAGATGGAGCTCGAGACGCGCCTTCGCGGCCGCTTCAACGTCGAGAACGTGCTCGGCGCCGTCGCCGCCGCGCGCCTGCTGGAGATCCCCGACGACCAGATTGCCTACGGGGTCAAGGAGCTCCGCGGCGTCCCCGGCCGCTTCGAGGCGGTGGACGAGGGCCAGCCGTTCGCTGTGCTGGTCGACTACGCGCACACGCCCGACTCGCTCGAGAACGTCCTGCGGACCGCCCGTGACCTCGCCCAGAACCGGCTGATCTGCGTCTTCGGCTGTGGCGGCGACCGCGATCGCGGCAAGCGGCCTCTGATGGGCCGGATCGCCAGCGAGCTCGCCGACCTTGCGATCGTGACCTCCGACAACCCGCGCAGCGAGGGGCCGGAGGCGATCATCGCCGAGATCCTCGCGGGCGCCAACGGCGCGGAGGTGGAGCCGGACCGGCGCGAGGCGATCGCACGCGCGATCGGGGTCGCCGACGAGGGCGACGTCGTCGTGATCGCGGGCAAGGGGCACGAGCAGGGCCAGCAGTTCGCCGACCGCACCGTTCCTTTCGACGACCGCGAGGTCGCGCGCGAGGCCTTGCGCCGCCTCGGAGCGCCCGCGTGATCCCACTCGCCGTCGACGAGCTCGACCAGCTCGGTCTCGGCCGGCTGGAGGCCCGAGGCACCGAGATCACCGGCGTGAAGGTCGACTCCCGGCGCGTGGAGCCCGGCGACCTGTTCGTCGCTGTCGGGCGCGGAGGAGATTTCCTCGTGCAAGCGTTCGAACGAGGCGCGACCGCGACGCTCGTCCCCGAGCGGCCGTTCGAGGCCTTCGCGGCGCTCGGCAAGGCTCTCCGCGACCGCTCCGATGCACGCATCGTGGGCATCACCGGCTCGACGGGGAAGACGTCGACCAAGGACATCCTGGCCGCGCTGTGCGCTCCGGCCGCCCGCACCGTCGCCGCCGAGGCGAGCTACAACAACGAGATCGGCGTGCCGCTCACGCTCTGCCGCCTGGAGCCGGACACCGAGGTTTGCATCCTGGAGCTCGCGATGCGCGGCTTCGGCCAGATCGCCGACCTGTGCCGGATCGCCCGGCCGCACATCGCAGTCGTCACGAACGTCGGGCCGGTCCATCTCGAGCTCGTCGGCTCGCTGGAGGGCGTGCTGCGGGCGAAGAGCGAGCTCGTCGCGGCCCTGCCTCCGGGCGGGACGGCGATCGTGCCCGAGGCGTTTCCGGTCGAGCGTGACGACATCGAGGTCGTGCGCCTGACGGAGCCGGTAGCCGAGGCGGCCGATGGTCGCACCATGGTCGGCGGTGTGAGCTTCAACTTCACGGCGTTCCATCAGGCCGGAAACGCGGCGGCGGCGCTCGCCGCGCTCGACGCGCTCGGCCTGCCACGGCCGAAGCGAGTCGACGTCGAGTTCTCTCGCTGGCGGGGCGAGGAGCTACCGCTGCCGGGCGGCGGGCTGCTGATCAACGATGCCTACAACGCGAACCCGGTCTCGATGCGCGCAGCGCTGGCGCAGCTCGCGGTTACCGCCGGCGACCGCCGCCGCGTCGCCATCCTCGGCGACATGGCCGAGCTCGGGCCGGGGGCCCCGGCCTTCCACGAGGAGATCGGCCGCGAGGTTGAGCGGCACGGGGTGGAGGCACTGGTCGCGGTCGGCGAGCTCGCGCGCGGCTACCTCGAGGGCGCAGCCGGAGTTCCAGTCACCCGCTGGGCACGCGACGCCGAGTCCGCGGCGGTCGAAGCCGCAGAGGTCGTCCGGCCCGGGGACTGCGTGCTCGTAAAGGCCTCGCGCGCAGTCGGGCTCGAGCGCGTCGCGGAAGCGCTCGCGGCGGTGAGCGCTTGAGCCGCGTCCTGCTGGCGGGCGTGATCGCCCTCCTGATCTGCATCTTCGCCGGCCCGAAGTTCATCGCGTTCCTGCGGCGGAAGGAGCTCGGCCAGCACATCCGCGAAGAGGGCCCCGAGCACCACGTCTCCAAGCAGGGCACGCCGACGATGGGGGGTCTGCTGATCCTGCTCTCCGCCAGCGTGGGCTTCCTCGCGCTCAGCCGCTACACCGTGCCCGCGCTCACGGTCTTCTTCGTCACGCTCGCGTGCGGTGCGATCGGCTTCCTCGACGACTTCATCAAGCTCACCCACCGGCGCTCGCTCGGCCTCAACGGCCGCTGGAAGCTGATCCTGCTCGGCGCGATCACGGTGGGCGTCGGCATCGCGGCGCAGCACCAGCACCTGCCGACGAGCGTCTACATCCCCGGGATCGGCGACCTCGAGCTCTCGTACGCCTGGTACGGCCTGCTCTTCCTCGTGATCGCGGGCGCCGCGAACGGCGTCAACCTGACAGACGGGGTGGACGGGCTCGCGGCCGGGACGGTGATCATCGCGCTCTTCACATTCGCCTCGATGGTCGTGATCTCGTGGATCCGCTCCGGGGCGCCGGGGCATCGTTTCGATACGAAGCTCGACCTGGCAATCATTGCGGCGGCGCTGATCGGCGGGGCGATCGGGTTCCTCTGGTACAACGCGTGGCCGGCCGAGGTGTTCATGGGCGACACCGGCTCGATGGCGCTCGGCGGAGCGCTCGCGTCGTTCGCGATCTTCACGAAGACGATCTTCCTGCTGCTGCTGATTGGCGGGATCTTTGCGGTTGCGGCGCTGTCGGTGATCATCCAGGTCTTCAGCTTCAAGTACTTCAAGCGGCGCGTGTTCTTGATGGCGCCGATCCAGCACCACTTCGAGTTGAAGGCTTGGTCGGAGACGAAGATCATGGTGCGCTTCTGGATCGTGACCGGAATCCTGTGCTCGATCGGCTTCGCCCTGTACTACCGCTACTTCACCGGGTTCCGCTGAGCGAGCTGCCGCAGCAGATGCTCGTGCTCGGGCTCGCGCGCTCCGGAAAGGCGGCGGTCGAGGCGCTCGAGCGGCGCGGGGTGGCGGTCGTCGCGGCCGACCGCGAGCTCGGGAACGACGGTGACCCGGCGCTGCTCGACGGCGTCGAGCTGATCGTGAAAAGCCCCGGGGTCCCGCGCGAGGCGCCGCTCGTGGTGGAGGCGGGGCGCCGCGGGATTCCGATCTGGAGCGAGGTCGAGCTCGGCTACCGGCTGCTCGAGCCGCGGCTCGTTGGGGTCACGGGCACCAACGGCAAGACGACGACCGCCGAGCTCCTTGGTGCCATCCTGGAGGCACCGGTTGCCGGCAACGTCGGCCGCGCGCTGACCGACCTCGACGGCGAGGTCGACCCGGGCGCGCTCGTCGTCTGCGAGCTCTCGAGCTTCCAGCTCGAGGACGTGCACGAGCTCGCGTGCGAGGTGGCGGTGCTGCTGAACCTCGAGCCCGACCATCTCGACCGGCACGGGTCCTTCGAGGCCTACCGCGACGCCAAGCTGCGGATCTTCGAGCGGGCGCGCGCGAAGATCGTCCCGAAGGGCAGCGGCCTCGAAGGGATCGAGTTCGCCGCCGACGATCCGCTCCCGGCCGAGCCGCTGATCCGCGGCGCCCACAACCGCGAGAACGCCGCCGCGGCGACGGCGGCGGCCCGGGCGCTTGGCATTCTCGACCAACAGATCGCGGAAGCCCTGCGCACGTTCCCCGGCGTCCCGCATCGCCTGGAGGCGGTCGCGGAGATAGGCGGCGTCCGCTACGTGAACGACTCCAAGGCGACGAACGTCGCGGCCGCGCTGCGTGCGCTCGCAGCGTACGAGGACGAGCCCGTGCACCTGATCCTTGGCGGCTCACGCAAGGGCGAGGACTTCGGGCCGCTCGCCGCCGCGCTCGGTCCGAACGTGCGCAGTGTCCACCTGATCGGGGAGACCGCGGACGAGCTCGCAGTCGTGATCCCGCAGGCGCAGCGCGACGGTGATCTCGCCGGCGCGCTCGACGCGATCGACGCGCAGCCGGGCGACGTCGTCCTGCTCTCGCCGGCCTGCGCGAGCTACGACCAGTTCCGCGACTTCGAGGAGCGCGGCGAGGAGTTCAGGAGGCTGGTGCAGAACCTGTCCGCGTGAAGCGCGGCCTCGAATCGAGCGTGCTCATCCTGGTGACCCTGGGATTGGTCGCGTTCGGGCTCGTGATGGTCTACAGCGCGTCGTCCGGTTCGGCCGCGCTGGCGAACGGCGACCCCGCCTACTACCTCAAGCGGCAGGCGATCTACGCCGGCATCGGGCTGGCGCTGATGGTGCTCGCTGCGCGCAGCGACTTCCACCTCCTGCGCCGGATCGCACCGATCCTCGTCGTGAGCGGGATCGGGCTCCTGCTCGCCGTCCTCGTGCTGGGCCAGTCGGTCAACGGCGCGCGCCGCTGGCTGACGTTCGGCCCCGCGGTGTTCCAGCCCTCGGAGCTGGCGAAGCTTTCGCTGGCGATCTGGGCAGCCGCCTACCTCGCGCGACGCAAGCCGCCTCGAACGCTCGGCGAGCTCTGGCGGCCGGTTGGGCTGTTGACGGTCGTCTTCTGCGCGCTACTGCTGCTCGAGCCCGATCTTGGCACCGCGATCGCGATCGTCGTGATGCTCGCGGCGATGCTGCTCGTCGCCGGCACGCCGGCGCGCACGCTGTGCATGGGCCTCGGCATCGCGGCGGCCCTCGGGCTCGCGGCGATCTGGCTCGAGCCGTACCGCCGAGCGCGGTTGTTCAGCTTCCTGAATCCGTGGCAGGACGCCCAGGGGTCGGGCTACCAGATCGTGCAGGCGATCACCGGTTTCGCCTCAGGGGGTGTCTTCGGCCGGGGCCTCGGTCAGAGCGTCGCGAAGCTCAACTTCCTGCCCGAGGCTCACACCGACATGATCTTCGCGATCATCGGCGAGGAGCTCGGGCTCGTCGGCGCCGCCGCCGTGATCGCCGCGTACTGCGCCTTCGCCTACGCGGGCCTGAGGATCGCGCTCGCCTGCAAGGACCCGTTCGGCAAACGTCTCGCGGCAGGCCTCACCGCACTCGTCTGCGGCCAGGCGGCGATCAACCTCGCGGCCGTGATGGGTCTCGCGCCGCTGACCGGGATTCCGCTGCCGTTCGTCTCCTACGGAGGCTCGAGCCTCGTCGTCGCGCTCGCCTCGGTTGGGATCCTCCTTAACATCGCGGGCAATGCCGGAGCCAAGAGCGCCAGCGTTTCTGATCGCAGCCGGGGGGACGGCAGGCCACGTGCTGCCCGCACTCGCGGTCGGAGAGGTGCTTCGCGACCGCGGGGCACACGTGACGTTCGCCGGGTCGCCGGATCGCGCCGAGGCGCGGCTGGTTCCTGACGCGGGCTTCGAGCTCGACACCTTTCGCGTGAGCGGCCTGCCGCGGAAGCCGGGTGTCGCGCAGGTGCGCGCCGCGCTCCGGTCGCTGGCGGCGCCCGCTGCGTGTGACCGGATCCTCGCCCGGCGCAAGCCCGACGCGGTGCTCGGCGGCGGGGGCTACGTCGCCGGCCCGATGGTTGTGGCGGCTGCGCGGAGACGTATCCCCTCAGCTCTGACCGAGGCCGACGCGCACCTCGGTCTGGCCAACCGGCTCGCCGCCCCGTTCGCCAAGCGCGTGTTCCTCTCGTTCCCGATCGCCGGACGCGAGCCGCCGAAGTACCGCGTCACCGGCCGGCCGATTCCCTCGCGCTCGCGGCCGTTGCCACGCGACGAGGCCAGGCGCGTGCTCGAGCTGCCGGCCGAGGGGCCTGTGCTGCTGGTTGCCGGAGGGAGCCAGGGCGCGCGGACCCTGAACGACCTCGCGGTCGAGAGTTTCGGCGCTGCCGGCCCGGCCCTCATCCACTTGAGCGGCGAGCGCGAGCACGAGCGCCTGCGTGGCCGGGTGTCGCGGCCGGACTATCGGCTGCTGCCGTTCGTCGACGACTACGGCGAGGTACTCGGCGCGGTCGACCTTGCGCTCACGCGGGCCGGGGGCGGGGTCTGGGAGCTCGCGGCCGCCGGTATCCCCGCGGTGCTCGTCCCGTACCCGTTCGGAACCGCCGACCACCAGACGAAGAACGCGCGCTACTTCCAGGAGGCGGGAGGCGCGATCCTCATCCCCGAGAGCGATCTGGGTCGCGTCCCAGAGACGGTGCGGTCACTGCTGGACGACCCGCCGCGGCTTGCCGCGATGAGCGCGGCGATGAAGGGCGTCGCGAAGCCAGATGCAGCCGAGGAGATCGCCGAGGAGCTGATGGCGCTTGCGACCGCTCGAGGGTAGGCGGCTCTGGTTCGTCGGGATCGGAGGCGCCGGGATGAGCGCGCTCGCACTCGTGGCGAAGGAGTGGGGAGCGGAGGTCGGCGGATCCGACCGTGCCCACTCCTCGTACGCCGAGCGGCTCGAGGCGGCCGGGATCCCCGTGGTGATCGGCCACGACGCGGGCAACGTGCCCGACGGCGCCGAAGTCATCGTCTCGAGCGCGATCTCGTCCGAGAACCCTGAAGTCACACGCGCGCGCGTGAAGAAGAGAGCCGACTTCCTCGCCGAGCTCGTCGAACTGCGACCCTCGATCGTGGTCGCGGGGGCGCACGGCAAGACGACGACGACGGCGATGATCGCCTTCGTTCTCGAGCGGCTCGGCCGCGACCCCACATTCCTGATCGGTGGCGAGATCCCTCAGCTCGGCGGCAACGCGCGCGCGGGAGAAGGCTGGCTCGTGGCCGAGGGCGACGAGTCGGATCGCTCGCTCGAGTTGTTGCGCCCGCAGGTCGCCGTCCTCACGAACGTGGAGCTCGACCACCATGCGACCTTCGCCTCCGAGGCGGAGGTGCGCGCGCTGTTCGAGGCCTGGCTCGAGCGGGCGCCCGCGCACGTGCGTGGCGAGGAGCTGGAGCCAGTCGCGTTCGAGCTGGCGGTTCCGGGCGAGCACAACCGCCGCAACGCCGCAACTGCGCTCGCCTCACTCGAGCTCGCCGACGTGCCGCGCGCCGAGGCCGAGCGCGTGCTTGCGGAGTTCACCGGCGCGGGCCGGCGGTTCGAGCTGCGCGGCGAGGCGGGCGGCGTGACGGTCTACGACGACTACGCGCACCATCCCCGCGAGATCGCGGTCACGCTCGCGGCCGCCCGAGCCGGCCTCGACGGAGGGAGGCTGCTCGTCGTGTTCCAGCCGCACCTGTACTCGCGTACGCGTTACCTCGCGCAGGAGCTGGGGCACTCGCTCGCGGCCGCGGACACCGTCGCCGTGACGAGCATCTATGCCGCCCGCGAGGAGCCCGTCCCGGGAGTGGAGGGCAAGCTGGTCGTCGACGCGCTGGCCGCCGAGCGGCCCGGGATGCCGATCGGGTGGACGCCCGAGCTCGAGGACGCCGTCCGCTTTCTCGTGCGCCGTGCGCGGCCGGGTGACGTGGTGCTGACGATCGGCGCGGGCGACGTCGAGCGAGCGGGGCCCTTGCTGCTGGAGCAGCTGGCGTGAACGTCGAGGAGGGCGTCTCCCTCTCGCGGTTCACCACGCTCGGCGCCGGCGGCGCGGCGAAGGCATTCGCACGACCGGAGTCGGTCGAGGAGCTCGAGGAGGCTCTCGCGTGGGCGCGCGACCGCGACCTTCCGGTCGCCACGATCGGGCTCGGCTCGAACGTCCTCGTCGCGGACGAGGGCTTCGACGGGCTCGTGCTCAAGCTTGGCGGCGACCTGGCCGAGGCGGGCGTCGAGGGCGAGCGGTTGCTTGCGGGCGGTGGTGCGGTCAACGCCGCCTGCCTGCACCGCGTCCGGGCCGCCGGGCTGGGCGGGTTCGAGTTCGCCTGCGCGATCCCGGGGACGATCGGCGGAGGCGTCTGGATGAACGCTGGCGCGTACGGCAGTGACTGGGCGACGATTCTCGATCGTGTGCTCGTCGTCGACGATGGCGGGCCGCGATGGCTCTCGCCCGCAGAGCTCGGCCTCCGCTACCGGCACTCGGATCTCCGTCACGGGCAGGTGGTCGCGCGCGCCGAGTTCACGCTCGCCCCGCTTCCCGAGGAGCAGATCAAGGCAAACGTCGCGCGCCTGCAGGCGCTGCGCAAGGCCGCCCAGCCGACGAACAAGCGCACCTTCGGGAGCGTCTTCAAGAACCCCGAGCACGAGTTGAGCGCCGGCCGGATGCTCGAGGCGTGCGGCCTGAAGGGGCACCGGATCGGCGGTGCGCAGATCTCGCCGCGGCACGCCAATTTCATCGAGAACGCCGACGGCGCCCTGGCGGAGGACGCGATCGCGCTGATGGCGGAGGGCCGGCGGCGAGCACATAAGCAGTTCGGCGTGGAGTTGCGGCACGAGGTCGAGTTCCTCGGGCCGCTCGAACTGCCGCCGCTCGAGTAGGAGCGCCGCCCGCGGCGGCGAAAGCCGCGCCGTGTCTCAGCGTGCCCCGAGAGGCGCTCGGAGTCGAGCCGCCGTCGTCCACCTGCCGAGCGCCGAGCGCGCGCCGATCCTGCGGCTGCTCCCGTCGGGCCGCTCGCTGCTGATCGGCTTTGCGATCGTGTTCGGTGCGGTGGGCCTCTACATGCTCGCGCGTGCGACGCCGATGTTCGCCCTGCGCGAGGTCGAAGTGGAGGGTGCGCCTCCCTCGGTGGCCGCCCACGTGAGAGCCGCGCTCTCGCCGCTCCAGGGCGAGAGCCTGCTCGTGCTGGACTCGGCCGAGGTCGAGCGCAGGCTTGCCGCGCTGCCCGAAGTGGCCGCCGCGCACTACGACCGCGACTTTCCGCACACGCTGCGCGTGGTCGTGCGGCCCGAGCATCCGGTCACGGTCGCCAGGCGTGGACCCAAGGCTTGGCTCGTCTCCGCCAGCACGCGCGCGATCGCGGCGGTGCCGGTTCATGCCCGAACCGGCCTGCCGCGGATCTGGCTCGCGCACTCCGGGGAGCCCAAGGTGGGGGAGCCCATCAGTGATCGCTTCGGCCTCCGCGCGGTTCGCGCGCTCGCGCTGGCAAGGCTGGCGCACTTCGAGGGACGGATCCGGATGGTGCGGGCCCGAGAGCGCGATCTCACCTTCCTGCTGGCGTCCGGGCTCGAGCTCCGCCTGGGCGATCTCCGTGCCGTTCCGCTGAAGCTCACGATCGCCTCGCGGGTGCTGCCAAGCCTGCTTGCCCAGGGAGGTTACGTCTACCTAGACGTCAGCGTCCCGGAGCGTCCGGTCGCGGGAACGAGTCTCGACTCTCAGCCTGAGCCTTAGAGTTTGGGCCGCCGAAGGCCGTTGACAAGCCACGCCGGGAGGCGTACCCTGCCGTGCGCTGAAGACGTACTGTCTAGTGAAGCTTGAGGTGGAGACGGGTTGAGTGTGAGAGATCAAAGCGGGAACTACCTAGCGCTGATCAAAGTCGTCGGCGTCGGCGGTGGCGGCTCGAACGCCGTCAACCGCATGGTCGACGCCGGCCTCTCGGGCTGCGAGTTCATCGCCATCAACACGGACGCGCAGGCGCTCTTGATGTGCGACGCCGACGTGAAGATGCCGATCGGCTCCGACGTCACCCGTGGCCTCGGCGCGGGCGCCGACCCCTCGGTCGGCAAGGCTGCGGCCGAGGAAAGCCGCGACGAGCTGAAGGAGGCGCTGAAGGGCGCCGACATGGTTTTCGTGACGGCGGGCGAGGGTGGCGGCACCGGTACAGGCGCCGCTCCGATTGTCGCCAAGCTGGCCCAGGAGATCGGCGCGTTGACAGTGGGTGTCGTCACGAAGCCGTTCTCGTTCGAGGGCCGGCGGCGTGCCGAAGTCGCCTCGCGCGGCGTCGACGAGCTGCGCGACGAGGTCGACACGCTGATCGTGATCGAGAACGACCGCCTCCTGCAGGTGGTCGAGAAGCGCACCTCGATCGTCGACGCGTTCAACGTCGCGGACGACGTCCTCCGCCAGGGCGTGCAGGGCATCACCGACCTGATCACGATCCCCGGCCTCGTCAACCTCGACTTCGCCGACGTGCGCACGATCATGAACGAGGCCGGCTCGGCGCTGATGGGCATCGGTGCCGCGACGGGCGAGAACCGCGCGACCGAGGCTGCGCGCTCCGCAGTGTCGTCGCCGCTCCTCGAGTCCTCGATCGAAGGGGCGACCGGGATCCTGCTGAACGTCACCGGCGGTCCGAACATCGGTCTCTTCGAGGTGAACGAGGCGGCGCAGGTTGTCACCTCCGCAGCCGACCAGAACGCGAACGTGATCTTCGGCGCCGTGATCGACGAGGCCCTGGGCGACGAGGTGCGCGTGACCGTGATCGCAACCGGCTTCGGGCCGGCACGGCTGCGGCGCCGCCGGCGGACGGAGGAGCCTGTCGACGAGGCTCGTCCCGAGTCGGAGGGTCAGCGCGAGGTTCCGGCCGAACGGTTCGAGCTCTCGGACGACGTGCTCGAAGTGCCCTCGTTCCTGCGCGACTAGCGCTTCTCTCGGCTCGATGTTTAGCGGTCGCGCGGCGCGGCAAAGATTTTCGTGCCCTCTCGGGTCGACCGTGACGGTTGACCCGCGATGACCCGGTCCGGCCGCCCCGGCGTCGACTACCAAGTCGAAGCCGGGGCGGCTCCCTTTTCGGCTCCATTAGCATCAACCGCCGATGC
>Ga0307317_10000461_pt1 | contig 12089 bp, 10 predicted proteins | sample ER_DNA_357_FD_194498 | JGI IMG/M metagenome (GOLD analysis project Ga0307317, IMG submission 194498) | Bulk soil microbial communities from the East River watershed near Crested Butte, Colorado, United States - ER_DNA_357 | ecosystem: Environmental > Terrestrial > Soil > Floodplain | place...
GCATTGCGGGGGTCGCTGTGGCGGCATACCTCATCCCGCAGGTGATGGCCTATTCGGCGATCGTCAACGTGCCTCCGGTGGCGAGCCTGTGGGCGGCGCTTGCGGCGATCGTCGCCTATGTCGTGCTAGGCAGCTCGCGCATCCTGTCCTCCGGACCCGAGTCCACGATCGCCCTGATGACCGGCGTGGCGATTGCCCCGCTGGCCGGGCAGAACCCTGACCGCGCCGTCGCCTTGAGCGCTACCCTCGCGCTCATCGTCGCCGGGTGGGCCCTGTTGGCTCGGCTGCTGCGGGCGGGTATCATCGCCCAACTCTTGTCCACCCCGCTGCTCGTCGGCTACCTAGCCGGCGGCGCCGTACTTATGGTCGTCGGCCAGCTCGGCAGGGTGACCGGGACCTCCTTCGAGGGCGGCACGATCGTCGAGGAAGTGCGTGGTTTTCTCGGCGTCGCGACCGACACCGACTGGCTGACGCTCGCGGTCGCCGCGAGCACGCTGGCAGTCATCCTGCTGCTGCGCTGGCTGAGCCCGTCGCTGCCCGGGCCGCTCATCGCGGTGGTGCTGGCCACCGTCGCATCGGTCGTGTTCGACCTAGAGTCACACGGGGTGGCAGTGGTGGGCCAGGTCCCTTCCGGGCTGCCCGTGCCGCACCTGCCCGAGGTGACGTTCGAGGATGTCAAGATGCTCCTGCTCGCTGGCCTGGGCATCACGATCGTCGGCTACAGCGACATCATGCTCATTGCGCGGGGATTCCCGCTCGCCCCGGCCGAGGGAGAGACCGCGGCCGACCTCCGGCCCGACCCGCAGGCCGAACTCGTCGCGATGGCGGGTGTGCACGCGTTGGTCGGCGCCTTCAGCGGCTATCCGGTCTCCGCGTCCGGGTCGCGTACAGCCCTGGCGATCGCCGGTGGCGCGCGCAGCCAGCTCTACTCGCTCGTCGCCGCATTGTGCATTGTCGCTGTCTTGTTCTTTGCCGGTCCGCTTATGGCACCGCTGCCCTGGGCGGCGCTCGGCGCGGTGGTCTTCTACGCGGCGGGCAAGCTCGTGTCGATCCCGGAGTTCCGGCGGCTGTGGCGGTTTCGCCGGCGCGAGTTCATGCTGGGCGTTATCACTCTGGTCGGGACGGTCGTCATCGGCATCCTGCAGGGGGTCGTCTTGGCCATCGCGCTCAGCCTGCTGGAGATGCTGTACCGTCTGGTGCGCCCGCACGAGGGCGTCCTGGGACGGGTGCCGGGCGTCGCCGGTATGCACGATGTGGCCGACTACCCCGACGCGCGGACGATCCCGGGGTGCATCTTCTATCGCTATGACGCTCCGCTGTTCTTCGCCAACATCGACGACCTGCGCGAGCGGGTAGGCAAGCTCATAGCCATAGAGAACGAGGCCTACCCGGACTCCCCGGTGCGGTGGCTCGTGCTCAACGTCGAGGCCAACGTCGAGCTCGACATAACCGCGGCCGATGGCCTGCGAGAGCTGGCCCGAGAGCTCGCCGATCGCGGCATCCAGCTGGGCCTGGCTCGCGTTAAGAACGACGTGTACCAGCCGCTGGAGCGCGCCGGGGTCATCGACGTCATCGGCAAAGAGATGCTCTTTGCCACGCTGCCCGTCGCCGAGCAGAGCTACCTGCACTGGGCCCTGGCTCACGAGCCAGCGCAACCCACCGAAACGCCCGTGCAGGCGATCGAGGACGAACCCGCCGGCAGCTCGCTGCCCTGGCACCGGCCCGAGTCGGACGATGAGCCGGCCGAAGGGCGTGATCCCGACCGCGGCCACTGACCACCGTCCTCGTTGCCGCGTAACAACCGTCATGTGAGCAAAGCTCCGCGGGCGCGAAGCGGGATTAGGGGGTTGATCAGGATGCGGCATCGTAGGCGTCGCGCAGCCACCTCGCGACCTCGTCGTCGACTTGGTCGGGATCCCTGACTTCGAGGTGATGCATCCAGACCTTCGGCGACGGATGCACCACCGACTTAAAGCGCTTGGATGACGCGCCACGGCGGCAGGGGCACGGTCCGCCGCCCGGCCGCCGCCTTCGGATACAGCTTGACGAGGTGTTCCGCTGACCTCGATGACGGTTCGGATGACGAGGAGGCGGGCGCCGGGCAGGTCAAGCGCATCGGCGCGGAGGCCAACCGCCTCGCCCATCGCAGCCCTGCGCCGGCCGCGGTTGCGACGAGTGCGCGGTGGCGGGGGTGGGACGGCCGGGAGCAGTCGGGTCCGGAGATTGCCGACGCTGCATGTTCGACGCCTTTCTCGACGCACGCCACCGGGGCCCCGCCCGCGCCGAGGTCCCGCATCCGCATCCGGCCGCACCAACGGCTTCGGCCGACTTCCCAGCAGATCGTCCGCAATGCCGCGTGGCTTACCACGATGACCGACCCTGATCGCTGAGCGTCGCCGGGCCGAGCCTGCGGCGCGCAGCGGCACCGGCTGCGCGGAGTAGCAGCGGCAACACCAGCTCGCCGGGAGGCCCGGTTTCGACTCGGAGTGTCGAAAGTCTGTAGTCGAGTCGCTCGAGCGAACTGAGGTCTTCCCGGATGGGTCTGTCCCGCAACCCTCTGTGAGGATCGCTTCTCCAGCGTCGGTGGTGTGGTGGCACCGGGACTTCTTGCACCAGCATGATCCCGCAGTCAATGTAGTCTGTTGATCATGGCTTGAGGCAGGTTGGCTTTGGTCATCACGCCCCAGTCTCGATAGTTGATCAAGGAATAGATGATCATGATCCCTTCGCAAGAGAGTTACGAGGGTTGGCGACGCAGATCCCGCCAGACATGGCGACAGCTGTCGCCCATCCACTCTCTCGGGAGTTTGAAGTCACGTGACATCGAGGAGTTGATCATGGTCCGTCAGTGCGATGTGTGTTCGGCGAACTACTTTGCAAGGCGCCGAAATTCCCGCTATTGCCCCGACCGATGCCGCAAAGAGCGCAACGGAGCGGTGTCCCGCTCACCGGTCTACCAGGTCCCGCAGCACGTCGACGCTGGCGGACCGCGGATCCGGGTCTACGGCACCATGGAGTACGGCGGCTGAGGATCCGGCACAAGGGGCGTTGACGCCCTCAGTCAGCGGTTTCTTCTGTCGAGCCTTCGGTCGACCGGGCCGATGGGTTCGCATCCGCGATCGCTGGACAGGGCCCAACCCCTGGTCACGAGCAAATCTCGGCCCTGACCGGTGTTCATCGCCGCAATCACAGAGGCCAGCTGCTCGATCTTGCGATCACGCAGCTGCGGAGTCCAGCCGGCAATGTCGTTCTTGATCGCGCGGAACACCTTGTCGGTGCGCCGTCCCAGCGCAACCGCATTCTCCTCGTCGAAGAGGTTCTCCAGGTTCCACCATGCGAATGTGATAACTCCGCAGCACTGCGCCGCTCACTTCCTCCCATGATCTTTGCCGGCTTCGAACAATCACAAGATCTCGCACCAGCAAGCTTTGCCGCCCGCCGGGGCGGACGTATGAGACCAGGGTGCGCGAAACCATGATCGACTCGCCCGACGACCGGCTGCAAGCCGAAACTGAGGCCAAGACCGTTAGCCGCCGCCTGTCGTAAGGGGCGCGGTGTCGGCTGGGTGCTCGCACGTCAATGGATTTGTTTAATCGGGTCAGCCTGAGGAGTCTGGTTTCGAGGGTATGGCCACTTTGCGTGGGCGCTCAATGGAATGGCCACGCCCGTCCCGTATCGGGGTCGGGTCGGCCGCGTCTCACGGAGTTTGGATTGTCAGCTCGAAGTTGTTCCCGTCGATCTTGACCTGACCTGACGCACACTGGTAGTCGTCGGTCCCTCCGATGATCGCAACCGTATTCACCAGACTGGAAAATTTGAGGAGCCCTCGGGTCTGGAGTTGACCGCCATTCGGGAAAGGCGTGCCTGGGATTCCCGGCAAGATGTATCCAGCTTCAGATAGCCAGAAATCCGGCCTGCGAACACGGACATAGAAACCTGAGTGTTGGCCTCTGAGGCTTGGATCACCGTTGATTACGGTGATGTCGTCGCTGGAGGCGATCATGTTGCCCAGTTGGTTGTTTTGTGGGGTGACGGCCTTCTCCTCAACTGTCTTAACTTTCAAATTAATGATCGTCGTCGGCATATCTGTTTCCCTGGCTCAGGATCGTCCACGGAGTACCAGATGACGAACCGAGAGCCGTGCTCGCGATGGGCAAACGAAGGTTCGAACGTATGGCCGCCTCGGGTGGGGAGTCAACGGCACGCGCCGGAGCCGGAGCATCGGCTTTGCACACAGTCTGATAGCAGATCACGCCGCAGATGATCTTGCTGAGCCATGAGCGGCAGTGTTTCTCTCGCACCAACAAAGGTTCGGCACGACGCCGACCGGCTGCATCCGCTTCGCTGTACCGAGTCGGATCGAAATCTTGCATATCTTATTAGAACACTTTTACGATTCCCAGCGCAACGGGAACGCCGGCTCAGCCCGCCGACTTCATCGGCGACAGCCAGTCGCAAGCAGCCAGGATCTGCTCAGTCCGCTCCGACACTTCCAGCGGCAGGTTGCCGTCCTCGGATCGGTTGCACACCTCCTCGCGAAGGATCCGGGCGGCCTCCTGGCAATGTCTCCCGGCGGCGATCATGGCAAGATCCACACCCGGGACCGGCAGCAAGCCATATCCCAGCTGCCTTACTGGCAGCAGCAGCGACACGACGGTGCAGCTGTGGGATTGACAGCCGCCGGTCCAATCGGCTCCCCCTCGACTAGTCACACCGACATCGTCATCTCAGTGGGGTTCAGCCCCCGGCAGAACCCTCCTCGCAGACGGCTGAGATAAGTCCGTGCGACTGTGGGACGTGGCCACTCACCTAGCTCGCGCTGGCCAGGCTCAGCCGATCTTCCAGCTGGTCCTGCGGGCAGCTCACACTAGACCCAGACGACACAGATTTGCTTCCAACCTCCTCGCCCCGCCCAACCAGTCAGACTGCCAGTCAGACTGCCAATCAATCGAAGCGGCAGCCGGCGATCATTTGGGGACATTGTCAGGCGTGTCAAAGATCACTGACACGGAAGAGGTCACTGGTTCAAATCCAGTATCGCCCACAAAGAAAGCTCTATTCAGCCACATGTCTGCGACCGTGCACGCGCGTCTGGCGCTTTGGATCGGTTGACCTGTCGGCGCGAGCTCGTGAGCCGACCACACCGCCGGTCGCAATCAGACTTTCCGTGCCCGCCGAATCGAGCGGACCCCATGTTGGTCCGATCGGGCCTTAATGCGTAGCTTGGCACCGACGTTGGGCAGTTCGACAAAGGTCTGCCCGGGCGCCATCTTGAGCGGACTGCCGTCGTTGAGTGTGAATTCAAAGGGCTCTTGCACTTTTCCCTTGCGCCATGTGCCGATCACGTAGCGGCCGCGGTTGAAGTAGTAGAACTTGCCCCGGGTGTTGATGATGTCGTGCAGCGGTTCGTCATGGCCACTACCGCGGAAGATCTTGCCGTAATGCTGCTTGGCCTTGATCACGAGCACATTGTCAGTCGACACTCGACTGCCATCGGCAAGCACGTGCGGACCCCATGGCATGCTGCGCAGATAGCGCTTCTGCTTCTTGTCGTAGTCGTACCTCATAAAGTAGCTGTCGCCCTTGTAGGGAATCCTGATGGAGCGGCCGCGTTTGCCTTGCATAGCGCTGACCTCTTCGCGGGTCGGAGCGAAGGGGAAGTAGGGCTGTGGCGGCCCCGAACGGAACCGTTTGGTTTGCCGGGCGAGGATCGCCGGATGGCAGATGACTGCCTTGTCGTAGTACTTGTGACCGTTGAGGGTGTATACCCGCGATGCATCAATGCCGTATGAGCCGGTGCGGAGGGTGTTCATGTACGACAGCAGGCCTTCGAGGTGGGCGCGATAGTGCTTGACGTAGTTGACCACCCAGGCTGCAGCGCCGGTATTGCCGATCAGTGCGTGGATCGGGCTTAGCAGCGGGATGTCCACCGGCCGGATGGAGCGCACTGGCGCGACGCTGTCTGCCATACGGGAGTGGAAGACCGGAACGAGCCGAGTCCCGCTGTAGCCCGACGCGTTCCGGTAGCCCTCGAGTTCAACGAAGACTATGTCGGCCTTGTCGATGCCGGTCTGCGGATGCTCTCTGCGATTGTCGGGCACCTTGACCGCCACCGCGGCGTGACGCGCCTTGCGCTCGTCCTTCAGCAGCTTCCCGGTGAGCGGCCAGCGCGGCCGCACGTCGACCGAGGGGGACGGGCTGGGGATCGCACCGGGGATCGGGCTGGAAGTGGGCGGTGGTGTCGGGGGGGCGCTCAGCTGAGCAGGGGGCTTCGAACAGGCGGCGAGCCCAACACCGACGACTCCCACCAGGACTGCGCGGCGGCTGATCAGCGCCATGTGAAGTCCTCCGTCCGCCGCTGTGGCATGCAGTGCGGGAAGGCAGCTTCATCGTAGGGGCGCACTGGATGGCCGACGGTGAATCTGGGAGCCGACACGGCGCCCGATTTGTCCGGTCTCGCAGAACGGGTCAGCAGATTGAGCTGGGCTGACAGGTTGGATGAGACAGATCTGGGTCGATGTGTCTCGCGGAAGTTGTCAGGCGACGGATTGTGTCTCAACCATCCTGTCAGGCACTGGATGATCTTGGCCCGGGACTCACGGGCGGGTCGAGGCCAGGTTCGGGTCCGCCCAGGGCGAGGCGCGGGCTGTCGAGGAACGGGTCGTCGATCAATCCTCCGGTGGCGAAGTACTCGGTGATCGCGGCTGTCAGCAGGGGCTAGCGGCGGCCAGCCGTTACGCGCCAGATCCTTTTCGAGAACTGATCGAGAGCGGCCCAGAACTGAGGCTCTTGGCGAAGTGCCCCTAATCCGTAGGCTCTGAGCCGGTTGGTATCCGCGGGAGCTATCGACGAGCACGGAGGCCGCTGCTGCCCTCATTGAACAGGGACAGCGCATCGGGCTCGGAGCGGCGGAGTGTGAACCAACAGGACCAAATCGCGTCGTTCAGCACATCCCTGCCCTTTGACGAGCTCAGGACGCATCCTTGCCGGTCGCCTTCCCTCCCGCTTGAGAAGCAGGGGCCTCGTGACCCCAGTTCGGCAATGCCTCCGTGGGAGGATCACGGCATGGCGTCCCGTCGAATCGCGGTCTGCCTCGAGGTCACCCCGAAGATGAGCTTCGCCTCAGCGCTTGACTGGCCCGGCTGGTGCCGCGCCGGCCGAGACGAGGGTGCCGCGCTGGAGGCGCTAACTAGCTACTCCGAGCGGTATGCACCGGTGGCCGAGCAGGCCAGGGTCAGCTTCCCATCCACGGTCGCCTTCGATGTCGTCGAGCGGGTGCCCGGCGGGCCGACGAGCGCGTTCGCCGCACCCGAATGCCGGCGCCCGTTCCCGCAAATGACCGCCGAGGCCGAGCGGGTGGAGGTGACCCCGGCCGCAGCCCGGCGCCTGGTCGGTCTGGTCGCCGCGGCCTGGGCGACATTCGATGAGATCGCCGCCGCGTCACCGGCCGAGCTGCGTAAGGGCCCGCGAGGTGGCGGCCGGGACCGCGACAAGTTGATCGACCACGTGATCGGCGCCGAGACGGCCTACGCGCGCAAGCTCGGGGTGAAGCTTAAGCAGCCGGCTATCGATGACATCGCCGCGATCGAGGAGCTGCGCGAGGCGATCGCCGCTGTGGTGGGCGCCCCTTCGGGCGGCTCCCCCGTGGTGCCCAACGGCTGGACCACGCGCTACGCGGCCCGCCGGATCGCCTGGCACGTCCTCGAACATGCCTGGGAGATGCAGGACCGGGCGGAGAGCTAGGAGGTCGCCCTCCGAGTGGGATGTCGCTACAGGCCCTCTCGTCGCCACAACAGCCCCCGATCATGGCGCGGCCAAGGGGGGCTCGCAATCCTAGGGGCTGAACGAAGTCTTAGACAAACCTCATTCGTGAAGGCGATTCAGCTGGCAAGGGAAAGCTGAAGGCTACGACGCACCGACACGCACTAATGCTTGAGCTGATTAGAACACCGCTCACGATTCTGGTGGACGAGAGTGACACTGCGAGCGGCGTGCGACCGGACGCCCGAGAGTTGCCTAAGCCCAAGCGGAGGCTGTTCAATCGAACTGCTAGTTGGTCAGGTGAAATAGGCTCTCTGCCGAGCGAGACCATGGGACACGGAACAGACGACGTTACGACGGGGTCGGTCGTGTCCGCTGACGACACGAGGATCGGCTATCGGCGTTTGGGCCGGGGGCCGGGCGTGATCTTGTTGCACGGTGGGGTAAACGCGTCGCAGCACATGATGAGGCTCGGACGTGTGCTTGCCGACGCGTACACGGCGTACCTGCCCGACCGACGAGGTCGAGGGATGAGTGGCGCGTTCGGGCCTGCGTACAGCATCCGGCGTGAGGACGAGGATCTTGCCGCGCTGGTCGAGCACACGGGGGCCGAGTGCGTCTTTGGACCGGCTAACGGTGGTCTGTTCGCCCTTCATGGAGCCATCGGACTCGGGCAGGTCCGGAGGGTGGCCGCGTACGAACCGCTACTGCTGTGGGGTGGACCTGATGATGCGGCCATCCGGCGTACGTTCACCACGATGCAGCAGATGATTCGGGGCGGGCGCCTGGGCGAGGGAATCGTGTTCTCGATCCGCGAGAGCGTGGATCGGGAGGTCCGCCGCGGGCACATGTCGAGCTGGGTCGGCACTGCTGTGCACGCGTTCCCGTCCCGTGTCGGGGCTGGCTTAATTGACCTGTTCCTGCGCTACCAACGTCCTCGCTCCGGAAATGTGGCCTGGCGGGAACTAGTAGCGAGCCTGCCCGCGGAGCTTGACCCGGTGCTGGAGACCGAGGGAACCCTGGAGCAGTATCGGCAGCTTGACGCTCGGGTGCTGCTGACGTACGGCAGCGAGACCGACCCGATGTTCGTTGACTGCGCCGAGGCCCTGCACGCGGTACTTCCGCATTCGATCGTCCTGCGGCTGCCGGGGCTGAACCACGACTCAGCACAGACGTACGGCAAGCCGGAGACGATCGCTGCAGCGCTGCGGCTGTTCTTTGGGCAATGACTGACCTGACCGCCAAGGCCCGCATCCGGGAAGCCGCCATGGAGCTGTTCGCCGAGGTCGGGTATGCGACGGAAATCGGCCTGAGAGTGCTCGAGTCCTCCAGTGGCTTCCGGCAAGCCCAACGCTGGGGTCCAGGCGTGACACGTACTTTCCGGTGTTGACCAGGGTTCCGGCATCCTCGGCGGCCTGATACAGGGCGTCGATCTGGTCTCTCAGTTCCTCGTATATCTGCTGGCATTCGGCAATGCGGAGGTGCTTCGAAGGTGGTATCAAGATATATCGCGATACTGTCTTTGAAGATCTGACGTAGCCATCCAGTAGGGATAACCCGATCGCGAATTGGCCCGATAGCCTGATGGTGGTTCGACGCCAATCGAGGAAAGGTTATGGGCATGACAGCTCCTAACCTCCACGGTGAACCTGTTACCGAAGTACCTGCGACCAAGCTGTTCGAGCCGGGTGGGCCAGGCCAGAGCGCGGTGTCGTGGTCATTCCCCGCTGCGGCCAGGCCGCCCAGGCAGCTTCGGGCTTCCTTCTGGTTTTGGCTCGTCGCCGTCGCCGCCGGCCTGTTCGAGACCACCCTGGTCGTGATCGACGCCACGGCCGGGGAGGCCGGCTCGGTGGCCGAGGTTGCCGTCGGCGTCTCAGTCAGGCTGCTGGCCTTCACCGGACTGGTGTACCTGGCCGTACGGCTGCGCCAGGGCAGGAACTGGGCTCGTATCGCCTTGGCGGTGCTGTATGGCGGGTTCGGGACCCTGTCGCTGGTGATCGGGCCAGTCACCTGGCTCGCTGAAGGCGGATCGCTGGCCGACGCCATGGCAGCCGCGGTGGGGTCTTTGCTGTTCGCGGCCAGCCGGCTGGTGCACCTGGCAGCGATCATCGCGGCGCTAATCTTGATGTTCCACCCGGCGGCCAACGCCTACATCCGAGAAACGCGACGGACCCGCGCGAACCGGAACCGCGCATAAATTGAGTGAGCGCGTTAGCAGTAAGCTCCCAATTTTACAAGGGCTTCGAAACACTCGCCGAAGCAGCGCCCGGACACGTGGCACATGCGCGATCACTCATCATCGACGTCCTGTCCCAGGAGCAGCTGCGCCGCCTCGGCCGCGACGCCGACCGCATAATGTCGCGCATCGACACCCCTGCAATCAACGAGCACTACACCAGCATCCCGGTCGAGCGATCTGCCGACGACCGCGTTGATCACCTGTACGGCTCACCCTCAGGAATTCACGGGATCTTTCTGTGCGCCCGAAGCTGGTTCGGTCCCGTCACTCCGACCACCGTGCTCAGGACGTTCCGGCGTTGCGCCAGCCGTACGCGGGTCGGTAGCCGAGCAGCCGTCTAGCCTTCTCTATCGAGAGGAGTGTGTCGTGCTCTCCGGGGCCGCCGCGCACCTCGACGTCGGGATAGAACTCTGCGATCAGGGCCGGGTTGGGTCGCGAGGTGACGGTGTCGGCGTTCGCAATGATGAAGACCTCGGTTCCGGTCATCTTCGACTCGAGTGCCAGACGGACGGCCTGTGCGCCGTCGCGGGCGTCGATGTAGCCCCAGAGGTTCCACTTCCGCGAACCCGGGTCGGCGTCGAAGGACGGAAACCGTGCGTAGTCGGCGGGTTCCATCACGTTCGAGAACCGCAGCCCGATCATCTTCAACTCCGGGTTCCAGCGGCACAACTGAACGGCCATGGCTTCTTCAAGCGTCTTGACCAGAGAATAGGTGGACTCGGGCCGGGGCGGGTACTCCTCGTCAACGGGGACGTACGGCGGCGGGGTGTCGAACGGCAGCCCCAACACCGTCTCGCTCGACGCCCACACGATGTTGGTCACGCCGGCACGGCGCGCTGCGCTGACAACATTCCAGGTGCAACTCATGTTGTTCATGAAGGTCAAGTGGTCCGGCACGATCCCCGGCGCGGGGACAGCGGCGAGATGCACTAGCGCGTCCGGCCGCGCGTACCGGTCCTCCACCCCCAGCATGGCGTCCAGCACCTGGCCGTAGTCGGTCAGATCGATCGGAACGAACACCGCCCCACTCTCTGCTGGCGGACGTACTCGATCGAACACAACGACATCCCAACCATGGCGCACTAACTCATCGACACAGGCGCGTCCGAGCTTGCCTGCACCGCCCGTCACGACAACACGCGCCATCGTCTGCCTCCCTAGATTGAGCCGTGCTTGGAGCAGGTCGGCGGTGGGCCGCTCGCTTCGCCGTCGACGAGCCCATCTTGCACTGCCGAGACGCCAGTACGCTCGGGGCCAGCGATGCTCGCGAACGGCCGCGCCCTACGCTCCCGGCTGCTTACCAAAGTAGGATGGGTGAGCACTGCTGCAGGAGTCTCCGCGACGGCAGACTGCGGTCCTTTCCCGCGCGTAGCGAAACGCGGCGAGCGTCCAGCGGTTCCCCGTAGCGCCGCTCTGCGGGCGAGGCCGCCCAGCGTTGGGAACGCCTGGCGTCGGCAGAAGCCCTTTACCGACTGGTCCCCGGCGCAGTGTCTCAGCTGTTGTCCGTCACGGAGGCAACGTCGGCCATGGTCAGCTTGATCGCCGCGGCAGCGACATTGGCGTCCAGGTGTGACACCGATCCGGTGCCTGGGATCGGGAGGATCGAGGGCGACCGGGCCAGCAACCAGGCGAGCACGATCTGCCGCGTTGTCGCGTCGTAGCGCTGCGCTAACTTGTGAACAATCCCGTTGCTATCAAAATTTTGAATGGGCGCCCAGGGCAGGAAGACCATCTGCTCCTGCTCGCAGAGGTCGACCAGCGACTCCGACCGGCGGTCGTCGACGTTGTAGCGGTTCTGGATCGAGACGATCGGGGTGAGTCGCTGTGCCCGTCGCAGCTGCTTTTCGGTGACGTTGGACAGCCCGATGTGTCGGATCTTGCCCTGCTCCTTGAGGGTGACGAGGGCATCGATCGAGTCCTCCAGCGGCACCGCGGGGTCGGGCCGATGAAACTGGTAGAGCGTGATCTGTTCCAGCTTCAGCCGGCGCAGGCTTCCCTCGCAGGCCTCGATTAGGTGCTCTGGTCGACCGTTGGTCGGCCACTGTCCCGGACCCGTCCGCTCGAGGCCGCCTTTGGTTGCGATCACCAG
>Ga0307317_10000480_pt1 | contig 11919 bp, 12 predicted proteins | sample ER_DNA_357_FD_194498 | JGI IMG/M metagenome (GOLD analysis project Ga0307317, IMG submission 194498) | Bulk soil microbial communities from the East River watershed near Crested Butte, Colorado, United States - ER_DNA_357 | ecosystem: Environmental > Terrestrial > Soil > Floodplain | place...
CAGATCGAGTCCGATCGTCAGCGAACCGCTCGCCGTCTGAATCATCTCGGGCAGAGCACCGACGACATCCCAAGACAGCTCAGTGCTCATAGGTATGACCTGCGTCAGCGGAACCGACGTGTACTCGGCGTAGCTGCCGTCGTACGTCCGGCCCATCTCGCCCATCATCGCCACGACTTGCTGGCCTGGTTTAAGGCCACTTCCGGCAGGTGCGGCGTCGACCACGCCCGCACACTCGATACCGAGGACCCGGGGAAAGGTCACCGCAGCTCCGGACAGGCCGAGCCGCGTCATCAGTTCGGAACGGTTGAGCCCGAACGCCTCGACGCGGATCCGCACCCAGCCATCCCGTTCGGGCGGCATCGGCCGCTCTTGAACGACGAGGTTCTCGGCAGGTCCGGGTTCGGACAACACAACGGCGCGCACCAAGAGATGCTATTCGGCCGTACGCACCGAGGGAGCCTTCCCCAGCAGCTGAACCTGAAGCGCCTCGCCCAGCCAGGCCTGGAAGCGATCGACGGACCACCCACGTTGCCGGACCAGTTTGTCGTACAGCGACGGATCGTTGTAGAACCACATCAGGTCTGCGGCAACCTCAACGTCGAGGTCAGGTCGCAGCGCCCCAGCGTCAGCGAACATCTGTGCCGCTTCTCGCATAGCTTGTCGGCGCTGCTGAACCATCGCGACATAGAATTTCGCCACCTCCGGGTCGCTGGTCGCTGCGCCCTCAAAGGCACGCCAGGCCGACGAAAGCCGACGGTCGATCCCCACCACGAGAGACGCGTACATTGCGAGCCGTTTGCCGTAGTCGGGCTCCGCGAGCATCGCCCTCATCTCCGGCCGATCTGCCAGCGGCACCGGCTCGTCGTCGCCCACGATCGCGAAGTCGTACGCCAACGTCATCAGCTGAGCCTTGCCGCCAACGGAGTCGAAGACCGTCTTCCGACTCACGCCGGCGGCGGTCGCGACGGCATCGATGGTGGTACCGGCATAACCGTGTTCAGCAAAGAGCTCAGCTGCCGCATCAACGATCCGTCTCCTGGTCCGCCGGGCTTGATCAGCTCGCAGGGTCGAGGAGTACGAGCGGGTCTGTTCCGCCATGAACACCATCTAAGCGCCTACCGCTGGAATTTTGATTAAGTCGTTGACTTAGTTAATTTACTCTAAGTATAGTGAATTACGAGCCGGCGAGCCAGTAGGAGGGAGGTGCGGCGTGAGTACAAGCCTTCCGGTGCTAGCTGGATCGGTGTCCACAGCGATCTTCATCGCCAGCACCCTGCCCATGCTGATAAAGGCCGGACGCACCAAGAACCTTGCCTCATACAGCCTGGGCAACATCCTGCTCGCCAATATCGGCAACCTGATCTACGCCGTGTATGTCTTCAGTCTGCCGTTGGGCCCGGTTTGGGCATTGCATGGCTTCCACCTCTGTGCCACAGGCTTGATGCTGTTCTGGTATGTCAGACATGCTGGCCAGCATCGACGACCCGCCAGGGCTTACATGGACCGGCCGGACGGAATCTATGGCTCAACGACTGAGCCGCGCAGCTCTTCGGCAAGCGGCGGGAAATCGAGGGTCAGTGTGTTCCAGACAACCCGATCATCAATCCGTCCATAGCTTGGCTGCGCGTCCCATGGCGCCAAGATGTCAGTTGATATCGAACTTTTCGCCGCCTGTGCTGCGACACGTACCCATGCAAGCTTCAGCGCACGGTCGGCTTGACGTTTGTGTCGCGAAACGTACCCTTGCGGGGGCCCCCGCAGAACTGGCCGCCGAGGAGTCGTCCACCGCTTGCGGCCGGAAGTCACGTTAGGCTGGATTGCCGGCGAGCCTGAAATGGGGACGGCGCCGCCACGCACTGTAGAAAGGCCTCATGAGCATCGACCTGGGTCTGCCAACCCTTCCTCCACTCACCCTCGCACCCCGTCGCAAGAGCCGGCAGATCAGGGTCGGCAAGGTCGCCGTCGGCGGTGATGCGCCGATCAGCGTGCAGTCCATGACGACAACGCTCACCGCAGACATCAACGCCACGCTGCAGCAGATTGCTGAGCTGACCGCGACGGGTTGCGACATCGTCCGCGTCGCGGTGCCCAGCCAGGACGACGCCGAAGCATTGCCGATCATCGCCAAGAAGTCTCAGATCCCGGTGATCGCCGATATTCACTTCCAGCCCAGGTACGTCTTCGCGGCGATCGACGCCGGCTGTGCCGCCGTACGTGTCAATCCCGGCAACATTCGCGCTTTCGATGATCAAGTCAAGGAGATCGCACACGCCGCTGCTGCGGCCGGGTGCTCGATCCGTATCGGAGTCAATGCCGGGTCACTCGACAAGCGGCTGCTTGCCAAGTACAGCAAAGCCACCCCTGAGGCGCTGGTCGAGTCCGCTCTCTGGGAAGCCAGCCTCTTCGAGGAGCACGGATTTCGGGACTTCAAGATCTCCGTCAAGCACCATGACCCGGTTGTCATGGTGCGCGCGTACGAGCTGCTGGCCGAGGCCTGCGACTACCCACTGCATCTCGGCGTGACCGAGGCGGGGCCGGCCTTCCAGGGCACGATCAAATCTGCCGTCGCTTTCGGCGCGCTGCTCTCCAAGGGAATTGGCGACACGATCCGAGTGTCTTTGTCCGCACCTCCTGTCGAAGAGGTGAAAGTCGGCATCAAGATCTTGGAGTCGCTGAACCTGCGGCCGCGCCACCTGGAGATCGTTTCCTGTCCGTCCTGCGGCCGCGCCCAAGTCGATGTTTACAAGCTGGCCGATGAGGTAACTGCTGGCTTGGAGGGGCTGGAGGTCCCGCTTCGCGTTGCGGTGATGGGTTGCGTCGTGAACGGACCAGGAGAGGCACGTGAAGCTGATCTTGGAGTTGCCTCCGGTAATGGCAAGGGCCAGATCTTCGTACGCGGCGAGGTGATCAAGACGGTCAAGGAGGCCGACATCGTCGAGACTCTCATCGAAGAGGCGATGCGGCTTGCGGAGGAGATGGGTGAATCAATGCCCGCCGGAGACGGCGTGCCTGTGGTCAGCGTGCACTGAGCATGCGCAAGGTCGCCAGCACGATTGCATCGCGATGGTCTCGCGAGGGCTCGGTGCGGGTGCTGAATCGAAGTGACCTACCTGCCGCCATTCGGCTGCTGTCGGCCAATCCGATTGAAAACGTTTTTGTCGCCTCCCGGGTACGGGCGGCGGGACTCGAGCAGGCAAGCCTTGGCTGTCCCGTCTGGGGCTACGAGCGCGGCGGCCTGCTGCGTGCTCTCTGCCATGCGGGGTCAAACCTGGTACCTGTCAACGCCGACGAGTTGGCACTCGAGGCATGGACGGAGTTCGCTGGTCCAAACCGGATGTGTGCCTCGATCATCGGCCCGTCGCACACTGCGCTTGAGCTATGGAGCAAGCTCGCCGAGCGTTGGGGTGGCGCATGGAGCGATGTCCGCGACGTACGGCCGCATCAGCCAGTGATGTCGATCAGCTCACCGCCGGCCATCCCCGTCGACCGGCGAGTGCGGCGGGTGACTATTGATCAGTGGGACGCCTACACCGAGGCAGCGGTGAAGATGTACACCGAGGAAATTGGCGTCTCACCCGTTCAAGGCAATCCGGCGGGTTACCGCTTCTACGTCCGCCAACTGATCGCCTCGGGTCGCGCCTTCGGCATCTTCGACGGCAATCGCGTGCTCTTCAAGGCCGATCTTGGCTCGGTGTCGGGGTCGGTGTGCCAGGTCCAGGGCGTCTGGTTGGAGCCTGAACTGCGCGGGCAGGGCCTCGCTGCGCCGGCCATGGCGGCCGTCGTCCAGTTGGCGCGTACGGTCGTTCCAACCGTGTCCCTCTATGTCAACGACTACAACCAACCTGCGCGGGCGACATACGCGAGAGTGGGGTTCACCGAGGTCGGCGAATTCGCGACGGTCCATTTTTGATGGGACTACCTGCCCGGCTGGCAGCAGCCTGGATCGGTCTGTTGATGATCTTGTCCGGCTGCGCAGATGCCCAGCCGGCGGGCGATCGTACGCCGACCGCGCCGACTCCCACCCCGGCCGCAACACTGAGCACGCCAGCGGCAGGCCCCTCACCTGGTCAGCCCACAAAACAGCCAGCGGCCAAACCCCAACGGACCAGCGTGACGGTAGTGATGAACGGGGATCTGCTGTGGCATAACACCTTGTGGTTCAGCGCCAAGGAGGACGCGCAGCGTCGCGGACGCGGTGGTTACGACTTCGCGCCGCTCTTGTCGGGCATGAAGCCGGTCGTCGCATCGGCCGACTTGGCGATCTGTCACGAGGAGGTGCCGCTGGCTCCAGCAGGCGGGCCGTACCGAAACTATCCGCTCTTCTCAGCTCCGCCGCAGGTCGTGAAAGCCATCAAGGCGACCGGCTACGACGTCTGCACAACTGCGTCCAACCACGCTGTCGATCAAGGCTTTGCCGGCGTACGGCGCACTCTCGATGATCTTGATCGGGCGAAGATCGCTCATGCCGGAACGGCACGCACCAACGCGGAATCGCAGCGGTCAACGATCTTCACGACCCGGCAGGGGATCAAGATCGGGATCGTCGCTGCGACCTTCAGTTTGAATGGATTGCCCATGCCAGAGGGCAAGCCGTGGGCCGTACACCGGCTCAGCACCAAGGAGCTGCTCGGTCAGGCACATCGGGCGCGGGCGGCGGGCGCAGACATTGTGCTCGCTGCCGTCCACATCGGAACCGAATACTCGATAAAGGAGAACGCGCAGCAAGCAGCCCTTGCCCGGGCACTTACGGCGTCCCCCGATGTTGATCTTGTCTACATGCATCACCCGCATGTTGTGCAGCCCTGGACCGTCGTGAACAAGAAGTGGGTGCTCTACGGCGTCGGAAACACGGTGGCTCAGCAGGAAGCCAATCGCACCTACGAGGGGGCGACCGGGCGGTTCACCTTCACCCGAGTGGGGAATGGCCGATTCACGGTCAGTAAAGCGGAATACATTCCCACCCTGGTCACCTTCTACCGGCCTGGCCGACCGGCTCGGCTCTATCACGTATCTGCGAAATTGAAGACCGCCAAAGGATCATTTCGCGGCCGCCTGCTCGACGCCCAACGGCGTACCACTGCAACCGTGACTCGCAAGCACCCGCCAGGATTAAAGCGGGGATAGGCGTCTCGCTAATTGCAATACAGTGCTCGGGTGATCACCCGAATGTCGGAACTTTTTGTCCGTACGCTGCGCGAGGATCCGGCCGATGCGGAGGTGCCCAGCCATCGCTGGCTGGTGCGTGCCGGATATATCCGCCGGGCGGCACCCGGCATCTACACCTGGCTGCCGCTGGGCTACCGCGTGCTACGCAAGGTGGAGCAAATCGTCCGCGAAGAGATGGATGCGATCGGGGCTCAGGAGGTGCATTTTCCCGCGCTGCTCCCGAAGGAGCCCTATGACGCATCTGGGCGCTGGACCGAATACGGCGACAGCATATTCCGCCTCAAGGACCGCAAGGGTGCGGATTATCTGCTCGGTCCAACACATGAGGAGATGTTCACGCTTTTGGTGAAGGACCTGTACTCCTCTTACAAGGACCTTCCATTGTCGCTCTACCAAATTCAGACGAAGTACCGCGACGAAGCACGCCCAAGAGCCGGACTGCTTCGCGGCCGCGAGTTCGTGATGAAGGACTCCTACTCCTTCGACATCGACGATGAGGGCTTGGCCAAGTCGTACGAGGCCCATCGCGACGCATACATCAAGATATTCGACCGACTCGGCTTCGAGTACGTCATCGTGCATGCCATGTCCGGCATGATGGGCGGCTCCGCGAGCGAGGAGTTCCTGGCGCTCGCGGAGAACGGCGAGGACACCTTCGTACGTTCGCCCGGGGGCTACGCGGCGAATGTGGAGGCCGTGCGGACAACGCCGCCGGAGCCAGCGGTGTATGACGATGCGCCTGCTGCTCACGTCGAGGACACGCCGGATACACCGACCATCGAGACTCTGGTCGACCTGGCCAATGCGCGGTTCCCTCGCAGTGGCAACCTCTGGCAAGCCAGTGACACGCTGAAGAACGTCGTGCTCATGATCACTGAGGTTGATGGCGCTCGTCATCCGCTGATCATTGGCGTGCCGGGTGACCGCGAAGTGGACATGAAACGACTCGCGGCGCAACTCGAACCCGCCGTTCCGGAGCCGTTCAGTGATCAGGATTTCACCGCGCATCCGGAGCTCGTGAGGGGCTACATCGGACCGGTTCAACTGACTTCTGCCGAAACGGTCGCTGTGCTAGGAGAAGAATCGATTACCAAGATCAGGTACCTGGTCGATCCACGCGTCGTCGCTGGAACTCGCTGGTTAACCGGTGCGAACGAGCCCGGTCGACATGTCTTCGATCTCACGTGCGGACGCGACTTCACCGCCGACGGCGTCATCGAGGCGGCCGAAATTCGCGAGGGTGATCCCGCTCCGGACGGCTCCGGACCACTGACGCTGGCCCGCGGCATCGAAATGGGACACATCTTCCAGCTGGGTCGCAAGTTCTCCGATGTGCTAGGACTCAAGGTGCTTGATCAAAACGGCAAGCTCGTCACAGTAACGATGGGCTCCTACGGGGTGGGCATCTCCCGGGCTGTGGCAGCGGTGGTCGAAGGAACCTGCGACGAGAAGGGACTTCGCTGGCCTCGGGAGCTGGCACCCTTCGATGTGCATGTCCTGGCAGCCGGCAAGGACGACTTGGTGACCACGGCTGCAGCCGATCTCTCCGTGCAGCTCGACGAGGCAGGCGTCTCGGTGCTGCTGGATGATCGCATCGTCAGTCCCGGCGTCAAGTTTGCCGACTCCGAGATTCTGGGCATGCCCACCATCGTGGTGATCGGTCGGGGTCTCAGCCGAGGCGTTGTCGAACTGCGCGACCGGCAGAGTGGGGAGCAGGTCGAGGTGGCCGTCGAGGATGCAGTCCCCGAAATCCTCGCGGCCGTACATGACAGCTGAAGCTCTTGGTGCGCTCAACCTCTCCGTGCTGACCCTGGCGGCGCTGATCGTCGCCGCCTTCGTTGCGGGTTGGGTTGATGCGGTGGTTGGTGGTGGCGGCCTGATTCAGCTGCCGGCATTGCTGATCGGCCTGCCGAGCGACACAGCACCAGCGGTCATCTTGGGTACCAACAAGATCTCCTCGTTCTGCGGCACTGCTACCAGCTCGCTGACGTACGCCCTGCGGATTCCGCTTGATTGGTTGACCGTCCTGCCCCTGGTGATCGCCTCGGCCATCGGATCTGCCGTCGGTGCCTTACTGGCGAAACTGCTGCCCAAGGAGGCCTTCACCCCGATCGTGCTGGCGGCGCTGATTGGCGTGGGTCTTTACATCTGGCGTCGGCCGCAGCTGGGCATGGTCTCGATACGAAAGCACGCCGGGCACCGGCACTATGGCTGGACGGCTGTGATCGGCCTCGGCGTCGGCGCGTACGACGGGTTTCTTGGGCCTGGTACCGGTTCCTTCTTCGTGATCTTGCTTGTCGCCGTGCTCGGCTACGGATTTCTGGAGGCAAGTGCCACAGCCAAGATCGCCAACTTGGTGACCAACTTGTCCGCAATAGTGGTCTTCGCCGTGAACGGCTCGGTGTTGTGGGCCCTCGGCCTGACCATGGGCGCAGCCAACCTGATTGGCGGTTACCTCGGCGCCCGGACCGCCATCAGTCGTGGCAATTCCTTTGTCCGCAAGGTCTTCTTGATCGTGTTGAGCGGCTTGATCATCAAGCTGGCCTACGACGTGGTGGTCCAGCTGCTGCGATGATCAACTGCTCCAGCCCGGCTAGGCGCCGAGCGGGCCTCCCCAAGAACGGGCGATCTTGACCTCCGAGCCCAATGCGCTGAGAGCTTGCGTGCGGTCGGCGTGGCTTTCAGCGGCGGCCAGCCAGAGGCCGCAGAACGGTTGCAGCGCAGTGTGCATGCGCATGATCAACTTGCCGGCTGTGGCCGCGTTGCGCGGAACCACCGACGGCACGTACGCCGGCTCGGCCGCCGGAACCTCAGCGGAGCGTTTCCGGAGCCAGGCGATCAGTCGATCCCGGAAAACGCGGCTGGTGAGCAGCTCGCGCTCGGCCCGAGGACGCGTCTTGCTCAGCACCCTTAATTTCCCGATCGCCAGCTGATATCCGTACACCATCGCGTGCAGCTGGCGCACCATTTCCTGGACTGCAGCCACCTCGGACAGCACCTCGACGGGCTTTGGCGCCGCGACCGGGCGGATGCCTGGGGGATTGGCCGAGCTGAGCGCCGCGGCGAAGCTGCTAGAGGCCACCGACAACGAACCCCACAGCAAGGCGTCCCGGCCCGCACTTTTCAGGGCGACGCCGCGGTAGCGCCCGGCGGCTGCGCTCTCCCGACGGGCAAGCAAGGCCAACGAACTACTCACCGATTGACCGCCCAGCTTGACCGGCGCTTGACTGGGAAGCGGATTCGCGATGGCGCGGGCATGTGCCGTATGTGCGTTGCGGACGAAGGCGAGAAGGGTGCGGCGATCTTTGGAGAGTTGCTGACGTCGTGGCCCGCCCAGGACGGCAGCGGCTAGCGCGGCCAGCGCCTGCTCAGGCGCCGCACCAGCAGATGGATGGGACTCGGCAGCAGTTGGGCTGGGACTTGCCGTCGCATTGGCCGAGGGATTCGACGGAGGTGGTGTGCTGATCGGGGCGTCGACCACCGGCTCGCCGGAGCTGCATCCTGCCAGCCATGGCACGGCCAGCGTGGGCGCAGTAAGTCCGAAGCCGATGATCATCCGGCGGGTCAGTTGGGTTGGCTGGTAAACCGGTACGTCCACCTCGGACTCAGCCACCCGCCGACGGTACCTCACCCGAGCGGTATGCTGCCGCACACGCGCTAAGAGAATGTTTCCTCCCTCAGGGCGCCACAACCGAAGGACCTAATCGGATCGAAGGACAGCGCGATGAAAGAGAGCCAGATTGCTGGTGTGCTGACCCCGATCCTTGCCCAGTTCGGCCTCGAGCTGGAAGCAGTGGAAATCATCCCGGCGGGCAAGCGCCGGTTGCTTCGCGTCGTGGTAGATGGTGATGGCCCGGACGGTACCGGACCGCTGCTCGATGAAATAGCCGAGGCCAGCAAGGCGGCGTCGGCGGCGCTGGACGGCGCAGACGTCACGGGCAATGCGGCCTACACGTTCGAAGTGACATCGCGTGGAGTGAGCCGTCCCCTCGAGCGACCTCGACACTGGCGCAGGAACGCCGGTCGGCTGGTCACCGTGCGACTGGGTGAAGGGGACACAATCACCGGCCGGATCGTTTCCAGCACGGACGAAAGCGTTCGGCTGGACCTCAACGGAACGGCGCAGGACGTTCCTTTCGCCGACGTCGACCGTGCGCTGATTCAGGTGGAGCTCAACCGGCCCAAAGCGACGCGCAGCGAAGAAGAGGAGGGGTGAGATGGATATCGACATCTCCGTGCTGCGACTGATGGAGCGGGAGAAGGATCTGCCTTTCGAAGTCTTGGCCAGCGCGATCGAGGACGCCCTGCTCACCGCGTACGAGAAGACCGAGGGCGCGGTGCACGGCGCACGTGTCGACCTCAACCGCAAGACCGGTCATGTCACCGTCATGGCGCCGGAGTACGACGCGGACGGTCAGCAGATCGGCGAGTACGACAACACCCCGCTGGGGTTCGGACGGGTGGCGGCTTCGACCGCCCGCCAGGTAATCATGCAGCGGCTACGGGACGCCGAGGACGAGCAGAAATACGGTCACTTCTCCGGTGTCGAAGGTGACATCGTCTCCGGAGTCGTGCAGCAGGGCAGCGACAGCCGTACGGTGCTTGTCGATCTCGGCAAGATCGAGGCGATCATGCCGCTGAGCGAGCAGGTGCCGGGTGAGCGCTACACCCACGGGACTCGAATCCGGGTCTATGTGGTGTCGGTTCGTAAGGAACTTCGCGGCCCGCAAATCGTCGTCTCGCGTACCCACCCGGGATTGGTCGAGAAGATGTTCAAGCTCGAAGTCCCCGAAATCGCCGACGGGACCGTCGAGATCAAGGCCGTGGCCCGAGAGGCCGGTCACCGCAGCAAGATCGCGGTCGTGAGCAACAATCCCGACGTCAGTGCCAAAGGTGCGTGCATCGGGCCGATGGGACAGCGGGTGCGGGCAGTGATGCACGAGCTGAATGAGGAGAAGATCGACATCATCGACTATTCCCCTGATCCGGCCACATTCGTTGCCCAGGCTTTATCTCCGGCAAAGGTGACCTCGGTAATCGTGGTCGATGAGAGCCTGCGAGCTGCGCGGGTCGTGGTACCGGATTATCAGCTGTCGCTCGCCATCGGTCGCGAGGGCCAAAATGCGCGACTCGCAGCACGGCTGACGGGCTGGCGTATCGACATCCGCTCCGACACCGCGCCGGCTTGATCCTCAGCACTTGTCATCTGCGTTTGCCGTCTTGAGACGGCTAACGAGTGTCTTTGGCGGCTTCTCAACACGTGCGAGCCGTCTTGAGACGACTCGCGTCGATCCGAGACGGGTGCACAGGGTTCCCAACAGATTGTGTTGACGACCGCGGCGAGGACTCCTGGAGCACTCAGGATCGTCTTCATGTTCGTACCGGCACGGAATCGAGACGCGTCTGATCCGCGCGAGCCGTTCAGTCGAGCAGAGGCTCGAGCGGCGGGCCTGACTGCAGAGATGCTGCTCAGCAAGCGGTTCCACAAGATCTTCTGGGATGCCTATGTGTCGAGTGACGTACCGATCACATCGCTACTAAGGGCCAAGGCCGTCATCAGACTGGTCCCAACTGGTTCGTACATTAGCCACTCCACCGCGGCCGAGCTGTGGGGTGCCGGTCCACCGCCCGACGGTGCCACGCACATCACCTTGCCGTCGGCCTGTGGTCGTCAGGTACGGCAGGGAGTTCGATCGCACTATCACTCGCAGCCGGCGCAAACCACGCTTCGTAATGGCTTGCCGATCTCGACTCCAGAGCAAACTTTCTTGGACCTCGCTGGAATCGGCCTCGGGCTTGTGGACCTGGTGGTCGTAGCCGACGGCATGATCAAGGCGGGGCACACCTCACCAGAGCGGCTTGTCGAGGCGGCCGCGCAGTGGCGCGGCAAAGGATGCTGGGTGGCACGCAGAGCCGCGTTACTCGCCCGCGACGGCGTGGATTCGCCACAGGAGACCCGGCTTCGCCTGCTTCTCGTGCTGGCTGGCCTTCCGGAGCCACGTGTCAATTCGATCATTCGTAGGCGGGATGGCAGCTGGCGCAGGCGATACGACCTGGTGTACGAACATGTTCGGCTGATCGTTGAATACGACGGCCGCCAGCATGCCGAGGACACCCGGCAATGGTTCACCGACATCTTCCGACGCGAGGAACTCGACCAGATGCACTGGCGGCTGGCAATTGTCACCTCTGAGGGCATCTACCGCGAGCCGCTGCGAACACTGGAACGCGTACGAGATGCCCTGGTGGAATGCGGAGCGCTCGGGATTCGCCGGACCTTTAAGCCGGAGTGGCGGCTGCACTTTCCAGGCCGCTAGCGCTAGCCGTCTTGAGATGTCAAACGTGAGTGGATGCGGCCGCGGCAGGCATCGCTAGCCGTCTTGAGACGAGAAACGCGGCCAGATTCGGCGTGAATAGCATTCGCCAGCTGTCTGGAGACGGCAAACGTCGCTTTAGAGGGGTTAAGGGGCTCGGAATACCTACTGCGCCATGCGGGGTTAGCCTGATGCGATGCCCGTCCCGGTCCGTACCTGCATCGGGTGCAGGAGCCGAGAAGAGAAGGTACGACTTATTCGCATCGTGCTCCGCGACGGAGGGGTCGCGGTCGACGTGCGCCAGCGCGAGCCGGGCCGAGGAGCTTATCTCCATCCGCGGCCCGAGTGCCTTGAGCAGGCGCTCAAGCGACGTAGCCTGGGGAGGGCTCTACGGTCGGAGATCGATGGGCAGCAGGCTGCTGTCACAATCCGGCAG
>Ga0307317_10000481_pt1 | contig 11897 bp, 10 predicted proteins | sample ER_DNA_357_FD_194498 | JGI IMG/M metagenome (GOLD analysis project Ga0307317, IMG submission 194498) | Bulk soil microbial communities from the East River watershed near Crested Butte, Colorado, United States - ER_DNA_357 | ecosystem: Environmental > Terrestrial > Soil > Floodplain | place...
TCACGATCTGGTGGACCGCCGCCCCGCCGTCTGACCAGTGGCGGAACACATATGTGAGACCGCCGATCGTCTGCTGGCTCGGCGCACCCAACGTGCGGTTCATACCTTCGACGCCGACGAATGTTCGCGGCGTGGCGACCGGTTGTCCGTCGAGCGTCAGCGAGAGTCCCACGGGGATCGTCTGCAGTGTCACCGTCGTCGTGCGGGGCCGGACGTCACGGGCGGTCGTGGCGGTCGCTCCGGCCGAGTCGGTCACCGTGAGATGAATCCTGTACCACACGTCGTCATCGGTTTCGCCAGTCCTCGGAATCGTGAAGGATCCGCTCTTCACGCCGTTGATCGGGCCGATGAAGGGATGCGTGTGAGTCTCGTGGTGGAAGACGACGGTCCACGAAAACGCGCTCGCGGGAAGCGTGCCGTCCTCATCGTCCACGCCCGTGCCGGAGTAAAAGATGACGTTGCCGCCGGCATAGGTGGTCCCTTGCCCCGGCGCGACGATCGTCGCCACCGGACGATGATTGTTCGTCACGGTCAACGTCGCCGCCGTGCTCGTAACCGACCCGTTTGCATTTGAGACCACGACTCGCAAGCGCGCCCCGTTGTCCGCCGAGCTCGCCGACGCAAGCGTGTAGCTCGCCGACATTGCGCCCGGGATAGCGATGCCGTCTCGCTGCCACTGATACGTCAATGGCCCTACGCCGTTTGCGTCCACCGTGAAGGACGCAGGCTGACCGACCGAGACCGCGACGTCCTTGGGCCCAGCTGCGATCGCCGGTTGATTCGAGAAGCTGATCTTCCTCGCTACCCCACCCACGGTGCTCGTCCGCGCAAGGTAATACAGGCTCCCATCGGGGCCGACATCGGCATCTACGAGTCCATCGAGATTCGAAGCAAAACCTGCCACGGCGTTCGTGGCTGAGTCGAACACGTGGATCCACGCGCCGCAGTAGTCACCGAAGAAGTAATCACCCGTGTACGAGCTCGGAAATTGCGGCGCCGCCGAGTCGTAGAAACCGGCGCCGACGATGGCGCAGCCCTCAAAGGCGCCGCTGCCGTGGTGATAGGCGTAGATGGGATCCGTGAACCTCGGGTCGCTCCCGACACCTTCCTCGGTGGGCCAGCCGTAGTTGGCCCCCGCCGTGCCCTGGTCGATCTCTTCCCAGGTCGACGCGCCGACATCGTTGATGAAGTAGCGCCCCGTGTTCGCGTCGATGTCCGCCGTGTACGGATTCCGCAGCCCGCGTGCCCAGATGGCCCGGTAGACGCCCGTCGCGCTGCCGTAAAACGGGTTATCGGTCGGGATCGAGCCGTCCGGATTCAAGCGCAGCACCTTGCCGAGCAGCGTCGACATCGACTGAGATTTCGCGGTCTGCACGTTGTCGCCAACGGTGACGTAGAGCTTGCCGTCCGGGCCGAAATCGAGCGAGCCGCCTTGATGCAGAACACTGCTGCCGAGTCCTTCCGTCTCGATAAGGATGTCTTCGCTCCCGGGATCCGCGACGTTGCCGACGGCGCGAAAGCGGCTGACGCGCTGGTGCGGCACGGGTGCCGGCGCCGTGTAGAACACGTAGACCCAATGGTTGGTCTCGAAGTCGGGGTCGAACGCCATCCCGATCAACCCTCGATCACCCCGCGAATCAACCGTGAGGCTCAGGAATGGGGTAGGAAGCAGAACACCGTCCTCGATGATCCTGATCTTCCCCGCTTGCAGGCTGATGAAGAGGCGTTCGTCAGGTGCAAACGCCAGTTGATAGGGCTTCGGAAGGCCTTGCGCGAGGACCTGCTCGTTGAAGCCCGTGGGAAGCGTCGAGCTGGCCTCCGCAGCAGACACCGCAGCGCTCAGCCACAGCAGAAAACCTCCTGCGAACCCAGCGAGGATGCGGGGAAGAATCCTGCCGATAAGTGGACTTCGACCCATTGTTTGAATCCGCCAGGTGCGCGAAGCAGCGGCGGGAAACAAGCCTCGAACCTACGCCGGTCGGTTCGGTGCGTCAATAGGTGCCGCCGACCTGGCCGCCCTGGCTTGTCGCTCCCAGCGTTGTCCCTAACGCCTTACTGCGACTTATGGAGCAAGTCGTCGCCGTCGTCGACCCTTTGAACGTTGCGCGCGGAAGATCTTTGTTCCGTACCGTAAGGAGTGGGCGGCACTGTCAAACGCCAAGGAGGAATCGTGATTCACGACGCCGACGAGCAGGTGGGGTTCGAGTCCCATATCAAGCCCGTGTTCCGCGAACGCGACCGCCAATCGATGAAGTCTCACTTCGACCTCTGGTCATACGACGACGTTAGTCAGCACACCGACGCCATCCTCGCCCGCCTCCGCGATGGCACCATGCCTTGCGACGGTTCGTGGCCTCAATCGCAGGTCGACCTATTCCAACGTTGGGCCGAAAACGGCAAGCTGCGATGAAGCTGAACAGGCGCGCCACGCGCCTGGCGCTCCCCGCGAAAGCTGCTACGGGCGGTCGTCGCTCGGCTGCTCGGGCGGAAGTCCTAGGGTTCCCCCGTTCGCCCTGAGCACGTTGTGTCGGGGCCCGTAGTACGCCCCTCGACTCGGCCGCGCTAAAATCACTCCCAACAGTTCTCGACCTCTCTGACCCCGTACCGGCCAGTCCGGCCGGGGGCAATGAAGGGAGCGAGATGGAGAACCGTCTTCAATCGGAACTACGTCGGGCGGCAAACGATCGCATCTTCGAGTCGGTCGTGGTTGAGGGCGGTGAGAGTGGATTCTTCGCATGCGAGTGTGGGAGCGGGACCTGCATTCAGCAGATCGAGATCTCGCTCGTGGAGTACGCCGCGAGTCGGAGCGGGCGGATTCTCACGCCAGGGCATGAGATGGCCTAGTCGCCGTGCGCCGGCGAGAATTCTGGCCTGCTCAGCGCCGGCCCTCGTAGCGCAGGCCACGCCCGCCGAGCTCCTACGACGTTCTACGCGAGCCGCTCAGTGGGCCGCATGAGGGCCCCGATGATCCAGAGGAACGGAAGGAAGACCCCGAAGAAGAAGAGCCATCCGTGCCCGTTTCTCAGCGTCATGACCCCCAAGGTCACCAACAGGACCACGTACAGCAAGCCGCCGAAGCCGATACCCCACCACATGGTTCCTCCCAGAGTGGTCTTGAATTCCTGCTACGAGACTGACGCTGGGGCCCGGCTGGTGCATCACCCGATCCGGACGAACTGTCGATCGCGTTCCGATGCGGCGACCGACCGGCCGCGTCAGTGAAAGGTTCAGGTGTACGAGGCCCGAGGTGTGACTTCGAACTCACGCTCGGCGCAGAGAGGACAGTAGAAGGCGATCTCGAGCTCGGCCGAAGCGTCGTCGGGATCGCGGGCGTGCTGGGCGACCCATCCGTGAGCCGTCAGCGTCGGCGTGCACCCGCATTCCTCGCAGTTGAGCAAGGCGGCACAGTAACCAGAATTGCGTAGGAGGTCTATTTGGCGAGACGCCTCTCCAGGTCGGTGATGGCCTGTCTGATCTCCGTCAGTCCTTCGACGATCGTCTGCAGCTCGCTATCTCGCCGTTCGCGCTCCGCCTCCTCGCCGGCTGCCTCCCCGCGTCGAATCACGGCGCTCGTGACGCCCGCGGTGAGGAACGAGATGAAGGAGACGCCGATCACCATCTCGATACCGCCGACGAAGCGCCCGAGGCCGGTCGTCGGCACGACATCTCCGTAACCCACGGTTGTGACCGTCTGGAGCGCCCACCAGACCGCCGAGCCGAAGGTGGGGAAGTTCTGCTCGTCGACGAGCCGGATTCCGATTGCGCCGACGAATGAGAGCCCGAAGAAGGTCAGCGCCAGTCCGAGCACGACGGAGCGTGCGTTGACGATCCTTCGGACCCGCCGCTCCATCAGCGTGGGTGAACGCTTCTTGCGCTCGGTCATCCGTGGGGAGTTCGACGGTTCCGTCGACTTCCCTGGCCGCGGCGGCTAAGGCGCCTGCGGGCTAGTCGCCCGCGTAAGCCTTCTCGAGCGCCGCGACAGCAGTTCGACGTCGTCAGCGTCGAGCCCCGCTGACCTCGAGCCGGGGCTCGCCGTGGCCCAACTGCGGCGACCCCCGGTTCAATCCTCGACTCGCGCGAACCGTCCGTCCTCGACCGCCACGGCCGAGAGCCTTGCGTTCGGCTCGACCGGTCCGGTGCGGCGGTGCGTGGCGATGTCAACTCCGAGCGCGTGAGCGTGGACGGCCCGAATCGGCCCGCCGTGGGAGACGACCAGGATGGCGCCCCCTTGGTGCTCCGCGGCGAGGCGGCCGATGGCCTCGACGATGCGCTCGCCCATCTCCTCGTAGGACTCTCCGTCGTCCCAGCCGGATCCTCCCGCGCGCCATCTCGCGAACGCCTCGGGGAAGCGCGCTTCGCACTCGTCCCGCGTCAGCCCGCTCCACGAGCCCACGTCGACCTCGCGGAGCTCGGGAAGCCGGATGACGTCGAGGCCCTTGGCCGACGCCACAGCGTCGGCGGTCTCCCAGGCTCGGCGCAGGTCGCTCGAATACACGGCGTCGAGATCGACTCCGGCAAGCCGGGCGGCGAGATCCTGCGCCTGGCCGCGCCCGCGATCGGTCAAGGGCCTGTCGGCGTGTCCCTGCCAGCGCCGCTCGACGTTCCAGTCACTCTCGCCGTGGCGGGCGAGGTAGATCGTGGTCATCGGCGGCGGAAGACCCCATCTCCCAGGTCGTCGATCGAGGCGTGCCGGTGAGCCACGCCCGTTATCGTAGGCGCCCGTGCAGCTCGGCCTCGAAGAGCGCGTCTGCGTCGTCACCGGCTCGACCGAAGGGATCGGGCAGGAGGCGGCGCACCTGCTCGCCGAGGAGGGCGCTCGGGTCGTCACCTGCGGCCGGGCGTGGGGGAGGCGCTGCACGTCGCCGCCGACCTGTCCGACCCGTCGGCCCCGCGGGAGTTGATCAACGCAGCCGAGCAGGCGTTCGGGCGCGTCGACTGTCTCGTCAACAACGTCGGCATCGCCTACCAGACGAGCTTCGAGGAGCTCACGGACGAGGACTGGGCCTCGATGTGGGAGCTGAACGTGATGAGCTACGTGCGCGCGATCCAGGCCGTGCTGCCCGGGATGAAGGAACGCGGCGCGGGCCGGATCGTGAACGTGAGCTCGACCGCCGGCAAGCGGCCGTCGACGGGCATGCCGAACTACTCCGTGACGAAGGCGGCGGTGCTCTCGCTGTCGCGCCTGGTCGCGGACGTGTATGCGAAGGACGGGATCCTCTGCAACGCGATCGCGCCCGGGCCGACGGCCTCGCCCGCGTGGCTCTCGAAGGGCGGCCTGGCCGACCAGTCGGCGGAGCGCACGGGAAACAGCCGCGACGAGGTGCTGGACGAGGTTGCCAAGGGCCGGCCGCTCGGCCGCCTGGCAGATCCGGAGGAGATCGCCGCGGTGATCGTCTTCCTGTGCTCGGACCGCGCCAGTTATGTGACCGGATCGGCGTGGAGTGCCGACGGCGGAACCGTCCCCATCATCATCTAGCTTTAGGCGTATGCCCGAGCTTGCCGGGAGGATCGCGGACGCGTTCGAAGCGCGGATCCGGGAGCAGGAGGACGCCTCGCTCTCGCCGCTCGCCGTGCGCTCGTATGACGCGCGCGGGCGCGCAGTCGAGGAGGAGGAATGCGGCCTCCGCACTCCGTTTCAGCGCGATCGCGACCGGATCGTGCACTCGAAGTCGTTCCGGCGGCTCAAGCACAAGACGCAGGTCTTCATCGACCCGAAGGGCGACCACTACCGCACTCGCCTCACGCACACGCTCGAGACCGCGGGCATCTCCCGCACCGTTGCGCGGGCCCTGCGCCTGAACGAGGATCTCACCGAGGCGATCGCGGTCGGGCACGATCTCGGTCACCCGCCTTTCGGCCACACCGGCGAGGATGTCCTCGACGAGGTTCTCTTCGAGCGTTTCGGCCGGCACTTCCGCCACAACGAGCAGTCGCTTCGCGTGGTGGACTTCCTCGAGCGCGACGGCCGCGGGCTCAACCTCACGGAGGAGGTGCGAGACGGCATCCTCCGGCACACGGGTTATGGAGACCCCGCCACGCTCGAGGGGAAGATTGTGCGCCTCGTCGACCGGGTCGCGTACATCAACCACGACATCGACGACGCGCTCCGTGCGGGGCTCCTGTCCGCGGGCGACCTCCCGCAGGACGAGCTCGAGCTCCTCGGCCAGAGCGGTGCGAGGCGCATCGACCGGCTCGTGCACGACATCGTCGAGACGTCGGCCGAAGCGGGCGACATCGTCCAATCGGACGAGATCGCGCGCGCCATGCTCAACCTGCGCGCCTTTATGTTCGAACGGGTTTATCTCGGGCCGGCAGCGCAGGAGCAGCGCGACAGGGCGACCGCGACGGTGCGGCGGATCTTCGCGCATCTCGTCGAGCACCCGGAGGATCTGCCCGAAGGGCGGCCCGGCGACCTCTCCGAGCAGGTGACCGACTACATCGCCGGCATGACCGACCGCTTCGCCCTCGCATGGCACTGATCCAGAAGACGTCGATCGAAGAGGTCGTCGCCGCGGCCGACATGGTCGACGTCGTCCAGGGGCGGACGCAGCTCCGCAAGTCGGGCGCGCGCTGGGTCGGCCTCTGCCCGTTCCATTCCGAGAAGACGCCGAGCTTCGGCATCAACCCCGTGGAGAAGCTCTTCTACTGCCATGGGTGCCACAAGGGCGGCGATCTGATCACGTTCATTCGGGAGACCGAGGGCCTCGACTTCGCGCAGGCCGTCGAGTGGCTCGCCGACCGAACCGGGACGCAGCTCGAGTACGAGGAGACCTCGCCAGCCCAGGAGGCCCGCCGCAAGCATCGCGATCGCCTCGAGTCTCTCCTCGAAGACGCGGCGAGCTTCTACAGCCGCTTCCTCTGGGACACGGCCGCCGGCGAGCCAGCGCGCGCATACCTCGCCGAGCGCGGGCTCTCGGAGGAGGTCTGCCGCGACTTCCGGCTCGGTCTCTCCCCAGGTGGCGACCAGTTGGCCGTCAAGGCGCGCGCGAAGGGCTATTCGCAGGAGGAGCTCCTCGCGGCCGGGCTCGTCAACCGACGCGGCAACGACTACTACGCGGGCCGGCTCCTCTTCCCGCTCTCGAATGCGCGCGGCCGTGTGCTCGGCTTCGGCGCGCGCCGCCTCCACGACGACGACCCGATCAAGGCGAAGTACGTCAATTCTCCGGAGGGGGAGCTCTTCCGGAAGAGCAAGATCGTCTACGGCCTGCACCGGGCCCGAGCGGCAATCGCCAAGCAGGACGAGGCGGTGATCGTTGAGGGCTACACCGACGTCCTGGCGCTCCACCAGCGGGGCCGGAGCACTGTCGTCGCCTCCATGGGAACCGCGCTCACCGAGGAGCAGCTCAAGGAGCTCGGCCACCTGACGAAGCGCCTCTTTCTCTGCTTCGATGCCGACGCAGCCGGTGAGGCAGCGACGCTGCGCGGGATGGACCTGGCTGCGGCCCGAGGGTTCGACGTGCGCGTCGTGCCGCTGCCGGCCGGGGTCGATCCTGCCGATGCCGCCGACGAGTTCGACGACCTGATCGCCCGTGCTGTGGGTTACCTCGTCCACCGGGTCGAGGTGGAGACAGCGAGGGCGCCTTCGCGCCAGGACGGTTTCGCGCGCGTGCGCGAGGTCCTCGCCGGTCTGCCCGACTCGCCACAGCGCGCCGATGCGGTGCGCGTCGCAGCCGACAAGCTCGGCCTCTCGCCCGACATGCAGGCCGGCCTCGCTCCGCGGGCGCACCGGAAGACGGGCGCGGTCTCCGAGCGCGCGCTCGAAGGGGGCGACCGCCTCGAGAAGCGGTTGCTGGCCGCCGTGGCGGCCGAGCCCGACCTCGTGGAGCACTACCTCGCCCCGCTCGACGACCGCCACTTCGATGATCCACTGCACCGGCGCCTCCGGGCGTACCTCTGCGGCGAGATCGAGCCCGACGACGAACTCCTGCAGGCCCGTGCCGAGCTCGACGCCACAGCCGAGACCGAGCACCTCGACGCCGACACCGCCAAGGAGCACTTCCTACGCCTCGAGGAGCGCATGGTGAGGCGCGAGTTGAGCCGGCTCGAAGGGGAGGACCTGGCGCGAACCGTGGAGCTCCAGACCGTCCTCGCGAAGATCCGCGAGGCGCTCCAGCAGGCCCCGACCTAGGCAGGGGCATCGCTACACTGGGGCGGCCGTTCCCCGGTAGCTCAATTGGCAGAGCATCCGGCTGTTAACCGGAGGGTTGTTGGTTCGAGTCCAACCCGGGGAGTCGAAGAAAAGGCCCGCATTGGCGGGCCTTTGGTTTCGAGCGCGCGAAATGGAGGCAGACGGTCAGCTTCGTCGGACGAGGCATGTCAGCCCTTACGCGGCGTCCTCGCCGGCGGCGAGCATCGCGTACCCGAGTTGCATCAACGTCGGTCCTCGGTGACCACGCGAGCGCTCGCGGGCCCGCCGCCCAACGACCTATTGCGCGGCGCGCTGTGCGTGCGCCGCGGGCATGAACGCCTGCAAGACCGGGACGAACAGGTTCGCGAGCGTCTGGTGCCCGCGGATCGAGAGGTGTCCGGACGAGTCGGACCACAACTCGCTCCGCTCGTCGGTGGAGAGCCTCAACAGATCCGGTAGCGGGTCGTAGAGGTGGCACCCCGTGGCGGCCGAGAGCTCGCGCAACCGCGCCCGGTATCCCAGCGAAGCGGTCGGCGACTGGAGGAAGAAGTAGTGCGGGATTGGGATGACGAGCACCGGTGTCGGACTCGTTCGGATCCACGCCTCGAGAATTCGCCGGGGGAGTACCCACCGCGGATTGTCGGGGCTATCGAACTCGGGCATGGGGCGAAATCTCTCGAACCGCATGGCCGCGGCCTTCACGCTGCGTCGGAGGCCAGCCAATCGTCCCGCCCCTCCCAAAATCCGCGCGGCGTGTCGCTGGGCCGCGCGTGGCGGGTAGAGATACGGCAGGAGCTCCGGGGGGACGGTCTGCTCGGTCCACGGCTGTTTCGGCACCGGGACGTGATGAAGCACCAATTCGTCGTCTTGGATGTCGTAATACGGCTTCGCGCGAAAGTACTCTTCCCCGCTCGCGTCTCGCGACTTCACGACCCGCGCGTTGGCGCGTCGGATGCTCTCCACGTAGAGGGCGATGACCATCAAGTCGTGCTCGACGCCCGCGTATTCCTGGTAGATCAGGAATTGCTGATCGGGTCCCGTCCCCGACACGGCGTAGTTGTAAAGCTCGATGCCGGGAAGGGCACGTTCGACCAGGTCGGTGAAGCGCTGGGCGTTGGCGACGCCCTCACCGGCGGTTTGCGAGTCACCGAAGACGAGCGCGCGGAACGCCCCCGGCGTGCGGTCGTGCACGAACTCGTGGTCCGAGCGGAAGCCGGCCGCGTTCGTGCGCACGAGATACCCGCCCTTTCCCCACGGGACCCGCACCTTCGTGTTCGGCATGTACGTGTAGCCGATGCTCGGCTGATACCTCATCAGTTCCTTCGACACCGTTTCGCCCCTACGTCACGCCGTAACGTCTCGCCATCCGGGCCCGTCGCTCCACGACGATCTCGTAGTGTGATCGCGGCCAGTCCTTGTAGTACGACGATTTTGCGAGCGACCCGGCCCCGCGCAGAACGGCGGCCAGGCTGTTCGCGACGACGATGAAGTACGGCTTACTGAGAGAGCCCGGATAGCGGCCCTTCGTCGTCTTGGCAATCCCCGTGTTCAGGAAGACGTCGTCGGCGATCAGTTCGGCGTTGAGCTCCTCTACGAATTCGCTGATCCCCCAAGCGTGCTGCATCCTCGGCGGGAAACCCATCACGCGCGTCGTGAGATGCGGCGCGTCGCGCAGGCCAACGGCATGCCCGCGGATGAATGCGCGCACGTCGCCGGAATCCCAGGCGACCACGTCCACGGTAGCGCTCTCCACCGCCTTGGCCGCGTACGGGCAGGGCGCGAACTTGTTGTCGTAGAACGCGTTCGGAACCGTGACGAACTCGTGAATCCATGTCCACAGGTCGAGTTCGACCTCTTCATGGATCGACATGCGCGGCTCCCCCGGAATTGTCAGAAGAGGGTATAGCAGAGGACGTCCACCGTTCCCTCGTCGTCGGCGGCCTCCTCGTCCAGCGCACGCGCGAAGTCCTTGAGGCGGGGCAGCATCGCGACGAGGTCACTGTCGCCATGCTTCGTCCAGTAGGTGGCCAGCGCGTCGAGGAGATCGCCAGTCGTCTCGCCGAGCGGGAGTTCGAAGTCCGTTGCGCTCATCACGCTCAACGTCGGCCCACCAAAATACGTCTCGGCGCTCCGGTCCGGCGTCAGCGGGAAGTAGGGTGGCGCGTTCGACGTCCGTCTGGCCTTTGAAACGGGCACCACGACTTCGTCGAAGATCGCTCTGGCCAAATGGGTCACGTGTTCGCCCTCAGTCGAGTTCAAATTCGCTCCTCCAACTCGCGTCGGCGCTTCCGGCCGGTTGCTCGTGCTTCCAGAGCAACCGGTCCTCGATGACGAGCAGATCCATGTCGGTGCGCATGAAGCACCGGTAGGCGTCCTGAGGTGTACAGACGATCGGCTCACCGCGTACGTTGAACGACGTGTTCACCACAACCGGGCAGCCCGTCTTCGCGTGGAAGGCCTTCAGGAGGCGCCGGAACTCGGGATTGGCCTCATCACCGACGGTCTGCACGCGTGCGCTGTAGTCGACGTGCGTGACGGCGGGGATGTCGCTGCGCGGTTGGTTGACGAGCGCAAGCATGTCATCGCCCTCGCAGACCGCGTGCAGCATCGGCAGCCGGCGCTCACGCCTTACGGCCGCGACGAGCAGCATGTATGGACTCTGATCCTCGAGGTCGAAGTAGTCCACCGCGTGCTCCGCGAGCACCGCCGGCGCGAACGGCCTGAAGCTTTCCCGGAACTTGATCTTGAGATTCATCCGGCTCTGCATGTCGGGTCGCCGTGCGTCGCCGAGGATGGAGCGCGCGCCGAGCGACCGGGGCCCGAACTCCATGCGCCCGCTGAAGAACCCCACGACGAGCCCGTCCGCTAGGGCGTCGGCGACGATGTTCGCTCGCTCGTCGGCGTCCCCGACGTGCTGGTTCGGTATCTCCGTACGATCCAGGTACGCCTCCACCTCGTGCGGCGCGAACGCTGGCCCGAGAAGGCTGCCGTTCATGGCGTCCCGCGGCCCGCTGACCTTGCGTGGCGCGTCGAACACCTGATGCGAGGCGAGAAGAGCAGCTCCGAGGGCCCCGCCCGCGTCCCCGGCGGCCGGCTGCACGAACAGGCCCTCGAGCCCGGCCTCCCGCAGCACGCGCCCGTTGGCCACGCAATTGAGCGCCACGCCGCCGGCCATCACGAGGTTCCGGAGGCCCGTGAGCTCGGTGACGCGGGCGACCAACCGGAGGACGACCTCCTCGGTTACCTCCTGGATCGACGCGGCGAGGTCCATCTCGCGCCGCGTGATTGGGGAATCAGGCGGGCGCGCCGGCCCACCGAACAGCTCGTCGAAGCACGCATTCGTCATGACGGGCGAGTCGAGAAACCCGAAGGCGCTGGTGTTCAACCGAAACGATCCGTCGTCACGGACATCGATGATCTCGTCGCGGATCCGTTTCGCGTAGCGCGGCTCGCCGTACGGGGCGAGCCCCATCAGCTTGTACTCGCCGGAGTTGACCTTGAAACCGCAGTGATACGTGAATGCGCTGTAGAGCAGGCCGAGCGAGTGCGGATACCGCAACTCCTCGAGCAGCTCGATCCGGTTGCCCGCCCCAACCCCGAGCGTGGAGGTGGCCCACTCGCCCACGCCGTCGATGATGAGGATGGCCGCGCTGTCGAACGGAGAAGGGTAGAAGCAGCTCGCCGCGTGCGCCATGTGGTGGTGGGTGAGGAGCAAGCGCGACGGCTCGCCCAGGCACTGTTCCAGGTCCCGTTGGACGCGGGCCTTCGC
>Ga0307317_10000484_pt1 | contig 11872 bp, 13 predicted proteins | sample ER_DNA_357_FD_194498 | JGI IMG/M metagenome (GOLD analysis project Ga0307317, IMG submission 194498) | Bulk soil microbial communities from the East River watershed near Crested Butte, Colorado, United States - ER_DNA_357 | ecosystem: Environmental > Terrestrial > Soil > Floodplain | place...
TCGGGCTAAACCATCTGACCTGGGTGCGCGCGGTCCGCGTCGACGGCGACGACGTCCTGCCGGAGGTCCTCGCCGAGCACGGCGAAACGCTCGCCGCCGAGGCCGGCCTTGCCCCCGAGCTCGTCGCCGAGCTCGGCGTCATGCCCTCCTACTACCTGCATTACTTCTACGAGCACGACGCCGTCCTCGCGGACCAGCTCGAAGGAACGCCTCGCGCGGAGACGGTGATGGAGATCGAGCGCGGGCTGCTCGAGCTCTACCGGGATCCGACGCTCAACGAGAAGCCGGCTCTCCTCGAGCAGCGCGGCGGGGCCTATTACAGCGAGGCTGCGACCGGCCTCGCGGCCTCCCTCGCCGCCGGCTCCGGCGAGACGCATGTCGTCGACCTCCGTAATGGAGGAACGCTCGCCGGCCTCGCCGACGACGACGCTGTGGAAGTACCGGCGCGGGTGGAGCGCGAGGGTCCCGTCCCGCTCGCCCAGGCCCCACTCGCGCCGGAGCTCCTCGGCCTGGCCCAGCACGTAGCCGCGTACGAGCGCCTGACCGCAGAGGCGGCGGTCACCCGCGACCTCGAGACCGCGCGCAAGGCGCTCCTCGCCCATCCGCTCATCGGCCAGTGGGGCCTGAGCGTTGGCCTGCTGGAGCGGCTGATCGCAGCGGGTCACCTCCCGACCCTCGCGGAGACCGCGGCGTGAAGAACGCGCTCGCAGTCGACGGTGGCAACTCGAAGACGGACGTCGCGGTCGTCTCGGCCGAGGGGGACGTGCTCGGCTTCGCGCGCGGCCCAGCGAGCTCGCCCCACCACATCGGCGTCGAGGGCACGGTGGAGATCGTCGCGGAGCTGATCGAAGAGGCGCTCGGCCGCCCGCCTCAGGGGCGGGTCGCGGACGTCGCCGCACTCCTCATGGCGGGCGTCGACTTCCCGGCCGAAGAGGACGAGGTCCGCGCCGCGGTCGCGGCACGCGGCTGGGCCGATGAGATCTTCGTCGGGAACGACACCTTCGCGGTCCTCCGCGCAGGGACGGAGCGCGGCTGGGGCGTCGCCGTCGTGTGCGGCGCGGGAATCAACTGCGTCGGAGTGGCGCCCGATGGCCGTCATGCCCGCTTCCCCGCGCTCGGCGCGACCACGGGCGACTGGGGAGGTGGCTTCGACGTCGGCCTCGCAGCCACCTCGGCCGCTGCGCGGAGCGAGGACGGGCGCGGGCCGACCACGTCGCTCGAACGCCTCGTCCCGGCCCACTTCGGGGTCGGCACCCCACTCGAGCTGGCAGAGGAGATCCACCGCGGCGCCATCTCGATGAGCCGTCTCGAGGAGCTTCCCCCAGTGGTCTTCGCGGCCGCCGCAGACGATGCCGTCGCCGCGCAGATCGTCGATCGACTCGCCTCGGAGGTCGTGGCTCTCTCCCGCGTCGCGCTCGAGCGCCTCGACCTCACCGAGCAGCCGGTCGAGCTCCTCCTCGGAGGCGGGCTCCTGCAGGCCGGGGACGGACGGCTCCTCGACCGCATCGAGGCGGGAATGCGCGAGGTCGGAAGCGAGATCGCCGTGCGCCGCTCGTCCTCCCCACCGATAGTGGGTGCCGTTCTTCTTGCCCTCGACGCCATCAGCGCCCCACCGGAAGCCCAGGGGCGGGCCCGCGATCAGGTCGGGCAGGCCGCCGGTGGCGCGGAAAGGATGCCCGTTGGCTGACGTTCGCTTCGAGCAGGCGACCAAGATCTACGCCGGCACCGATGCCCCTGCCGTCGACGCACTCGACCTCCACATCGAGAACGGAGAGTTCGTCGTCCTCGTCGGCCCGTCTGGGTCGGGGAAGACGACCGCGTTGCGCATGCTCGCGGGCCTCGAGGAGGTGGACGCGGGGGCGATCTACATCGGCGACCGCGACGTCACCGATCTGGCGCCGAAGAAGCGCGACGTAGCGATGGTCTTCCAGAACTACGCGCTCTACCCGTATTTGACAGTCGAGGCGAACATCGGCTTCCCCCTCCGCATTGCGCGCGTCAAGAAGGAGGAGCGTGCGGAACGGGTACTCGAGGTCGCCAAGCTTCTCGGCCTCGAGCCGTACCTCCAGCGCAAACCCGGCCAGCTTTCCGGTGGCCAGCGGCAGCGGGTCGCGATGGGCCGAGCGATCGTCCGCCAGCCGTCGGTGTTCCTCATGGACGAGCCGCTGTCGAACCTGGACGCGAAGCTTCGCGTCCAGATGCGCGCCGACGTCGCCGCGCTCCAGTCCCGCCTCGGCGTGACGACGGTGTACGTCACGCACGACCAGGCCGAGGCGATGACCCTCGGGAACCGCGTCGTCGTCATGTCGGACGGCCGCGTGCAGCAATGCGGGCCGCCCCGCGAGCTCTACGAGTCGCCGACCAACACCTTCGTGGCGAGCTTCATCGGCTCGCCGGCGATGAACCTCCTGACCGTCCCGGTCGAGGGCGGCACGCTCACGATTGGCGGCGAGCCCGTCCAAGTGCCCGCCGCCGCGACGGCGAACGGCCGCGCGAGTCTCGTGCTCGGATTTCGTCCGGAGGCGCTCGACCTCGCGTCCGAGGGGATCCCGGCCGAGGTCGAAGTCGTCGAGGAGATCGGGGCGGACGCCTACGTTTTCTGCGTCGCCGAGGTGGCCGGGGAGACGACGAAGCTCGTTGCGCGAACGGACTGGCGAAGCGCCCCCGAGCGCGGCGAGCCGGTCAAGCTCAAGCCTCACGCCGACGAGGCTCATGTCTTCGACCCCGAGACCGGCGAACGGATCGGCGAGCCATGAGCCGCCCGGGCGCACTCTTCCTCTCCGAGATCCGCGGCCAACCGAACGCGATCGGCAGGCTGCTCGAGCACACCTCCGACTACGACGCGGTCGCCGCGGAGATCACGAAGCGCGCTCCGGCTCCAATCCGGCTCGTGGGACACGGCTCCTCGGACGCTGCGGCGTCCTACGGCGTCTATGCGTTCGGGGTCATCGCCGGCCTGACGGCGATGCGGGACTCGATCTCGCTGACGACCTACTATGACGCGAAGCTCGACGTTTCGAGCTCGGCCGTCATCGCCCTCTCGCAGTCGGGCCAGACACGGGACGTCGTCGAGTACGTGGAACGGATGCGGGCCCGCGGCGCCTTCACCATCGCTCTCACCAACGATCCCCACTCCGCACTCGCCCGGGCTGCGGAAGCGACCCTCCCCCTCCTCGCGGGGCCGGAACGATCGGTCGCGGCGTCAAAGACCTACGTGAACCAGCTCGCCTCGCTCGCGCTCCTCGCGGGTGGAGCGGCCGGCATGGTACGGAAGATCGCCGACGGCCTGCGGCGCGTCACCGAGCAGATGGCCGAGATGCTCGACCCGCTCGGCCTTCGCGCCGGCGAGATCGCTCCCGCCTTCACCTACGTCGAGCGGATGTTCGTCATCGGCCGCGGTTTCGAGTTCGCCACCGCACGGGAGGTCGCGCTCAAGCTGACCGAGACGTGTCGCGTCGCAGCGGAGCCGTTGACCGCCACCGACCTCGCGCACGGGCCGGTCGCAGCCATCGAAGCGCTCTTCCCGGTCTGGGCGATCGCTTCGCACGACGAGACACTCGCGGCGGTCATCGAGGCGGCCGTCCGCGCTCGGGCTGCGGGTGCAACCCTCGTCGCGAGCGGGAGCGCGGCGGCCAAGATCCCACATGCGGCCTTCTCGCTTCCCGTGCCGCGCCCTTCCCGGCCCGCGTTCGCGCCACTGCTCTCCGTCGTCGCCGGCCAGCTTTTCGCGGCGGCGCTGGCTCGGGCCAAAGGGCTCGACGCGGACCATCCCGAGCAGCTGACCAAGGTCACGCTCGCGCAGTAGCCGCGGCCGTGCGCGTCGCCCTCACATTCGACACCGAGCACCCCGACCGCCCGTGCTCGGGGACGGCACTAGATCTCATCCTGTCCTCGCTCGGGAATGCGGGTGCGTCTGCAACCTTCTTCATCCAGGGGCGCTGGGCCCGGTCGAGCCCCGGCGAGGCGAGGAGGATCTCGTCAGCGGGTCATCTGATCGGGAACCACTCGCACCATCACGCTCCCATGGACTCTCTCACCGAGGCGGGCTTCCGCGAGGACGTCCGTGAGGCCGAGGCGATGATCCGGGAAATCACAGGGGTCGACCCGCGGCCATGGTTTCGCTGCCCGTTCGGCGCAGGGATGGACGACCCGGAGGTGCTCCGCGGCCTCGAGGAGCTGGGTTACGTGCATGTCGGCTGGGACGTCGACCCACGCGACTGGCACGAGGACTCGGATGCAGACGCCGTTGAGCGACGAGTGTTGGAGGGAACCCGCGCGCGCGACGACTCGATCGTCCTCATGCACTCGTGGCCGGACTCGACCGCAGAGGCTCTGCCGCGCATCCTTGACGGGCTGGCCGCGGAGGAAGCGGAGCTCGTCGACGTCGCGACCCTGGGCGGTTAGGCGGATTCGATCCCAGCTGCGCCCGTTTAGCCGCGGTCGGCGAGGGTCCGCTCGAGAGCCTCGCCATCAACGGTCGAAGGGCGTTCGTCCCTCGGCCGGACGAGGTACCAGGTCTCGACCTCGCCCTTCCCTTTGACCGCGATCGTCCCGCGCGGCTCGCACTCGAAGTCGTCGGCCAGCAGCTCGTACGTCGCGCGGGTGATCTGGATCCGCCCGGGCGTTCCGTCGGACTCCATGCGGCTGGCCGTGTTCACGGCGTCGCCCCAGAGGTCGTAGAGAAAGCGCTTCCGGCCGATGACGCCGGCCACCACCGGGCCCGAGTTGATGCCGATGCGAAGCTCGAGGCCGAGGTGCCCGGCTTCGCCCTCGGCGCGCATCGCATCCAGCATGTCGAGCGCCATCAGCGCGAGCGCGCACGCGTGGTCCGGGCGCGGCTCCGGAACGCCCGCGGCGACCATGTAGCAGTCGCCGATGGTCTTGATCTTCTCGAGCCCGTGCCGCTCCGCAAGGTCGTCGAAGTGGCTGAAGAGGTGATCCAGACAGCCGACCACCTCGGCCGGTGTGAGCCGCTCGGACCACGGTGTGAAGTCGACCACGTCCGCGAAGAGGATTGACGCCGATCCGAACTGGTCCGCGATCGGCTGGGATTCGGCCTTCAGCCTGTCGGCGATCGAGCGCGGCAGGATGTTGAGCAGGAGGTTCTCGGCCTTCTGCTGCTCCACCCGGAGCGCGGCCAGCGCATCGCTCCGCTGCTTCGCGAACAGCGCCAGCAGCGTGAACACCATGGTCCCGCCGACGGCGACGTTCATCGCCAGCATGATGCTCGTGAACCAGTCCGGCGGCGGTGTCCAGATCGGGCCGATGATCTCGCCGGCGAGCCCCGATCCGAGGAAGACGAGTACGTACGCGACGTACCAGCGGGCCGCCGACCTCACGTTCGAGAAGACGAGCGCCCCGAGCGGCGCGAGGATCCCCCAGAGGCCGACGCCGCCAGACGCGAGGAACCCACCGAGCGGGATCATGGACATCGTCGGCGCGAGCAGGATGTCGACCTGGTTCACGCGCAGCAGGCGCGCGAAGTTGCCCGTTCGCGAAAACGCGATGATGGCAGTGAGCAGCACGGCGAGGTAGACGAGGGGCACCACACCGACCGGCGAGCGGAACGCGAGATACAAGCCTCCCCAGAGCCCCGCGATCGGCAGGATCAATACCGAGATCAGGACGAGGAGCGCCTTGCGAGCGCGCAGATCCTCGTCGTCGCGCGGATCCGCGCCGACGAGCGCCAGGCGCGCGGTTACGCGGTCGATCTTCGATCTGAGCGGGCTGAAGAGGCCCATCGCGGGGGACGTTACTTGCGCCCGCCGGAGGGCTGCTGGACTACGGCTCGGGTGCGCTCGCCGCCGGCGGCAGATCCATCGAGGCGCGCAGGTTCACGAGCGGCGCGTCCGGAACCTGGATGAGACCGCGCGTCGGCCGGTCGAGGTCGAACGTGACGAGCAACAGCACGGTGATCAGCCCTGCCGCGAGCATGACCGTGGCCACGCCTCGGCCGAGGATCGCGAGGTAGAAGGCGAGCAGGGCGAGCGCGACGGCCGCGCCGCCCACCTCGACGGCGAGCACGGCACCGGGCACCCGGTTGTCCAGAGCGCCAATGCGGGTCGTCTCCGCGTCGAACATCTCGTTGAGTGACTCGACATACAGGCGCGGCGCGCTCGCGACCGGCGCCTCGTCGAGCTCCTGCCCGCCAAGCGCCCAGAGCTCTCGCTGCAGCCGGTCGCCCGCGGTCTCGGCCTCCCGCTCCGCTGCGCTGCCCGGAACGGCGTTCGAAATGACGATGGTCGTGTCCGTGTAGCGCACGAGGCGCTCGAGCGACTGCGTGCGGATCGGCTCGGGCAGGGTCTGGGCTCGCAGGTAGGTCGTGCCGATCGCGTTCGCCTCGTCGACGACTGCGGTGCGGCGGGCCTCGTACCGTCCCACCGCGAGGGCGAGGCCGAAGGCGAGGACGAGCCCGACCAGGCCGAGGAGCGCAGCCTGCAGAACGCCGAAGGGCTCTCGGAGGTGCTCGGACCGGTGCCGCAGGTAGCGGCCGAGAACGAGGCCGATCGCGGTCGTGCCGAGGACGACCGCCAGCAGGATGAGCGCGACCTCCCAGCTCGAGAGGCGAAAGAACATGCGCCAACGCTAGTGAGCGGCAGGTGCGTGCGCAACGACCCGACCGCTTGCGGGCGTCGGGTCGGGGCGAGCCGGATACCCTTCCAGGCCGTGCCGGTGAACACGATCCTCGTCGCCTACGACGACCCCGCAAGCCAGACGCTTGGGCGCGCTGCCGACTACGCCGAGCAGCTGGGCGCGTCGCTGATCGTCACGAACGTCGTGCCACCGAAGGACGGGACGCCGGACGCGGAGCGCCTGGCCCGGGAGCGGCTCGAGCAGGCACGGTCCTACCTCGAGGGACGCGGCCTCACCGCTGATCTCGTTCCCACGAAGGGCACGCCGGCGGACGCCATCGTCGGTCTCGCGCAGGAGCGCAACGTCGACCTGATCGTCGTCGGAAGCCGCCATAAGCGGTTCTTCGAGCGGCTCGTCGAAGGAAGCGTCAACCAGAACGTCCTGCGCCGAGCCGGCTGCGACGTGCTCGTCGTCTACTAAGTCGCCCGTGCCAGACACTCACGATCCACGGCTTGCTATCGCGGGCCTCCTGATCGGAATCCTCGTCGGCATGACCGGGATGGGCGGCGGCTCGCTGATGACGCCGATGCTCATCCTCTTCTTCAAGTTCGACCCCGCGATCGCCGTGGGGACGGACATCCTGCACGGCGCGATCTTCAAGTCCTTCGGCGCGGCGCGGCACCGACGGCTCGGGACTGTCCGCCTGCGCCTCGGGCTCTGGATGCTCGTCGGCAGCGCGCCCATGTCGCTCGTGGGCGTGTGGACGGTCGGCTACCTGACCCACCGTTATGGGGAAGGCGTCGACTCGGTGCAGGGCAAGATCCTGGCGATCATGCTGATCGTCGGCGGCCTGGCCTTCCTGGCCAAGGCGATCATGCACCCGGTCGGCCCGCAGAAGGAGCTCGGGCACCTCTCGGACCGCGACCGGATCGTCGCAGTGTGCATCGGAGCGGTGGGCGGGTTCGTCGTCGGCCTCACTTCGGTCGGGAGCGGAACGCTCTTCGGCCTCGCGCTGCTGATCTCGTTCCCGCTCAGCGCCAAGATCATCGTCGGGACGGACATCTTCCATGCCGCCGCGCTCCTCTGGGTCGCGGGCCTCGGCCACCTCGTCGCGGGCAACGTCGACGTGGGCGCGATCGGCTGGCTCCTGGTCGGCTCGATCCCGGGCGTCCTCATCGGCAGCCAGATCAGCGTGGGCATCCCGGACCGGATGCTCCGCTTCGCGCTCGCGGCAGCGCTCATCCTCAGTGGGATCAAGCTGCTCGCGGTTCCCTATGCCAACCAAATCGTCGTCGCCTCGATCATCGGCGGGCTGAGCGCGCTTGCCGCGTGGGGGGTCGTCCGCTTCATGCGTCGGAGAGGGCTCGCCGGCCCGTTGGAGACCGGCCCGCCGGGGAGGCGGGACCTTCTCTCCGAGCGCGAACAGCCCAAGAGCTAGCTAGGCAGCGTTTCGCTGCGAGCGGCCGAACGCAGTGCGTGTCGTCGCGCTCGCGCGTGCGTAGCTCCGCGTTGCGCGCTCGTCCACCGCGAACGCAACCGGGCCGTGGACGATCAGAGAGTCGCTCGCGCGCTGCTTGAGGAGATCGGTGAAGAACTCCTCGGCGAGCCATTCGCGTCCGGGCGCGACGGTCGCGTGCAGGCGGATTCGCGTGAGGTTGTGCGCGAGATCCTCGACGTGCTCGATCCAGGGCCGGCGGATGAACGTCGTGGGCCCCTCGGGGAGGATGCGGACGACGTCTTCGACGAGGCGCTCGCCAGGCTCGCGCTTGGCGACGAAGACCTCGATGGCGAGCTCCTTCACGCCGCGTGGCAGGACGGAGACTGCCTGGATCTGGGAGTTGTGCACCTGGATGACCTCGCCGGAAAGGGCGCGGAGCCGCGTGCGCCGCAGCGTCACGTCCTCGACGACGCCCTGGAGCTCGGCGCCGACGAGGAGGGTGACGGTGTCGCCCACCGAGAACCAGCGCTCGGCGAACATCGTCAGGCCCGCGATGATGTCCACGAGGAGTCTCTGCGTGGCGAAGCCGCCGAGGATCAGCAAGAAGGAGGCGCCGGCGATCGCGGTCAGTCGGTCGACGCCGCCCGTGAGCTGGCCGACGATGACCACGGCCGCAACGGCGAAGGTCACGTAGGTGATCCCAGTGCGGATGACGCTGACGAGCGTCTCCCGCCGCTTCAGGTCGGAGATCGTCCCGGTCGCCTAGAGGTCCGCGTTGGTATGGCGGCGGTCATGCCAGGCGAGGATGCGGCCCGCCGCCCAGGCCGTCGTGCGCGCGACGAGCCAGGCGAGCGCGAAGACGGCGGCGATCACGACGATGCGTCCCCATGGGGAGGACAGCGGCGTGTTGTCGTTGAGCAGGCTGATGGAGTTGTCGAGCATTAAACCGGGTGTTACAAAGGTGTCCCTTACGACGCTATCGGCAGGGATTCACGCGTCACAAGGTCAGACGGCCGAAAGTAATCCGAAATTAACGAAGGGCGGCCGTCCGGCCGCCCTTCGCGTACCCAGTGGGCGTTCGCCTAGTGCGACAGCCCGAAGCGACGACGCCGCGCAAAGACACTCGCCGCGCCCGCCGCGAGGAGGAGGGCGATCCCTCCCGCCACCGGCGCCCAGACCGGGAACGAGCCCTCGCCCCCAGACGAAGGCACCGCAACCACCGGTTGTGAGCCGACGATCCGCACCGGTGGATAGGTGTACTCCCTGTCGGTGAATCCGTCCGTGACCGTGTAGGCGTAGCGGCCCGGCGTGGGGAAGACGACGTCCAGCGTGTACTGGCCGATCTCGCCCGTGGACTTGGCCGCGAAGACCCTGCGCTCGCCCGAATCGAGGTTCGTGAGCTCGAGCGTGGGCTTCGCGTCGGCAGGGAGCCTGCCGTTCAGGTCGATGAGCGTCAGCCCGGTCGACCATGTACCGCCGGGAGGCGTCCCAAACGGAGTCGAGCTCAGCTCGACTCCGCCCTCCTTGGCCAGTGCCGCAGACGCGAGCACGGCGGCCGCGCAGAGCCCCAGAGCGAATGCGATGAGTGAACGTCTCAATCCGGCCTCCTTCGTTTAGCCGTCATACACCGCGACCACGGTCGGGGTTCCGGACTCGGACCAGGTGAGATCGAAGGGCACCTCGGCGCTGTTGTCTCCGTAGTCGCTCTCGCGCAGAGCCCGGGCGACGTTCACGCGGTGCCGGAGGACGTAGCGGCCTGCAGGGAGTCCGGTGATGTCGATCGACTGGCCTTCGAGGCGCGGCACGTAGTCGTCGCCGTAGCCGGGTGAGATGCCCTCGCGGACGACCAGCCGCTCGGGCTGGCCGCGGCCGCACTCCTGCGTCCAGACCGGCTGCTCCGGCTCGCCCGGGAGCTGGACGCTCCGCGACGCGTTGTAGCGGTCGCCGAGGCAGAAGCCGGTCTTCTCGTCGCGGCCGACCGTGTTTCCCTCCCCGGTGAGGATGTCGTAGCGCTCGAAGTCGAGGAAGTGCCAGTGGCGATGCGTCTCGGACTGGACGAAGCGGATCTCGCCGTCCACGGGATACGTCGACGTCGTCCCGTCGGAGCGCCGGACGAGCTGCTCCACGGACATCGCAGCGCCGTTCTGGTCGGGCCGGCTCCCGACGAGCAGCATCGGGCCGCGCCCGTCGTTTTCGACCGCCGAGAGGAATGCGAGCCTCCAGGCGTCTCCGGCCCGATAGACCTCGAGCGCGCGCGGGGGAGATTGCACGAGATCCGGGAGGAGCTCCGGCGCGTCGCCCGCCAAGCCTCCGCACCCGGCCACGAGCAGCACGACAAGGGCAGCCTTCAGGCGCATCGCTCGTACTACTGCCGCCGCGGTCTCCCGGTTCCTAGAACGTCGCCTCGCGGATGCCGGTCGCGATGAGGAGCAGGATGAGCGCGGCGGCAACCAGGCGGTAGACGACGAAGATCGAGTAGTTGTGCCGGCGCACGTAGCCGAGGAGAGCCTCGATGGCGATCAGGCCGCTGCCCGCCGCTGCGAGCGTGCCGACGAGAAACGGCCCCGCCCAGCCGTCGGGCAGCTCCCCGCGGATGACGTCCGTCCAGCCCTTGAAGAGCACCGCGCCGAGAACGACCGGGACGAGCAGCAGGAAGGAGAAGCGCGCCGCCGCGTCGCGATCGAAGCGGAGGGCGCGGGCCATCGTGATCGTGATCCCTGAGCGCGAGACGCCGGGCGCGAGAGCAACTGCCTGGGCGAGCCCGATCGCGATCGCCTGGCCGAAGCGGAGGTCGCCGATCTTCCGCTCCTGCGGCATGCGGTCGGCGAGCCAGAGCAGCACGCCGAAGACGGCCAGGAAGACCGCGATCTGCCAGGGCTCGCCGAGGTGCTCCTCGACGACGCTCTCGCCCAGCGCTCCGGCGAGCGCGGCCGGGATCGTCGCGGCGAAGACGCACCACGCGGTCCGCTCCTCCGCACTCCGGATCCCTCTGTGGCCGACGCTGCGAAACCAGGCGGCGACGAGCGCGGCGATGTCGTCCCAGAAGTAGGCGACTACGGCGATCAACGTCCCCAGGTGAAGCGCCACGTCGAACGTCTTGTTGAAGTCGGGGTGCTCTTCGAGATAGGTCCAGTCGCCGAGCCACGGGACGAGAATCAGATGGCCCGAGGACGAGATCGGCAGGAGCTCGGTGAACCCCTGCACGACTCCGAGGGCGAACGCCTGCCAGTCGGAGAGGACGCCTTCGACCTCGCCGACCCCCAGGGCAGCGAGCACGGCGGCGGTGACGAGGGCCGCCGCAGCCGTCAAGCGAAGACCTCGGCGGCGCACCCCGGTATCGTATGCGCGCTCCGTGAGCCGTAACGACGTCATCATCGGGATCGCCGCGCTCGTCCTCGTCGGCTTCGCGCTGGTGGTCTCGCTCGTGCTCCCGCGGCGGAACCCGAACTTCCCGGGCCGGCATGTCGGCGCGCTCCTCCTCGTCGCCGCGCTTCTGATCATCGCGATGCTGACCGCGGTCGAGGTCTTCGGCGAGAGCCATCACGTCGAGGCGGTGGCGGAGAGCGGCGCCACCGAGACGCAGCCCGCACCCGCCGAGTCCACGCCGACCGAGACGGCGCCGACGGAGACGAGCGGAGGCCCGGCCGGTGACCCGGCGGCCGGCAAGCAGATCTTCACGGCGACCGCTCAGCCGCCGTGCGCGAGCTGTCACACCCTCGCAGAGGCGAACGCGTCCGGGACCGTCGGCCCGGACCTCGACCAGGTGCTGAAAGGGAAGGACGCCGCCTTCATCCACGAGTCGATCGTGGATCCCGACGCCGAGGTCGCCTCGGGCTTCACGGCCGGGGTCATGCCGGCGGT
>Ga0307317_10000486_pt1 | contig 11826 bp, 10 predicted proteins | sample ER_DNA_357_FD_194498 | JGI IMG/M metagenome (GOLD analysis project Ga0307317, IMG submission 194498) | Bulk soil microbial communities from the East River watershed near Crested Butte, Colorado, United States - ER_DNA_357 | ecosystem: Environmental > Terrestrial > Soil > Floodplain | place...
GGGTAGCGGCAGCCTCCATGGCCCGTACCAGATCTTCCACGAGCGCCACAATGCCATGCGGCGCCGGCATTCTTGAGGAGCAAGTAAAACCAGATATTTCCTATAGTGAGACAGGGGTTTATCGAAGCACCGGCTTCGCTTACGGTGGTCGACGTCACGCCCCGTAGATACCAACAAGGACTCGACATGATCAAGCGACTGCACCGCAGGCTTCATGTCGACTTGCGACGTACGGCCAGTTCGGTCTGTCTGCGATCCAGTTGAGCTGAGCTCAAAACATTTTGCCTCGCCGCGGCATCGATTCGCGGCTTCCTGATCATCCGCTTTCTTGTCGAGAGAAAGTCGAAGGAAATTTGCCATGCCCAAGAAAGAGAGAAACCCCAGCAATCTTGTCAAGATCGTCACCGACCTGGCCGAGCAGCGCCTCCTGTGGGAGCCGCTGGTGTCCTACGATCCCGTCGATCGTTACTACGTCCGGCTCGCCCGCCAGCGGGAATTTGAAGCGTGGCTGCTGACCTGGTTGCCCGGACAGGGCACCGACTGGCACGACCATGGCGGGAGTGCCGGCGCCTTCATGACGCTCCGCGGCGTACTCACCGAGCGTCACGCCGAGGTCGGCTATGGAGCCCCTCGGATCATTCCGGGAGCTCGGGAATTGATTGCGGGTACGCTGCGGGCGTTCGGCTCGCGGCACGTCCATCAGGTGACGAATCACGGAGTTGAACCAGCGGTGAGCTTGCATGTCTATGCTCCCTCGCTGGTTGAAATGCATCAGTACGAGGTGAGAGGCGACTTGCTTCACGTGGCGAAGTCTCAGCTGGACGGAGTCAACTGGTGAACGCTAGTGCTCCGACTGAGAATAGGGCCGTCACAAGTCCCCGGACCATCGACCACGTGCTCGAGTCGGTCCGGAGGCGTATTCCAAGGCTCACCCCGGCGCAGGCCCAGGCTGCCTGGCGTGATGGTGCAGTCGTGGTAGACATCAGGCCCGAGGCGCAGCGAGCGTCGGAAGGTCAGTTGCCCGGCTCGCTGATCATCGAACGCAACGTCTTGGAGTGGCGCTTCGATCCGACCAGCGATGCGCGGCTGCCGATTGCCGACTATGAGCTACAGGTCATTGTGATCTGTCAGGAGGGTTACGCCTCGAGCCTCGCTGCTGCTTCATTGCAGGACCTCGGGCTCCATCGCGCGAGCGATGTCATCGACGGATATGCGGCCTGGCGTGAATTGTCGTGAGTCCTTTCGACGCCTGTACGGCGAAACGGACCCTCGGGCCGGACTTGGATGGATCATTTTGACGGCCGGGCTGCAAAAGGTGCCCAGCTCGGATTTGCCAACGGTTTAGGGTGCCTCGCTTGCGTAGCCTTCCTCACGAGCTCGGCGGATGAGCTCGGGATCCAACGGTCCCTCCCCAACTGCCGCGTCGACTTCCACCTCGGCGCCCGAGATGTGCTCGTGCATCCAAGGATCAGCGCTCTTCTCTGCCTCAATACCGTGTGCGGAAGTATGCGCATCCCCGATGACGCGCCGGCGCACCGCGTAGATGACGAGGACTACCCCCCAGGCGAGCAGGCTGAGGACCAGCTGCGAACGGGTGTCCGCGCTAACACCCATGGCAATCAGGACGGCGACAATGGCGGCGGCGGTCAACACCGTCAACACCGGGTAGAACCACATCTTCACGACAAGCTTCTCCGGCGGAACCCTGCGCCGGAGAAGTAGCTGAGATAGGCAGATAAGCAGGTAGACGAACAAGATGATCGCGCCGGAGGAGTTGAGCAGGAAGAGGAAGACGCCTTTAGGCGAGATCGCTGCGGCGATGACGCACAGGAAACCCACCACGGTCGAGCTAAGAATCGCCCAGGCTGGCACGCCCTTCCGGTTGAGCTTGAGCAGCCGCTCCGGTGCTTCATTGCGGGCCGCCAGCACGAAGAGCATGCGGGATGCCGTATAGAGCCCTGAGTTAAGGCAGGACAGCACCGCTGTCAAAACGACGAAGTTCATGACCTCGGCGGCGAAGCCGATGTTCATCTGCTCGAACGCTGCGACGTAAGGCGACTCGCCGAGCTCGGCGGAGTTCCAGGGCAAGATGGTCGCGAGCAAGAAGATCGAGCCGACGAAGAACACGATGACCCGCAGCACTACCGAGTTCGTCGCCCTGACGATGGCCCGCTCCGGCTCGTCCGATTCCGCCGCCGCGATCGTGGCGATCTCGGCGCCGACCATCGAAAAGATCACGACCACGATGCCGGAGAACAGGGCACCTGTCCCGTGCGGGAAGAATCCACCATGCGCGGTGAGGTTGGAGAAGTCCATACTCTTGCCCGGCCACAGGCCGAAGACGAACAACGTGCCGAGCACGATGAAGATCACGATGGTGGCCACCTTCACGCCCGCGAACCAGTACTCGAACTCCCCATAGGAGCGGACCGAGTACAGGTTCGTGGCCGTCATCAGCAACATCAAGACCAACGACAGCACCCACAGCGGCAAGGGAACCCAACGCTGCAGGATGCCCGCCCCGGCGACCGCCTCAAAGCCCACAACGATCACCCAGAAGTACCAATACAGCCAGCCAACGGAGAAGCCGGCCCACCCGCCGAGTGCCTGGCGGGCATAGTCGGCGAAGGATCCGGTCGCAGGATTTGCTGCAGCCATCTCCCCGAGCATGCGCATCACCATGATGATGAGCACACCCGTGAGTGCATAGGTGATAAAGGCTCCGGGTCCCACCTCAGCGATGACTGCGCCGGATCCGACGAAGAGCCCGGCTCCGATGACGCCGCCAATGGCGATCATGGCTAGGTGCCGCTGCCTGAGACCCTTCCCGAGTTGACTCTCCGAACCATGAGCCATTGCTTCCTCCTGGTGGGGAGCGATGTCGTGCTGGGGTGCGCCTACCCCACACGCTACTCAGGATGAATTGACCGCACTAGATCACCGCTCAGCCGTTCGGAGGGAGTAGCGACTGCCTGCAGCGCCGTCCTAGCCGGCTTGTTGGGGAGTGCTATAGCGTCACCATTGTGGGCTGGCCGAGCTAATGACCGGCGGCTACCCGCGTCTTGATCACAACCGACCGCGCTGATCAAGGAGGGCCAATGGTAAACCGGCTGCTCGTCTGGGCGGGAGGGAACACCCAGCTGGAACGCGTCGCTAATACCAACTCGTTGGCCGCGAAGATGGTGCACCGCTACGTCGCCGGTCCAGCCCTCGAGGATGGCGTCGCTGCTGCGGTTCAGCTGAACGGCCACGGGATCCGAGGAATTCTCGACCTGCTCGGCGAGGCTGTTACCGACCTCGCCGGTGCCAGTCAGGCAACCAACCAATATCTCGAGGCAGTCCAGACCATGGCCGATCGTGGGATCAACGCGACGGTGTCTTTGAAGCTGACGCAACTTGGCCTCTTGATCGACCGCGAAGCGTGCGTAGCCAACCTCGCCACCGTGCTGGACCGCGGGCGGGACGTTGGCGTTGGCGTCGAGATCGACATGGAGCAAAGCGATGTTGTCGGGGAGACGATCGAGGTGTACCGGAACGCGGTGATCACGCATCCCGATACTCGATTGGCTATGCAGGCCTGCCTGCGCCGTACGCCGGAGGACCTCGACTCATTAGCGGCACTGCAACCGAGAATCCGGCTCGTCAAGGGCGCCTACGCTGAGCCGATCGACCGGGCGGTGCGGTCTAAGAAGGAGATCACCGCCGAGTATCAGCACCTCAGCGAGTGGCTGCTAAAGCACGGCAAGCTTCCCGCCTTCGGCACCCATGACGACGCCTGCATTGACTTCGCAATCAAGACGGCGAACCGGCTTGGTTTAGGCCAGCGCGACTTCGAGATTCAGCTGCTATACGGGATTCGGCGAGGCCTGCAGCAGGATTTAGCGGACCGGGGTTATCGCGTCGGGGTGTACATACCGTTCGGCTCGGCTTGGTATCCGTATCTCATGCGGCGGATGGCGGAGCGGCCGGCCAACCTGCTGTTCTTCCTGCGCGCCGCGGTGGGCCGTTGACTGCGGGCACACGCCGCGGGAATTCACTAAACGAAGGGATGAAGGGCGCGATGGACGCCGTAACGAACGTACCGCCTCCGGTGAACGAACCTGTCCTGAACTACGCGCCGGGCAGCCCTGAGCGAACCGAGCTGGAGGCCCGGCTGAAGCAAATGGCGGCGGAGCAGGTCGAGCTGACTATGGCAGTCGGTGGCGAGCACCGTCTCGCCGGTGGCGAGCCAATCGATGTCGTCCAGCCCCACCGCCGACAGACAAAGCTAGGCACCTTGGCCAATGCGACCTCCGACGACGTACGGCAGGCGATCGATGCCTCAGCAACCGCAGCGGATTCGTGGCAGCACATGTCCTTTGACGACCGGGCAGCGATCTTCCTCAAAGCGGCAGACCTGCTTTCCGGGCCATGGCGAGCGACGCTCAACGCGGCCACCATGCTCGGCCAGAGCAAGACCGCGTACCAAGCTGAGATCGACTCGGCGTGTGAGATGGCTGATTTTTGGCGGTTCAACGTGGCCTTCGCGCGGCAAATCCTCGAAGAGCAGCCGATCAGCAGCCCCGGCGTATGGAACCGCCTCGACCACCGGCCGCTCGAGGGCTTCGTCCTGGCGATTACACCGTTCAACTTCACGGCCATTGCCGGGAACCTGCCAACAGCGCCGGCATTGATGGGCAACACCGCGGTCTGGAAGCCAGCCGTGACCCAGCAGCTGGCGGCACACTTCACGATGCAGCTGCTCGAAGCGGCAGGGCTGCCTCCCGGAGTGATCAACATGGTCACCGGACGCGGCGAGGCCATTAGTGAAGTTGCCGTCCCCGACCCCGCGCTTGCCGGCATTCACTTCACTGGCTCGACCGCAGTCTTCGGTCACCTGTGGGACTCCGTGGCTCGCAACTTGCGGACCTACCGGGCGTACCCGCGACTGGTCGGGGAGACAGGCGGCAAGGACTTCGTGGTCGCCCATCCATCGGCAGACCTCGACGTGCTGCGGGTGGCTCTGATTAGAGGTGCATTCGAGTACCAGGGGCAGAAGTGTTCGGCGGCGTCTCGGGCGTACATTCCCAGGTCGCTGTGGTCGCAACTCCGCGATGCGCTGGTGGAGGAGGTCCAAGAGCTCACCATGGGCGACGTCACCGACTTCCGCAACTTCATGGGCGCGGTGATCGACGACCGGTCGTTTGCCAAGCTGAGCAGCGTCCTCGATCGAGTTCGGGGCGAGGATGGCGTGGAAATCGTCGCCGGCGGCGCTGCCGACGACAAGGAGGGCTACTTCGTCCGGCCGACCATCGTGGTGGCCGACGACCCTGATCATGAGGTGTTCACCACCGAGTACTTCGGCCCGATTCTCGGCGTATTTGTCTACGAGGACGCCGAATACGACAAGGTGCTGCGCGAGTCCGCGGCAATCGGGGCATACGGCTTGACCGGTTCGATCATCGCCGCCGATCGATCTGCCATCGTCGAGGCGATGGACGTGTTGCGTTTCTCCGCCGGCAACTTCTACATCAACGACAAGCCCACCGGTGCAGTGGTGGGTCAGCAGCCCTTCGGCGGCGCGAGGGCGAGTGGCACCAACGACAAAGCGGGTTCGGTGCTCAATCTCCTCCGCTGGGTATCGCCTCGGACGATCAAGGAAACATTCGTGCCGCCAACCGATTACCGGTACCCATTCATGGGGTAGTGGCATGCCACTGGGGCAACGGTGCACGTTGTTCGGGTCTGAGACGTGCGTTTCCCACCAACGGTGCGGAAACGTACGCCTGATCCGGGTTTGAGGCGGACGTTTCCCACCAAACGTGCGAGAACGTGCCGGGGTTGCTCAGATACCTGCGTAGGAGTGCAGGCCCGAGACCAGCAGGTTGATCCCAACGAAGTTGAACCAGAACGATGCCATGCCGATGATCGCGATCACAGCAGCCCTGCTGCCGCGCCAGCCGGCTGTCGAACGGGCATGCAGATACCCCGCGTAGATCACCCACGTGACAAGAGCCCAAGTTTCCTTGGGATCCCAGCCCCAGTAACGTCCCCAGGCGTACTCGGCCCAAATAGCGCCCGCCACCACAGTGAAGGTCCACAGTGGGAACGCGAAAGCAAGGAATCGATAGGCGATCAAGTCGATCTTGCGAGGGCTCGGAAGCCGCTCCAAGTAGCCCTGTACGGTGCCACGGTCCTCGGCACGCTTCTTGATCAAGTAAAGGATGGACATCACTCCACCGACATTGAACGCAGCTCCTGAGATGGCCGCGGCCACGATGTGGATCAAGAACCAGACCGAATGCAGGGCGGGGACGAGCGGCGCCACGGCGACGTAGAACACGGTCACTGCCAGGCCGTTTCCAACTGCGGCGAGCAGGGTTACCGGCAATCCCAGCCAGCGGATTCCGGTACGCCAGAGCATGATCAGGTACGCGCCGACGATAAAGACCATTGCCGTGATCGTGAACTCGAACATGTTGCCCCACGGCGCCCGGTGAGCGGCCAGCGCTCGCAGCAGGACTCCGGCAATGCTCAGTAGGAAGCCGATGATGGTGAGTGCAACGCCCATCCGGCCGAATTGCTCGACCCGAGGACTGGAGGCGGGAGAGTCACCGGAGTCGGGATGATCGCCAGGCTCGGGGCGTAGGTCAATACGCTCGCTCCCTTCGACAGGCTCAGGGCGCATTTCGGTACGCTCGCTGGCCCGAACATTGACCAGCTCCGGCTCACCCCTCTCCGCCACGCTGACCCGACGCGCCGCTGCCCACTCCGCCGCGTGCGCGAACATGGCGAGCGCGTAGACGACTACGGAACTCACCAGGGCGAGGTTGGAGTAGTACTCATACCTCACGTCGCGCTCACATCCTCTGGTCTGCGAGACAACTCTGCGGCCAGCTCGGCCACATCATCGGTCAGGCCGGCTCGGGCGTCAGCACGGTCTAGACCGCCGACTTCCAACACCCTATGACCTGCCTCGCCGTCTCGAACCCGAATCCATAGCCGGCGCGGACGTATGAACAGCGACAGGCACAAGCCGGCGACGGCGAATCCCAGTGCAGCAAGGGAGATCGGCACACCCGGTGTATCTCCAATCTGCAGCTTGACCCAGCGCACCCAGCCATCGAATTGGATTGATCCCTTACCGTCGGGCAGGTTGACTCCGTCGCCGACCTTGAGAGCGATTCGTACTGGCTGGCCGTCACTCTGCCTGAGCTGCATAAGGCCGGTGGTGTCAAGGGAGTAGACGTTTTCCGGTTTCCCGGTCTCCACTTTGGGAGGTCCGTACCAGACGTTCGCGAACAGCGCTGGATTCAGGGCGTCGGGGAAGATCGAGTGCGGTCCCTGATCGTTGAGGACAGCCGTTGGTAGGAATAAGGCCTCAAAAGCCAGGCGCTCGGGGCGGGCGTCTGGAGCCTTGATTGCGCCCAGAGAGGTGAAATTGCTGTCCTGCGGCAGCATCACGACTGGACCGGAGAAGGCGACATTGCCATCGGCATCTTTGACCGTCACCTTGGGGGCGTAGCCGTGGCCTATGAGATGCACCGTGGTGCCGCCGATACGCAGCGGCTTGTTGACCTCGAGAACCTCTTCGCGTGGGGCCGCCCCGGGCCGCTCGGTCACCTCGACGTTCGCCCGAAATAGGCGAGCCGCACCTCGCTGCACAGGCCCGGTCTCGAACCTGACCTCAAAGTCCTTGACTGCCACGCTGAACGGTGCCAAGTCCGCCTCATTGAACCGGGCACCGGCTGTGAAGTCGTCGTATTGCGTGAGGTTGTTGGAGAAGCCCTGGCCAGCGATCACCACGCTGGTGCCACGGAAACCGAAGAGGGCACCGATCGCTACCCCGATCAGCACGAAAACCAAGCTGATGTGGAACACCAGATTGCCGGCCTCGCGTAGGTAGCCGCGCTCTGCCGCAACACTGTCGCTGTGGACGTCCACCCGGTAGTGCCGTCGGCGCAGCGCGACCGCAGCACGATCCAGAATGTCATGATCGTCAACTGAGATGTCGGCCTGCGCGTACGCGGGCAGTCGGACCAGATTGCGCGGTGTCTTCGGCGGGCGGGCACGCAGGGCCTTGGCGTACACCCCAACGCGCGGAATGATGCAGCCGATCAGGGAGACGAACAGCAAGAGATAGATCGCTGAAAACCAAGGCGAGCTGTAGACGCTGAACATGCCGATCTTGTCGTAGACCGGACCCAGGGTGGGATGTTCGTTGATGAAGTCACTGACTCGGACCGGCGAGATCCGGCGTTGCGGCACCAGCGAGCCCGGAATCGCGGCGAGCGCAAGCGCGAACAACAAGATCAGCGCCGTACGCATTGACGTGAGTTGCGTCCACAAATAACGCAGCCCGCCGCGCCATCCCAGTTGGGGAAGCTCGCCTCGCGGTGTCGGACCGCTGGATGCAGCAGCCGACTCGCGAGTCTTGATCGCCGTCACGTCAAATTCCCATCACGCTAGATCCCCATCACGCTAGATCCCCATCACGCTAAGTCCCCATCACGCTTAAATCACCGTCTCGAAACTCGACGCCCACTGCCGCAGCACTGCGGTCAGCGTGTTCCAGGTACCGGTAACCAGCAGCACCCCAACGATGATCATGAATGCTCCGCCGATTCGCATGATCAACTGCTGGCGTTCTCGGAGAAACGCGACCGCGCTGGCCATCCTGGTAAAAGCAAGTCCCGCAATCACGAAGGGAATGCCAAGCCCGAGGGCGTACACAAAGCCAAGCAACCCACCCCGTGCGGCAGTACCTTCGTTGAAGCCGAGGTTGACGACAACACCAAGAGTCGGCGACAGGCAAGGCGTCCAGCCCAGTGCGAACACCACACCCAACAGCGGCGCGGCCGCAACGCCTACCGCGGGTATCCGATGTATCCGCAGGTCACGTTGCCCGATCGGCAGTACACCTGCGAAGATCAAGCCAAGCAGGATGATCACCACACCGAGTACCCGAGTGATCACATCGCGATATTCCGCAAGCAGCCGGCCGGCTGAGCCGGCGACGACACCGGTGATGACAAAGACGACCGCGAATCCCAGCACGAAGAGCGACGCACCGGCGAGCATCCGGCCGCGGCGTGGGGATCCCTCGACAACCTCGGCGGCTCCCAGACCCGTCGCATAGGAGAGGTAGCCGGGCAGCAGCGGCACTACGCACGGTGAGAAGAACGAAACCAAACCAGCGATCAGAGCGACCGGAAGCGCCAACGCCATTGAGCCGCCAACTGCGGTTTCGGCCCACGTTGCGAGGTCGAGCGGGGTCATCTATCGACCATCCGCCACGTCATTGATCATGTCGACCAGGGTGATCTTGGAGACCTCACTCAGTACCCGGACGGCCAGTCGGCCGTCTCGATCGATGATCATGGTCGACGGGATTGCGCTCGGCGGCAGCTCGCCGGCGAAAGTCAGCAGAACCTTCCCGGTCGGGTCGTAAATGCTTGGATAGGTGATCTTGAAGCTCCGAACGAACGCCTCAGCCGGCGCCGGGTCATAATCCTTGCTCGTAATGCCAACGAACTGTGCGACGTTCTTGGTTTCCACACTCGCCGCCTGAAGATCGGGCGCCTCCTTGCGGCAAGGCGGGCACCAGGACCCCCAGACGTTGATCACCACTACCTTGCCGCGGTACTCCTGGGTCGAGATCGTCGTGCTAGTCCCCAGAGCTGGACCAGACACCGCCGGCAGCTCCTTGCGTTGGTCAGGTGGAACTCGGGTCAGATTGCGGGCAACAGCGGGGTAGCCGACCTCCCCGGCGCTCCGGCTCTGCTCATCTGCCCCGGTGCGAGCACAGGCGGCAAGCATCACCATGGCGGCTAGACCCGCAGCTATGCGGACTGCAGTACGCCGCAGCATTAGGCTCCCGCGACGAACTTCTTGGTCTGGTGCGGACGCAACAAATCAGCAGCCGGCTCGGAATAGCTGACTGAGGTCACATGAGCGTCGATGAAGGTAAACGACGTCACACTGCTCAGCGTGCACTGGCGTTTCCGCGGATCGTGCGCCATCCGGCGGCCCTCCGCGTAGGTACGGGCGACCCAGATCGGAAGTTGATGGGTGACGACTACCGCTTCATGGCCCAATGCGGCATCGGCCGCATCTTTCAATGCGGGGCGCATTCTGGCCAGGATGTCGGTATAGGCCTCGCCCCAGCTCGGCCGGAACGGGTTTCGGAAATAGAGCCAGTTCTTCGGATGACGCAGGGCGCCATCAAACGAAAGCCGCAGCCCTTGGAAATAGTTCGCCGCTTCGATCAGCCGGCCATCGACGACCACCGGCAGACCGAGCGCTTCGGCGATTGGTGCGGCCGTCTCCTGCGCCCGCTCCAGCGGCGAGCTTCTGACGTGTACGACGTCACGGTCGCGGAAATGTTCGGCAACTCGATCAGCCATCTCCCGGCCCAGCTCAGAAAGGTGGTAGTCGGGCAGGCGCCCGTAAAGCAACCCCGCCGGGTTGTCCACCTCACCGTGTCGTACGAGGTGCACAATCGTCCGGTTCTGACCCATGCTGGCCTCGCTCTATCCCGAGGCGCCCGCGGCGGCATCCGCCGCAGCTGGTAGCGCTTCGACGATCCGATTCAACGCTCTATCATCGTGCGCCGCGGACAGAAACCAAGCTTCGTACACGCTCGGCGGCAAATACACGCCGGAGGTGAGCATGGAGTGGAAAAACGCAGCGTACGCGCCGGTGGACTGCTGCGTCGCGGCGGCATAATCCGGCACTCCGGTCACGCCTTCGCTCACGAAGAAAACGCTGAACAAGTTCCCCGCATTCTGAATGACATAGGGCACTCCGGCCGCATCCAATGCAGCCGCCACCTCGGCTCGCAGCCGCGAGGAGGTGCTGTCAATTTGCTGATAGATCTGCGGCGTTGCGAGTCGTAGCGTGGTTAGGCCAGCGGCTGTCGCAATCGGGTTCCCCGACAGCGTGCCGGCCTGATAGACGTTGCCCACTGGTGCCAGGTTCTCCATAAGCTGGGCCGGCCCGCCGAATGCAGCCGCCGGAAATCCGCCACCCATCACCTTGCCGAAGGTCATCAGGTCAGGCCGCACTCCGTCGAGGCCAAATTGTCCCGATCTGCTGACCCGGAAGCCGGTCATCACCTCATCGGAGATGAACAAGGCGCCATGCTGGTGCGCGATGTCGGCCAGGAAGGTGTTGAAACCAATGCCATTCTCGGTCCCGGGAGGAACGACTCCCATGTTGCCTGGTGCAGCCTCGGTGATCACCGCTGCGATCTCGCTGCCGACGCTGCCGAACGCCTCTCGGACTGCGGCTCGGTCGTTGTAGTCGAGCACCACGGTGTCCATCGTGGTCCCTTCCGTTACTCCCGGGGTGCCCGGTATTGAAAGGGTCGCCACTCCCGAGCCGGCCGCCGCGAGCAGCGCATCCACATGCCCGTGGTAGCAGCCGGCAAACTTAATGATCTTGTTGCGGCCGGTGGCCCCGCGGGCCAATCGCAGCACCGACATAGTGGCTTCGGTGCCCGAGTTGACCAATCGAACTTGTTCGACCGGCATCCGCTCGATGATTTCAACAGCAAGATCAACTTCGGCGAGCGTAGGCGCGCCGTACGAGGTTCCGCGCCGCGCCGCATCGGCTACCGCGCCGATGACCTCGGGATGGGCGTGGCCGAGCAGCATAGGGCCCCAGGAACACACCAGGTCGACGAGCTCATTGCCGTCGATGTCGTAGAGGTACGGACCGCTAGCGCTGGCAATGAAGCGTGGCGTGCCGCCGACGGATCGGAAGGCCCGCACCGGGGAGTTCACACCGCCTGGCGTCACGGCCTGGGCCCGCTCGAAAGCAGCCTCGCTGCGTACCGTCGCCGCA
>Ga0307317_10000490_pt1 | contig 11750 bp, 10 predicted proteins | sample ER_DNA_357_FD_194498 | JGI IMG/M metagenome (GOLD analysis project Ga0307317, IMG submission 194498) | Bulk soil microbial communities from the East River watershed near Crested Butte, Colorado, United States - ER_DNA_357 | ecosystem: Environmental > Terrestrial > Soil > Floodplain | place...
GGGGGGGGGGGGGGGGGGGGGGGGGGGGGGGGGGGGGGGGGGGGGGGGGGGGGGGGGGGGGGGGGTGTCGGTGGGGGTGGGGGAGGCGGTGGCGGGGGAGGAGGAGGCAGCGGCGGCGGCGGAGGAGGAGACACCGGGGGAGAAGGCGGAGGCGGAGGCGACACCGGGGGCGGCGGGGGAGGAGGAGGCGGAGGCACCGGGGCCGGAGGCGGAGGAGGCGGCGGCGGTGGAGGCGGGGGAACCGGATGAGGCGGGGGCAGAGGGGTCGGCGGCGCAGGGGGCGGAGGGTTGCTGGCCGGCTCGCCGAGTGGCGTGGGGGACTCGTTCGCCTGCGAGGGATGACCGGGAACACCGGTTTTGGCGACCAGGGTCGGGCTACGGTGCGGACGGCGGGGCGCTCGCGGTGCGGACGAGCGGACGAGCGCGGTCGCCGCGCGCGCTTGCTCGAGCCGGACCTGGAGCACGAGCTTGGGGTCGACGCTCGCTGCCGCCTCGATCGTCGTCGCGGACCCGTCGCGGCCGCGATCGCGGAGAGCGCCGGTCTCGGGCCGGAAGATGAAGTCGCGGGCGCCGCCGTCACCGCCGCTGGCGGCCGAGAGCTCCGCGAAGATCGGCAAACCGATCGTCAGCCAGAGAGCCGCGACCAGCGGCAGGGCGAGAAGCAGCGGAACGAACCGGGACCGCGGGACCAGAACCGCGCGTGGCGCGGGCAGCCGCCGGGATGGATTGTTCGTCCAACGCCGCATGTTGAGTCCTTCGCCGCAGGTGTTCACTCCGCAGTAAAGGGGCGTGGCGAGCAACGGGACCCCCCCGTAACGGTGATCCCGCCCTCACCCGTCAGGGGGATCACGCGATACGCTCGGCGCGTGTCGACCGAGACCGATTCGACCGAGGCAAAGCTCCGGCGGCTTCAGGAGCTCCGCGACGAGGCGCGGCACGCGGGGAGCGCGCAGGCCGTGGAGCGCCAGCACTCGCAGGGCAAGCTGCTCGCGCGCGAGCGGGCCGAGAAGCTCCTCGACCCCGGATCCTTCTTCGAGCTCGACCGCTACGTGCGACACCGCGAGGCGGAGTTCGGGATGCGCGAGAAGCGGCCGTACGGCGACGCGGTCGTCACCGGCTACGGCACGATTTTCGGCCGCAAGGTCTTCGTCTTCTCGCAGGACTTCACGGTTTTCGGCGGGAGCCTCTCGGAGGTCTTCGCGGAGAAGATCTGCAAGGTGATGGACCTCGCGGCGAAGCTCGGCTGCCCGATCATCGGCATCAACGACTCCGGCGGCGCGCGGATCCAGGAGGGCGTCGTCTCGCTCGCCGGTTACGCCGAGATCTTCTGGCGCAACGTCCAGTGCTCGGGCGTGATCCCGCAGATCAGCCTGATCATGGGCCCCTGCGCGGGGGGTGCCGTCTACTCGCCGGCGATGACCGATTTCGTGCTGATGGTCGAGGGCAGCTCGTACATGTTCATCACCGGGCCCGACGTGGTGAAGACCGTGACCGGCGAGGAGGTCAGCTTCGAGGAGCTCGGCGGCGCGGCCACGCACGCGGCCAAGTCCGGAGTGGCGCAGTTCATCTCTCCCGACGAGGAGGCGTGCCTCGAGGACGCGCGCTACCTGCTTTCGTTCCTGCCTCAGAACAACGTCGACCCGGCTCCGTACGCGGAGCCGAGCGACCCGGCTTCGCGTGAGGACGCCGAGCTCGACACCCTGATCCCGGATGATCCCGCGAAGCCGTACGACATGAAGGACGTCGTGCGGCGGGTCGTCGACGACGGCGAGTTCCTCGAGGTCAGCGAGCGCTGGGCCGAGAATCTGATTTGCGGCTTCGCGCGGCTGAACGGCCACGTGATCGGCATTGTCGGCAACCAGCCGCGCGCGCTTGCTGGCGTGCTCGACATCGACTCCTCGGTGAAGGGCGCGCGGTTTGTCCGCACCTGCGACGCCTTCAACATCCCGCTGGTCACGTTCGTCGACGTGCCGGGCTTCTTGCCGGGCACCGCGCAGGAATGGGGCGGGATCATCCGCCACGGCGCGAAGCTGCTCTACGCCTACGCGGAGGCGACGGTGCCGAAGCTCGCGGTGATCACGCGCAAGGCCTACGGCGGTGCGTACGACGTCATGAGCTCCAAGCACATCCGGTCGGACTTCAACTTCGCCTGGCCGACCGCCGAGGTGGCCGTGATGGGGCCGGACGGCGCGGTCAACATCGTCTTCCGCAAGGAGCTCGAGGAGTCTGCTGATTCCGAAGCGCGCCGCGCCGAGCTGATCGAGGACTACCGCGAACGCTTCGCCAACCCGTACGTCGCGGCCGAGCGCGGATACGTCGACGACGTGATCGAGCCGCGCCGGACCCGGCCGGTGCTCGCGGACGCGCTGGAGACGACGCTCACCAAACGCGAGCGCCGCCCACCGCGGAAGCACGGGAACATCCCGCTCTAGGCCCGTGGTCCCTTAGTACGGTTCGCCCGGCCTCCTCCCCGAGGCGAGCGTATCGAGGCACGGCGCACGCGTCCGTCACGAGACCGTGACGAAACTGAGGCGGCGTTACGAGGCGACGGCTGCGATGTGGCGACGCTCGGGAGCGACGGCGAGCTCGGCCGCGAGCGCGGCGACGATGCCCGGGTCGAACTGGGTACCCGCGCACCGCTCCAGCTCCTCGATCGCCTCGTCGGGCTGGACGCGCCGACGGTAGACGCGCTCGGAGGTCATCGCGTCGAAGGCGTCGGCGACGAAGATGATCCGCGCGCCGAGCGGAATGCTGTCTCCAGGAAGCCCGTCCGGGTAGCCGCTGCCGTCCCAGCGCTCGTGGTGGTGGAGCACCCAGTCGGCGACCGGGTCGACGCCGAGACTCTCCAGCATCCGGAACCCGATCTGCGGGTGGCGCTCGAGCACCATGCGCTCCGGCTCGGTCAGTGGGCCGGGCTTGCGCAGAATCTCTTCCGGGATCGCGAGCTTGCCCAGGTCGTGGAGGCTTGCGGCGAGCCGGGTCAGCTCGATCTCCTCGTCGGGCAGCCCGAGCCGGCGGGCCGTGCGGGCCGCGAGGTCGGCGACGCGCTGCGAGTGGCTGCCGGTGTAGACGTCGCGCGCGTCGACCGCGCGGGCAAGGCTCGCGGCGGCGCGGAAGCGTGCGGCGCGGTCGGGCCCGCTCGCCAGCCGCTTCAGCTCGGCGAGCTCGATCACGTCCGGCCGGTAGGCCCGCACGCGGTTCTTGCCGTACTCCTTGGCCCAGTAGAGCGCGCTGTCCGCGAGCCGGATCAGCTCATCGCGCTCGGTCGCGTGCTGCGGCGAGGTTGCGACCCCGGCGCTCACCGTGACCGGCCCGATCTGATCGAGCTCGAGCGCGCCGATCCGCTCCACGACCGAGGCAGCAGCCGTCAGGGCGGCGTGCTCGTCGTAGCCGGGCAGTAGCAGCGCGAACTCGTCGCCGCCCAGCCGGAAGGCCTCACCCGTCTGGCGGAGTCGCGACGCGAGGCGCGACAGCACGCGGTCGCCGGCAGGATGGCCGCAACGGTCGTTGATGCGCTTGAAGTCGTCGATGTCGACGAGGCAAAGGGTGAGCGGTAGACGCCGTTCGTGAGCGTTCCGCAACTCCCGCTCGAGCCGTTCGTGGAAGTGCCGGTGGTTGCCGAGGCCGGTCAGCGGATCGGTGAGTGCAAGGCGCATAGCCCTCAGCGCACGCACGATTGCGCGCTGGTAGAGCTGGATCGCGAGCAGCGGGCCGACGAGCGCGACCGACAGGAACGGAGAGCGCTGCCAGAGCACGACGAGCATCAGCGCGGCCGAGGCCATCAAGGAGAAGGGGACGATCGTCCAGCGCACGTTCGAGCGCAGCAGGCCGAACAGCGACCGGCGTGAGCTGACCGCGACCACGGCCGTGATCAGGAGCAGGTTGACCGCGTACTGGGCGGAGGCAGCTGCACCGACGCGGGCCAGCACGGCCGTCGAGCCCTCGCCGTTCAGAGGAGCCGAAACGGCGCCTGCGGCCGTTGCGGCGAGCGCGAGCACCGAGACGTTGTAGGCCACCCGCATCGGCGGGCGGTGCTCCATCAACTGCGTGATCGCCGGTGCGAGGAACACGACCAGCAGGCCGGCGGCCCAGCCGAAGAGCACGATCGAGGCGACACCGAAGACGAAGGACAGCGAGACGCCTCCCGTGTCGACGCCCTCGACCGGAACCGGGAAGCGGTCGGCGAGGGTGGAGGCGAGCAGCAGTGCGGCGAGCCCCAGCAGGGTCGCCGTCTTATGCGGCGTGACGGCAAACGAGCCGAGGGCGGCACAAGTGACGCCCAGCCCAGCTGCCCACACCGGGGCTAGAACCGCCAAGAGCCGCGGCGGCGGCAAGTCGCGGCGCTTCACGGTTCTACCAGTACAGGTTGTAGTCCGTCTCGATACCCAGGCCACCCAGCGCGATCAGAATCAACGCGATGACGGCGGCGAGAGCGACGAGACGGGGATTCCAATGAAGCATCGTGAACCTCCCCACGGCGCTTGTTTCCAACGCCGCCGATTCTCGATGTCCTGCAAAGCGCCTGCATCCCCCGGAAGGGGGAGTTGGCAATTCGGCTAACGGGAGCCGGTCAGGCCGGCTTCGGCGAGAGGCCTTCGCCCCCACGCGAACTGTTGCCGGTACCAGCCTGTCAGCGGCGTCACGGCGACGCCCTGGCCCGAGGAGTGGATCATCCACCCGCCGCCGAGGTAGATCCCGGCGTGGCCGATCGAGGCCGGCTTCGAGCGCGGGCCGGCCGGGCCGAAGAACAGGACGTCACCGGCGGCGAGCTTCGCGTAGCCGATGCGCTTCGACTTCGGCACCTCGCCGCTCATCTGGTAGGTCGTACGGCCCTTGATCGTCGCCGACAGGGCAGCGCCGTTCGGGTAGGCCTGGAGCTTGTAGACCCGCCAGACGAAGCCGGAGCAGTCGAAGCCTCCCGGGGCCGACACGCCGAACGGGGCCTCGGCCTTCTCGCTGGTGCCGCCCCAGATGTACGGGTAGCCGACGAAGCGCACGGCCGTGTTCAGCACGCGCTTCTGCCAGGCAGTGAGCTGGGGAAGCGAAAACGTGGCCGTCGCGTCCTCGAGCGATTGCGTCTCCCAGCCGCGGAACCGGAGGATGTGCGCGACCGAGTAGGCGGTTTCCGCGCGCGTTACCGGGTCGGAGGGCAGGAGCTCGAGGTCGTCTTGCCTCGCCGGGTGGTTCGTGCGCAGGCCGAGGAGCCGCGCGACCGTCTCGGTGCCGAAGCGGTTCGGTGTCGCCAATCCGCTGGCTCGCGCTCCGTCGCCGAAGGCCTTCGCAGCGTCTCCGAGCCCGAGTGCGCGGACGAGGCGCGCATCGAGCTGCCAGACGGTGACGGGCGCGCTGGGTGTAGCCGTCCTTTGCGCGGGTTCCTTCGTCAAGCCGGCGACAAGCGTCGCGAGCTCGCCCTGCGTCAACGGATCCTTGGCGCGGAACGCGGCGACGGTCTTCGCCATCAGGCCGTGACCCACGACGTAGCGGATCTCGGCCTGCGCCCAGGACGTCGCAGGCGGCGCGGCCTTCGGCGCGCGGGATCCGGAGCCGTCGCTGATGCGGGCGGCGAGGGACGAAGGCGCCATGAGCAGCGCGCAGCACGAGATGACGGTGAGAAAGCGGCTCATCCGCGGTTCGTATCGTCCGGCCGCGGCCCGGGCTTTAGGGTGCCGCCCGTGGAGGTTCGAATCAGTCCCGAGCCGAGCGACCGGGAGGGGATCGTCGCGGCCGTCGAGGCGCTTCTGGCGTCGAACGGCGAGCCGCCCGCTTACCGCAGCGCCTGGCGGGAGCTCGGCATCCGCGAGAACCTCGGCGAAGAGCCCGACGACGAGTAGCCGGCTAAGGCGAGACTGTGCGCCCGCGGAGGAGCCCGGGAGCGACTCGCGCGTAGTCGAGTCCCGAGAGCCACGTCAGCGCCAGGGCGATGAGCAGGCTCCACCAGGCCACGTCGTCGCTCCAGAGGCCGGCGGCCGCGAAGCCGCCGATTGCCGCGGCGGTCGCCTGAGACCACGTCTTCAGCTTGCCGAGGTCGCGCGCGTGCATGACCACGCCGCGCTCGAGCGCGGCCAGCCTGAGCCCGGAGACGAGGAACTCGCGCGCGACGATCGCGGCGACCATCCACCCGGGAAAGACCCCGCTGTCGATGAGCATGATCAGGACCGTCAGGACGAGGAGCTTGTCCGCCACCGGGTCGAGGAGCGAGCCGAGGGCGGAGGTATGCCCGCGCCAGCGGGCGACGCGGCCGTCGAACCAGTCCGTGGTCATCGCGACGATGAAGAAGACCGTCGCCCACCAGTAGTGGTTGTCGAAGTCCCAGACGAACAGCACCATCACGACCGGCACCGCGGCAACCCGGGCGAGCGTCAACTGATCCGCCAGGCTCATGCGCAGGGAGAATACGGGGCCATGCCCGTGTTCTCGAAAGTACTCGTGGCCAACCGCGGCGAGATCGCCGTGCGGATCTTCCGCACGTTGCGCGAGCTCGGCATCGGGACCGTCGCGGTCTACTCCGAGGCCGACCGCGCCGCGCTGCACGTCGCCGCTGCCGATGAGGCATTCCTGGTCGGGCCCGGGCCTGCCGCGCAGAGCTACCTCGTTCAGGAGCGGCTGCTCGACGCCGCACGCCGCGCCGGGGCCGAGGCGATCCATCCCGGTTACGGGTTTCTCGCGGAGAACGCCCAGTTCGCGCGAGCTGTCGCCGCTGCAGGCCTCGTCTGGATCGGCCCTCCCGCGGAGGCCATCGAGGTGATGGGCTCCAAGACCGCGGCGCGGGCGCGGATGGCAGCCGCCGGCGTTCCCGTGGTCCCTGGGACGACGCAGCCGGTGACCTCTGCCGAGGAGGTGGTGCGGCTCGGCGAGGAGCTCGGCTGGCCGCTCGCGATCAAGGCCTCGGCGGGAGGGGGCGGCAAAGGTCTGAAGGTCGTCACGGGTCCCGACGAAGCAGAGCGTGCGCTCGACTCCGCCCAGCGAGAAGGTCAGGCGTACTTCTCTGACTCGGCGGTCTACGTCGAGCGGTACCTGGAGGATCCTCGCCACGTCGAGGTACAGGTGCTCGCCGACTCGCATGGCAACGTGATCCACCTCGGCGAGCGCGACTGCACGATCCAACGCCGCCACCAGAAGCTGGTCGAGGAGACACCCTCGCCGGCCGTTGACGACGAGTTGCGTGCGCGCATCGGCGAGATCGCCGTCGAAGCGGCCCGCGCGGTCGGCTACCGGAGCGCGGGCACGATCGAGGGCCTCCTCTCCCGCGAGGGCGAGTACTTCTTCCTCGAGATGAACACCCGCATTCAGGTGGAGCACACGGTCACCGAGATGGCCACGGGGCTCGACCTCGTCCGCGAGCAGGTTCTGATCGCGGCCGGAGAGCCGCTATGGCTGCGCCAGGAGGACGTGCGCCTGACCGGGCACGCGCTGGAGTGCCGGATCAACGCCGAGGATCCGGCCAACGGCTTCCTCCCGAGCCCTGGGAGGGTCACGAGCTACCGCGAGCCGGCCGGGCCCGGCGTGCGGGTGGACTCCGGGATCGCCGCGGGGTCGGAGGTTCCAGGCCTCTACGACCCGCTGGTGGCCAAGCTGATCGTCCAGGGCGTCGACCGCGAGCACGCGCGTCGTCGGATGCTGCGCGCTCTCGACGAGTTCGAGATCGGCGGGATCACTACGCTGCTCGGCTTCCACCGAGCTCTCCTCGAGCACCCGTGTTTCATCGACGGCGCGACGTGTCACGGCATCGTCGAGTCGCAGGAGCTGGCGGAGCAGGCGAGCGAGTTGTCTCATCGAACCACGGGCGCACCGGCCTCGTCGGACGGCACGCCGCTCCGGGCGCGCCGCCTGACGATCGAGCACGAAGGCCGGCGTTACGAGGTCGAGGCGCTCGTGCCGGAGCCGCCCCACGCGGAGCTAGCACGCAGGCGGCGCGCGCGGGTGGGCGGCGGGGCGCAGGCCGGCGCGAAGGACGCGGTCGTGACCCCGATGCAGGGCACGGTGCTCGCGGTCGAGGTCGCCGAAGGCGACGAGGTCGAGCCAGGTCAGGTGATCTGCATCGTCGAGGCGATGAAGATGGAGAACGAGATCACCGCACACCGTGCCGGAGTCGTGACGGAGCTCGCGGTCGAGGCCGGCCAGGCCGTGGGGAGCGGCCAGGTGGTCTGCGTGGTGGTCGACCGCAGCTAGAGTCCGGCGCCGGTGGACCTCTACGAGTACCAGGGCAAGCAGCTCTTCCAGCGGTTCGGCATCCCGACCTCGGAGGGGCGGCTCGCGACCACGCCTGCCGAAGGGCGGGCTGCAGCCGAGGAGATCGGCGGCCAGGTGGTCGTCAAGGCACAGGTGCTCACGGGCGGCCGCGGCAAGGCGGGCGGGGTCAAGCTCGCCGAGAGCCCGGACGATGCGGAGCGCAAGGCCGAGGAGATTCTGGGCCTCGACATCAACGGCCATGTCGTGCGAAAGGTCTGGGTCGAGAGCGCCTCCGAGATCGCCAAGGAGTACTACCTCTCGGTCACCTTCGACCGCGGCGTCAAGCACTCGCTCTTCATGCTCACGACCGAGGGCGGAGTCGAGATCGAAGAGGTCGCCGACAAGAATCCGGACGCTCTCGCGCGCCTGCACGTCGACCCGCTCGAGGGTTTCCAGCCCTATCAGGCGCGGCGCCTGATCTACGGCGCCGGGATCGACGACTCGAACGAGCAGAAGCAGATCCTGGACATCATCGGCAAGCTCTACCGCTGCTTCGTCGAGACCGACGCGATGCTCTGCGAGATCAACCCGCTGATCGTCACGCCCGAGGGCGAGGTGCGGGCGCTCGACTCGAAATTCACGGTCGACGACAACGCGCTCTACAAGCACCCCGACATCGCCGAGATGCGCGACCTCGAGGCGTATCCGCCCGAGGAGCGCGCCGCGCGCGAGAAGGGCGTCACCTACGTCAAGCTCGACGGCGAGGTTGGGATCCTCGGCAACGGCGCGGGCCTCGTGATGTCGACCCTCGACGTGATCGCCCTCGCAGGCGGCAAGCCGGCGAACTTCTGCGACCTCGGCGGCGGCGGCGACGCGCAGGGCGTGGTCGACGCGCTCGAGGTGATCAGCGCCGACCCGCAGGTTCGTTCGATCCTGTTCAACATCTTCGCCGGGATCACCCGCTGCGACGTCGTCGCGCAGGGGATCCTGCAGGCGCTTTCGCAGATTAAGCTCGAGCACCCGATCGTGGTGCGCTTCGACGGTACGAACGCCGAGGAAGGGCGCGCGATTCTCGAGGAAGCGGCGCCGCCGAACCTGCACGTCGAGGCGACGATGCTCGACGCGGCGAAACGAGCGGTGGAGCTGGCGGCGTGACGACCTGGTCCGACCGCGCGGAGGCCTACCGAGAGAGCCCGACGCACCGCGAAGGGCCCGACCTCGACCTCGTCGTCGAGTGGTGCGAGCCCGCCGAGGGCGTAAAGGCGCTTGACGTCGCGACGGGCGGCGGCCACGTCGCGCGACGGCTGCGCGAGGCGGGCGCGGAGGTCGTGACGCTCGACCCGTCGCCGGGGATGCGCGCCGACGTGCTCGCGGGCGCGGAGAGCATTCCCTTCGACGACGGCTCGTTCGACGTGGTCGTCTCGCGGATCGCGCCGCACCACTTCGAGGACATCCGGACCGCGATCGCCGAGATGGAGCGGGTCAGCAACCGTCTCGTCGTGATCGAGGACACGCTCTTCTCGAGCGAGCAGCACGAGGAGGCGGAGCGCCGCCGCGACCCGACGCACGTCCGCAACTACACCGAGGACGAATGGCGCGAGCAGCTCGCCGAGGCGGGGCTCGAGGTCGAGCAGGTCGAGTGCTTCGAGAAGACCCATTTGCTCGAGGACTGGCTGGCCCGAACGGGCTGCGAGGGCGCCGAGGCCCAGCGTGTGCGCGAGCTGCTCGCCGATCGCATGACGGACGACGGCTCGGCGTGGACGGATACGAAGATCGTCATCCGGGCGAGGAAGTCGCAGAGCTGATGGCGATCGTCGTCGACAAGGACACGAGGCTCGTCGTCCAGGGCGCCACCGGGCGCGAGGGCTCGTTCCACACCCTGCGGAACCGGGCCTACGGCACGAACGTCGTCGCCGGCGTCACCCCGGGCAAGGGCGGAACCGACCTCGAGGGCATCCCGATCTTCGACACCGTTGCCGAGGCGGTCACGGAGGCGGGCGCGAACACGACGATGGTCTTCGTCCCGGCCCGTTTCGCGGCCGACGCGATTTACGAAGCGGTGGACGCGGGGATCGGGACCGTGATCTGCATCGCGGAAGGCCTGCCTGCCCACGAGATGCTGCGGATCTACAACTACATCCGCCCGAAGGGGATCACGATGCTCGGGCCAAACTGCCCCGGCGCGCTCTCGCCCGGCAAGGCCAATGTCGGGATCATCCCGGCCGAGATCTTCCGCGAAGGTCCTATCGGCGTGGTCTCCCGCTCGGGGACGCTGACCTACCAGATCGGCCACGAGCTCACCCAGCGCGGCCTCGGCAACTCGACGATCGTCGGGATCGGGGGTGACCCGGTCGTCGGCTCGTCGTTCATCGACGTCCTGGCCCGCTTCCAGGCCGACGACGAGACCGAGGTGATTGTGATGGTCGGTGAGATCGGTGGCGACGAGGAGGAGAAGGCGGCCGCCTTCATCGAAGCCGAGGTGACAAAGCCCGTGGTCGCGTACATCGCCGGCTTCACCGCCCCACCTGGCAAGACGATGGGGCATGCGGGCGCGATCATCTCCGGCTCCTCCGGGACCGCGCAGGGCAAGAAGGAAGCGCTCGAGGCCCGCGGCGTCCGGGTCGGCACGACCCCCACTGAAGTGGCGGAGCTCGCGGCCGAGATCGCCGGCGCCCCTGCCTCTAGTTGACGCCTCCGAACAGGACACGCCGAATTTTGTAACAGTGCCCTGAGGGGGGAGGGCCGAACTGGGGCCCGCCATGAGCAAAGGGGGAAGGAATGAGGTCCATCCTCGTAGCAGCGCTTGTCGCGCTGTTCGTCGGGGTGACCACCGCGCTTGGCGGCGGCAGCCGTGTGGCAGGTGCACATGGGCAGCTGGGCATCAAGAACGGCGTCATCTACGCGTGCGTCGAGACGAACGGCGGCGGCGCGACTGTGGGCGACCTGAAGCTGAACCACTGTCACAAGGGGTTCAAGCGGATCGCCTGGAACATCCGCGGGCGCACCGGGAAGGGCGCGAAGGGCGCGCCAGGTCCGCGGGGGCCGCAGGGCGCATCCGGCGCCAACGGCTCGAAGGGAGACAAGGGAGACAAGGGAGACAAGGGGGACCGCGCTCCAACGATGCTGCGCCTGACGGGCGACTTCGCGGGGACGAACGCGAGCGTTGCAACGTCCCTGGACGGCGTCACCTTCGGGCCGTACTCGGACGGCGGCGCCTGGGGCGGCTCGGTGGTCTACCACGGGGCAGACGGTCTGACCCTGGCCGGCCTTACGCAGCTGTCCTACACGATCGACCACTCCTCAAGGAACGACTCGCCGATTGCGGCTCCGTACCTGCGGATCTTCCTCGGCGGCGGCACGCACGATGTCATCTTCGATGCGACGAAGTGCGCGACCACCGTCCCGCCGGAGGACCAGTTCAACACCTTCGAAGTCACGACCGGGGACGTTCGCTACGACGACGACTCGTGCGACGGCGTGCCGCCGGATCAGCAGCCGTGGGCGACCGTGGTCGCTGCGCACGGCAGCGAAGTGGTCAGCGGCATCTACGTGACTACCGGCTTCACGGGCGGATTGGACCT
>Ga0307317_10000493_pt1 | contig 11730 bp, 8 predicted proteins | sample ER_DNA_357_FD_194498 | JGI IMG/M metagenome (GOLD analysis project Ga0307317, IMG submission 194498) | Bulk soil microbial communities from the East River watershed near Crested Butte, Colorado, United States - ER_DNA_357 | ecosystem: Environmental > Terrestrial > Soil > Floodplain | place: USA...
GCGTGTGTGCGAGGCAGCTGCAGGTAGTCCGGCAGATTCTGTGCGCCAAGGTTGAAACCTGGCGGACATCCATAACCTGGCTTCCCGCCGGCGTTCGCCGCCAAAGGTGCGAGTGCGGCGGCCAACGAGCAGATGCAGATCACTCTCGCCAGCATGATCCCCTCCTTTTGAGCCTGCCCGGTCATGCAGAGCGCGAGGATGGTCGCACAGCGGCGGCCTGGCCTCAAGCGTCGCGATCGACCAAAGCTGTCCGCCGACTACTGCGGTGGGTCGACGGCCACCGTCACCACAACCGCCGAACGACGGCGCGCCCTAGCCAGAACCAGCTCGGGCTGAGAGTTCGTCAGGTTTGCGCGATCACGAGCACGACGGTCATCACGGCAACCGCGACTCCGCCGACGGTAAACAGCGCGACGGTGCGGAAGCGGAGCGGTGCGTGGCCACCGGTTCGCAGCGCATGCTCCAACTCGCGCTGGCGAAGTGCGCCGACGATCGAGAGTCCGATCGCGAGAGACGCGTAGCCGCAGCCGAGCAGAATGTAGGGCCATGGGGCGACGTCGAGCAGTTCCGGGGCGAACCGGCCCACAGCGAGCGCCCCGGCGGTGGCGCCCAGCGCGGTCCGCCACCACGCCAGCCAGGTGCGCTCAGCAGCCATCGACGTGCGCCGCTCCTGATCGAGATCGGACGGCGACGTCGGAACTGGAGGCGCCTCGTCTGCGGCGTCGGAGTGCTCTGAACCCGGCTGCGGCTGCGTCATAGCTGCATCTAACACAGTTAGTCCGGTGGACATTACGGGCCGGTAGCGCTTCGGTAGCGCGTAGGGACTGTCCCCGCAGGGGACTGTCCCTTAAAACGCCTGGAGTCACGAAGAGCGGTCACGGGGACAGTCCCCGTTCGGGGACAGTCCCTACGCTCAGCCCGCCGATTGCTCGACTGTCCGCGGAGGCTCGAATCGGCAACTACTGAGTAGCGCCCGTCTGGACAGTCTTCAGACGAGAGGACGCTTGCCCACCCAGACGTTGGCGCCGAAGACGCAGCCGCGGCCGACCAACAGCGCGTGCGAGAGCTGCAACTCATCTTCGACGCATGGGCGGCCGAATCACACCCCGAGTGGTACGCAGCGGTGGCGTATCCCCTGCCGGCGGGCGTCAGCGCCCCTACGGGATCGTAATGCCCTGCAGCACAACCGGTCCGAGCGTTGGATCGAGCTCGGTCGACTGAGCGACGCCGGGCGGCGTGATCACGTCGAGCGCCTTCGGCACCGTGTTCGGGTCGACGCCGCAGATGGGCGCGGCGCCGCCGGGCGCGCACACGCCGAACTGGAACTCCTGCGGCGTCGGCTGGAAGCCGCGCGCCTGGTCGGAGCTGAAGCCGTCCTGGCCGGTGAGCACGACCGTGAGGCCCCAGCCGGGCGCCGGCGTCCCAAGAGACGCCTTCGAGACGCGGAACGTGATGAAGCGCGAAACCGCGTTCGCAGAGATGTTCACGACGCCGAGCGTGTTCGGGGTGCTGTTCGCGTCGATGTAGCGCTGGCCGAAGCCCTGCACCTCGATCAGCCGGCTCCACGCGAACGCGGGCGCGATCGTGTAGTTGCGCCCGGCGAAGGACGCTGCCGTCGAGGTCGGCGCCGCACCCGGGACGTGCACGTACACGTCGACGAGCTGCGCGCCGAGCGGGCTGCCGAACGTCGGCGTGAGGTCGCGCGTCTTCAGGCGGAAGATGACGTCCGAGCCGTCGTCGTAGACCTGGAACCGCTCGATGTCGAATGCGCCCGCGTGAAAGTTGTCGGAGGTCGGGTATTGGTACGTGCCGGGGCCGTTGTCGTCGCCGTCCGGATCGGAGACGTCGAGGATGAGCTGGCCGGGCACGAAGTCGAAAACGATGGTGCGCTGCGCGTGCGCGGTCGCGCCGCTCGGGCTGACGGCGACGATGTTCAGCACGCTCGTCCCGCCCGTGATCGCGACGTCCACGCTGAAGGCGCCGCTTGCGCCGGCGATTGTCGTGGCGAGCGTCGTGGCCGAGTTCGCGTCCGTGTTCGTCGCGGCCACGTAGACGGTGTTCCCCGGCGCCGTCGTCCCGGTGACGGTGACGGGCGAGCCGGAGACGGAGGAGTTGTCCGCCGGGCTCGTGACCGCGAGCGTCGTCGCGCCCTGTTTGTGCTTCACGTAGCGCTGGTACGTCGCCTCTGGCAGGACGACGTTCCGGCCCTCCTCAAGATCGCCCGCGAGCCGGACAAACGCTGCCGCCGACCAAGTCAGCGGCGCCGCCGATCCCGCCGGGCCGCCGTTCCTGAACCCGATCGACGCTACGGTCGGATCCGTCCCAAACGGGGACGGAGGGAGGTCGGCGAGCTCCCAGTTCTGCTCGGGGATGAGCCCGACGCCGGAGGCGAACCGGCCCATGCCGAGCAGGAGCGCGGCCGCGCCCTTCTTGTCGTGCGTCGCGAGGTCCTGCTCGCCGCGCTCGGCCGACAGCACCGGCCAGAGGTGGCCCGTGCCCTTGTTCGACGGCGCCCACGGATGGCCGTCCGACGCCCCGTCGCCGTAGCCGTCGCCGTTGTAGCGGTGCCAGCCGGGCCCGCTCGCGGTGTCTGACTTGATCTGCGCGTCGACGACCGGGAGCGAGGCTTGGACGTCTGCGTCGTCGGCAGACAGCTCGCCGAGCCGCACGAGCTCGAGGAAGCCGGCATCGATCACCGACCGCTGGTCGAGCGTCGGACCGCCGTTGCCGACGTTGTACGAGATCGCGGCGTTCGGGTCCCCCGTTTTCGAGAGCCGGATGAAGTACCGCGGCGCGAGCGGCCCGGTCGTCGTCACCGTCCAGCCCTTGATCGACCGCTGATAGTCGTCGGCGACGCCGAGCCAGACGTTGGCGGACGCGTCGTCGTGGTTGTCGTGGGCGATCTCCGCCGCAGCGACGAGGCCGGCGATCTCGGCGGCGATCGTCGACGGCGAGTAGCCGCCCTGCTCCTCCCAGCGCTCGGGGCCGAACGACGGGCCGTGCGCGGCCACGAAGTTCGCCGCCGGCTTGATGTCGTTCTCGTACAGCGAGGCGTCGGTGAGGCCGAGTTGGTACGCCATCAGGATCGGGTACGAGCACTCGTCGAGCTGCGTATTGAACGAGTCCGGCGCGACCTTGCCGTTGACCAGGCTGTTGCGCGGCATCGAGCCGTCCGGCAGTTGCTGGCGCTCGAAGAGGAAGAGCGTCGCCGCGCGCGCCGTCGAGAGGTCGCCGTCGGCGACCAGTCCCGTCCACGCCTCGTAGAGGTCCCGCGCGAAGACCTCGCGGTACGAGCCGAAATAGGTGTTAGCGGGGTCGCCGGCCGAGACGGCCTGTCCCCAAGGGGAGGCCAGGCTGGCGACGATCGCGCCGGGGAACGTCTTGTCCTCGGACGCCTTGAGCACGTTCGCGCTCAGGTAATACTCGTCCGCGAGCTCGTCGGCGGTCTTGGCCTGAAGGCCCTTCAGCTTTTGCGGCGGCTTGTTGAGCGAGTCGTCGTAGTGCTTCCAACCCCTCTCGTACTCGTGGAACGCCTCGTCGAAGCCGCCGGTGATCGAGCCCTCGGCCGTCCCGACCGCTTCGTTCTGCGTCGCGCCGAAGCCGAGCGCGAGCAGCGCCGTGCCGTCGTTGCCGAGCTGCACTCTCGCGTGCTGGACGACGTTGCCGTCCACCGCGTCGGTGTTAGTCGAGTCGATCGCGTCGTCGGCCGTGCCGACGAAGCCGCTCGACCCCGCCGCGAGCGGGCCGTCGAGCGCCTCGTAGACGGGCTGCGCGTAGTCGCGGTTCGCCGCGTTCGTCGCTGTGTTCGTGTCGTACGAGACGAGAACAGGGTGGCCGGTCGACGCGTCGACCGTCGCCGAGTCGGCGCCGCCGTTCCCCGAGCCGCCGCCGCCGTTGCCGTTCACCGTGGAGTCGAGGCGGACGTACAGATGGAGACCCGGTTCGTGCGGCGTAAACGCAACGTGCATCACCACCGTGTTACGGCTCGGGTCGGTGATGTACTCGGTCTCGATCTCGTACTTGCCGCTCTTCGCTGTTGCGGTGACGTTGCACGCCATTCCGCCGGAGTCGCGGACGGGCTGGGCCGTGTACGTCATGTCGCGCGTCTGTAGGTCGGTGAAGGTCGAGCCGTCGGAGACGACGTACTGCAGCGTCTCGAGGTTCGTGTTGTCGACGGTCGGGTAGTAGACGTCGCTCAGGACGCCGTTCGCGACCGTGTACCAGACCTTCGACGTCGTGTTGCGCGCGGTGCCGAGGCAGTCTTTGCGCGCGAGGTCGAAGTGCGACGGGTCGCCGTTGGACGGCGCCGCGATCGTGAGGACGTGCGTGGCGGCGTCGTAGCTGAACGTCACCTTCGCGTTGTCGTACGGAACGCCGAAGGAGATGTTCGCGCCGTTAGGCACGCCGCCCGCGCCGTAGTTCTCGTCCCAGCTCTCGTTGATCGCGACCTTCGCCTCGTACGAGCCCTTGGGCAGTGCCGTCGTCTCGAACGTGTAGATGCCGTCGCCGTTCGGATCCTGCAGCCACGAGCGAAGGCAGCTCGGATCCCAGTCGGTCGGGCAGCCGAGCTCGGACTGGAAGCTCCCCGCCGCGACGGCGATGACGGAGTTGTGGTTGTCCGTGACCCAGTGAGTCTTGTGGTCGTAGTAGAACTTGACGTTCGTGCTCGACGGCAGGTCGAGCGGGACGTTCGAGCCGTTCAGCTGGGCATGCAGGCCGTAGTTCTCGTCCCACGAGTTGTTGAGCGCTGCCTTGTACTCGTAGTTCCCCGCAGGCAGCGAGAACGTCCCCTGCCAGACGTCATCGCCTGCGTCGTACGCCAGATGCGTCGCGGCGCAGTCCGGCTGCCAGTCGCCCGTGCAGCCGAGCTCGGACTGGAGCGAGCCCGCGATCGTCACCGACGACGGGTTCGGCGTGTTCGCGCTCGCGGACGGAAGCAGCACGAGCGCGGCTGCCGTGAGAGCAAGCAGCCATGCAACTCGATCCCGGCGGCGGTTCACCGGAGGATCCTCTCAGACCAACGCTGAACTTTCAGCTGGAAGAGGACGCCTGCCTGTGCCTTCTAATGAGAGCGGGAGGGCGCTTCGCGTGGACTCAGCGGCGAACGGTGTTGGCCGTCTTCGCAGCCACGGCATGACCGCGCACGTACCAAGTGAATTTCGTTCGCGGCTTCATTCCTCGCAGCCGGCGCCCCTCCCCGAAACGCAGCGACGCCTGTCGGTCAGTTGCCAACAGACCTTGTAGGGCAGCGATTCGCCAAGCGGCGTGATGCGCAAGGTCAGGTAGACGATGGAGCACCAAAGTCCCGTCGGGAGACGAGGGCTACCGAACCGTTGGGAGAGGCAAGAGCTTGCTCGCCCGCGCGACCTCGGTTGAAAGAGAAGCGCCGGTCCTGCGAGCCCGAAGGCCTAAGGGCGGCGAGGAGTGAATTGGTCGCATGTTGCGGTGCCTCGGATCGGTCCCCGTACGAACCGGCACCCGCCCAGCGCGAGCGGAGGAAACATGTACTTGCAACGTTTGCAGCTCACCTCGGGCGTGGGAGCGGGTCGGTAGTGCGCCTGCGTCTTGGATAGGCCCCAGATCCTCACGTCATCCGACCTCCTTGGAAGCCGCGTCCTGGTCGTGGCATCGCTTTTTGGCTGTCTCGCCGCGAGTCGAAGATGTTACTCGGAGCGGGTTCGGGGCGCCGAGCGCCGACAGTCTTGTATTTGTCTTCAATGCTGGTCCGGTGCGGCAGCCCGACGCTCGGTCAGTTCGACTCCGGCGCCGCTCCCCAGCGCGCCGTCAGCCGGCGGGCCGACCGGCGTGCAGCACCGGCACAGCCTGGTGCCGCGGCGCATCACGGCTGTCGTTGAGGATCGGCTCGGGGGAGTACTGAGCCACGTAGACGCGACGCAGGCGATCAGTCGTGTTCGGGCCGCTGCAATGGAAGACGGTGCTCGAAAAGCAGACGATGCTGCCGGCGTCGACGATCGCGGGCACACCGGGCTCGTCGCCGAAATACCCAACCATGTCGTTGGTCGCCGGGTCTCGGCGGTGCGGGACCACCTCGCGCGTGCCGGCGCGGTCGTAGGGCAGAACGTAGACGGTGCCGTTCGTTTCGTCGACGTCGTCCAGCGCGATCCAGCACGTCAGGTACTGGGGATGCTTGTGCGGGATGTAGCCGCCGTCCTGATGCCAGGAGAAGCTCGTCTCGCCGTCGGTGCCCTTGACGACGAACTGGTCGTTGAACAGGTAGGCGTCCTCACCAACCGTGGCAAGGCAGACCTTGCGCATTGCCTCGCCGAGCAACAACTGCCGCAGCGCGTCACTGCGCGTCGAGCAGTCGTTGACGAAGTAGCGTTGACCACGCCGGTCGAGACCTATGACGTCGGTTCCGGCCGCGTCCATCTCCGCGTCGCGCTCGTCCATGAACCGCTGGCACTCGCGCCGCAGCACCTCGAGCGACCCAGTGTCGAGCGCGTCCTCGAGGACGAACCAGCCGTGGTCACGGTAGGCGCGAATGTGGTCGTCGGTGATCATCGGCGGTCTCAGCCCGAAGTCTGACGGTTCGCCCGAACTTCACCGACCTTCCTCGGCAGTTCAAAACGAGAGAACACGATGAGCCGTTCGCAGCACGCGCTGAGCTGGCGGATCCGGTTCTGATTGTGTAGACGCACGTCATGGACGCCGCGCCCAAACGGTGGGGGATCCGCTATCGAGCGCACAATGGGCTCCCACGGCCGGCGGTTGTCCTTGTGCCTGCGGAATACGGCCCCGAGAATCCTCCGTCGCCGCTCCCGCTCGTGATCTCGCCGCACGGCCGCGGCATCCGCGCGATCGCGAACGCCCAGTGGTGGCGAGACCTGCCCGCGCGCGGCGGCTTCGCCGTCATCTGCCCCGCTGGCATGGGTCGGCGCTTGCCGCTCCACTCATGGGGATGGCGCGGTCAGATCGCCGACCTGGCCCGCATGCCTTCGATCCTTCAGGCGACGATGCCATGGCTCCGGGTCGATCGGCGCCGCGTCTACGCGGTCGGCGGCAGCATGGGCGGCCAGGAGACGCTGCTGCTGGTCGGCCAGCATCCGCAGTTGCTCGCCGGCGCGGTCGTCTTCGACTCCGTCACCAACTTCTATACCCGCTACCGCGACTTCGCGCTGATTCGAAACGGTCGCCGGTTGCAGGCGCTCGCTCGGCTCGAGGTCGGCGGGACCCCCAGCAGCAAGACAAGGGAGTACGTGCTTCGAAGCCCGACGCACTGGGTGCGAGAGGTCGCTGGGGCCGGGGTGCCGCTACAGCTGTGGTGGAGCGACGCAGACGAGATCGTCGTCGGCCAGCAGCGCCAGTCGGGGCATTTCTACGAGGAGCTTCGCAGTCTTCGGCCGCGCGGGCGCATCGAGGCCGTAGAAGGCTCCTGGTCCCACACGGCCGAGACCTATTCGCACCTGCAGTTACCCGGTGCGGTCAAGTGGCTGGGCCTGCTCGAGCAGTAGCACGACTCAGCGCGCGGGCCACCCAAATCACTCAGTTGCGAACCACAAGCTCGACGTCGTGGAAGGCGTAGTTCCCGCGGGTGTCCCAGGCGCGTACCCGCAGCAGGTAGCGGCCATTCGGGTAGGCGGTTGTGTCCCAGGCCGAGCCGGGGAAGAGGTGGTACCAAAAGGAGCCGCGGCAGTAGGTCGGCTGCGCCAGCACGCACCCCTCGGCGGTCAGGTTCTGCTTCGTGCCGGGTGCGTAGTGCTGATTGGTCGGAATCCCCAGCAGCTGGTCGGCCCAAAAGACCGGGCGACGCAGGACGACCTGCCCGGAGGGCCGGTGGACAAGCACGAGCGAGAGCCGGTAAAGGTGGTGCGGGGCGGCGAGGTAGGGACGCTGGCTGAACCAGCCCTGGAAGGACTGCCGATCGGCCGCGCGCACGCGAATGTCGACGGAGCCCGAGAGCCGCCGGCGGTCGAGCCGCCGTCCCGCCGGCCGCAAGACGGCGACATTCGTCCGCCGCCGTCCCCACTTCGCCTCGCCCGGGACATGGAAGCGGACCTCGTGGATCAGCGGCCCGAGCCGGTCGACATACGGACGCAGCTTCCCACCCGGTCGAAGCGGATTGACGAGAATTCTGCGGCCACCGGGTAGGAAGAGGAACTCGCTCAAATGGACGTGCCAGGTCGTCAGCCAGGTCCAGCCAATCATCTGCCCGGCGAAGACCCGTTGTCCGGGTCTCACAGTCGCATCGACGTGCCCGTAGCCAAAATGGCCGAGGTGAACGTGACCGCGAACGCCGGCCGGGGTCGCCTCCTCGACCACGCCTCCCTCGATCGCGTAGACCCGATGCGTACGCCCGCGGGGGGCGCCACGCTCGCGCAGCTCGTCGTTGACGGCGATGTCGACTCCTTGGTGGTAGATCGCGCCGTGCTGGTCGTCGGCGCGCGGGTCGAGGAACGTGCTGCGGATCGGATGCTGGCGCCGAACGGGTGCGACCGGCCAGCCGAAGTAAGTGTCGTTGTACCGCTGGGCAACCGTCAGTTTTCCGGGCGGATCCAACGCCACTCCGCAACTATGCCTTCAGCCGAACCGGAAAGCGCGAAGCCCCGCACCTCCGGGGCTTCGCGCGAACAAACTGACGAAAAAGGCTAGATGCCGCGGCCGCTGTAGTAGCTGCCGAGGTCGTTGCGGTAGCTCTCGTCCCGGTAGGTGTTCTCGTCGAACTCGGGAGCGTTCTTGATCTCGTCCTTCGTGAGGTTGACGAAGATCGTCTCCGTGTCGGGATCGATTTCGCGGACCATGCCGGCCGGAAGCATCACCTTCTTGCCGAAGATCCACGGCCCGGTGTCCACGACGATGAAGCTGCCGCCGGCCTCATGGGTCGCTTCGTCAACCTTGCCGATCTTCCCGTCGCTCGCTTCGACGTTGAATCCGTTCAAATCGATGTTCGGGGGTGTCGCGACTGCAAAGGTCCATGTCTCGATGGTCGCCATACCAACCTCCCTTCGAGGCTATGCCTCGCTCGGTTTCCTACCTTGGACTCGACTCTCGCCTACCCCCGAGGCCGTCCCCGAAACTCCTGCGCTCGATGGCTCCGAGATGCACATTTTTGTAGGGCGCAAGGAGACCACAACCCCCGAAACTCACCGGAGGTTTCGGGCCTTTATGCCAGGGAACCGTCGCACCACCGAGATCTAGGGAAGGGGTGGGCGAGATGGCTGATATCAACAAGTTCTCTGAGCAGGTGATCGACCGGGCCGAGCGTCTTGCGGACATGTCTGACGCCGCAAAGGGCAAGGGTGGTCGCAGACGGAGTCTGGGACCACAGTGGGTAGTTCTCCCGGCCGCGGGTGCAGGCCTCTACGCACTAGCCACAAGCGGTTCCTTCACCCGCCAGGCCAAGGGCGTCATGAACCAGGCGAAGGCGCGTGCCTCCGAGTTGCCAGACGATCTGCTGAGTCGTATTCGCCAGACCTCGCAGACGTCATCCAGCGGAAACAGCCGCCAGCCTCGCCGCCAGAGCAGCGCCCGTCGCAAGACCAACTCCGCCAACACCAGTTCCGGTCGCTGACCGGCGAGAGGAAAGGTGGTTGGCCGCCTCCCGCAGGACACATGAGGACTGACCGGGGCGCCCTGTGGCTGCGGCGACACAGAAGCGCCCCGGGGCTCCCACCGTACACCCCGTGTAAAGCCCACGCCAGCCCAGGGAAAGTTTCGGCTCGACGCGGCGTCTATATCTTCAGGGCCAGCGATGCGGCGGCTGGCCCTACCCTTTTCTGCCTGCACGGAGCGACCTTCGCGCGAGACTCCAAGGCATTGCTCCGAGGACTTCCAGCAATCACAATGAAAAGGCAACCCGCAGCGCTCTACTCCCCGGGGGTAACCCAGTGGCCAAAAAAGTCTTGAGTTCCGCCGCGCCGAAAGCCGACGCCAACGGCAAGGCTCAGCAGGACGGATCCGCCTCGCGCGGCGCTCTCGTCGCGGACATCATCATCGCGAACGCGCCCGACCCGGTCTTCGTCTCTGACCTCGAGGGGAAGATCCTGCAGGCGAACGACGCCGTCTCGGAGCTGCTCGGCTTCCGCAAGGACGAGGTCGTCGAGCAGTCGCTTTCGCGCTTCATCAGCGCGGAGGAGACTCAGGAGTTCACGGCTGCTCTGCGCGAGGTCGTCGAGCGAGGCGTCACGCGTGACGCAGTGCTGAACCCGCGCTCGGCCGCAGGCGAGGTGATTCCGACCACCCTGAACGCATCCGCCCTCCGCGACGCGGACGGCAACGTGATCGGCGCGATCGGAATCCTCCGCGACATGCGAGAGCTCGACAAGGCTCGCGCCTACGCCCAGCGCCTGATCGACGACGCGCCCGACCCCGTCTTCGTCTCCGACCTCGAGGGGAAGATCATCCAGGCGAACGAAGCCGTCTCCGAGCTGCTCGGCTTCCGCCAGGACGAGGTCGTCGAGCAGTCGCTCTCACGCTTCATCAGTCCTGAGGAGACGCGCGAATTCATGGCCGCGCTGGACGAGGTGGTCGAGCGAGGCGTCACCCGCAACGCCGTGCTGAACCCGCGCTCGGCTGCCGGCGAGGTGATCCCGACCAGCCTGAACGCCTCCGCGCTCCGCGACGCGGACGGCAAGGTGATCGGCGCGATCGGGGTGCTTCGCGACATGCGCGAGCTCGACAAGGCCCGCGCTTACGCCCAGCGTCTGATCGACGACGCCCCCGACCCGGTGTTCGTCTCCGACCTCGAGGGCAAGATCCTCCAGGCAAACGAGGCCGTCTCGCAGCTGCTCGGCTTTCGCCAGGACGAGGTCGTCGAGCAGTCGCTCTCGCGCTTCATCAGCCCCGAAGAGACGCGCGAGTTCACGGCCGCCCTGCGCGAGGTGGTCGAGCGAGGGGTCACCCGCAACGCGGTGCTGAACCCGCGCTCCGCGGCCGGCGAGGTGATTCCGACGAGCCTCAACGCGTCGGCGCTCCGCGACGCGGACGGCAAGGTGATCGGCGCGATCGGAATCCTCCGCGACATGCGCGAGCTCGACAAGGCCCGCGCTTACGCCCAGCGCCTGATCGACGACGCGCCCGACCCCGTCTTCGTCTCCGACCTCGAGGGCAAGATCATCCAGGCGAACGACGCCGTTTCCCAGCTGCTCGGCTTCCGCCAGGACGAGGTCGTCGAGCAGTCGCTCTCGCGCTTCATCAGCCCGGAAGAGACGCGCGAGTTCACGGCCGCCCTTCGCGAGGTCGTTGAGCACGGCGTCACCCGCAACGCGCGGCTCAATCCGCGCAGCGCCTCGGGCGAGATCATCCCGACGACACTGAACGCGTCCGCGCTCCGCGACTCAGACGGGAAAGTAATTGGCGCGATCGGCATCCTCCGTGATATGCGCGCCTATGAAGAGGTCGTGCAGGACCTAGAGCAGTCGAAGACCGAGCTGCAGGAGAAGATCCTCGATCTCGAGAAGTTCGAGGAGGTCGTCGTCGGCCGGGAGCTGAAGATGATCGCGCTCGAGAAGGAGCTCGAGAGCCTGCAGCGGGAGAACGAGAAGCTCAAGGCGGCCCGCGCCTCGGCCTGATGACCGCGGAACCTGAGGAGTTCGACCAGGCAGGCCCCGGCAACGGCGGGGCCGGCAACGGCGGGGCCGAGCTCGACGCCGCCGCGCTTCGCGAGCAGGTCGAGCAGCTGCGCGCCCACGTCGAGCGAGCCGAGGAACGGCGGCGGGCGCTCGTCCACATCATGGGCGACCTGAACGAATCGAACCAGAAGCTCGCCGACCA
>Ga0307317_10000505_pt1 | contig 11574 bp, 11 predicted proteins | sample ER_DNA_357_FD_194498 | JGI IMG/M metagenome (GOLD analysis project Ga0307317, IMG submission 194498) | Bulk soil microbial communities from the East River watershed near Crested Butte, Colorado, United States - ER_DNA_357 | ecosystem: Environmental > Terrestrial > Soil > Floodplain | place...
ACGTTTGGTCGAGCGGTCGCGGGATAACACCCTCGGTAGGCTGAGGCGATGCGCCGCGATGCCCCACACGAGGCTGCGGCACCAACCCCGATCATCGATGCTCGTGAGGAGACGCAGCCGTGACTGATGAGGCCCTGTCCAACCTACTTCACGAGGACCGGCGCTTTTCCCCACCGGCCGATCTTGCAGCCCAGGCCAACGTCACGGCCGAGACGTACGCCGAAGCCGAGGCAGATTTCGACGGCTTCTGGGCCAAGCAGGCCAAGCGGTTGAGCTGGAATACTGAGCCAACTCAAGTCCTCGACTGGAGCAACCCGCCGTTCGCCAAATGGTTCGATGACGGCACTCTGAACGCCTCGTACAACTGTCTTGATCGTCACGTCGAGGCGGGCAACGGTGACCGTGTCGCCTTCTACTTCGAAGGCGAACCGGGAGACACCCAAGTGATCACCTACGCCGAGCTGACCCGACAAGTGAAGCAGGCAGCCAACGCGCTCATCGAGCTTGGTGTGAAAGCCGGTGATCGGGTCGCGCTCTACCTGCCGATGATTCCGGAAGCAGTCGTCGCGATGCTGGCCTGCGCCCGAATCGGTGCACCACACACGGTGGTTTTCGGCGGCTTCTCCTCAGACGCGCTCTATTCCCGGGTCATCGACTGCGGCGTAAAGGTTGTGATAACCGCCGACGGAGGGTATCGCCGGGGCAAACCGTCAACGTTGAAGCCGGCTGTCGATGAAGCGCTGAAGTACGGCTGCGACGTAGGTAAGGTGCTGGTGGTCCAACGGACCAAGCAGGACGTCCCTATGGAAGAGGGACGCGACCTGTGGTGGCACGAGTTCGTCGGTAAGCAGTCCGACGAGCACGAGTGCGAGTACTTCCCGGCCGAACACCCGCTCTATGTGATGTACACCTCAGGCAGCACGGGCAAGCCGAAGGGCATACTCCACACCACCGGCGGCTACCTCGTCGGCGTCTCGTACACCCACTGGGCATCATTTGACCTCAAGCCGGAGACCGACATCTTCTGGACGGCCGCGGACATCGGTTGGGTGACCGGGCATTCCTATCTGGTGTACGGACCGCTGGTGAACGGCACGACGTCGGTCATGTATGAGGGCACCCCCGACACCCCGCACAAGGGCCGCTGGTGGGAGATCATCGAGAAGTACCGGGTGTCGATCTTGTACTGCGCACCGACATCGATCCGCACATTTATGAAGTGGGGTTCGGATATCCCCGAAGGCTTTGATCTGTCGTCGTTGCGCATTCTGGGAACGGTCGGTGAGCCGATCAACCCGGAGGCCTACGTCTGGTATCGGCACTACATCGGCGGTGATCGTACGCCGGTGGTCGACACCTGGTGGCAGACCGAGACCGGCATGCACATGATCTCTCCGATGCCGGGCGTGACCGAGGGCAAACCCGGTGCGGCAATGAAGGCCGTTCCTGGCGTCGAGGTCGACGTCGTCAACGACGAGGCTGCGTCGGTGCCCAACGGATCGGGCGGCTACCTGGTGATCACGAAGCCCTGGCCGGCGATGTTGCGCACCATCTGGGGCGATGATCAGCGCTACGTCGACACCTATTGGTCACGCTTCCCGGAGCGGTACTTCGCCGGCGACGGGGCGAAGAAGGACGAGGACGGCGACCTCTGGCTGCTTGGTCGGGTCGACGACGTGATGAACGTCTCCGGGCACCGGATGTCGACGACCGAGATCGAATCGGCACTGGTGTCGCACCCGAAGGTCGCTGAGGCCGCAGTCGTGGGAGCGAGCGATCCCATGACAGGTCAGGCCATCGTGGCGTTCGTGATCTTGCGAGCCGATGCGGGTGAGGGTGGTTCCGAGGTGGTAGCAGAGCTCCGGACCCACGTTGCCAAGGAGATCGGGGCGATCGCGAAGCCGCGGCAGATCATGGTCGTCGAAGAGCTGCCGAAGACCCGGTCCGGCAAGATCATGCGCAGGTTGCTGCGCGACATCGCCGAGAATCGCGAGCTGGGCGACGTCACCACTTTGACTGACTCTTCGGTCATGGACTTGATCAAGGAAAACCTTGCCAGCTCAAATGCTGCCGAGGACTGACCCAGAGCGGCCGATTCTTCGTCCCAGCAGACAAAGATCGGTAAGCTCAGACGTTGACGAGAGGAGCGGACGTGGCTGATCTTCCAGTCGGCGACATCATCAGAAACATCACCGACGATGTGAAGTTACTGGTGCAGGACCAGATCGAGCTCGCCAAGGCCGAACTCACGCCCGCCGCGAAGTTGGGCGGAACCGGCGCGGGGCTGTTCGGAGTCGCTGGATACTTCGGAATCTCCGCCACGATCATTCTCTACTTCGCTGCCGCCTTCGGGCTGGTCGCAGCCGGGCTGGCAGCGTGGCTCGCATTCTTGATCGTAGGTGCTGCGCTGGTGCTGATCGCCGCCATCTGCGGCGGGATCGGGTACCTTCTCGTCCGACGGATCAAGGGCCCAGACCGGACGGTCGCCCAGGCCAACCTCGCGATGACCGACGTGCAGGACGCGGCGCAGCACGCACTTGCCGCAGCGAGGGCCCCACAAATCGAAGGCCAGGTCGTTCCCGCGCCAAGGCCTTTGCCGGAGCGTTCCGGCTAGGCAGCCAGCGGGACCGCATCGACGCTCGCCATGGCAGGGGCCGGGGTACGCGACATCCTGCTCGACGGGCCGTGGCGTCATCGTGACATCGCCGCCAATGGAGTCCGCTTCCACGTTGCTGTCGGCGAGCACTTCAGCCCGCACCGACAACTCGTCCTGCTCTTGCATGGATTCGGAGAGTTTTGGTGGGCATGGCGGCACCAGCTTCCGGCCCTCGACGAGGCTGGTTTCAGTGCGGCGGCGATGGACCTGCGGGGCTACGGAGCAAGCGATAAGACCCCGCGCGGGTACGACCCACAGACCACCGCATTCGATGTCACCGGGGTGATCAAGAGTCTGGGATTCTCCAGCGGCGTGGTCATCGGCCACGACTGGGGCGGCATGGCCGCGTGGGCCACTCTCGCGTACGCGCCAGTGCCCGTCCGCGGCATGGTGAGTGTCGCGGCTCCCCACCCGCTAGCCTTCCCGTGGCGCACGAACCTTCCGACGCTGGCGTTCTTCCAGGTGCCGCTGTTACCGGAGCGTCGCATCATGGCCGACGACGGGCTCTACGTCGAGGAATTGCTCCGCAGCCGCGCGGCCGATGGGGCGGGCTTCCTCACGGAAGCAGAAGCTCGGCATTACCGCGACGCCTTGATGCTGTGGCCGAGCCCGCATTGTGCCTTGGAATACCAGCGGATGTTCGTCCGCAATCGATTCCGCAGCATGGGCCGTGACTTCCGCCGGGCGCTTCGGCAACCACGAGCCGTGCCCCTCCTGTCGATCCACGGCCAACAAGATCAGCTTGTGCCACTGCCCGCGATGGCCGCAGCCGAACGGTGGATCGACGCCCGCCACGACCTGGTGAGCCTGCCGGGAATTGGCCATCTGCCGCACGAGGAGGATCCGGCTGTCGTGACGACGGCCATCCTCGACTGGCTCACGCTCTTTGATCACTGGGAAACATCGTCCGATTAGTGTCTGCTGTGTGAAGCAGACCTCCACAACGGTCAGGCGCACGTACTACGTATTGACCGCTGGCAACACCTTGGCGGCCTCACTGATCTGGGGTATCAACACAATCTTTCTGCTGGACGCAGGTCTGAGCAACTTTCAAGCATTCGCCGCCAACGCCTTCTTCACCGCCGGCATGGTGCTCTTCGAGATCCCGACGGGCATCGTCGCAGACCGCTGGGGGCGGCGAGTCTCATTCTTGTGCGGGACGCTGACGCTCGCTGCGACTACCGGTCTCTATGTCCTGCTGTGGCAGCTGCGTTCGCCGTTCGTCTGGTGGGCGATCGTTTCCGCACTCCTCGGACTCGGATTCACCTTCTTCTCTGGTGCCACGGAGGCCTGGCTCGTTGACGCGCTGACCGCGACACGCTTCGATGGTCAGCTCGAGGGCGTCTTCGCTCGTGGCCAGATCATCGGCGGAGCGATGATGCTCGGCGGCTCAGTCGCCGGTGGCTATCTTGCCCAGCTGACCAACCTCGGTGTGCCGTACGTGGTGCGAGCCGGAATCCTGATCGGCGTTTTTGTCCTCGCATTGTTTGCGATGCACGACATCGGTTTTACCGCCCATCGCGGTGACCACCCTCTAACTGAAATGAGGAAGATCGTCGACAACTCGGTCGAGCACGGCCTGAAGGTGCCGGCGGTCCGGGCAACCATGCTGGCCGGGTTCTTCAGCGGTGGCGTCGGAATCTATGTGTTCTATGCGCTGCAGCCATATTTGCTGGACCTTTGGGGAGATCAACGTGCTTACGGCATCGCCGGCCTGGTCGCGGCGATCAGCGCTGGTGCCCAGATCGTCGGCGGTCTTCTCACTGAGCGAATCCGTGCGGCATTCCAGCGTCGCACGTCGGCATTGCTGATCTTGCAGAGCATGAGTGTGCTGATGCTGGTCGTGATGGGCCTGGTCGGCAACTTCTGGCTGGTGGTGGTTGCGATCACGATTTCAGGACTGGCGGAAAGTGCCGGCCAGCCTATCCGGCAGGCCTACCTCAACGGCATGATTCCTTCCCAGCAGCGTGCGACCATCCTGTCCTTCGACTCACTGATCGACAACGCCGGCGGGATCGTCGCACAACCTGCGCTCGGTAAGAGCGCCGATGTCTGGGGCTACCCGGCGTCCTACCTGCTGTCGGCCGCCGGCACGGCGCTCGCCCTTCCTTTCCTCGCCCGCGCGCGCAAGCTGAACACCCCGGCCGACCGGGAAACGGCGCACCTGCCGACAGCTCAGCAGACCAGCTCAGCCAAGGAGATAGATACGTGACTCCCACGGCTCCAGCTCGAGCGCCCTGGACTCGCCGTGGGTCGCCAGCAGCACCTGAGCTCCGGTCAGATCGGGGACGGCATCAGGCGGCACGCTTACCGATTCGGATGAGCAGTTGGCGATCATCACGAGCACCTGATCATCCAGCGTTCGGGTGAGCGCCCAGATCTGCTCGTGATCAGGCAGCAGTAGCTGGAACCGGCCATGCACTATCACCGGATGATCATGACGGAGCTTGATCAACTTACGAAAGTGGTGGAACACCGAGTCTGGCTCATCGACTTCCGCAGCGGCGTTGATGGTGACGTAGTTGGGGTTGACCGGTAGCCACGGGATCCCGTCGGTGAACCCGGCATGCGAGCTGTCGTCCCACTGCATCGGAGTGCGGGCGTTGTCCCGACTCTTAAGCGACAACGACTGCAGGACGGCTTGGACTTCCATGCCCAAGCTCAGCGCCGACGTGTGGTAGTTGATCGACTCGATGTCGCGGTACTGGTCAATGCTGGTGAAGTAGGTGTTGGTCATGCCGAGCTCTTCGCCTTGATAAATGTACGGCGTGCCCTTGTGCATGTGTTGCACCGTGCCAAGTGTCTTGGCGGAGTTCGCACGGTGCTCGGGGCTGTCGTTGCCGAACCGCGACACCGCCCGCGGCTGATCATGATTGTCCCAGTAGAGGGAGTTCCAGCCGACATCGGCCAACGCCAGCTGCCACTGATTGAGGTTCTTCTTCAGCGCCGGCAACAACAGCGGAACGAGATCAAACTTGCCGCCGCCATCAGGCCGTGAGTCAAGGCCGACATGCTCGAAGGTGAATACCATGTTCAACTCGTGGTTCGCCGGATCTGTTGCTCTGCGGGCGGTCTCGACCGTCGACCCAGGCATCTCTCCGACACTGAGCAGATTTCGCTCGTCCAGACCAACCGCGGCGTTCATTTCGGCAAGGAACTCATCGAGGCGAGGACCATTTGCGGTGAACAAGAAGCTGTGCGCCCGAGTCCTGCCCGGGCGAGGTACGCCATCAGCGATTCGGCTCTTGGAGATGAGGTTGATCACGTCCATCCGGAAGCCGTCGATGCCGCGATCGACCCACCACGTCATCATGTCGTAGATCGCCTGCCGCACCGCGGGGTTCTCCCAGTTGAGGTCGGGCTGCTTCGGACTGAAGAGGTGCAGATAGTACTGACCGCTGCGCTCGTCGAACTGCCAAGCCGGGCCGGAGAACGCGGACTCCCAGTTGCTCGGCTCCGCCCCTTCGCTGCCCGGCTCGAAGCCTGGTCGGGCTGGCCGCCACCAATACCAATCGCGCTTAGCCGAGGCAGGGTCTCGCGACTCGATGAACCACGCGTGTTCATCGGAGGTGTGGTTGACCACCAGATCCATCACGATCTTGATGTTCCGCTCGTGTAGCCCCGCGATGAGCCGGTCGAGGTCCTCCAGGGTTCCAAAGAGCGGATCGACGTCCTGGTAGTCGCTGATGTCGTAGCCGTTGTCATCCATTGGCGAGGCGAACACCGGCGAGAGCCACACCACATCCACGCCGAGATCAGCGAGGTAGTCCAGATGTGACAGCATCCCCGGGATGTCGCCTGTGCCGTCACCATTGCTGTCCGCAAAAGAGCGCGGATAGATCTGATAAACCACCGCGGACTTCCACCAGTCGGTCGGACGATCCACGGCAAAGACGGAGGTCTGTGTCGGCTCAGAGGTCACACATCCGATCCTTCCACAGTGATATCGAGCAGCTTTACCAGCGCACCCATCTCTGTGGCGAGGTTGGCTCGGGCGGCATTGGTCAGACGGCGTCCCTTGGCCGTGCGGAAGATTTCCCGGTCGGCGAGCTCCGTAAGAACGGCCAGCCGTCCGGCGAGGAACTGCTCCTCGGGCAGCTGGGCATACTCCGCGCGTACGGCGGCGACATAGTCGGCGTAATCCGGCGGATCGGATGCCAGGATCGCGAGATCAGCGTCGCACAGCAGTTCGCCTTCGGGGTCCCGCGGCCCAGGGAGGTGAGTTTCGGTCAGCCGTACCAGTCGGGCGACCTGATTCAGGTCCTCCTGCTCGAGCCCCACCCAGCTCAGCTCCCGCAACGCCAGGCGCGCCGACGCCTCCTCGTTGCTGACCTGACCGACCGGAATGGCATAAACGGCATCGTGATACCACGCCGCCAGCCGCACCAGAAAAAGATCATGATCATCCGCCAGCTCGTCGATCCTGGTCAGCACGTGGAGCAAGTGCTGCGTGGTGTGGTAGCGCCGATGCGGTTCGCTGTAGCGGGTGATCAATTGATCGCCGAGCTCCGGCTGACGCGGCAGGGTGGCCGTCCAGCGTTGCAGCAGCTCGGAGCGGTGATCATCAGTGAGCATCAGGACCTCCTCGGTCTTGCCTACGGTCGGTGAGATAGCGCGCGGGAATGGGTACCTCCCGACCTTGGTCCCAGGGCCGCTGCCATCCGGCGAGATCGAGTACGCCGTCGAGCAGGTGCGCGGTCAGGCCCCAGATGAGATGGCCATTCACCTCGAACGCCGGACCGGTGTAGCCCGAAGGATGCCGGACCCGGGCGCGGTGTCCAGGGTCGGTGAGGACGGCGACCGGCACGATGTCGATGGAGGCTGCTTCTCGGGCATCGATCACAGCGACCGGGCTCGGTTCGCGCCACCAGGCAACGACCGCCGTGACATCGAACCCGCTTACGTCAATGTGCGCGGGCGGCAGCACGCCGAGCACCTCGATTCCGCTCCGGTTCACGCCGGTCTCCTCTGTAGCCTCGCGCAGCGCCGTATCGGCAAGGTCATGATCATGATCATCAGCAGCGCCGCCTGGAAAGGCTATCTGGCTAGGGTGCGTACGCATCCCAGCCGCTCGCTCCACGAACATGATCTCTGGACCGCTCGGACCATCGCCGATCAAGATCAACACGGCGGCGGGTCGAGCACCGATTCCTGGCCGAATGGCGACCACCCGGTCTAGCCGAGATTGCTCCGATAGTGCAACAGTCAGCTTTTCGAGCCACTCAGGCCTTGCCATGTCCGGGTTGGTCATGGAGTGACCCCGAGGTGCTTGCGTACCAGATCCCGAATCTCCGCCGCCGAGTGGAATTGCCCGGCGTGCCGATAGGCAATAGTGCCGTCCGGTCGTACGAAGAAGGTTTGCGGCGGCCCGCTGATCTGCAGCGCGGTGCGCAGTGTGACATCTGGATCCGCTAGCTGCGGATACTTCCAGGTGGAGAGTTGCGCGAATTCGATCGCCAACTCCGGCCGAGGATCGTCGTGATCAATCCCGATGATCTCAAGATCAGACTTGTTCGTCGTCGCGACCTCCGCGAGGTAGGGCGCCTCCTCCCGGCAGGGTCCGCACCATTGCGCCCAAACGTTGATCATCATCGGCTTGCCGCGCAGCCCAGCCAGTCTCACCACACGACCGCCGCCGAGACACGGTAAGACCACATCGGGTAGTCCGGACGAGACCGGGGCGATCTCCCGATCCGATGCCGGACAGTCGGCAATGTCCGCCGCCTTCTTCATGGCAGCAAGATCGGCCGTCGACTCCGGGCCCGGCGGCGCCGACCGGGGGACCTGTGAGGATCCACCACAGCCCGCAAGCGCCACCGCAAGCACGATCGCCAGCGCCGCAGCCGCGGCCGCCAGCCAGCCCCTTCTCATCCCCGCGGCTCCCGAACCAGCTTGGCCGCCTTGATCGGATCGGTTTCTCCTTCCCCGTACGCGGGGCACAAGCGCGCGACCGGGCAAGCGCCGCACGCTGGGTTTCGCGCGTGGCAGCGGCGCCGACCATGCCAAATGATGTTGTGGCACAGCTGCGTCCAGTCCTTGGGGGGAAAGAGTCTGGCGACAGCGAGCTCGACCTTGTCCGGGTCGGTTTCACTGGTCCATCCGAACCGTCGTACCAGTCGTCCGAAGTGTGTATCCACGGTGATGCCAGGAATACCGAAGGCGTTGCCAAGCACCACATTGGCGGTCTTCCGGCCGACTCCCGGAAGAGTGACGAGATCCTTCATCCGCTTGGGCACTTCACCGCCGAAGCGCTCGGTCAGCGCCGCCCCGAGCTTGATCAAGGTGTCGGTCTTGGCCCGAAAGAAGCCTGTCGGCTTGATCAGCTCCTCCAGATCTGCACGCTCCGCGGCGGCATACGCGGCGGCGTCGGGATAGCGAGCGAACAACACCGGCGTCACCAAGTTGACCCGTTTGTCCGTGCTCTGGGCGGACAAGATCGTGGCCACCAGGAGTTCGAGTGGATTGCTGAAATCGAGCTCGATGTGTGCATCGGGATAGGTCGCCGCCAACGCGCGGTTCATCATGCGAGCACGGCGCACCAGCGCAGTGTGGGACTTGTCGAACGGCCGGATCGGAGCCTGGTCAGTGACAGCAGAGGCGAGCCCGAGCGTGCCACCTGACCTCTTCGAACTCATGCCATCACAGTAGTTCAGCGCCATGTTTGCGCCCTGACGCTCCGCAGCATTCAACGGTAGCCTTGCCATCGAGAGCCGTACCGTGATCAGGGAGGTACCGCGTGGATCCGGAAGTCTTGAAGAAGGCACCGCTATTTGCCGGATTGGACGACGAAGCCGCGACCGCACTCGCCTCCGCCATGGGAAAGCTCCATCTCAACAAGGGCGACGTGCTCTTTCACGAAGGTGATTTGGAGGACCGGCTCTATATCGTCGTCAGCGGCAAGATCAAGTTAGGCCGCAGCGGATCGGCGGGGCGGGAGAACCTGCTGGCCGTGCTCGGGCCTGGGCAAATGTTTGGCGAACTCTCCGTTTTCGATCCGGGACCACGATCGACCACCGCCACGGCAGTCACCGGATCTGAGCTGCGGACGCTCGAGCACGATGAGCTGCTTCCCTGGCTGACCGGCCGTCCCGAGGTGGTTCAGGGCTTGCTCGGTCAGCTCGCCGCGCGGCTCCGGCGAGCCAACGACGTGGTCGCCGACTTGGTCTTTTCCGATGTCCCGGGCCGAGTTGCGAAGCAGCTCCTGGAACTGGCGCAGCGGTTCGGCGACAAGCGCGACGACGGCATGCATGTGCACCACGACCTCACTCAGGAGGAGCTGGCCCAGCTAGTCGGCGCGTCGCGCGAGACGGTAAACAAGGCACTCGCCGACTTTGCGGCCCGCGGTTGGATCCGATTGGAGCCTCGCTCGGTAACGATCTTGGATGTGGAGCGGGTAGAGCGTCGGGCTAGGTAGCGCCTGCCACGACAGCGAGGCTGCAGCCCTTCGACAAGCTCAGGGTGCAGCCTCTTGAAGTAGTACCCGGCTCGCGCGTTCGACCTGTACGGGAACGGGCGAGCCGGGAATTATCAGGCGGTGCCGAGAGTCACGTCCGCGGTTTGTGGGGAACCGCCGTCGCGAACGAAGGTGACCTTGACCGTTGTGTCAGGTGCATAGAACCGGGTAGCAGCGATCAGCCCATCCGTCGTCGTCGTGTCGAAGTTATTGATCTTGGTCACTACGTCCCCGGTGCGTAGGCCGGCCTTGTCAGCCGGGCCACCGCTCACGACCTCACTCAGCGGGACACCGACGGAGGTCGGCAGCTCTGCGTCAGAGCCGCTCAGCCGCACACCAAGCTGGGCACTGCTGGCTTTGCCAGTAGTGATGAGGTCGCTGGCGACTCGGCCCGCGATGTCGGACGGCACAGCAAAGCCGATGCCAATGTTGCCCGGCTGCCCGCCGTCTGCGCCGGAGCTTGTGCTGGCGATCGAGGAGTTGATGCCGACGACGGCACCGTTGAGATCAACCAGGGGGCCACCGGAGTTGCCTGGGTTGATCGCAGCGTCGGTCTGCACGGCCAGATACACCGCGTCGTTGTTCTCGCCGGAACGAACCGGGCGGGCCGTGTTGGACACGATGCCACTCGTCACCGATTCCGAAAGCCCAAGCGGAGCGCCCGCGGCGACAACAGTCTGGCCGACCTGGAGCTCGCTCGACTTGGCGAACGTGGCTGGGTTGAGATCCTTGACGCCGTCGACCTTGATCACCGCGAGGTCGTTCGGCTCTGAGGTTCCGACTACCTTGGCTGTGGCCGTCGCACCACTGTGGAAGGTGACCATGATCGTTCCCTGATCGCCGGCGCCCGCAACCACATGGTTGTTGGTCAAGATGTGCCCATCCTTGTCGAGCACCACGCCGCTACCGATGCCGCCACCGCCGCTCGACTGCACCGCGATGGTGACCAGCGACGGCTCGATCTTCGCGGCAGCCGCCGCGACAGTGCCGTTCTGCGCCGGGCTAGGCGGTGCCGCGCTTGTGACGTTCAGCGGAGAAGCATTCTGGCCGTCTGCTAGGTAGGCGTACGAGCCAACGCCGGCACCGGCACCCAGGACAGCCGCGATCGCCGCGCCAGCGATCAACGCACCGGTTCGGCGTTTGGGACGCTGCAGAACAGTCGTCGGAACCGGATTAGCGGTCAGCGGCGGAACCCCCGGGGGTGCCGGGAAGTCGGCTGCGGTGTAACCGCCGTACGGGCCGCTCGGCAGAGGGACAGTCTGTTCCTCATTCGGGCCCTGGGCCTGAGGTTGTCTGAAGTCTGGAGTCGGGTTGCCTGGCTGCTCGTTTGGGTTCATGCATCGAGGTTGACTCAGAACTCTATGAATATCCTGTGCGGCGAGAATGAGCTTGCTGAGCAGTTGTCGCCACCGCTCAAAGCGACCAAAAAGGCAGCCTTAATCCTGCCGCTCCAGATACTCCAGCT
>Ga0307317_10000507_pt1 | contig 11566 bp, 8 predicted proteins | sample ER_DNA_357_FD_194498 | JGI IMG/M metagenome (GOLD analysis project Ga0307317, IMG submission 194498) | Bulk soil microbial communities from the East River watershed near Crested Butte, Colorado, United States - ER_DNA_357 | ecosystem: Environmental > Terrestrial > Soil > Floodplain | place: USA...
CTGTCTCCGCCGTCCGAACCGCGCGCCTCGCCTCGTCGAGCGCGTCGGCGAGAGTTTGCTCGAGCGGAATCTCGGGCGACCAACCGGTGGCCTCCGCGAGCCGCGAGGCGTCGCCGCAGACGATCGGGATGTCGGCCGAGCGCAGGCGGGCCGGGTCCTGCGACACGTGGATGGTGCAGGCCGCCAGCTCGACGAGCAGCTCCACCACCTCATGGAGCTCCCGGGCGCGCCCTGAAGCGACGTTGTATGTCCCCACCGGGACACCGGGGTCGAGCAGCGCCTCGTAGGCGCGCACGACATCGCGAACGTCGAGGAGATCCCGGCGCACGGTCAGATCGCCCACCTGAAGCACCCCTCTTCCGGCGAGCTCGGCGCGTGCGACCTGGAGCACCCAGGAGCCCACGGCAAACCGCTCGTCCTGACCCGGGCCGAGGTGAGGAAACGAGCGCGTGACGACAACGGCTAGCCCATCGGCGCGTCGCGATCTATCGCAGGCCAACTCCGCCGCCGCCTTCGAGGCACCATAGGGAGAAAGCGGCGCTAAAGGAGCGTCTTCCGGGGTCGGCACCACCTCGGCTGCGCCGTAGACATCGGCGGTCGAGACGGCGAGCACGCGCGCCTCCCGCGCCTCGGCGGCGACGGCGTCGAGCAGGTTGACCGTCCCGACTGCGTTCACGTGCCATGCCTCCGCCCCCCGGTTCCAGGACTGCGAGACGGAGGCGGCCGCGGCGAGATGCACAACGGCGCGGGGGCGCTCGGCCCTAATGGCTTCGCGAACGCCATCCGCATCAAGGACGTCGACATCGCCCGGGACCGCGCGCTCGCCCAGCCGCCTCATGAGATGGCTGCCCGCGAATCCGCTGGCGCCTGTGACGAGAATCCTTCCGCTCAAAGCTAGGGCCGGCTCGACGCTCTCGGCCGGGGCCACGCTACCACGGTTGATCGATGCAGCCCCGGGAGCGGGTCAGCCGCGCAGCGCCTTGAAGGCGGCGTAGGACGGCTTCTTGACTCCGTCCCTCGCGGGGAAGGTCCAGATGAGACCCGACTGCCATCGGCCCACCTCGAGCTCGTCTTTCAGGAGGAACCACACGAACATATCGACGCGCCGGTTCCTCTTCGCGATCGCATAGGACTGCCTCAAGTAGGCGGCCTGTTTCGTCGGCATGACGCCGAAGTTCCCGTCCGGAGGCTTCGTCTGATAGCCGTACTCGGTCAGCCAGACGCGCTTGGACCCCCAGCCCAGCCGGTTCAGCTCCCGGATGAGGACGCCGAGGTTCGCGAGCGTGATCCGCGTCCCCGAGCTCGGCAGGGTGGTAGGGGTCTCAAGCGGGTGGCTCGCATACGGGTGGTGTGCGAAGGCGTCGAACTTCGGCTTGCCGGCCTTCATGGCGCGGATGAATGGCAGCGGGGTCGGAGCACTGCGCTTCCCGCGGACATGGTTGTTCCCGCCCGGGTTGGTGACACCGCAGGCGACCTTGCCGCGGGAGACTTCGCCGGCGTGAATCCCACGGAAGACGGCAGTGCACATCTTCGCGTATCGGCGCGCGCTCCAGATCACCCATCTCCCGTTGACCCGCTTGTACTGCGGCCTCAGGAAGTTCGGTGAATTCGGCTCGTTCCAGGCCGTCCAGTAGCGCACGCGGGGCAAGAGCGCCCCCGTGGAGTCCGCGTACACACCCGAGTAGCGCGTCGCGGCGGCTCTGGCGAAGGCCTGCAGCCACGCCATGTTCTTGGGGGCGAGCTGGCCCCTTGTCCCCCCGCCGGCCCATGCGGGCGTATCGAGGATCGTGAACATGACATCGACGCCGCGGAATGCGGCTTCCCGCACCATCTGATCGTAGTCGTAGACGCCTGGTTTCGACCACCGGTAAGACGCCGGGTCGTCGAAGGTGCCGAACGCGGGCTTCGTCAGCGAGATGTCTCTCCAGTTCAGAGTCACGCGCACGACCTGCGCGCGGAGCTCGCTGAACTGCTGGAAAGCCTGACTGGTGTTCCCCAGGGCCTGGGCGCTGTCGTAGATCCCGAGCTTCATCCCCCGCGCTGCAGAAGCAGCGGAGACGAGGACGAGCGCGCAGAAAACGGCGAGCAAAAGTGGAAGGATTCTCTTGAGCATCAGACTCCCTGTGGTAGACCCCGAACGTTTCTCATCGGCAGTGCCGAGCGAAGCTGAAGGGTAGCGGCTGGATGTCATGAGCGAGCCGAAGGCGTGTGAAGAAAACGTCAAGCCGACCTTGGGCCCCGGCCCCTGACAAGGGTACGGACGCGCGAGACAGGGCGCCGACGCCACCCTTTCTGGGGCTTGGTCGGAAGGTCTCTCGACTACCATCATCAGCACGCTCTACGGATCGGGAGGGCTAGCCCTCAGGCTACCCGGCCATTGGGCGTCCGCGTCCAATTGGGGGGCGGATCCCACGGACAGGTTCCCGTCCCCCAATCGGGCATTTCCTCGGCGTTTCCGGTCAATTTCAACTGAGCCGCTAGCGGCCTCGGATAAACTGCGTCTACGGTGATCTGGCGATCAGTGATCGTCGCTGGCTACATCGCACTTGCGATCGTCATAGGGGTTGCCTACGGGACCCGCGGCCTATTCATTCTGTCCTTCTTCTACTTCTGGGCCGGGGCTTGGGTCGTCTTCTTGCTCGCGTGGGGCTGGGCGGCGCACGCCTTTGGCCGCTGGAACTTCCACAGATTGGATAGCGCACGCGTTACACCGCGAGCCGAACGGCTCACGCGCTCAAACTGACCCACTGACGGGCTGGGGTGCTGTCAGGCGCTGACGGTTCCGACCGGCTTTCCCCCGAGGGAGTCGAGCGTTCGCTCGAGGCCTTCCTCGAGCTCGACCGTCGGCTCCCACCCGAGCAGCTGCTGCGCCCTGGTGATGTCTGGCTGACGCACCTGGGGGTCGTCCACGGGCAGGGCCTCGAAGACGATCTCGCTCGCCGACCCGGTTACCTTGATGACCGCCTCAGCGAGCTCGAGGAGCGTCTTCTCGATCGGGTTTCCGATGTTGACCGGCAGATGCTCTCCGCTCGTCGCGAGCGCATAAAGACCCCGGATGAGGTCGTCGACGTAGCAGAAGCTCCGTGTCTGGCTCCCGTCGCCGAAGACGGTGAGTGGCTTGTTCTCGAGCGCCTGTCGCATGAAGGTCGGGATCGCGCGGCCGTCGTTCGGCCGCATGCGGGGCCCGTAGGTGTTGAAGATCCTGACGATGCACGTGTCGACGCCCTGCTGGCGGTGATACGCCATCGTCAGAGCCTCGGCGTACCGCTTCGCCTCGTCGTAGACGCCTCGGGGCCCGATCGGGTTCACGTTCCCCCAGTACGTCTCCGGCTGAGGATGGACCTGCGGATCGCCGTACACCTCGCTCGTCGAGGCGAGCAGGAAACGCGCCCGCTTCAGCTTGGCGAGGCCGAGCATGTGGTGCGTCCCGTAGGAGCCCACCTTGAGCGTGTGGAGCGGCAGGCGCAGGTAGTCGATCGGGCTCGCCGGGCTCGCCAGGTGGAAGACGAAGTCGACCGACTCCTCGAAATGGAACGGCTCCGTCAGATCGTGGTTCACGAAGACGAAGTCGTCAGTCCTGATGTGCTCGATGTTCTGGAGAGAGCCCGTGTCGAGGTTGTCGACGCACACCACCCGGTGCCCCTTGTCGAGCAGGAAGTCGCAAAGGTGGGACCCGAGAAAGCCGGCGCCGCCGGTGACAAGAACTGTGCTCACAGACGCATCCTAGCCTGGAGGGGCTACGTTTCTAGCCTGTGGACCAGGCAGGAACATCAATCAAACCTCGCACTCGCTCGTCGCAGCTGGTGATGGGTTCCGTCTGCACGGATTGTTTGGTGCTGCCATGACGCCGCTCAGCCGGCGGCGCTTCCTGATCGCCGCTGCGCCGGTGCTCGGAGCGGCGCCGCTGCTCCGACACCTCCTCCCCGAGGACGCCCAGGCGGAGAGTCATGGCGCTCAGGAGCATTCCGGCCATGCCATGGGCGGTCTCGAGGCGCCTGGTGCGCGTGGCGAGGGCGAGGCGCTGCTGGTTCCGCCGGCTGCCGAGCCGGCGAGCCGGGGCCGGGTCCGGGAGGTCGAGTTGGTGGCGGAGAACCGCAAGATCGAGGTCGCAAAAGGCATCCACTTTCCGGCCTGGACGTACAACGGTACCGTCCCCGGTCCTGTCATCCGCGCCACCGAGGGCGACCTCCTACGCGTCCGCTTCCGGAACGAGGGCACCCACCCGCACACGATCCACTTCCACGGGATTCATGCACCGCGGATGGACGGCGTCCTCGACCCGGTGGCGCCCGGAGAGTCCTTCACGTACGAGTTCGAGGCACGGCCCTACGGGATGCAGGCCTACCACTGCCACACGAGCCCTCTCGCCCAGCACATCCAGCGCGGCCTCTATGGAGCGTTCGTCATCGACCCGCCCGAGCCGAGGGCCCCTGCGCAAGAGCTCGTCATGGTGCTCTCGGGCTTCGACCTCGACGGCGACGAGCGAAACGAGGTGCACGCCGTCAACGGCCGCGCTTTCTACTACGCCAAGTACCCCATCGTCGCCAAGCGCTCGCAGACAGTCAGGATCTACCTCGCCAACATGACCGAGTACGACCTCGTGAACTCCTTCCACCTCCATGGTGAGTTCTTCCGCCTCTATCGCACCGGGTCGACCGATCAGCACGAGTACACGGACACCGTCACCCTCGGACAGGGCGAGCGCTGCATCCTCGAGATCGACTTCCACCACAAGGGGCTCTACATGTTCCACGCCCACCAGTCGAAGTTCGCCCAGGGAGGCTGGATGGGGTGGTTCAACGTGGTCGACACGGACGCAGAGGCGGCCGGCGCCGCGGTGGCGCTGAACGGCTACGCGGACGAGTTCGCCCGCTGCGATCCCTGCGTGAACGAGATCGGCGCGAAAGCGCTGCTCAAGTACTGACGGGCTCGCGGCCGAGATGCCGGCACTCGGACCGCACGGCAATCCTCAGCGCAGGTCCTTGTTCGACTCCATGTCGAACCACATCGCGAAGAGCAGCAGCTGGGTGCCGGAGATGACCAGGAGGGCAACGAGGACGATCGTGGCCACCGTGATGCCGTTGCCGGCGAGGCGGAGAGCCGTCTCCACGATTCCGAGGAGGAGCCCGACACCCACGAACAGAAAGCCGAGCGAGTAGAAGAGAACGAGCGGGTGGAAGTCCCGGATGACGTACTTCTCCTTCAGGCGCCAGAAGAAGCCCTTCACCAGCAGCCACGCGATCGTCGGCACGACACGGCTGAGGCGAATACCGCTCCGCTCGCCGATCCCGTAGATCGGCCGCGAGGGATAGTCACGGACGCGCCGGTTCCAGACGTTCAGATGCACGAGCATGTCGTTCGGGAAGCCGTAGCGCCGATAGATGCGCTCGAGGTCGAGCAGCTTGAGCGTCTCGAGGTTCACGGCCGTATACCCGGACTGCGAGTCGGCGATGTGCCAGTAGCCGGACGCGATCTTGGTCAGGAAGGAGAGGATCGCGTTCCCGATGTACCGGGTGCGCGGAATGAGGTTCCACGCCTGGCCGGTGAAGAGCCTGTTGGCCTTCGCGTAGTCGCACTCGCCCCTGCAGATTCCGGAGACGAGTGTCTCGAGGTCGTCGGGATCCATCTGGCCGTCGGCAGCCATCACGCAGGTGACGTCAACCTCCTCGGCAATCGCCCGCCGGTATCCGGTGACGATGGCCGCTCCGACGCCTTCGTTCTGCTCGTGGGCGATCAGCTCAACACGTGAGTCGGCGCCGCGCGCCCTCTCCGCTGTCCCGTCCTTCGAGCCGTCATCGACGACGAAGATCCGGTCGACGAACGCCGGGATCGAGGAGACCGTGGATCCGATCAGCGCCTCCTCGTCGTAAGCGGGAACGACCACCGCCACGCGCTTGCCGGCGACCATCAGATGGTCGGTCGATAATTGGCGCGCCTACGGGGACGGGTCAGACCAAGCCAGGGTGTGCCATCGCCCGCAGGCAAGGCTAGAAGCCTTGACAAGGGCGAGGGTGCGGCCTGGCGCCGCGGCTGGGCCGCCATCCGTAGGTGTGGTAATTGTCGATCGACCATCTTGCTAGGTTGGCGTGCGGCGCGACGCGACCAGAGGCGTCCAAAGAAGGGCCAATGCGATGCCGACGAGGAGGCCGATGACACCGCCGGCCACGATCGAGCTCTTCGGGCTCCGGGCCGGCACCTTGGTCGCAACGGCCGTCGTCAGGACTCGTCCCCGTTCGACCTGGCGGGCCAGCTCCAATAGCTGACGCGTCTCCGCCTGCTGCTCGAGGAGCTGGCCGCGTTGCTGCTCGAAGAGGCTCAGCTGGGTGCTCAGGATCAGCCGCTCGACCTGCGAGAGCCCCTGGGCCGAGCTGACCGCAGCGTTGTAGTCGTTGATCCGCCGCTCGATCAGCGCGAGCTCGCGAGTCTGGCCGGCGAGGAGCTCCTCCTGCGCCTTGATCTTCACGTCGACGTACCCGGAGGTCTTGTCGACCACGATCTCGGCGATCAGGTTGGCCGCCTCGGCGCTCTCGGCCCGCCAGGGGCCCCGAACACCGATCTCGACGAGCTGCACCGTGGTCGTTGTCGCCCGGGTCTGCGTGACCCCGACCTGCTTCGTCGAGATCCCGCGACGGAGCTGGCCTGGATCCACCCCAACCTTGCGGGACACCTCCTGCACGACCTCGTCGCTTCGCGCCACCTGACCCACGGTAGCCGGGTTCGTCGCGGGGCTCTGGATCGCCTGGTTCCCGGACGGCGAGAGCTGGTTTCCAGGGTAAACGGTCGCCCTGGCCTGGAAGACATTCCCGCCCCCGAGCGAAAGCAGATAGCCGATCACGGCTCCCACCACGACGGCGGCCGCGACAAGCCACCAGCGCCGGAGAATGGTCTGGCCGACTCCGGCCAGGCTCACCTCTCGCTCGGCCTCGAGATCGGTGAGCGGGCGCGGTTGGTCGCGCGCAGGCTCTCTCTCCGGGCGCATAGCGGCCCGACTCTACCAGCGCAGATCGGGCGCTCCGCCTGCCACTAGAGTTCCGCGGATGGCGATCGAGGGTGCCACGGTGGAGCTGGTCGCCGCCCTCGGTGGGGCCGCCGCAGCCGCAGCTCTCCTCGGCCGGAGCAAGTGGGTCGTCGTCCCGGGGCTCGCGACGCTCGCCGCCGCCGAGATCCTGCTCGGGCTCTCGCTCGTGACGCGAGCTGACCTCGAGCCGGCGGTCTCCTCTGCACCCCGGCTCGCCGCCACGGCGCTCGCTGCAGCCGCCCTACTCGCGGCGACCTTCGCCTTCTACCGCTTTCCAGCCTGGACTCCGGTCGCGCTTCTCGTTGCCGCGCCCTTCCGTGTCCCCGTCGGGTTTGCGGGAGACGACGTCCTGCTCCTCTTGCCTCTCTATTTCGTGTTGACGGCCGCCGTGCTGGCGTACGTAGTGCGGGTTCTGCGCGGAGCCGAGCTGAAGCCGATCCCGTTCCTCTTCGCCGGCCCGGCGGCCGCGTTCACGCTGCTCGCGGCGGCGTCGCTCTCCTGGTCGACCGACGTACACAACGGCACGATCGAGCTCGTCTTCTTCCTGCTTCCCTTCTCGGCGCTCGCAGCCGTTGTCGCGCGCTCGCCCTTCGAGCGCTGGACCCCTCGCGCCCTTGCGACCGCCCTCGTGTCGCTCGCCTGCGCGTTCACCGCAATCGGGCTCTGGCAACTCAAGAGCGGTGATCTTTTCTTCGCGCCGGATCTCGAGGTGAGTAACGCGTACACCACCTTCTTCCGGGTCACCTCCGTCTTCAAGGATCCGAGCATCTACGGGCGCCATCTCGCGCTCGCGATCGTCGTGCTCGTCGCAGCCCTTTGGCTGGAACGAATCGGTCTGCTCGCAGGAAGCGCGCTGGTCGCTTTCCTCTGGATCGGCCTCTATTTTTCCTACTCCCAATCGAGCATGGTGGCTCTCGGAGCGGGAGTCCTCGCGGTGAGCCTCATCGTCGCCGACGCACAGAGCCGGCGAATCGTCTTGGCAACAGCCCTGGCGTTCGTCCTCCTGGCAGTCCCGGTGCTCCTGGCCACCGGAAAGGACGACAGCCTGCGCAGGCTCACGAGCGGAAGGTCGGACCTCGTCGAGAACGCCGTCGACGTGATCCGGGAGCATCCCCTCGTCGGAGTGGGGATCGGGGCCGAGGCACGCGAGAGCAGGGAGCTCGCGCGGGCCAAGGGTAATCGAGTCCGCAAGCCCTCGCACACGACACCGCTGACCGTCACGGCGGAGCTGGGCGTCCTCGGCATGCTCGCATACCTCGCGTTTCTCGCAGGCGGTGCGGTGATGCTCCTCCGCACCTACCGCCAACAGGACCGTGCGCTGGGGCTCGCGCTCGGCGCAGCCTTCCTCGTCCTCGTCGTGCATTCGCTCTTCTACAGCGGCTTCTTCGAGGATCCACTCATGTGGGGCACGCTCGCCACGGCAGCCGCGGCCCTCCTCGCTCCGCTCGGTGTCGCCGCGCAAAGCCCTGCGGCGGCAGGCCCGACTGGGCTCGGACGCCCGGCGGTGGCAGGCCAACAAAGCAAGGAAGTCTTCTAGGAGCCTGGCGGCGCGACCCCGCCGCAGCCGCTGGCATACTCGGGAGAGGGCTCGCCCCCAGCCCGTTCCCCTATGCGCAAGAAAATCATCCTCGCTGCGGCTGCGCTCGTCCTGCTCCTGGGCGGCATCGCGGTCGCCGCGGTCATCCGAGCCAACGACCGGCCTTCCGGCGCGCTGGACACGGATCTCGAGGGGGTCTCCGTCTCGACCGCGAGCGAGACCGTGCCAGGGGAGTCGACGGTGGCGGAGACGACCACCGATGGCCAGCCCGCGGAAGAGAAGCCCCAGGAGGGACCCTGCTGGCTCACCTTCGGAGGGAACCCACAGCGGACCTTCGCCCGCACCGAGCTCCGGCTCGGCAAACCCGTACGTCCGACGGTCTGGGCTCGGGGAATGAAAGACGTCATGGAGTACCCGCCCAGCTTCTGCGACGGGAAGCTCTACGTGAACCTCGAGCGCGGCAAGACGGTCGCCCTCGATGCAAAGACCGGCCGAATCATCTGGACGAGGAAAGCCGCTGGCGCTACGGCTTCGACACCGGCGATCGCGGGCCCGATCCTGGTCGTCAGCTCGCACGATGGCAGCGTCTCCGGCCTCGCACGGTCGAACGGGAAGCGCCTCTGGCGCGTGCAGACCGGCGGCAAGGTGGAATCCTCGCCGGTCGTCCTCGACGACACGGCGTACTTCGCCTCGACGGATGGTCGCGTCTTCGCGGCGAACGTGAAGACCGGCGCGATTCGCTGGGCCTACAACGCGGGCGGGCGGATGAACTCGAGCCCGTCCATCTACGGCAACAGGCTGTGCGTCAGCACGTATACGGGCGCCGTCTTCTGCCTCCGCCGGGACAACGGGCAGAAGCTCTGGAGCACATACGTGAAGCGTGACGTCCTTCGGTACGAGAGCTTCTACGCGAGCGCGTCGACAGACGGGGCCCGCCTCTACACGACATCGCGGGCGGGCAAGGTCGTGGCTTTTTCAGCACGGACCGGCCGGGTGATCTGGACACAGCAGATGGGCCCACTCGGATACGCAACACCCGCGATTGCGTACGGGCGGGTCTACGTCGGCTCGTACGACGGGATCATGCGCGCATTTCGCGCCACCGATGGAGCTCTCATGTGGCGCCACTTCGTGGGCGGCCGAATCCACGCGCCGGCGCTGATCGTCGGCAACCTGGTGCTCTTCTCGACGCTGGACGGGAAGACGTACGCGCTACGGGCGTCAGACGGACAACAGGTGTGGCGCTTCAACGCGGGGGAGTACGCCGTCGGCATCGCCACGAACCGGCACTACTACCTGTCCCTGAACGGGCTCCTGCTCGCCATCCGGGGGGCGAACTCCCCGAAAGATTAGAAGGGCCCAGGGTAGTGGCCGAACCGCCGTGTCGTCGAGCCCCGCCGCTCGCATCGATGCGGCATCCGTGGTCGCTCCGATAGCGCTGCTTGCCGGCGACGTGCGTGCCGCCTACACGAGCACAGGGTGCCGCGAGCGCCAGAGAGGCGACCGCCGCAGCCCGTAGCTGACCGCTCTGTAGGCACCGGTCCGGGCGCGGTAGGACGCGAGCTTCGCCCTCGAGGCCGCTGTCGGCTTCCCCGTGGTAGTGAGCTCGTAGCCGAGTCTTTGCAGAAGCTCGCCGGCCACCGCCTCGAAGCCCCTGACGTCGGCCGCGCCAACGTCGCGGCGCCAGTTCCTGAGCCCCGCGAACTCGGCGATTCCCTCGAGATGCCGTTCCGGGCTCTCGACGAGGTCTTCATAGCGCACCTCCAGGTAGCGGCTTGTCCCCACCCGACCGCCCAGAGCCTGGGCCGCCTCGACTTCGGTTCGCCACTGGCAGGCGAAGTCGGCGACGGTCGTCGGGTGTGCCCACGTCTTCGTGACGACACCCTCGGGCATCTGTAGGAACGAGAGAGCGGCGTCGCGACCGTCCCGGATCAGGTGGACGTACCTGGCCTCCGGAAAGAGGCGCTCGAGAAGCGTCAGATGCCGCATGTACATCGGCGTCTTGTCGCCCCAGCGCCGCTTCCCGTGCACGGCTGCGTAACTCTCGTAGACCGCCCCGATCGCATCGCCAACAGGCATGCCGGGGCGGAGACGGCGGCGGACGTCCTCCGCGTCGACCCCCCACTCGAGCAAGGTCGGAATGCGCCGCAAGTCGTCCACGAACGCATCCGGGTCGATTTTCCCTGCATGCCTGTCCGCAAGCTGCGGAATGAAGTAGGACTCGTCCGGCACTGCGAGCTCCGGGTTTCGGTCGAGCATCACCCGCAGGAGCGTGGTGCCTGACCGGCGGACGCCGAGGATCAGAAGAGGCGCACTCATTCGGCGGGCGCAGCGAACGACGTTTTCTCGCGTGGGACTGGCACGGGATCACACCGTACAGCCGCGCGTATCGGGGCAGGTCGACAGTCCTCATGTCGCCTATCTTGACAACCGCGCCGGACGGCGCTATCCTCTCTTCTGTTTACGAATAAGACAACGGAGGAGGCAGCATGGGCAAGCACAGCTTGCTGCTGCCGGTCCTCCTCGCGTTCCTGGCCGGCGCGTCGCCCGCGCACGCCTGGACCTGGCCTGCGAGCGGGCCGGTGTTGCAGCACTTCAGCTACGACGGTGACCCGTACGCCGCGGGTCAGCACCGGGGAGTCGATGTCGGTGGGGCCGCGGGAGAGCCTGTGCTCGCACCTGCGGCGGGCAGCGTCACGTTCGCCGGCACGGTGCCCGGCGGCGGACGCACGGTCACGATTCGAACGCCCGACGGCCTGTCGGTGACGCTCCTCCATCTCGGAACCATCACGGAGGTCAAGGGCGCTTCTGTCGCCGAGGGCGCACAGGTGGGCACGCTCGGGTCGAGCGGGGCGAGCGAGTGGCCCAAGCCCTACGTACACCTGGGGATCCGCCACGCTTCAGACGCAGGCGGCTATCTGGATCCCGAGAGCTTTCTGCCACCCCGGATCTCGGCCCCCGAGACCGCCGAGGAAGCCGAAGCCGACGACGACGCTGAGCCCACGCCCTCC
>Ga0307317_10000508_pt1 | contig 11540 bp, 12 predicted proteins | sample ER_DNA_357_FD_194498 | JGI IMG/M metagenome (GOLD analysis project Ga0307317, IMG submission 194498) | Bulk soil microbial communities from the East River watershed near Crested Butte, Colorado, United States - ER_DNA_357 | ecosystem: Environmental > Terrestrial > Soil > Floodplain | place...
TTAGCGGGTGGCCGACGCCAGACTAAGGCCGAGCCACCCATTAGTGAGTTGGGTGCTCGGTCCACACGCTGGCCTTCATCGAGTGAACTGAAATCCGGTCGACTCTATAGCGCTGTGGCTGTCCGGTGAACGGTCCGTTTGCGGCGCCACGGGCGCCCCGGTCACCGGTCCGGCTTACGCACAGCGCGATCGTCGAAGGTTGAGCCGCACACTAGGTTTGGCTTGTGCCCTCTTCCAGCTGGACCGCCGGCGACCTCGCCGATCAGCAGGGCCGCCGGATCGTGATTACCGGTGGCAACAGCGGCATCGGCCTGGCAGCGGCGCGCGTCCTTGCCGGGGCGGGTGCGCTGGTGATCATCGCCGTTCGGGACCAGGCCAAGGGACAGCGGGCGGCCAGCGAGATCGGGGACGATACCGAGGTCCGCGCGCTGGATCTGGCCGACCTGAACTCCGTCCGCGCGTTCGCCGCGGAAACCATTGAGCCGATCGATGTCTTGATTAACAACGCCGGAGTGATGGCCCCGCCGCTCAGCCGGACGGTTCAGGGCTTCGAGACCCAGTTCGGGTCAACCACCTCGGCCACTTTGCGCTGACCAACCTGCTGCTCCCGATCATCACCGACCGGGTTGTCTCGGTGTCGTCCGGCGCGCACCGCCGTGGGCACATCGACCTCAGCGACCTCAACTGGGAGCGCCGGCGCTATCAGCGCTGGCCGGCGTACGGGCAGTCCAAGCTGGCCAACCTGCTTTTCATCTTGGAGCTCCAGCGCAGGCTGACCGCTGCCGGCTCGCCGGTCCGCGCGCTCGGCGCGCACCCGGGCTACGCCGCGACCAACCTCCAGTCCCATTCCGGCAGTCCGATCATGGACCGGATGATGAGGCTGACCAATCGTATCGTCGCCCAGAGCCAGGAGATGGGCGCATTGCCGACCCTGTACGCGGCCAGCGAGGACTTGCCTGGCGGCAGCTATGTCGGCCCCAACGGGCGCTCGGAGCTGCGCGGGGACCCGACTCTGGTCGGGCGGTCGCCAGAGGCTAGCGACACCAAGCTGGCCGCGGCGCTGTGGACGGCCTCCGAGGAGCTGACCGGAGTGCATTCCCCGCTCTGACCTGGCAGGCGGCGAACCGCTCCGCGACCAGCCTAACCATCGGACTGACGCCGCTGACCGAGCTATAGCTCATCGATCGTCGAACCAGTGGCCAGCCTGCTCCACCGACTTGGAAATGCGACTTTCGTCGTACTGCCCCAGTGGGCTACGGCGCCCTTTTGTGCGCGTTACCGGAGCTGGCCGCCGAAAAGGACCCAGGATTCGACCGCAGTGTTTTCGCCGATGCGTTGGCCGCCGCCGCGGCTCACTCGGACACCGCTTTTGCCGAACTCGGCTTGGAGCCGAAGGCTGTCGCCGCTCTCCGGGCCGGCGCAGCTCCGTGGCGGGCCCAATTGCTTGATGCCGCGGGCATGTCCGCCCCCGACGCTGTGCGGTCCTTCGGCGCACCGCCGTTGCCGGGGCCGGAAGCGCCCGGCTCTCCAAGCCCTCCGAGACCGTCTGAACGTCATCGGCAACCATCGTTCAACGCGGGGCGAAACGGTCCATCACCGTCCCTTTGAGCGTCCAGAGCTGACTCGTCGCCAGTGCTGATCGTCGCTGCTGCGCGGCCACATGATCGAGCACTTGCCAAATGCGGCCAGGCGAGTCGGCGGTAGTTGGTAGAGAACGCCCGGCGAGGGTCGACCGCCTGTCAGGCCTTCCCCTCAGGAGCATGCGCATCGCTCCCGTGAATGGCCGCTGCGGTTCTGGTGGCTTGGGTTGCACCCGCTCGATGGTCCGGTACACCGTGGATCGTCCGACCCCGAAGAGTTCGGCGAGCTCAGCTTGGGTGCAGTTCCCTGAGTTGTACAGCTCCAGCAGGTGCTTGGCCTGGTTCGGCTTGAGCTTCGGTTGCTTTCCGCGCAGCCGGCCCTTGGCCTGGGCTACTTTCATTCCTTCTCGGGTGCGCAGTCGGATCAGGTCGGATTCGAACTCGGCCACCATCGCCAGCACGTTGAACAGCAGTCGTCCGACGGGGTCCGTCGGGTCGTGGATCGAGCCGCCGAGGCTGAGTTTCACGTTGCATTTGGTCAGCTCGTCCAAGATGTCGCGAGCGTCGGGCAGCGACCGGGCGAGCCGGTCCAGCTTGGTCACGACCAGGGTGTCACCTGCTCGACACGCTGCGAGAGCCAACCGAATCCCGGGTCGGTCTCGGTTTGTGCCGGTTTAGGCCATGGTCGACGTAGATGGGGTCGTCACCGACGCCGAGCGCGTGGAGTCCGTTGCGCTGGGCGGTGAGATCTTGTTGCTCTGTTGATACGCGTGCGTATCCCACCAGTAGTTCTTCATCCACCTGCGATGACGCTGACAGATGGCACCCGTCAAGCTCTACCCTGCGATGCCCCGCAAGCCGGTCCCGCTATAGGACGGCCGAGGAAGCGCGTCTAGAAGCAACGGCGCATGAGGCTGTCGGAGGCGACGACCAGCAGGAACTCCGCCTACATCCGCGGCAAGACGCCGAGTGCGGCCAGGACGATCGGTAGATCAAGCAAGAAATGAGTGATGATTACGAACGCCACGTTGCGCTGCCACAGGTAGAGGCCGGTCATGACAGCGCCCAGGGGCAGCACCACACCCAGGACATGCCCCAAGTGCCATCCCTGCAGGTGGAACGCAACGAAGGCAGCCAGCGAGAGTAGTGCTCCCGGCCATCGAGCGCCCGTCAGGCGTGTTAGACGCTCAATTGGGTAGGCGCGAAAGAGAATTTCCTCGGTGACGCTGGCTGTCAGCACGACAGCGAGGACTAGCCAGGCCGGTCCGCTGGCGGCCACACTGTCCACGGTGGCACCCTTCGACAGCGGCAAAAGCCGGCTCGTAGCCACGGTGAGAATAGGCACAGCAATCCCAAGGGCGACGCCCAGCACGGCTGCCAGCAGCGCCGCTCGCCATGAGATGCGACGAACACCGATCCAGGACCATGGTCTACGCTCCCACCAGCGCGTGACAATGATCACGGTGCCAGTCAGCAGCCACAACATGCCCTGGCTCAGAAGGACCGCGCTGCTCGAACCAGCTGGCGATTGCAGCATGAGCGGAGCAAGGACGAACTGAACTAGGAAAGGGCCGCCCAGCGCCACGCTCAGCCCGACGATAGTGGGCAAGACTGCGGGTCTGGCATCGCTTGCATCGCGCATGCTGCGATCGCCAGACGTGACGCGAGGCGCGGACGCCATCAGTGTTCGCTCAACCAGGAGACTCGAGACTGCAGCGAGACGCGAGCGCCGGTTCGGAGAGGCCCAGCAGCGCGACCTGTCATGGCTACATGATTGCGGACAGCACGTCGACGGACCAGGCGTCAACCGAGGAGACGCGAGCGCCGGTCCTTGGCAGTGGGCTCACACTTCACGCGGCGCTGCAGGCCTGCAGGAGATTTCGAGCTGTCGCAGGACGGCCGGTTCACAGAACTCGTTTGAGTCGCTGCCCAGTGACTGCTTGACCGGTTGAATGCTGCTGGTGTTCAACGGGCAGCAGTTCTGGGAACATTCGTCGACCCGGCCGCCGGCAGGTCGCGTGATGCTTCAGCTGACCCGGCGTGTCTTCGGGGGCGGCTGGTCCCCGACACCTTTCGCAGCAGGGCGGTGGAGCTGGGGCAGTCTGTCCCGGGAGTGTCGGGATGGCCGGGAGCGGCGCCTACAAAGCTCCACGGAGAACACGTGTCGCAAGAGGGTCGTTCAGCGGTCGTCGACGATTCCGAGATGCTCTTCGATCCGCCTCACCCCGATCGATCAGATCCTCGAGGATTCCCTTTCCAGTCGAACCGGCCTCGTCATCGGCGTACTCATCTCCGAGTGTGCGGCCTTCCGGATCGCCGGCGATGAACACCGCGCGAGGAGGCTCGGTCTTGACTTCATCTGCTGATTCGTCTTCCGTTTCTGGTTCGTCTGACGGGTCCGGGGGCCGGCTCGGTATTGAGAAGTTCTCCTCGTCCGATGACATCGGGGTCGTCACACTCGTCGTGGGGTTCAACTCAGGGGTCGTGCTTATCCAACCGCACCGTGCGCGGGACGAGGAGTTGGTGCGCAGGAGTGCTGCTGGGTGCGCGTCCTCGGCGTCGCTCGCGGGCCCCACCGACACGTACCGTCCGGCTGTGTCTTCCTTCAAGAGGCCGAGGCCGTGTCAGCTGATGCCGAGTTGGCTGGCTCGCACATTGACGAGCACAGCGCGGAACTTCTCGGGTTCCTCGAGGTGGGGTGCGTGCGCCGACTTCTCGAACCACACCAGCTCTTTGCTCGGTGCCGTCAGCGCGTCGTAGAACCGCTGTGTCGCTTCGCCGGGAGCGACCTGGTCGAGGCGACCCTGGACGAGGACGATGGGCACATCGATGCGGGGCAGGGTGTGAACCAGGTCGGTGGTGGCGAGTTGGGGCAGGAGCGCGGCCTGTGTCGTGGTGATCCCACGAACGGTGCGGATGACGTCTGCGACCGAGTAGTCGGGCGAGCGGAGCAGGCTGCCCAGCAGCGTGCGGAACTCACTGTTGTAGCTCGCGTTGGTCCTGACACCTCCGAAGTTGAACGCCCAGCGGGCCCGGGTGGAGAACTGTTTCACGCCCAGGTGCGGGGGAGGGCCAGTCTTTTCCAGCTGCCGGATCGCGCGCCGGTTGCCGCGCTTGCGGGCAGTGTTGAGCACGAAGTCGTAGGTCCTGTCTTCGGACAGCGGAATGTCGATGTCCATGCCGGTCGCGATTAGTGCCGCGACAAGGTCCGGGCGCTGCACAGCGGCTTGCGCGGCGAACGTGGCACCGAAGGAAAACCCGGCGACGAATGTTTTGCCGTCGAATCGGCCCCGGAGCAACTCCAGCAGCGACACCGTGTCGCTGATCATGCGCGCCGTGCTGATCTCGGCGTTTGACTCGCGTAGTGACAGGCCGGTGCCGCGCTGGTCCCAGTAGACAACGGTGAAGGCGTGTTCCAGCCCGAGAAGGCGCTCGAAGCGGCGTGTCTCATTGATGATCGGCAGCCCGGGACCCAGTTGCATCAGCAGGAGCACCGGATTGGTTTCGGTCCCGCGAATACGGATCCACTGTGTGATGCCGCCGAGCTGGACTGCCTCGAGCGCATCGATCATCATCTGCTCTCATCCTTTCGTTGATATTTCGAGTCCGATCTGAGCCGCCCCGGCTATCATGCAGGGCTGGTCACCTGGCGCGGTCGGCGCGAGGGTAGTGCTGGTCGGATCTGAGGTTGGTGGCGCCGGTCATGATCGATCCCGCCATAGCGCTGCTAGCGCAGCCTCCTCGATGACCTGGTCGTGCCAGGTATCAGTGATGAGGTCCAGCGCGCCTGGAGCGGCGAGGCTGTCAAGCTGGATCGGACGCAGCACGCAGCCGAGAAAGATGGCGGCGAGCAGGTTTGGCTGGCCGGGCCGCAACTCGAGTTTCTGCTGGCCGACCGCGATGATCCGTTCGACGATCTCCAGCGGGTACACCGTGCCTGCGGGAAGCCTCGGCATGAACCTGTCCTGGCGTACCAGGATAAAGATCGCCGCCGCCGGATCCGCCCGGTAGAACGCGAGCGTAGTCCGAATTACGGCGCGCAACCTGTGCTTGGTCGTGCCGTTCGACGTAGCGTCGGCGATCTGGCGGGCGTATTCGCCGAAGTAATGAGCGAACAACTCCTGGGCCAGTGCCTCTGCCGAGGCGTAGTGGCGGTAGATGGCGGCTTCGGATACGCCGGCCCGCTCGGCGATATGCCGCACCCGGGTTCCGTCGTAGCCCTGCCCGGCGAAGCAGTCCACCGCCGCCCGCCCGATGTTTTCTTTCTGGCTAGGCCGTGGCAAGCAACTCGCCCCCAGCCGAAAGCGCGATCTCCAGTCCGAACGCTGCCGCGACGGTGGTCGCGCCGAGCGGCTCGCTCGCCAGCACAGCCTCCACGGTGGACACGGCAGAAGCGGCGGTGAAGGCGTATCCCTCGCCGGTTCGCAGCCAGCCCTCCGCGGCCCGGCCGTCCACGGCGATGGCTCGCGCCCAGACGTAGCTCTCCAAGATCTGGTCAGGCGTGGCCGGCGCGGAGACTGCAGACTGCGCAGCCGGCGCTGGCGCGTCCAATGCCACCGCGTTCCGGCGGCGGGGAAGGTGGCGGCTAGCCCGGACAAGAGCCGGCAACGCGGGCAGCAACACCCGCGCCGCCGTTACCGGTATCGGCATCATCATGGCCACGGTGATGTTCGAGATTCCGGTCGTGTGGTAGGAGGTGATGAGGTCGCCGGTCGGTACCGGCACGGCGGTGCGCACACCCACTGGAGTCGCCAGGCGGCGCGCGCCATTTCCCAGCCGCGTCTGCACCAGCCGGCCATCACGACGCACTCGGCCACCGTCGGCCAGCGCGGCCATCCTGCTGGCCCGCGCGCCGACACTGCTGCCCGCGGTGCCGAGGAGGATGGCGAGATCGAGCCGGTCCGCCCCCGGAACCTGATCGGCGACATGACGGGCCAAACCGTCGCTAGCGACGGTGCCGAAGCCGACGGCGGGAATGGCGGTGATGCGCTCGGTGCGGGTACCCAGCACTCGCTCGATCACGCCGATCTCGTTGGCGATATCGAGGTAGTGCACCCCGGCCCGCAGGCTGGCGTCGAGGACTGGGCCGGAGGTTGACGCAAAAGGTCCCGCGGCGAGCAGCACGAGCCGCGAATCGCCGAGAACACGGTGTAGGTCATCCGGCGTCACGGCGACCCAGGGCAGGCCGAGCCGTTGGGCGAGCGGCACCAGACGCCCGGCATTCCGCCCGGCGAGGAGTGGCCGGTGTCCCCGGGCCACGGCCTGTTCAGCTATCAAAGTCCCGGTACGGCCGGTAGCTCCGTACAGCATCCAAGGGCTATTAGTGAATATTCACTTACAATAGCTCAGGTCGACCGACCTTGTCCACCCCGGTAGCCGCTGGCTCAGTGAACTTGATTTGTGGCGAACGGCAACGATGGCGGGTAGCCGCTGTCTTCTCGATCTTGCGCTCGGTTACGCTTATCGATGTTCTGGAGCGAACAGTGGAGTGAGCGAAAAATGGCTGATGAGCAGAGCAGAGGCACCGGTGCACTGAACTTTGAGCGGATCTATAGCACCACCGTCCCGGCGGAGGAAGTCGCCCGGGCATTGGCAGACCACTTCCGTATGCAGGACTTCGAGGCGCAGGTCTACCGCAGCAACGAGAACCGCACGGTGATGCAGGCTCGGAAGGAGAGTCTGTGGCGCCAGCTGCTGGGGGTCGCCTATGCGCTGACCGTGGTCATCACGCCCGGAGATGGCCAGCTGAGCATCAGCCTGGGGGGTCATGAGTGGGTCGATGCCGCGGTGAGCGGGGCGATCGGGCTGGTGGCGGTGCCGCCGGTGCTGCTAGGGACTGCGTACGGCATCTGGAAGGAGAACCGGCTGGATCAGGAGGTCTGGCAGGTGATCGACAAGGCGGTCAGCGCCAGCGAGCCTGAGAGGATGCCGGCGTCGGAGTCTCAGTAAGGACGCCGTTCCGTCGCGACGTAAACCTCCCTGCCATGCCCACAGCAGACGTTGATCCGCGAGCCTTGATCGGGTTTGAGGTTCCGCCTCCTTGATGTTTGTGCCGGGACCACCAGAGCCCACAGTGGGCTGCGGGCGAGGTATGAGGGCGGACCAAGCGCGGATGTCACGGCGCCCCAACGACGACCTTCCCTCTGGCGTGGCCTTGTTCGAGGTAGCTGATTGCTGCGGGGATTTCTGCGAACGGATAGCGCCGGTCGATGTGGGGGTGCACTTTGCCGGCCTCAATCAGGTTCGAAAGGAATTCCAGATCGGTGGTGGCTACGTGCGCCGACACTTGGGCGATGTCCTTGCCGCCGCGCAGCGAAACGCTGATCAGCTTCGCCACACTGGTGAACCCGACGACGGCGGCCTTGCCGCCCTCGATAAGAGCACCTCTGAGATCGCGTACCGATAGGTTCCCGATGGTGTCGAGGATGAGGTCGTAGCGCTGCCCGCTAGCGAAGAAGTCTGTCGTGGTGTAGTCGATGACGTGATCAGCGCCGAGCGAATCGACCAGGTCGATGTTCCGGGTGCTGGTCACCCCGGTCACCTCGGAACCATAGGATTTGGCGATCTGGACTGCAAAGGTGCCGATGCCGCCGGAAGCACCATTGATAAGCACGCGCTGCCCGGGCCGGATTTCTCCGTGGCGGCGAAGGCCCTGGAGTGCGGTTACCGCTGCCATCGGAACGGCCGCCGCTTCCTCAAACGACAGGTTTGCCGGCTTCAAGGCCATAACCTCGACTGGTACCGAAACGTATTCTGCAAAGCCGCCGGAACCGTGGTCTAACAGATTGGCATAGACCTCATCGCCGGGCTTGAAATCGTGGACGCCGCTGCCTACCGCCTCGACTTGCCCGGCAACGTCGACGCCGGGGATCCGATGTTTTGGCCGCAGCAACCCCAAAGTGGCGCGTGAAAAGAAGGGCTTGGCTCGCATGGAACGCCAGTCCGCTGGATTGACCGATACTGCCAGCACCCTCACCAGCGCTTCATCGCCGGCCGGGGCGGGCTCCTCCACCTCCGCCATCTGAAGCACCTCAGGCGGCCCGTACTTCTCCAATATGAATGCCTTCATCGCTGGCGCTCCCAGTTTCCGTTCGTCTCGTCCACTCTGACACCAACGTCGTGATGGGTGCATGCGAGTTGATCGGGCGCAATGTCGAAGGTGGAGCGGCGTCTCGAACCTATGTGGTAACCATGCCGTCCTCATGCCTGGACTGCTGTCCGGTGGAACGTCATCGCTGCTCCATGGGAGTAGCGATGACGCATTGCACGGACCGCCGACCGATGCGGGCGCCAATGAACACCACTGACGCCGTACCTCTAGCCGGTCCCCATGTGGTAATGCTGGTCGGGCAACAACGTTCAGACTCCAGATGCTGGCGTCGCTACGCTCTGCTCATGTCGATCACTCCTCACATTGTCGTTCAGGGCGCCGAGCGCGCTGTCGCGGATTGAGTCGACGCGCAGCGCGGACGGACTCCGTCCTGTCTGCTCGCGAAAGACGCGGTAGAACTGGGCGTAGCTGCCGAAGCCAGCCTCGAGGGCGGCCGCCAGCGCTGTGGTGCGCCGCCCTCTGCCGTAAAGCGGCAGAAAACGCTGCAGTCGCTGCTGGTTGCGAAACCGGCTGATCGACACGCCGGTCTGCTCCTTGAATATCCGGCTCAAGTGCGACGAGCTCAGACGCGCAGCCCGCGCCAGCGTAGCGAGATCACCTGCGTCCGGGTCGGTTCGCAGTATCCGAGCGACCGTCTCCACCGCCGGATGCAGATCGACGCCTTCGACGACGTCGTCGCTGTCGAGGAAAGCTCGCCAGGCGAAGCTCAGCAGGTACGCCAACCCGGTGTTGACAAGAATGTCGTCGACCGTCTCCGCATGCTGTATTTCGTGGAAGAGGGTGCTGAGAGGACGAACCCTGCTGGAGTCGAGACGGCGCGAGAACTGCCCAACCGGGTCCTCCTCCAACAGGGGTCGCGCGTGCCGGACCGTCGCGATCTGAGCGACGAGAGCGGGCCGGAACACCGCCCACCAGAGCTCATGGTCGGACGACTCGTCGACCAGGACGTGATCTTGACCGGGAAACAGCCAGGTCAGCGTGCCGGGCGTGAGCTCATAGCGCCGGTCGCCGAGCAGGTAGGAGGCGGTGCCGCACACGACGAGGTTGACCTCGAGCTCGGCATGGCGGTGGGCGCGGGGTCGAACGTCGCCGACCCTGTGCCGTACCACGCGTCCATCGAGGCCAGCCCGAACTCCAAGGTCGTCGATCATCGCAAGAAACGATAAAAACTCGCGGACCTACGCGAAGACCCAATCACCATTACCGCAGATTATGTGATCGTCCACGATCACAGGAGGGCAAAGCATGGCCGTCTCAGCACTGCGCATCACGTCCGAGCAGGCGCGGCAGTTCCGCGAGGAGGGTCTCTTCGTGCTGAATCGCATCGTGCCGCCAGGCGATCTGGACACGCTGCGTGGGGAATGCCAGCGCTTCATCGACGAGCGCGACCGGGAGATGGATCGTCTCGGCGTCGACAAGCTCGACCTCGACCGGCGCGGCAGCCGCTACTTCGTCCACGCCTACGGCAAGAGCCCAGCAGTGGAGCGCTTCCTGTCATCAGACCTCATGGCGCGGATCGGCCAGGCGGCGCTCGGGGACACGGTCTACCTGTTCAACGAGCAGTACGTGGTGAAGGCCGCCGAGCAGGGGATGCCGTTCAGCTGGCACCAGGACTCGGGCTTCATCGACTACCCGCACCGGCCGTACCTCACCTGCTGGATCGCACTCGACGACATGACCGAAGCCAACGGCACCGTGTATCTGCTGCCCTACTCACGCGCCGGCACCCGAGACGTCGTCAAGCACGCGCGCGAGGAGGAGAGCAACGATCTGGTCGGCTACTTCGGGCACGACCCGGGCGACCCGGTGATCGTGCCGGCCGGCAGCATCGCCTGCTTCTCATCAACGCTCTTCCACCGCAGCGGCCCCAACACCACCGACCGGGTGCGTCGCGTCTACGTAGCGCAATATTCGGCCGAGCCGATCCTCAGCGAAGACGGCTCACAACCGCTGAGACTCGCCGAGCCTCTCCTGCTCGAGGGCAAGCGGGTGAGCTGACCGAGCACACTGGGAGCCTGGCACGCCCACGGCGTCCGCCTGTGGGAGTCGCTAGGCTTCACGATTCTCGCCACCGTCCCGAAAGCTTTCCGACATCCTGACCATGGGTCCGTCGGCCTTCACATCATGCACAGGTTCCTGCGATGGCCCAACGTTTCGACAGACCTTCGGCTTGCGACAAGAGCATCCCACCTCTCCGTCCCCATGTGGGCAATGCTGGGCGGCAACAGCGTTCGAGAGCTCCCGATGCTGGCAATCTAGGCTCGGCTCATGCCAATCACTCCCCACATTGTCGTTCAGGGCGCCGAGCGCGCTGTGGCTTTCTACCGCGACGCCTTCGGGGCCGAGGAGGTGAGCCGGATCCCAGTTCCTGATGGACGGCTGATGTCGGTCCAGTTGCGGATTGGCGACGGTCTGCTGCACATCGCCGACGAGTTCCCTGAGATGGGGGTGCTCGCGCCGCCCTCGATTGGCGGTACGCCGGTGGTGTTGGCCCTCGACGTCGCCGACGTCGAGGCCATGTTCGCGCAGGCGGTGGCGGCGGGCGCACAGATTCGTCAACCGTTGGCGGACATGTTCTGGGGCGACCGGCACGGCCAGCTTGAGGACCCGTTCGGGCATCGCTGGAACATCGCTCAACACCTGCGCGACGTGCCACACGATGAGGTCGTAGCCGCCGCCGCACAGGCGTTCAGCTGAGTTAATCACCGACCGTTAAGCACCAGCGGACTGCGCTAGTTGGGCGATGATCTTCGCTGAAGGTTCCTCGAGGGACAGGGCGCCAGAGCTTCACCTGACTCCCGCGGCTCATGCCTCGTGCGGAGTGAGCTGACGCGCGGCTTGTAGTCTGC
>Ga0307317_10000516_pt1 | contig 11497 bp, 11 predicted proteins | sample ER_DNA_357_FD_194498 | JGI IMG/M metagenome (GOLD analysis project Ga0307317, IMG submission 194498) | Bulk soil microbial communities from the East River watershed near Crested Butte, Colorado, United States - ER_DNA_357 | ecosystem: Environmental > Terrestrial > Soil > Floodplain | place...
TCGCGCCGGTAGCCGGCCACGGCCAGCGGCACGAACACCGCCAGGATGGCCGCCGACCAGGCCAGCGACCTGACCACGTAGAACTCGGCCCCATGGCCGAGCAGCAGCTCGGCCGCCCGGCCCTGGCTGAGCACCCGGACCGCGTCCACCATCACGGTGACCGGCTGGTGCTCGGCGAAGGCCTGCATCCAGCCGGGCATCGACTCGACCGGCACATACGCGCTGGACACGAAGGTGAGCGGGAACACCATCAGGGCCAGGCCCTGGGCGGCCTGGGCGGTCCCGGCGAACAGGCCGAGGGTGAGGAACATCCACTCGAAGGCGAACCCGAACACCAGCAGCAGCCCGAACGCGGCCAGGGCGTCGGCCAGGCCGCCATGGAGCCGGAACCCGACGGCGAAGCCCACGGCGCTGGTGATGGCCAGGCTCCACACCAGCAGGGCGGTGTCGGCCACCGCCCGGCCGGCGAGGACGGCGCTCCTGGGGATGGGCAGGGAGCGGAGCCGGTCCACGAAGCCCTGCTCCAGGTCCTCGGCCATCCCGGCGGCCGCGCCCATGCCGGCGAACAGCAGTCCGGTGGTGATGAACCCGGGGACCAGGAAGTCGACGTAGTCGAGGCCTCCGGCGCCGATGGCGCCGCCGAACACGTAGCGGAAGATCAGGAGGAACAGGGCGCTCTGGACGGTCCCGACGACCACCAGCTGGGGGGTGCGCAGGAACTTGCGCACCCCCCGCCGGGCGATGCCGAAGGTGCTGGCCGCCAGCCCGGCCGAGGGCCGGGCGGAGGCGGGGACGGGAATGCTTGCCATGGTCGATCGTCTCCTCTCAGGCCGCCGCGTGCCCGGCGGCGGTGTCGGCTGCTGGCTCGAGCCCCTGGCCGGTCAGGGCCAGGAAGACCTCGTCCAGGGTGGGCGGCCGCAGCGAGATGTCCTCGACCGCGACCCCGGCCGCGTCAAGGGCGCCCAGGGCGTCGCGCAGCGGGTCGGTGCCGGCGGCCACGGCCACCCGGACCCGGCGGGTGGCCTCCTCGATCTGCGGCTGGTCGTGGTCCAGGCCGGCCAGGCCGGCCGCCGCCCTGGCCAGGTCGGCCCGGTCCCGGGTGTGGACCTCGATGACGTTGCGGCCGGCCCGCTGCTTGAGCTCGCTGGGGGTGCCGGCGGCCACGACCCGGCCGTGGTCGATGATCACCACCCGGCTGGCCAGGTGGTCGGCCTCGTCCAGGTACTGGGTGGTCAGCAGGACGTCGGTGCCGGCCCCGACCAGGGCCCCGATGGCGTCCCAGAGCTCGATCCGGCTGCGCGGGTCCAGCCCGGTGGTCGGCTCGTCCAGCAGCAGCAGGCGCGGCGACCCGACCAGGCTCGCGCCCAGGTCGAGCTTGCGGCGCATACCCCCCGAGTAGGTCCGGGCCAGCCGGTCGGCCGCCCCGGTGAGCCCCAGCAGCTCGAGCACGCGGTCGCTGCTCGCCCGGGCCGCGTGCCTGTCCTGGCCGAACAGCCTGGCCACCAGGCGCAGGTTCTCCCGGCCGGTCATGGCCGGCTCGACGGCCGCGTACTGGCCGGCCAGCCCGATCACCCGGCGGACCGCCCCGGGCTGGCGGCGCACGTCGTGGCCGGCCACCCGGAGCTCCCCCGCGTCGGGGCGCAGCAGGGTGGCCACGGTGCGCACGAAGGTTGTCTTGCCGGCCCCGTTGGGCCCGAGCACGGCCAGGACCTGTCCCGGCTCCGCCACCAGGTCGAGCCCGTCCAGGGCGACCGTCTTGCCGAACCGCTTGCGGAGGCCGGTGGCCTCGATCGTCGGCGTCATCTGCACCCTCCTGGATGGAACGATGTTCCTTTGAACGAACACTGTTCTAGCACCCGGGCCGGGTTGATGTCAAACAGTGTTCCATAAGACGAACGTTGTTCCATCTCTGGTACAGTGCTGGGCCATGGCCATCCCCGAGCCGCCTTGGAAGGCCGCCCCGCGCCAGCGGCCGGCCCGCGCTCCCCTCTCCCGGGAGGCGATCGTCGACGCCGCCCTGCGCGTGCTCGACCGCGAGGGCTCGGCCGGGCTGAGCATGCGCCGGGTCGCCGACGAGCTGGGCACGGGCCCGGCCTCGCTCTACTGGCACGTGGCCAACAAGGACGCCCTGGTCGACCTGATCATCGACCGGGTGGCCGGCGAGGTGCCGCTCCCCGAGCCCGACCCGGACCGCTGGCAGGAGCAGCTGCGGGAGTGGCTGATCGGGGTCAGGGGCGTGTTCGACCGCCACCCGGGCGTGGCCGCCCTGACCCTCGGGCGGATCCCCACCGGCATCAACGTGGTCCGCTGGGCCGAGTGGACCCTGGTCCTGCTGCGCGGGGCCGGCATCCCCGACCGGGTCGCCGCCTACGCCGGCGACCTGCTCGGCCTGTACCTGGGGGCCACCGGCTACGAGGCCACCCTGCCCCCGATGACCTCAGCCAGCGGCGAGGCGCTGTCGCTGGAGGAGACCACGGCCATGATGCGCGGCTACTTCGCGTCCCTGCCCGCAGACCAGTTCCCCAACGTGGTCGCGACCGTGGACGAGCTGTTCAGCGGCGGGCCCGAGGAGCGGTTCGCGCTGGGCCTCGACGTGATCCTGCGCGGCCTGGCCTCCTACGCCCAGTCCTGAGCCTGCCGTGCCCGCCACAGGTCGCGGAGCAGGGCACACTCGACCAGTGACCAGTCGCAGGTCCGCGCGGTCAGGGGGGGCCCTGGCCGCCGCGCTCCTCCCAGCGGGAGCGCCAGCGCTCGGTCATCTTCCCCCACCAGGCGTCGACGCCGCCCTTGGGGCCGCCGCCCTGGCGGCGCTGGGGGCCGGCCGGGGGCGGGCCCGACGGGGGCGCCGGGCCGACCGGTTGCTCCACCGTCGCACGCCGGCGCATGGTCCGGACGAACAGGAACACACACGCCAGCATGATGACGAAGCCGGCGACGCCGACGGCCACGTTCTCCAAGAAGGTCGAGGAGATGACCACGATCAGGCCGAGCACGAAGCCGGCCACGGCCAGCTTGAGCCGGCGGCCCAGGTGGGCGCGGAACGAGGAGCCCACCTGATGGGCGAATTTGGGGTCCTCTTCGAGCAACCGCCGCTCGATCTCGGCCAGGATGCGTTGCTCGTGCTCGGACAGCGGCATGTGAGGCTCCGGCCAGGGTCGTACTGTGGTGGTCCTGCGAGTGTACCCGGGCACTACCCCCTCAACAACAGCGTCGCCCCGCGGGTCTAAGGGGTTCAACCCTCAACCTGAGCCTACGGTTCCCGCTCCTGGGACGTCAGCGAGGCCAGGTCGATGGCGCCGTCGCCGAACCGGGCCCTGACCGCGTCGGCTGCCCGCACCGCCGCCTCCCAGCCCGGCCGCTCCGGGCCCAGCCGCAGCTGCACCGGCGCGCCCGCGCGCTGCAGGTTGCTGACGGTGACGCCGACCAGGCGGACCGGGGCCCGGCCGAGCTGGAGCCGGGCCAGCAGGTCGCCGGCGACCTCGTGCAGCTCGGTGTCGGTGTCGGTGGCCACGGCCAGGGTGCGGCCGCGGGTGATGGTGCGGAAGTCGGCGAAGCGAAGCTTCAGGGTGACGGTGCGGCCGGCCAGGCCGGCCTCCCGCAGCCGCCGGCCCACCCGCACACAGCAGCGCAGCACCTCGCGGGCCAGCTGGCCAGGGTCGTCGATGTCGGCGGCGAAGGTCTCCTCGGAGCCGACCGACTTGGCCGCCTCGAACGGCACCACCTCGCGGTCGTCGCGGGCCCAGGCCAGCTGGTGGAGCTGGGCCCCGGCGGCCGGGCCGAGGGCCCGCTCCAGGGTCGCTCTGGGGGTGGCGGCGACGTCGCCGACGGTGCGCAGGCCGTAGCGGGCCAGCACGTCGATGGTGGCCTGGCCGGCCCCCCAGAGGGCGTCGACCGGCAGCGGGTGCAGGAAGGCGAGGGCCCGCCCGGGCGGGACGACCAGCAGGCCGTCCGGCTTGCCGCGGGTCGAGGCCAGCTTGGCCAGGAACTTGCTGGCGGCGACGCCGACGGTCAGGGCCAGCCCGGCCTCCCGGCGGACCCGGTCCCGCAGCAGCCGGGCCGCGGCCACGGCGTCGCCGAACAGCGCCCGCGCCCCGCGGACGTCCAGGAAGGCCTCGTCGAGCGCGAGCGGCTCGACCAGCGGGGTGATGCTCTGGAAGATGCCCATCACCGTGGCCGAGGCCCGCCGGTAGGCGGCGAAGTCGGGCGGGACGGCCACCGCCTGGGGGCACAGGCGGCGGGCTCTGGCCATCGGCATGGCGTTGCGGCAGCCGAACGCCCTCGCCTCATAGGAGGCCGAGGTGACCACCCCGCGCCCGCCGGTCCCGCCGACCAGCAGCGGGCGGCCCCGCAGGGACGGGTCCTTCTGCACCTCGACGCTGGCGTAGAAGGCGTCCAGGTCGGCGTGGAGGATCCCCAGCCCGTCGGCCTCGCCGGGCTCCAGCGGCCGCCCGCCGGCGATCACCTCACCGGTCGGCCGCACCGGGGTGTCCATGGCGAGCAGGCTACCTGGACACTGTGACGCGACGGGGCGCTAGAAGGTGCATCCGACTAGGATGCTGGCATCGAAGAAGCATGCATGACGACCTTGACCAGCCCCAGAGGAAGCCCCAGCCAGGTGACCGAGGCCCCCCAGCCCGTCGCGGCGTCCCCCCTGGACGCCGAGGGCGTCCGCGCCCGGGTCGACCGGGCCCTGGCCGCCCTGCTCGACCAGGAGCTGTCGGCCCTCGGGTTCCTGGGCAAGGACAACGGCCCCGTCACCGACGCCCTGTCCCGGTTCGCCCTCCAAGGGGGCAAGCGGCTGCGGCCGGCCTTCGTGTACTGGGGCTACCGCGGGGCGGGGGGCGCCGCCGACGGCCCCGAGGCCGACGCCGCCATCCGGGCGTCCTGCTCGGTCGAGCTGCTGCACGTCTGCGCCCTCATCCACGACGACATCATGGACGGCTCCGAGGTCCGGCGGGGCCGCCCGGCCATGCACGTCGGCTTCGCCGGCCTGCACCGGGGCCTGGCCTGGCGGGGCGACCCGGCCGCCTTCGGCGAGGGCGCGGCCATGCTCATGGGCGACCTGGCCTTCACCTGGGCCGACGTCGCCCTGGCCGAGGCCGGCCTGCCCGACGACCGGCTGGCCGCCGCCCTGCGGGTCTTCAACCGGCTGCGGTCGGAGCTGATGGGCGGCCAGTACCTTGACCTGGTCGAGGCACGCCGGGGCGCCCCCGACGAGGACGCCGTCCGCCGGGTCCTGACCTACAAGTCGGGCAAGTACACCATCGAGCGGCCGCTGCACCTGGGCCACGCCCTGGCCGCCGGCGCCCCCGGCCTGACCGGGGCCTACTCGGCCTACGGGCTGCCGCTGGGCGAGGCCTTCCAGCTCCGCGACGACATCCTGGGGGTGTTCGGCGCCCCCGAGGTGACCGGCAAGCCGGCCGGGGACGACCTGCGCGAGGGCAAGGAGACCTATCTGGTCATGCTGGCCCGCCAGCGAGCCGACCGGGCCGGGCGGCAGCTGCTGGAGAGCGCCCTCGGCAACGCCAAGCTGTCCGAGGACGACGTCGCCGACCTGCGCCGGCTGATCGCCGGCTGTGGCGCGGTGGACGCCACCGAGGTCCGCATCGCCGTGCTCCTGGCCCAGGCCAAGGACGCCCTGGCCAGGGCCGGCGGGATCACCGAGCCGGCCCGGGAGGCGCTGGCGGCGCTGGCCGACCACGTCACCGACCGGAACGCCTAGCCGGCCATGGCGGCACAGACGGTGGTCGTCGGAGCTGGGCTGGCCGGCCTGTCGGCCGCCATCCACCTGGCCGCCGCCGGCCGCGACGTGGTCGTGGTCGAGGCCGAGGCGGTCCCGGGCGGGCGCTGCGGCACGGCCACCGCCGGCGGCTACCGCTTCGACACCGGCCCCTCGGTGCTGACCATGCCCGAGGTGGTGCGCTCGACCGTCGGGGCGGCCGGCGAGGAGCTGGACGACTGGCTCGAGCTGGCCCCGCTCGACCCGATCTACCGGCTCACCTTCCACGACGGGGCCCGCCTGGACGTCGTGCCCGGGGCCGAGCGGATGGCGGCCGAGGTCGAGCGGCTCGCCGGCCCCGAGGAGGCCGCCCGCTACCTGGCCTTCCGCTCCCACCTGGGGCGGATGTTCGAGGCCGAGTGGAGCCAGTTCATCGACCGGAACTTCGACGGCCCTGCTGACCTGGCGCGACCGCTGGCCCTGCTGCGGCTGGCCCGCCTCGGCGGCTTCCGCCGGCTGCACAACCTGGTCGCCACCCACCTGAGCGACTGGCGGCTGCGCCGGGCCCACACCTTCCAGGCCCTCTACACCGGCCTGTCGCCGTTCGACGCCCTCGGCATCTACGCCGTGGTCGCCCACATGGACACCGTCGGCGGGGCCTGGTTCCCCCGCCAGGGCGGCATGCACGCCCTCGCCCTGGCCCTGGCCGGGGTGGCCGAGAAGGCCGGGGCCAGCCTGCGGCTCTCGACCCGGGTCGAGCGGGTCGAGGGCGGGCCGGGCGGGGTCACCGGGGTGGTCCTGGCCGGCGGCGAGCGCCTGGCCGCCGGCGACGTGGTCGTCACCAGCGACCTGCCGGCCGCCTACGCCCACCTGCTGCCCCCGGCGGCCAGGGACTGGCGGGTGCAGCGGCGCCGGCTCCACTGGTCGCCCTCCTGCTACCTGGTCCACCTGGGGCTGACCCGCCAGCTCGAGGGCCAGGCCCACCACACCGTCCACCTGGGCCGCGACTGGAAGGCCACCTTCGAGGCCCTGACCCGCCACGGCGGCATCCAGCTCGACCCGAGCCTGCTGGTCACCTACCCCTCCGCCGAGGACCCCGAGGCCGCCCCGCCGGGCCACGCCACCCTGTTCGTGCTCGAGCCGACGGCCAACACCCGGGCCGGGCTGGACTGGGCGGAGACCGGGCCGCGGCTGCGCGAGCGGCTGTACGGCCGCCTGGCCGCCCTCGGCTACGGCGACCTGCGCCGCGACAGCGCGGTCGAGCTGGTCGTCGACCCGCCCGCCTGGGAGGCCCAGGGCCTGTCGGCGGGGACGCCGTTCTCCCTCGACCACCGGTTCAGCCAGACCGGCTGGCTGCGGCCGCAGAACGCCTCGGCGGGCGTGCCCGGCCTGGTGTTCGCCGGCATGGGCACCGTGCCCGGGGTCGGGGTGCCGATGGTGCTGATCTCGGGCCGCCTGGCCGCCGAGCGGGTGCTGGCCCGATGAGGCTGGCCGTCGCCACCCAGCCGTGGACTCTGGGGGCGGCCTATGAGCGCTGCCGCCAGCTCCATGCCCGCCACGGCCGCACCTACTACCTGGCCACGCTGCTGCTGCCGCGCTGGAAGCGGCGCCACGTCCACGCCCTCTACGGGTTCACCCGCTACGCCGACGAGATCGTCGACGACCTCGACTCGACCCTCGACAGGGCCGGCCAGGCGGCCGCCCTGCGGGCCTGGGGGGAGCGCTTCTTCGCCGGCCTGCGCGGCCAGCCGTGCCAGGACCCGATCCTGCCGGCCGTGCTCCACACGGTCCGGGCCTTCGACCTGGAGGTGGCCGACTTCGAGCGGTTCCTTCACTCGATGGCCATGGACCTGCACACCGACGGCTACCGGACCTATGACGACCTGTGTGGCTACATGGAGGGCTCGGCGGCCGTGATCGGGACCATGATGGCCCCGATCCTGGAGTCCGAGGACCCGCCGGCCGCCGCCGAGCACGCCCGCCAGCTCGGCCTGGCCTTCCAGCTCACCAACTTCATCCGCGACGTGGCCGAGGACTCAGAACGCGGCCGGGTCTACCTGCCGGAGGCCGACCTGGAGCGGTTCGGGGTCGGCCGGGCCGACCTGGCCTCCGGGCAGGCCGCCCCGGCCGTCGCCGAGCTGCTGGCCTTCGAGACCACCCGGGCCAGGGCCCACTACCGGGCCGCCGAGCCCGGGATCGAGCTGCTCGCCCCCTCCTCGCGGCCGTGTGTCCGGGTCGCCTTCGACCTGTACGGCGGCATCCTTGACGAGGTCGAGCGGGCCGGCTACCAGGTCCTGGCCCACCGGGTGGCGGTCCCCCGACACCGCCGCCTCGGCGTCGCCGGCCGCCACCTGCTCGCCGCCCGCGCCGCCGCCCGGGCCGAGCGCCGCGTCAGCGTCGCCACCCCCGGCACCACATGATCCTGCGGGTCGCGGTGGCACTACGGTCATGGCCGGCGGGCAGCGGGTAGCCGACCGGGGGCTTGTCAGGAGCCGGGCCGCGGGGCGTCCGCGATCCCCGCCGCCCAGCCCTTGACCTCCTCCCAGTCCCGGAAATCGCCCTCGGGGACGCGCAGCGCCGCTGCGATGGCACGATCGGGGAAATGGAGCTGCTTCCTCACCAGCTTGCCGGCGAACACCCGATGCTCGCGGGCCTTGGTGGCCTGCATGATCTCGGCGACGTCCACCGGGTCCTCCTCGGGCTTCGGGGGATCGCCAATCGGGCCGCTCGAGAACAGCCAGACCGGCCTGGCCGCCAAGGCGTCCCCGGAGCGATCCACCAGCTCTCTCGCCGGCTTGAGCCAGTGCCCCGCATAGACCGCACTGCCCAGCACCACCACGTCGAAGCTGTCGACCGCCTTGACCTGGTCGGGTGGGATCACCATGGCATCCCAGCCGCGCTCGGTGAACACCTCCCCGATGGCCTGAGCGATCTCACCGGTCGCGCCGTACCTGGTCGCCGCCGTCACCAGAACCCTCATGCCGCGCTCCTTCCGAGGCGCTCGACAACGTCGAAGTCTCGCATCGCGGGCTGCCCGTCCGAAAGCCGCTATCCGGCCAGTGGCCGGGCGGCGGCCGCCTAACCTGCCGCGACCTCGGCCCGTCGCTGCAGGCCGCGCAGATGGCTGCGAGCCATGACGAAGTCGGCCGGGACGATCGTGCCCAGGAACGCCCGCTCGAACCACCATGGGTGCAGACGCATCCGGTTGCGCTGCACGACCCGGGTACACCCACCGATCGGCTCGTCCAGATGCCAGCTCCAGATCCAGTCCATCGCCAGCCCCCGCTGGCGCCACGACAACGGCAGATGCCGGGTCGACCGCAGCACCAACAGCCGGTCCGCCTCCAGCCGCTCCACGGTGAACCAGCAGTCGGTCGCCGGTGGGCCGTCGGGGACGTGATCGCCCTCGCGCAGCCGCTGGTGCTCCGGAAGGAGGCGATTGGCGCTGGGACCGTTAGCCGGGAACAGGAGCCGGTCGACCCAGCGGTAGGTGTACCAGCCGGCCCGCCCCCAGCCCATCTGCACCAGCCACGGCCAGACCGCATGTGCGGGCGCCGCGACCGTGATCGCATGGGTGGTCCAGGCCCTGGCGTCGGGCAGCAGCTCGTCGCCGGCCAGCGGCTGCTGTCGCTCCTGGCCGGTGGCGCCCCAGGTCTGCCCGAGGCGGTACAGGGCGGCGTACCCGCCCACCGCTGCCAGCGCGGCCATCGCGCCTGCCGGGGTGTGACGCATGCAACTCCCTCCCCCTTGAGCAAGTCCCGCATCAGCTGCAGGCCCGGGACCGGGCGACCCTGATCGCGGGTGGGCAACAGCCCGCTGTCGGAGGCGACCGCCGCGAACATGCCCTGGTGGCGGGCCGTGTAGGCCATCGCCCCGGACCGCCGCAGCCGTGCGCTCGCCGTCCTCGGCCCCGCGGCCGGTAATGATGAGCTGAGCGCCGCGCCAAGCCATGGCTCGGGCGGAGCTAGCCGGCGCGGCCGGCCAGGCGGATGGCCGTGCCGAGCAGGTCGCGGATCGACACCATGCCGATGACCTGGGTGTCGTCCTCGGACAGGACTGGCAGGTGGCGGCATTCGAACTCGAACATCGTCGAGGCCACCTCGTGGATGTCGGCGTCCAGGTGGACGGCAGCGGGCGTCGCGGTCATGTACTCAGCCGCGGTGGCACCTCGCGGGTCGACCCCTTCGGCGATGGCCCGGATCAGATCCCGTTCGGTGAGGATGCCCGCGAACCGGCCACCGACCATGACCACGACCGACCCGACCTGTTCGTTGTGCATGCGTTCGGCGGCGTCGGCCAGCTGATCGTCGCCGTCGACGCTGACCACCCAGGGACGAAAGATCGATCTGACGTTCATCTCGCCTCACCTCATGTGGAACCCTGCGTCCTCGTTTGTCACCAACGCTAGACGACGGCGGCTCGACGCCTCAGGGTCTCATGGCCCGGCGGCTCCAGGCTGATCGGCCCAGCCACCGCCCATTGGCGCCGGCGGGCGACCGCCTCGCGGGTCGCCTCGGCCGCAAGCAGCAACAGCGGGGCAGCCAGCACCGGCACCCACTGGACAGGGGTCACCCGGTTGGTGGCCGAGCAGCTTCTACATCGTCCCAGGTAGACGAACCCGAGCAGCGCCAGGAACTCGACGGCGACCACCCCCACCAGCAGGCGATTGGTTGCCTGGCCGAGGACGCGCAGCGACGTCACGGTGCTGCGACCCTCAAAGGGCGTTGGCCATCTGGGCCAGCACGATGGCGGCGAACACCATCGTCGACAAGGTGGCCAGCGCCGGCCCCCCGGCCGGCAGGGCACCCCCGGACGCCAGCCGAGCAACAGCGCCGGGCCGACCGGCACCATGGCCAGCGAGACGACCGCGTCCACCGGGCCGGGGAACCCGACGGCGCGAGCCAGGACGGCCCCGTCCAGCGAGCGAGCCGACCGGGTCCGCGGTGGCCGCTCCATCACCCCCGGCTCGGGTGGCTCGGCGCCAAGGGCCAGCGGCGGCAGCAGGTCGGTACCGATGTCCAGGGCGAGGATCTGCAGCACCGACAGGGCCAGGGGGATCTGTCCGGCGTCAACGTCCCTGGGAACCACACCTCGAGGACGGCGACCCACGAACCTGGGCCGTCAGCCTGTGGCCGACCAGGATCCGTCAGCGGATGGGCGTCGGGTGGGAGGCGAGGGTCTTGATGTAGTTGGCCCGCTCGAAGGTCGCAGGGTCCGGGACCGAGCGCTGGCTTGCCCGGCCCCGGAGCTGGTCGATCCTCTCGTAGCCGTGGCGGTCCATCCAGTCCCGCAACCCTACCTCGACCCGGCGGAGATGATCAGGGCCGTGGCGCAGTAACGCCGAGGTCATCATGGCCACATCCGCCCCGGCCAGCAGCACCTTGACCACGTCCTCGGCAGTGTGGACGCCGGTCGAGGCGGCCAGGGAGATCCCGAAGCGGCGGTGCAGGATGGCGATCCAGCGCAGCGGCAGCCGCAGCTCGGTCGAGGTGCTCAGCTCCAGGCTGGGGGCGACCTCCAGCGTCTCGAGGTCCAGGTCGGGCTGGTAGAAGCGGTTGAACAGGACCAGCCCGTCAGCACCGGCCTCGGCCAGCTGCCCGGCCAGGTTGGCCAGGGAGCTGAAATACGGGCTGAGCTTGACCGCCAGGGGGATGCCGATCGCCCGGCGGACCGCCCGGACCACGTCCAGGTAGTGCCACTCGACCTCGCCGCCGGACAGCCCCGGCCGGGAGGACACGTAGTAGATGTTGAGCTCCAGGGCGTCGGCCCCGGCCTGCT
>Ga0307317_10000520_pt1 | contig 11475 bp, 10 predicted proteins | sample ER_DNA_357_FD_194498 | JGI IMG/M metagenome (GOLD analysis project Ga0307317, IMG submission 194498) | Bulk soil microbial communities from the East River watershed near Crested Butte, Colorado, United States - ER_DNA_357 | ecosystem: Environmental > Terrestrial > Soil > Floodplain | place...
ACAGGGACATCCAGATGGTGCCGGACTCGTTCGTGGTTCGCGCCAAGGATCCGACTGGAGCCTCTGTCATGATGGTGCTCTCTCCCAACTCGATTACCGTGGTGACGGAGGCCACGCCCGACGAAAACAGCGGTTTGTCGGCTGACGTGCCGCCCAATGCGGACACCCCTGCTGACCGCTGTGTGCTCCCGAATGCCGAGGAGGGGCTCGTTGGAGCCATCCCTCCGATCGATCGTGCGTTCGATGTGGCCGCAATTGGAGCAAGGCCGGATTGAGCCGCCGCCTTATTCGCGCCGGTTCGGCTGGGACGAACGGCCGGGCGTAATCCGTCTGAAGCAAGAGGCCTCTCTCATCACGGTCTCGCGTCTTGACGGCGATCAGCACCGACCTGCTCGCGCATCCTGCTTATGTCTGTTGCGGAACCCCGGTGGATGGGTAACGATAGACCATTCCCGATCGAGCCCGCAGCAGGTGCCGTGGGGCGTACGGAGTAACGACGAAAAATGTCGCCCCAACGCGTTATCGGCATAACCGCTTTCCGGCAGGCCGATGGGCGAAAATACCGAAGACCCGCAAAGGGTCCGTCATCAGGGAGGGATTCATGGGACGATCGCAACTGGGGCTCGCGCTTGCAACGCTGATGCTGTTCGCGGGCGGCGCGTCGGCCGCCGACGTGAAGCTTGTCTATATCGGCGAGATATCGGGAAGCATCGCCGTGTCCGGCGGCAATTTTCGCGACGGAATCATCTTGGCAGTCGAGGAGATCAATGCCGCGGGCGGTATTCTCAAGGAGAAGATCGCGCTCAGCCAGCTGGATACCCAGACCAACCCCGGTGTCGCCCGTTCGCAGACGCAGAAAGCGATCGACGGCGATCCCTATGTCGTCCTGGGGCCCATCTTCTCCGGCAACGTCAAGGCGACCATGCAGATGCTGCAGCAAGCCGAGATCCCGCATCTGATCGGTGGCGAAGCCGGCGAGTTGACCGCGTTGGGCGATCGCTACCTGTTCCGCACCTCGTTCGGCCAGCAGATCGGCATGCCCAAGATAGCGAACTACATTCGCGACGAGCTCAAGGCAAAGACGGTCGCGCTGATCTGGGTCAACAACGATTTCGGCAAGGGCGGCCGTGACAATCTGCTCAAGCAATTGGCCGAACGCAACATCAAGCTTGTCGCCGACGTGTCGACCGAGTCCGGTCAGGTGGATTTCGCGGCCGATGTCGTGAAGCTCAAGGCTGCGAACGCCGATGCGGTCTTTGTCTACAGCAACGAGGAAGAGTGCGCGCGCATCATGCGCGAAGCGCGCAAGCAGGGGCTCAAAGGGCCGTTCGTCGGTGATACCACGTTGCTCAGCCAGAAGACCATCGAGCTGGCAGGCGATGCCGCCAACGGCGTGCAGGGTCACGTCGGTCTCACGGCCGACGCGCCGATCCCGGCGGTAGCGGAGTTCACGGCAAAGTTTCAGAAACGGTTCAACTACAAACCGGATCACAACGGCATCAAGGGTTACACCGCCGTCTACGCAGTCAAATACGTCACCGAGAAGAAGCTCGGAAAATTCGATCGCAAGGCGTTCGCCCAGACGATGCACGGGCTGACGATCACGCCCCAGGATGAACCTGCGATCCTGATTGAAACGACTTGGGACAATACGGGCGAGATCGACCGCATCAGCTTCCTTGCCGAGGTCGTGGCCGGCCAGCAGAAGATCACCAAGATCCTGCCGAAGCTCGGCAAGTAGCCGAGGCGTCGCCCTGCAAGTCGAGGCGGTCGGCACGACTGTGCCGGCCGAATGTCGGGACCAAGCCGATGGCCGATATCCTCCAGTTGCTCGTCGCCGGGTTGGCCACCGGCGCGATCTATGCGCTCGTCGCGATCGGGTTCACGCTGCTCTGGCAGACGTCGCAAACCATCAACTTCGCCCAGGGCGAATTCGTCATGCTGCCGGCCTTTTTCGTGCTGATCGGCACCGGCTATTTCGGGTTGTCGTTCTGGCCGGCGGTGGCGCTCGCCACCGTCGTGTCGGTCGTCGTCCTCGGGCTGCTGTTCAAGCGGCTGATCGTCGATCCGATGATGCGCCACGGCGTGCTACCGCTCGTCATTGCGACGATCGGGTTGGCAATTTTTTTCAAGGAAGCTGTGCGCGAATTCTACGGCGCCGATGCGCAACCGTTCCCGCCGGTGGTCGCCGCAACCGAGGTCACCGTATTCGGGGTCACCTTGGCGCTGCAGAGTCTGGTCGTGCTCGCGATCAGCATCGCCGCCGTTGTCGCCCTGCAGCTCTTTCTGAGCGGCACGCGGACGGGGCGTTGCATGCAGGCGTGCGCCCAGAATCCGACTGTCGCCCGCCTGCTCGGCATCCCGGTCGAGCGAATGATCCTCTACACCTTCCTGATCAATGCCGCGCTTGTCACCCTCGCCTCGATCCTGATCACTCCGATCTACCTGGCCAAGTTCACGAACGGCGAATGGCTCGGCCTTTACGCGTTCATCGCGGCGATCATCGGCGGCTTCAACCAAGTTCGCGGGGCGATCGTCGGCGGCCTGTTGCTGGGCGTGATCGACAACTTCGCCGCCGCTTATCTGTCCTCGCAATACCGGATGGCCATCCCGCTGCTGATCCTGATCGTGGTCGTCCTGGTCCGCCCCCAGGGTTTGCTCGGCCGGATCGAGGAGCGCACCGTATGAGGCGGGGCCCTCGCCGGCTCGCGGGCATCATCGTCGTGCTCGCGGCGGCATTTCTCGTGGCGGCACCCTTCGCATTCAAGCCCTACGGCATCTTCATTCTCAGCATGTGGGCGGTGATGACCATCGCCGCCATCGGGCTCAACCTGACGCTCGGCTATGCCGGGCAGATCTCGCTGGCGCAGGCGGCCTTCGTGGGGATCGGCGCCTACATCACCGCACTGCTGACCACCAAGGGCTGGCCGTTCTGGTCGACCTATCTGCTCGGCGGCGTGTCATGCTTCGCGATCGGCTGGGTGCTCGGCTATCCGGCTCTGCGGGTTCAGCACCATTACCTCGCCTTTGTGACCCTTGCCTTCAACACGCTGGTCTATCTGATCTTCCGCAACGAGGAATGGCTCACCGGCGGCATCTACGGGATCAGCAATGTCCCGCGGCCGGAGGTCGCCGGTTGGTCGATGAACGGGCCGAAGGCGTTCTACTATTTCTGCCTCGCGCACCTTGCCCTGGTGTCGCTCGCCACCTGGTGGCTCATCCGCTCGCCCTGGGGCCGTGCTTTCGTGGCCTTGCGCGAGAATCCGATGCGGGCGCTGTCGTTGGGCGTCGACACGCGCCGCTACACGCTGATGGCATTCGCGCTCGGCGCCGGACTGGGCGGCATTTCCGGCGCGCTCTACGCACCACTCGTGCAATTCGTCGATCCGACGCCGTTTGCGTTGGGCCTATCGCTCAACCTGCTGCTGATGGTTGTCGTCGGCGGCTCCGGCTTCTTCTTCGCCCCGTTTCTCGGCGCCATGGTGGCGGTCCTCCTGCCGGAGTGGCTGCGCTTCACCGAGGGGTTCTATTTGATGGGCTATGCGCTGCTGGTCGTGGTGCTGATGGTGGTGTGTCCCTCCGGCCTGCTCGGCCTCGCCGCCCGTCTGGTCAGGCCCGCCGCCAGACGAAGCGCCAGGTCGACAGCGGAGACATCAGTCGCGGGGCCGGATGCGGCGGTACAGAGTGAAGGCGCGCGATGAGCACGGTGCTCGCGGTGCGCGATCTGAAAAAGAGCTTCGGCGGCATCGTGGCCGTGGACGGGGTGTCGTTCGACGTCACGGAAGGCGAAATTCTCGGCATCATCGGGCCCAACGGCAGTGGCAAATCGACATTGTTCAATTGCATCCTGGGACAGCTGCGGCCGAGCGCGGGCGATGTGCGTGTCGACGGCCGGTCGGTGACCGGCCTGCGCCCCTGCGATCTCAACCGGCTGGGAGTCAGCCGCACGTTTCAACTGCTGCAGATTTTTCCGCAACTGACCGCGCGCGAGAACCTGATCCTGGCGGGCCAGGAGCACAAGGGCAACATGTTCTCGCGCCTGGTGGGCCCGCCCGATGCCGGACTTTCCGAGCCGGCGGACCGGATGCTGGAATTTTTCCGGCTCGATCATCTCGCCGACGAGCAGGCGGGCAGCTTGAGTTACGGCCAGCAGAAATTGCTCGACGCCGCAATGGCATTCATATCGGGCCCCCGCCTTGCCTTGCTCGATGAACCGGCCGGCGGCGTCAATCTGACGATGCTGACGAGCCTGCGCGACCGGCTGAAGGCGATCAACGTGGAGCGGGGCGCGACATTCGTGGTCATCGAGCACAACATGGAATTCGTCATGGCGCTGTGCGATCGCATCCTCGTGCTCGCCGAAGGCCGCATCATCGCGGGTGGCCGTCCCGCCGACGTCCGCCGGGATCCCAAAGTGATCGAGGCCTATCTTGGTCACTGACGACATCTTGCGCTTCGAGGATGTCGTCGCCGGCTACGGCAGGGAAACGATTCTGCGCGGGCTTTCGTTCAACGTCCGGCGCGGCGCGATCACGACGGTCATCGGCCCGAACGGCTCGGGCAAGTCGACCGCGTTCAAGGCTTCGTTCGGGATGCTGCCGGTCCGTCACGGACGAATATTCTATGACGGCAGGAATGTGACCAACCATACGCCGCGCCAGCTGATCGGCGCCGGCATCTGCTACGTTCCACAAGGGCGCAACATCTTTCCGGAATTGTCGGTGCTGCACAATCTCGAGCTCGGGGGCGTCGCGGCGCCCAGCGGTTTCGATCTGGAGCCGCGCATCGAAGCGGCCATGGACCGCTTCCCGGTATTGCGTCGCAAGGCGCGCCAGCAGGCCTCGACGCTCTCCGGCGGCGAGCAGAAAATGTTGGAGATCGCGCGCGGCCTGATGCTGGAGCCCAGGTTGATGCTGATCGACGAGCCTTCAATCGGATTGTCGCCGATCCTGGTGGAGGAGCTGTTTGGTCTGATCGTGGATATGCGTGCGCGGGGCGTGACCGTGCTGATGATCGAGCAGAACGCCAAGCGCGCACTCGAAAAGTCGGACTTCGGAATTGTTCTGGAGCTTGGCAGTACGCGCCTGCAGGACCGCGCGGAGAGCATCCTTGCCGATCCGCGCATCGGACAACTGTTTCTCGGCGGCGGGCTGGAATCAACGCCGGCGGCGTAGCGCCGGCGGCGCGAAGGAGAGCGTGACATGAATGCCGTTGCATCCCGCAATATCAAGTTCGTCGGCCATTGCGACCTCGGCGGCCGCGGCGACGGCGTTCAGATCATGGTGCATCGCGGCTACGCCTATATAGGGCATGGCTTCAGCAACGGGATCACCACCGTCGACGTGCGCGACGCGGCGCGCCCGAAAGTCCTCGATTTCATCGCGTGCCCGCCCGGCACGCGCGCCTTTCACCTGCAGACCCATGACGATCTCCTGCTGGCGGTCAACGCGCCGAGCGTCTGGACCATGCAGGAATTTCAGAACGAGAAGGCTTATTTCGGCGGATCGCCGGCGGACAAGCTCAAGGACCAGAGCAGGTTCACCGCCGGCATCCGGGTCTACGATATTTCCAAGCCGGAGAAGCCGGTCGAGATCGGCTTCATGCCGATCGACGGCCTTGGGCCCCACCGGATCTGGTACACCGGCGGCCGCTATGCCTATGCCTCGATCCACTTCGCCGATTTCACCGACCACATCCTGGCCGTGATCGACATGAGCAACCCGCGCAAGCCGGAGGTCGCCGGCCGCTTCTGGCTCCCGGGCATGTGGCGCGCCGGCGGCGAAACGCCGAACTGGCCGAGCGGCAAGCGCTATGCGCTCCATCATGCGCTCATCGCCGGCAATCATGCCTATGCGGCCTGGCGCGACGGCGGCCTTTCCGTGCTCGACGTGTCCGAGCCGGAAAAGCCGAAGATGCTGGCCTACCGCAACATGGACCCGCCGTTCGGCGGCGGCACGCACTCGCCCTTGCCGCTGCCGGACCGCAATCTGTTGGTCCTCGGCGAGGAACCGACCTCGGCCAATTGCAAGGAAGGATTGCGCTATATCTGGATGTTCGACATCCGCGAGCCGAGCAATCCCGTCAGCATCGCGACCTTCCCCCAGCCCTCGGAAGCGGAATACTGCGCCAAGGGCGGCAGCTTCGGTCCGCACAACCTGCACGAAAACCGGCCCGGCTCGTTCCAGAGCTCGCGCCTGATCTTCGCCACCTATTACAATGCAGGCGTGCGCGCCTACGACATCGAGAACCAGTACCAGCCGCGCGAGGTCGGCTATTACGTGCCGGCCAATCCGACGCGCATGATGGATCCGCGGCCGAACCGGCCGCAGGTCATCCAATCCTGCGACTGCTACGTCGACCGCAACGGGCTGATGTATCTCACCGATCCCAATGCCGGACTCTATATTCTCCAGTTCGAGGGCATCTGAGATCGAGGAGCGCGCCCCCGTGCGCTGCCCCCGTCGGCACGGCGCTCACCTCTCACAATCGCCCGCCCGCCAGGACTTTGCTCCGGAGCCACGCTAAAATTGCGCCGGCGATCGAAGGAACAGGGACATACCGGTACGATGACCAACGCAAGCAGCGCAGGGGGAATGATCGCGGTCGACAAGATGGGGACGAAAGTCCTGTTCCTCGACCCCGCGACCTACGAGACCGAGATCATACTCGATGATTTTCCGCGCACCGTTCACGAATTGCTCGTGATCCCGGAAACCGGCTTCGCCTACGTGCCGATCTTCGGCGACGGAATCCACGGCCGCAATCCCAATCCTGGTCATCTCCTCTGCATCATCGACCTCGAGAAACGCGCGCATGTCGGCGACATCGATTTGCGGCCCTGTATCGCGCCACATACGTTGAAGCTCGGGCCGGACGGCATGATCTACATCACCTGCGAGAACAGCGCCGTTGTGGCGGTGATCGACCGGTCCGCTCATAAGGTGGTCGACGCCATCGAGTCCGGCTCGACCAACGGCCACCGGCTGATCATCTCGCCGGATGGTCAGCGGCTCTATACCGAGAACGAAGAAGACGCCACGATCTCGGTGATCGACCTGCCGAAACGAAAGCTTCTGCACAAAATCGAGACTCCGCGTCCGCTCGCGGGCATCGCGATATCGGCCGACGGCCGCACGGTCGTCGCGGTCGACGACGAGCAGCCGACGCTGTTCCTGATCGACACCGAGAGCAAACGCGTCGCGCACACCGTGCGGCTGCAAGACGTTCCGGAGGCTGCGCAGATCGCCCGTTACAGTCCGGACAACAACATGATCGGCGTCACCAGCCTGAAGAGCAACACGGTCAGCCTGATCGACCCGTCCTTCCGTCACCAGAGCGCCATCAAGGTCGGCAGCCAGCCCATGGACATGGCGTTCCGCGGCGACGAATTGTTCGTGGCCTGCCAGGGCGACGGGTCGGTGCACGTCATCGACATTCCCGCGCGACGGGTGAAGCACAGTTTCCAGGCCGGCAAGGGTTGCGAGTCGCTGGGCTTTTTCTGAACCCTCTGGCGGAGCGTCCGAGCGGCACCGACGCGACTACACTCCGCGCCAGAAGAAAAAGGCAGTGAGGCCGGCGCCTAGCACGACGACGAATCCCTTGATCAGCCGCTGGTCGAGCCGTTGCGCCCCCTTTGCGGCGACATAGCCGCCGACCACGGAGGCGACGAGCATCGGGAGTGCCTCGGGCCAGCGCACGACGTCCGCGATCACGAAGGCCGCGGTCGCGGTCACCGTCATCACGCCCACGAGCGCCATCTTGAGGCCGTTCATCGCGTTGATGTCCCGCATCCCGAACAGGGTCAGCGCCGCCAGCATGAGAAACCCTATGCCTCCCCCGAAGTAGCCGCCGTAGATCGAGATGATGAAATGCACAACCAGTGCGCCGCGCGGACCGACCTTGAGACGTCGGATCACCTCCAGCGGCGCGAAATTGCCGACGGCGAAGACGATCGTCGCGAACAGAACCAACCATGGGACCAGACCGGCGAAGACGGAGCTCGGGGTGAACAGGAGAAGGAGCGCCCCGACCAAACCGCCAAGCAGGCTCAGGATGACAAACCCCGTCACACTGACCTCGGTGATGCCCAGGATGTTGCGGCGATACGCCCAGACGCTGGAGAACGTTCCGGGAAAGAGGGCTACGACGCTGGTCGCGTTTGCATCGATCGGGTTGAGCCCGGCGAACAGGAGTGCTGGAAACGTCACCAGGCTTCCGCCACCGGCGAGCGCGTTCAGGGCGCCGCCAAGGAACGCGGCCGCAGTCAGAACGATGGTTGTGATCACGCGGTGCCTATAAACGCGGCGTCGTGGTCAGGCGACATTGATCTCGCCACCGCGGTCCCGACGCGAGTCGCGTTGCTCGGCAGCGGCGGCATGCCTTGAAGATCTGCCCTGTCGAAGAAAATCCCGGCGACGTGCGCCGGACGCGGGAAGGTTTTTCCTGAGGTCCGGCTGGGGCACTCAGACAGCGTCTGGGCCGCCATCCGCGTCAGCAGAAAATCTTGCAAACCGTGTTCTTCAGCGCGGTGAGCGGATTCTCGGACATCCCGGCGCTGCCGTTGCCGCCCCCGGCCGCGGCGTCCGCCGTGACCTTGCGGCCCTTCTTTTTCGGCGACTTGTCCGCGATCACCATGGCCCAGTATGTCTTCCAGCGGGTCTGCTCGTTGCGCACGACCGCGACCCCGACGCTGTCGGCCTCGGATTGCAACAGGTTCGCATTGTGGCCCGGCGACTTCTGCCACATGCGGAATGTCTCGGCCCAGCTCTTGCTGCCGACCGCGATGTTTTCAGCCGCCGCGCCGGTGCGCGCGCCCGCGATCCGCGAGGAGAACGAGCCGGCCACGCTGTGATCCATGATGCCGGTGGCGGCCATCGCCTGCGCCTGCCGCTCGGCGATCGCCGTAAGCTGGGGATCGGTCTTGACGGCCGAGAGGCCGTGCTCGCGGCGATACTGCGAGATCATCGCCGCCATGTCGTCTTCCGCGTGCGCCAGCGTGGCCGTGAAGGCCATGCAGACGGCAAGCCAGACCACCCCGCGCATTGCCCCCTCCCCTATGTCTTCCCCGGCAGAACTCATCGGGCTCCGGTAAGGCGGATATGAGGCGTACCGCCCGCCCGCTTACGCTGTCCGGGGGCGGTGGAATGGCGCGAGCGGGAGATCGGAATAGACCCGCGGTGCGAAAGCCCCCCTTCTTACAACGAGGTCGGGCTCGTCGAAATTGGCTACGATTTGAATTTATCTATTGACTACGTAACGAATATATAATACAACATGTCATCCTCGCTCATGAGGGGCGTCTCCGGAGACGATCCAGCAGGCGGAGCGGGGTGTGGCGTCGGCCGCGGCTCGTAACCGCGGTCGAACCCGGGGTCCGTAGCCGGTCATGAACGATGGCCGGCGAGCCAGCCTTGCCCCGGCTCCGGCGGAAATGCCGGAGACGCAGCGGGGCCCGGGCAACGCCACGGTGGAGCGCCGAGAGGCGGACGTCCCGGTTGCGCGGGACGGGCACGCCTCGCAAGCGTGAGGTCGCGTCTTACCGGCGCGACGAATTAAGGTGGTACGCCTCCCGGCGCTCCGCCGGCCCCCTCATTTCGGGGCCGGAGCTGCAGCTGACGCCAAGGATTCGGGCGCGAGCCCGCCGAAGCGCCGGCACATGCAGCGGAGATGCGGCGGAGACAAAGCAACACGACGCGACAACCCGGACGCAGAACATGCGCCGCGGGAACGAGATGGGCTGCGTGTCAGGCCACGCGGCGGGCTGTTTGACATTGTGAAGAAGGACGACGGGAGGCGGGCCGCATCCCGGTGGGCTCCGCCATTGCGCCCGCGCGCTCTCATGCCGACGCGCGTCTGGGAGGAAGGATGGAGTTTCCCCTGAAAGGATGTCGTCACCGAAGACGTGTTGACCAACAACCTCTACAGCCCGGACTCGATCGCCCGCAGCAGTCGGAAGCGCATGTCGCCGTCGTTGCTCGTGAGCGCGATCACGAAACGCACCCGCCCGTGGCTCGAAGTTTTGGCATAGCCCGCGAGCGTGCTGACTCCCTCCAGGGTGCCGGTCTTGTTCATGCCGCCGTCACGGCCGCGGAGCAGGTCGGCGTGGGGCGCGAACAGCTCGAGCACTTTGGCGAGGCCGCGCGCGGTGAAGCGGTTGTCGCGGCTGATGCCCGAGCCCTCCTCGAGGTGGATAGCGTCGGCGAGGCCGTGCGCGGCGAGTATCTCGTTCGCGACCCGGAGCGACTTCTCGAGGCTGACCGGCCCGCCCAGGCGGTGCGCGCCGATCTCCAGGAAGACCTGGTTGGCGATGTAGTTGTTCGAGGCGCGGAGCAGCTCGACGAGGATCTGCGAAAGAGTACGCGACTGGCGGTGAACGTAAACCGGCTCCAGTCCCTTGGGTACGGTTCCGGTCGAGATCTTGCCCTTCACGCTGCCGCCGGCCCGCGCGATGAACGCGGCGATCAGCTCGCCGGCATATTGCAGGCTCACCGTGCGGTCCTGGCTCAGGCTGATGCGGCCTGTTCCGTTCGGGCCCCGCAGCCGGAACTGGGCGATCGCGAGCGGGGTGATGGGGGTCTGCGTCTCGGCGGAGCGCACCTTGTTGCCGCTGCGCACGGCGTTGACCGTGTTGAAATTCACCGCCAGCGCGGAGTTCAGCGCATTGTAGGACTCGCCGGTGTTCACGATGCCCGGAATGCGAAGGTTCGAAGGGTAGTAGCTCGCGTCCAGCACGATGCCGGTGATCGGCTCCTTGCCGACTGCTGCGACAAGCTCGGTCGCGAGCGGCGCCAGCTCCTCTGAAATCAGGAAAGGATCGCCGCCTCCGCGCACATAGAGCACCCGCTTGTGGTCGAGGTAGAAGCGGGTCTCGAAGCGATAGTCGCCGCCGAGGACCTCCATCGCCAGCCAAGCCGTCACGATCTTGGTGACCGAGGCCGGGACGAAGGGCTTGTCGGCGTTCTGGGCCACCAGCTCGTTGCCCGCGGCGTCCATCACCAGCACCAGCCCCGACGGAGCAAGCGCCGCGACCTTCTCCTTGACGTCGGCCAGCGCCGGAGCGGGCAGCAGGAGCAAAGCGAGGGCGAACAGGCGAGACCACATGGCGACTCCAGCGCGGGCGCAGCGTTCGAAATTTGCGCAGCTATGCAAGTGATACTCAAGCGGTAAGTCAGTCAGATCGCGCCGATCGCCAGCCTGCGCCGACAACCGCTCACGTCTCCGACAGCACCCCCAGCGCCAGGAAATGCCGCCGGATGCGCTCCACATGCTCGATGAAACGCGGGTCGCTGCGGGTATGCGCGCCGCGCGGCCGGGGCAGATCGTCGGTCACGATGTCGGCGATGCGGCCGGGGCGCGACGACATCACCACCACGCGGTCGGACAGCAGGACCGCTTCCTCGATGCTGTGGGTGATGAACAGAACGGTGTTGCGGTCGCGCAGCCACATGCGCTGGAGGTCGAGATTCATCTGCTCGC
>Ga0307317_10000534_pt1 | contig 11330 bp, 6 predicted proteins | sample ER_DNA_357_FD_194498 | JGI IMG/M metagenome (GOLD analysis project Ga0307317, IMG submission 194498) | Bulk soil microbial communities from the East River watershed near Crested Butte, Colorado, United States - ER_DNA_357 | ecosystem: Environmental > Terrestrial > Soil > Floodplain | place: USA...
CTCCACGGGCTCAGACTGGCGATCGCGCTTGCTCTTGCCAAATGCCAGATACAGCGATGGCAGCACGAACAAGTTGATCAAGGTTGCGGTCACCAGACCGCCGAGGATCACTATCGCCATGGGGTGCTCGATCTCGTGCCCGGGAATGCTGCCGGCGACTACGAGTGGAACGAGCGCCAAACCAGTGGCCAGGGCGGTCATCATGATCGGCGCTAGCCGTTCCTTGGCGCCCTGAATCACTAGTCCTGGACCGAATGGCACGCCCTCTTCGCGCTCCAGCCGCTCGAAGTGGCTGATCATCAAGATCCCATTGCGTGCAGCGATACCGAAGACCGCAAGAAAGCCGACCAGCGATCCAAGCGACAGCACCCGTCCGCTCATCCAGACAGCGATCGCGCCGCCGACTAGCGCCATAGGCAGCAGGACGAAGGTCAGCAGAGCCGGCCGGAAGCTGCCGAATGCGATCTGCAGCAGCAACAGGATCGCTACAGCAGCCGCGATGCCGAAGGCCAGCAGCGTGTCTTCTGCGGCGTCGAGCTCGGTGGACTCCCCGATCACCTCCGCGTGGTAGCCCAGCGGGAAGGTAACTCCCGCCAGCCGCTTCTCGACGTCGTCAACCGCCTCGTTCAGTGGGCGGCCGGCCACGTTGGCGCCGACATCGATGCGCCGCGACTGATTCGCGCGCTCGATGGCGTTTGGCGTTGGACCCATCGAGACATCAGCAACGTCCTTCAAGCGGACCCTACGACCCGACGGAGTGTCCAGCTGCATGTTTTCCACGTCGGTGACGCTGTCGCGTGCAGACGGGATCGCCGTGACATGGACGTCGTACGCCCGCCCGCCGGCGAAGATGTCACTGACCTCTTCGCTGGCGATCATGGCCGATGTCTGCCGCCGGATCTCTCCAGGGGTTAGGCCGACCGCTCGAGCTTTGGCCACATCAGTTTCAACCTGGATATGCGGCAGATCGGTCTGCAGCGAAGCATGGGCGTCCTCAAGCCCCGGGATATCGCCGATCTGCTGCTCGATGGCCTTGGCCTGGGTACGAAGCGTCGCGAGCTCCGGCCCATAAATCCGCACCACGATGGACTCGCTAGCGCCGGTCAGCACCTCCTTGATGCGTTCCCGGAGATAGGTCTGTACGTCGCGATAGAGCCCTGGGTAGGCCTCGACGGTGCGGTGCACCTCTTCCAGGGTCTTGTCGTAGTCGACCTCCGGGCTGACACTGATCCAGTTCTCACCGAAGTCCACGCCATAGACCTCATCAGCGAGATACGCCTGACCGATATGGGAGCCGCAGTTGCGTACGCCCTCGATCTCTCGGAGATCCTTGCAGGCCGAGACCGAGACCCGAGTCTCCTCGGTCACCGACGTGCCAGGCTGGGTCAACCAGTGCATCAAGAAGTCCCGCTCCTTGAAATTAGGAAGCAACTGGCTGCCCAAGGTTGGCACGGCTGCAAGCCCAGTAAGGAAAAGGGCGGCGGTCACCGCGATCGCCGGGAGAGGCTTGCGGATCAGCGGTGCAAGAAGTGCGGCATACGCCCGCTTCAGCCCTCGCATGAGTGGCGACTCCTTGCTGGCCAGCTTGCCACGCGAAAGCAGCAACAGGCACAACGCCGGTGTCACGGTCAGCGCAACCACCATGGAGACCAACACCGCCAGTCCGTACGAGAGCACGAGCGGGCGGAAGAATGACCCGGACAGGCCTTCCAGGAACAGCACCGGCACCACGGCAATCACATTGATCACGGTGGCGTAGGTAATCGCGGATCGGACCTCCACGGAGGCATTGAGCACGATACCGAACGTCGACTGCGTACTCTCTAACGCCCGGGCTTCCCGAAGCCGTCGGACCACGTTCTCCACGTCAATGATGGCGTCGTCGACTACCACTCCAATGGCGACGACTAACCCGGCCAGCACCATGACGTTGACAGTCGCCCCCGCGGCGTCCAGGACCAAAACGGCGGCGACCAGGGATAGCGGGATCGCGATCAAGCTAATGAATGCCGTACGCCACTCGAACAAGAAAGCGATGATGATCAAGGCCACCAAGGCGATGCCCAGCAGCATCGCAGTACGCAGGTTGTCAAGCGACATCTCGATGAAGGTGGCTGGTCGGAAGATCGTGGTGTCGACCGTGACTCCCGGCAATCCGGGCTGCATCTCCTGCATGGCCTCTTCCACGCCACGGGTCACCTCAACGGTGTTCGCCCCGCGATACTTCTGCACCACCAGCAGCAGTCCAGGCCCGTCGTCGACAACCCCATCACCGATCAGCGGTCCTGGGTCGACCACCACTTGACCCAAGTCGGCCAGTCGGATCACCTTGCCGTCGCGTTCGACGACGGGCACCTTACCCAGCTGCTCCGGTCCGACAATGGGTTGCACGTGCCGGATGTTCAACCGTTGACCGCCAGCCTCGACAAAGCCGCCGGTACCGACGACCGCGCCGTCGGTGTATTGGAGCAGGCCGGCCTCGACGGCGTCTGATGCGGTGTCCATGACCTGCCGCAGGGTGACGTCGTGCTCGGCCAGCTTCTTGGGGTCTAACTGGATGTGGCGCTGCGGAATACGTTCACCCCAGATAGCGACTTGGGCCACTCCGGGCACCCGAAGCAGGCGCGCCCGAATCTTCCAGTACGCGATGGCCGATAGGTCGGTGGGGCTGACCGTATCCGACGTCAGACCGATCTTCAGGATGCGGCTGGTGGCCGACAGAGCGGGCATCATGAACGGAGGGCTCGCCCAAGTCGGGAGTGTGGGAGTGATCTGCGACAAACGCTCCTGCACCAGTTGCCGGGCCTTCAGCTCGTCGGCTCCGGACTCGAAGATCAACCGGATTGAGGACAGCTGGGCCACCGACTTAGACCGCAGCTCGGCCAGGCCGTCAATACCGTTCAACTGGTCTTCGATGGGAACCGTAATCAACTCCTCGACCTCATTGGAGGAGTTGCCGAGTGCAATCGTTTGGATCTCTACCTGCGGCGGAGCGAACTCTGGAAAGACGTCGACCTTGGTATCGGGGAGCTGCACGAAGCCCAGAGCCAGCGTGGCTGCAGCGAGGAATAGCACGATCCAACGGAATCGGAGACTTGCCTTGACGATGGTACGCATCAGCGCCCTACCTCTCAGTGCTTACCGGCGATGCCGAGTTCGGCGCCCCAAAGCTCGATCGCGCCAACGGTTACCACCTGAGTGCCTACCGGAGGGCCAGCGCTCATAATCACCAGGCCGTCCTGGGTCTCTTTGATGCTTATGGCCGCACGTACGTAGGTCCGAGGCCCTACCACCGTGAAGACCCAGGGCTTGCCCGCCTTGTCAAAAACGAGGGCAGCGTGGTCCACCGTGAGGTCCTTGCCGAGGGTTTTGACCTCGGTGGTTTGGAGTGCGACTCGGTCCACGGCTTCGTCAGTGAGGGTGATCCTCGCCGGCTTATCTGGGCCTGTCGACTCCAGTGCAGCCGGCTCGTACGGCTCGGCCGTCACGGACTCAATCTCGGCGCAACCGGCCGACGTGGCGACCGCGATTGCGACTATGCAGCCTAGGACTGTTCTCCGGAGGGTTGTCTGGCGGTTCATCAGAACGCCCTCCCCGGACTCACTGCCACGGCCTCGGGTTCTTCCTCAGGTGGGGGCGGCGCATCGTCGGCTTGTGGCGGAACGAGGTGCAGGTACGCCGACGGCAGCAGGAACAAGGCAACCACCAGCGAGCTCACCAAACCGCCCAGCAGCACCAGCGCGAGTGGGTGCAATATCTCCAGTCCAGGGCGCGGACCGAGCACCACGAAGGGCAGCGCCACAGCCGCAAGCGCCGCGGCGCTGATGATCACGGAGCCGAAGGGTTCACCGGCCCGGCCGTACACGGTGGCGGCGTCGTCCCCGCTACCGCGCCTACCGTCGGGGCTTTGGAGTGTGGTCAGCACCATGGCGATATTGCGAGCTGCCAGGCCGAGCACCGCAAGCAGTCCCAGCAGCGCTCCCAAGCTGAACGTGCGTCCGCCAATGAGGCCGGTCAGCAGGCCGCCGGTAAGCGACAGCGGCAGCGCCGCTGTGGCCACTAGCGCGAGCCGCCAGCTGTTGAACGCTGCCTGAAAGAGCAGGAACGCGGCAATGATGGCGGCGATGGCGAAGCCGATCACACGCCCGCTGTTGATTTCGTCGGCGGTGGAGTTGGTGATCACCTCCGTGTGGTACTCAAGCGGGAAGCTCATGGTCGCGAGCTGCTGCTCGAGGTCGGCCGCGACTGCTCCGACGCTGCGACCGTCAAGATCAGCCACGACGTCCACGCGCCGGGACACTGCGTCGCGGCGAATGACCGGCGGCGTCTGCGCGATCCTTACGTCGGCAACGTCGCCCAGCCGGATGTGGCCGCCGCCTGGCCGATCGATGAGCAGCGACTGCACAGCAGACACGCTGCTTCGGGTGGCAGGCGTTCCCAGGACGATCACATCGAAGACCTTTTGATCTTCGAAGACACTGCCGACCTGAATGCCTTGGAGCAACGTCGCCTCGGCGCGGCGCACATCACCAGGCGACACGCCGACCTGCTGCGCCTTGTCCAGGTCAACCTCGATCTCGATTGACGGCTGGGTGGCGGCGCCTTCGACACGCGGGTTGACAACGCCGTCGATGTTGACCATCAGCTGCTGCACCTTCGCGGCTTCGCTTGCAAGGATCTTGGGATCCTCGCCGAAGACGCGGACGGCAATAGGGGTGTTCAGCCCCGTCAGAACGTCCAGCCCGCTGCCGGTGACTGTATTGGCGCCCGTGTGCAGGCTCCCAACGTCCCGCATCTCTTGCGTTGAGAATGGGACAACCTCGGCGGTGACACCCGGGAGGTCGCGGACCGTGTCCTTGATCGACGCCACCGTCTTGTCGTAATCGGCGTCGCCGGCGATGGCGACCCAGATGTCGCCGGAGTTGACATTGACCAGCCGATCGCCGGTTATCGCCCTGCCGACGGTCGCGCCGACCCCGGTGATTCCCGGCAGGGACCGCAGCGAATTGCCGATCTCGGTAGCCCGTTGGCTCATCGCCGGGGCAGAAACCTCAGGCGCGCCCAGCAACCTCACCACCACATTCCGGTCCCGGAAGCTAGGGGTCAGAGCCGTGTGAACGAATGGCAGAATGGCGGCCGCCACGAGGCCGCACGCCGCGGCAACGACCAAGGCCGGCCGAAGGCTCTTGGAGAACCGTTGCAGTCCGCCGCGGTAGCGTGCAGCGAGCCAGTTAACAGGTCCAGATGGCGAGCCAGCTTTTGGCTGCCAGCGTGCGAACACCAGGCTGTTTAACGCCGGACCCACCGTCATGCCGACTACTAAGGCGGCTAGGACTGCTGTGGTGTACGCCGCAACCATGGGGCTGAAGAATGCTCCGGGCCGGCCTTCGAGCACAGCCACCGGAAGAATCGCCAGTAGCGCGATGAGGCCGGCGTAGATCAGCGGCCGACGCACTGTTGCCAGCGCCTGCTGAATGGCCACCCAGGTCGGTTCTGCATCCGGGCTGGCGCTCCGAGCCCTCAGCCGGCGCAGCACCGCACCTTGTGGCGCAATCGCCTCATCCACCACGATTGCGACGGCAGCTGCAAGACCGGCGACCACCAAGGCGTTGAGCCCATAGCCGAGGAGATTGAGTACCAGAGCGGCGCTGATCACCGACACCGGCACCGTTAACACGCCGACGAGCACCGCCCGCCAGTGGAAGCGCAGCGCGAGCAGCGTGAGAAGCAACAGCCCGGCACTGAGTGCGATGGCGAGGCCTAGATTGTTTGCGGCCGCCTCGACGTAATCAGCTGGTGCGAACCACGACGTGTCAGTGTTGATCCCGGTGAGTCCAGGGCGAAGCCCCTCCAAGGCTTCTTGGACACCCTTGGCGACATCGGCGGTGTTGGCACCCGGGAACTTCTCGACGACCATGATCAATCCGGGTCCGCCGTTGACAACGGCATCCCCAATGAGCGGCTGGTGATCGACCTTGATCTCTGCGACGTCGCCGAGCGTGAGGTTACCGGGGGCGCCCTCCACCGGAACCTTGGCAACCTCGGCAGGATCGGTCAGCTTCTCCAGCAGGTGCCTTACCTGAAGGCGCTGCTGTGGCGTCTCAATGAATCCGCCGGTGCCGGGGGTTGAGGCTTCCAAGAAGCTAAGTGGTGACACGACCTGCGCGTTCCCGGCCGTGCTGATCACCTGATTCAGGGTCACCTTGCGATCACGCAGGACCTGAGGGTCGACCTGCACTTGAAGTTGTTGATCACGCAGGCCCCAGATAGAGACGTTGGCAACACCTGGCACTCCCATGAGCCGCGGACGTACGGTCCAGCGCGCGATCACCGACTGCTCGATGGGGGTCAATTCCGTGGTGGACATGCCGATCATGAGCACCCGGTTGGCTGACGACAGCGGTTGCAGCAGCGTCGATGGCTTCGACACCTGGGGAAGGGCGCCGCCGTGAGCTTGGCTCAGGCGCTCTTCGATCAGCTGACGGCCCCGGTAGATATCGGTGCCCGGCTCGAAGACCATCACGATCGAGGACAGGCCCGGCAGCGACTCTGATCGAATCACGTCCACACCCTCGACCCCGTTGAGCAGGTCCTGTTCCAGGGGAACGGTGATCAACTGCTCGACTTCGTCAGCGGAGAGGCCGAGCGCCTCGGTCTGGATCTCCGCATACGGTGGGCTGAACTCGGGCAACACTTCCATGGAAGTGCCTCGGAGTTGCACAATGCCTACGGCTAGCACCCCTATAGCGGCAGCCAAGATCAGCAGACGAAACTTCATTACCCCAGCCAAGAACCGCGCCATCGTTCTCCTCATAACCGTTGCAGGGACATTTACGTCGGGGCAGACGACGTGACCGCGTGTTGGCGTCTTTAATTTTGAGAGTCTGATAAGCGTTTCATATTTTTGTGGATGTTAACCGAGCCAGTTGATTACGATTTAGACACGCATCCAATTACTGCTGGCGCCGGCGTTATGGAGATACGGGCCGGTCTTATTGGCATGCAACTGCACGTCAAACGCCGGCTTTTGTGAGGCGAAATCGCTTCAAAAATCGGCGGTCGAACAGTCGAAATGTGGGCTTCGGCTTAGCGCGCGTCCGAGCGCTGGTCGAGCTGTTTAGCCTAGTGAGCGGCGCATCCGAAATAGGGGAAGCCATATGTGAAGGTGCGGATTCGCCAAATATATTTAGTTTGTCAAACTTTGGATTTAGATATTTAGTTTGTCAAACTTTGGATTTTGACGATGAACAAGATCAATAATCGTCTTTAGGCAGGCAAGCTGATCCCGAATCGCCCCTCGCCACCAAGCGATGGTGTGCTGCCGGGCGGAATCGTCACCGACACCCATCGCGTCGATACCGAGGGCACGGCAGGTCGCAACCGCGCGCACGAGATGGTAGCTCTGAGTTACGACGATCAATTGTGAGAGATTCAAGATTCGTCGTGCCCGCAGACAAGACTCATAGGTGTCAAACCCTCCTGGGTCAACGATCACCTTCTCGGTAGGCAAGCCGGCCCTAATCAAGTAATTGCGCATGGCGACCGGCTCATCAAACTCCGGCGCCAGACGATCGCCCGACACAATGATCATTTCAACCAATCTGGCGTCATAGAGGCGCTTGGCGAGATCAAGGCGGGCCGTCAGGAACGCCGACGGTGTGCCGTCTGGGTTGACTTTCGCCCCGAGCACGAGGGCCGCTGGTGCGGCGGGCACATCTAATTCGGCATAGATGTGGCCGGACGCTTTTGACCGTAGGAACGCGACAGCGCCTGCCAGGGCGGCCAGCCCGGCGACTCCCGCGCCTGCAACCAGCCGCGACAACGGCTTCCGCCACCACTTCCCGGACCTGGTCGGCGCTGGCACTCCCTCAGGCTAAAGGCGTGAGAGCACCTGACGATGAGTTCCCGCGGCTGCGAGCGTCGGTATTGCTCGAGCAGCTCACAGAATGTCAGGGGTGCCGCCCAGACTGATGTTGTGATGATGACATCGGGCTTGACGAGTACAACAACAGAGCTACCCATCGTGGGCCCGTTCGATCTGCGCGATATCGCCATGATGGGGTTCGGGCACCGTGATGAGCACAGCTTCGACGGCGTGATGCGGATGGCATTCTGCATGGATGGCGACTATGAGCGCCAGGTCGGCGTGGCGGCACAGCAGGTTGGGGATCGGCTCGAGTTAAAGGTGCAGTCACTGGGGGATCCGCTGAGCGACACCGAAGTCGAAGCACTGCGCAGACAAGTTGCCAGAGTCGTATCGCTTGATCACGATGGTGAGGCATTCCATCAGTTGTGCCTGTCCGATCCGGTGCTGGCGCCGGTCCATATGAAGGCACCGGGATTCCGACCAGCGTTGTTCTACTCGCCGTACGAGGCTGCGCTCTGGTCGATCATTAGCGCACGTCGAGCACGCGGCCAGGGAATCACGCTCCGGGCCAGGATGTCGGAGCTGTATGGAGCTAGCTTCGAGCTGTCTGGCACCGCGACGCTGTGCGTACCGACGCCTAGCGCACTGCTTGAAATTGAGTCGATATCCGGATTGCCGGCAGACAGGATTTCGAGGCTGCGTGCTGTGGCTCAGGCTGCGCAACGCGGCGTACTGGATGCGGATCGTTTGCGCGCAATGGCTCCCGAGGATGCCCAAGCCGAACTGCAGCAACTGCCTGGCATCGGCCCGTTCTACAGCTCGTTGATCGTGATCCGAGCCTGCGGCCATGCCGACGCGCCCACCGTTGGAGAGCCTCGGTCCCAAGCAGCGATCCAGCAGGCGTACGGGACTGATCATGAGCTCACGGATGCTGAGCTCCTTGCTTTGGCCGAGACCTGGCGACCTTGGAGGACGTGGGTTTCGGTCATGATGCGGGCGCTCGCAGCTTGATTTCCAGAGCTGCTCGCGCATCGCGCGCTGCGAATCCGCCTACTTCGTCGTCGCTCGCACAGCAAAAAGCGCCTCTGCTCCCTCCTCCTCAGCACGGCGGGCGCGCGATTTCCGACGCCCGCAGCTTGAACGGCACGGCACAATGAGGCCGTGCCGGAGGGAGACACCGTCTGGCGGGCATGCCGGCGACTGAACGAGGTGCTTGCTGGCGGGGTGCTGACCAGATCGGAATTCCGTGTCCCGTCCCTAGCGACGACGGATCTGACCGGCGTTGGCGTCCGCGAAGTGATCTCCCGTGGCAAGCACCAGCTGTTCCGGTTCAGCAACGACTTCACATTGCACACCCATTTCAAGATGGACGGCGCCTGGAGGATCTATCCACGCGGCCGGCGCTGGAGTGGCGGACCGAGCTTTGAAATCCGGGCTGTGCTCGCGACCAGTGATCATGATGCCGTCGGCTACCGGTTACCGATCGTCGAGCTCGTTCCGACAGCCTCGGAAGACACCGTCGTCGGGCATCTTGGGCCTGACCTGCTCGGACCTGATTGGGATCCTGAGGAGGCGGTCGAGCGGCTCACCAGTCAGCCTGACCGCACCATTGGTGAGGCCCTGCTGGACCAGCGAAACCTCGCTGGACTTGGAACGTTCTATCGAGCAGAGCTGCTCTTCCTCCAGGGCGTTCATCCGCATAGACCCGTCGGCGAGGTCAAGAACCTGCGGCGCGTAGTCGAACGGGGTCAGCAGCTACTTCAGGCAAACCGTTGGCGAGCAGAGCAGTCAACTACGGGTGATCTGCGCCCTGGTCGGCGCGCCTATGTCTACCAGCGAGCGGGACAGCCCTGCCGACGCTGCGGCACGCTGATCCGCTTCGAGGAACTCGGACCTGTCGGGGAAGAACGGCATAGCTATTGGTGCCCGAACTGCCAGCCCATTCCCTAGCGGAGCACCATACTGTCACTGTCCTCGTGCAGGACGTGGTCCAGGCGGCGCATCAGGCGATGCTGGAGCGGGACTGGGACGCATTGCGCCTGATGCTGCATCCCTATCTGCACTGGACGGCCGCCGATGGTTCGCGACTACGTGGACGGACCAAGAGTCTGGATTGGTTGCAGAACGCAGCGCCGCCGGCTGAGCCCATCGCTGTCAAGCTGCGCGATGGCCAGATCTACCGCTGGCAGGAGCCGCCTGATGACTAGAAGGCATGGATAGGCGAGTCGGGTGTCGAGCGTCAATTAGATAAATAGGGCAGATCTATAGGGCAGTGAAATAATCTCGGCTTGTGTCTTCCCTTGCTTCGCTGCTAAGCGCCCGGATCGAAGCCGTCGCCGGTATCGATCCCGAGCTCCGGTCTGCCACCCGACCGCAGTTCGGCCATTACCAGTCGAATGTGGCACTGCGCCTGGCCAATAGTGAAGGCAAGCCACCGCGTGAGATTGCCGCCCAGCTCGTTGCCAAGCTCGAGATTTCTGACCTGACCGAGCCGCCCGAGATCGCTGGCCCCGGCTTCATCAACTTTCGGCTCCGTACCAACGTCTTGGCCCAAGTGGTTACTGATCAGCTCGCCGATCCGCATTTAGGAGTGTCACAGACCTCCAATCCTCAAGTCGTCGTGATCGACTACTCGGCCCCGAATGTAGCCAAGCAAATGCATGTTGGGCATCTGCGCTCAACCGTGATCGGGGATTGCTTGCGTCGAGTTCTGTCTACGCTCGGTCACAAAGTGATTGCGCAAAACCACATTGGTGACTGGGGCACCCAATTTGGAATGCTGGTGGAGGAGATCCTGGACGAAGGTATTGACGCTTCGACATTGACCCTGCCGGAGGCTGAGGCACTCTACGCCCGGGCCAGCTCACACTTCCGCACCGATCAGGACTTCGCGGACCGTGCCCGGCGTCGCGTTGTCGCCTTGCAGTCTGGTGACGAGGAGACTCGGCACATTTGGCGTCAGTTGATCAACGTCTCACTCGCCGGGTTCAATGAGGCGTACGCCCGGTTGGGGGTGTTGCTCACCGATGATGATCTTGCCGGCGAGTCAATGTACAACGATGATCTCTCTGAGGTTGTCGCCGAGCTGGAGCGCACCGGTATCACCGTTATTGACGATGGCGCTCTGTGCGTCTTCGTCGAAGGCTTTGCTGCGCCCATGATCGTCCGGAAGAGCGATGGCGGTTTCGGTTACTCGGCAACCGATCTGGCGGCGATCAGGCATCGGGTACGTGATCTGCATGCCAATCGGATCATCTATGTGGTGGATGCCCGGCAATCTGATCATTTCGACCTGGTATTCGCCGTAGCCCGCAAGGCTGGGTTCTTGCCCGACGACGTGATCACCGAGCATGTCGCGTTTGGCACGGTGCTCGGCACGGATGGCAAGCCGTTCAAGACTCGCGAGGGGACGGCGGTGACGCTCAATACGTTGCTGGACGCTGCCGAGGAGCAGGCTGCACCG
>Ga0307317_10000545_pt1 | contig 11231 bp, 11 predicted proteins | sample ER_DNA_357_FD_194498 | JGI IMG/M metagenome (GOLD analysis project Ga0307317, IMG submission 194498) | Bulk soil microbial communities from the East River watershed near Crested Butte, Colorado, United States - ER_DNA_357 | ecosystem: Environmental > Terrestrial > Soil > Floodplain | place...
GAGGAGAGTGGCCACGTGATCTTCTTCCTCGGGGCGCGCGGGTGGATTCGCTATGCGCGGCGTGACTTCGAAGGCGCCGCCTCGGACTTCGAGCGCCTCGGCCGTTGCATGAGCCGCTTCGAGATGAGCAATCCTGCGGTTGTGGCCTGGCGCTCTCACCTCGCGCTCGCACTCCTCTCGCTCGAGCGGCGCGAGCAGGCGCTCGAGCTGGCCTGTGAAGAGGTCGAGCTCGCCCGCGCATGGGGATCGCCGCGCCCGATCGGCGTAGCGCTCCGGGCGCGCGGCCTCGCGGAGGGCAGCGCCGAGGGGATCGAGTCGCTGCGAGAGTCGCTGGCCGTGCTCGAGCCCTCGTCGGCGAAGCTCGAGCGGGCGCGCACGCAAGTGCAGCTCGGCGCGGCGCTGCGGCGAGGGAACAGTCGCACGGAGGCAAAGGAGCTGCTGAAGGAGGGCCTCGACCTCGCCGTCCGCTGCGGGTCCCAGCCGCTCGTCGAGCATGCCGAGGCCGAGCTTGCGGCGACGGGCGCCCGCCCGCGGCGGCTGCTGCTCTCAGGGGTCGAGTCGCTCACCGCGAGCGAGAAGCGCGTGGCCGCCTTCGCGGCGGAGGGGCTCTCGAACAAGGACATCGCGCAGGCGCTCTTCGTGACCACGAAGACCGTCGAGGTGCACCTCAGCAACGTCTACCGCAAGCTCGGGATCGGCTCCCGGGCCGAGCTGCCGCAGGCGCTGGGCGAGGTCTGATGCGGATCCGGCGCAGGGGCGGCGACGACGAGGCGGTGCGGATCGTGCTGGTCGCCACCGACCGCTCGGAGACGGCCGAGCGCGCGGTCCGCTTCGCGGCGGAGATGGCCGAGCGCTACGAGGCGGAGCTGGTCGTCCTGCGGGTGCTGATCGGCAACGACGGCGACCGTGCGGAGATCGCGCGTGAGCTCGCGGAGCACGTCGAAGGGCTGCCGGGCGAGAACAAGCGCTCGGTGGTGACGTCCGGCGACGATCCCGCGGAGGCGATCGTCGAGGCGGCGCGCCGGGAGCGGGCGGACGTGCTCGTCGTTGGCAGCGTCGGCATGAGCGGCCGGCGCGAGTTCCTGCTCCGCAACGTGCCGAACCGCGTCTCGCACAACGCGCCCTGCACCGTCGTGATCGTGCAGACGCACCGGGAGGGCTCGTGAGCAGTAACAGCTGTGGACGAATCGTCACGCTTTCGGCACCACTACGTCTCGTCCGTTCCGGCCACGACGGGGGACAGTCCCCCGTCGTGTCCTGCCCTGACGCGTTCGAAGGTGACACGTGAGCGCCGCGGCCGACCAGCGCCTGCTCGGTCGCGCGGCCCGGATCGCGACCGTGCTCGGCAAGTACGGCTTCAACGAGTCACGGCGCGACGACGACCCCCCCGAGCTGCGGGCGCGCCGGCTGCGCGAGGCGCTCGAGGAGCTCGGGCCGACCTTCGCCAAGCTGGGCCAGATCCTCTCGACGCGCCCTGACCTGATTCCGCCCGAGGCTGTCGCCGAGCTGGCCGCCCTCCAGGACCGCGTGACGCCGCTCGACGAGGACGCCGTCGTCACGGTGATGGAGCAGGAGCTCGGCGTCCCCTGGGAGGACGTCTTCGCGTCGATCGAGCCCGAGCCACTCGCGGCGGGGACGATCGGTCAGGTGCATCGCGCCGTGCTCGACAACGGCGAGCGAGTCGTCGTGAAGGTGCAGCGCCCGACCGCGCAGGACGACATCATGCGCGACCTCAGCCTGCTCGAGCTGTTCGCGAAGAAGACCGGCAACCGCGAGGCGCTGCGCAAGATCGTCGACCTCCCTGCGGCAGTCGAGCACCTCTCCGACTCGCTGCGGCGGGAGCTCGACTTCGAGCTGGAGGGACAGAACGTCGAGCGGCTGCGCGCGGCGCTGACCGCGTTCCCGCGCCTCGCCGCCCCGCGCGTCTACGACGAGCTCTCGACCAGTCGCCTGCTGGTGCTCGAGGAGATCCCGGGCGTGCCCGTGCGGCAGATCCCCGAGGGCCCGGCGCGGGCCGAGGCGGCGCGGCAGCTGCTCGAGTGCTACTACCAGCAGATCCTCGTCGAGGGGTTCTTCCACGCGGACCCGCACCCGGGGAACATGCTCTGGTGGAACGAGCGGATCTACTTCCTCGACTTCGGCATGGTCGGGGAGCTCTCGCCCGAGATGCGCGGCCAGCTGCTTCTGCTGCTGCTCGCGTTCTGGCAGGAGGACGTCCCGTTCCTGACCGAGGTCGTGCTGATCATGGCCGGCCCGGAAGCCGAGAACGCCGACGCCGCGGGGCTCGAGGCCGACCTCACCGAGCTGCTGCGCCGCTACCGGCACGCGTCGCTCGGCGAGATCTCTCTAGGGCCGCTGCTGCAGGAGATCGCGCACACCTCGACCCAGCACGGCGTCCGCCTGCCCGCGCCCCTCGTCCTGACCGGTAAGGCGCTCGCCCAGATGCAGCTCGCGGCGACCGAGCTCGACCCGGAGCTCGACCCCTTCTCGGTCGTCGGGCGGTTCCTGATGAAGAATCTGCTCACGCGCGTGCAGGCGGGCGCAGACCCGAAGCGGCTCTTCTACGACGTCCAGAAGCTGAAGGTGCGCGGCGAGCGCCTGGTCGAGTCGTTCGAGCGGATCAGCGGCGCGCGGCCGGGCCAGCGCCTGCAGGTCGACATCCGCGGGATCACACCGCTCGAGCGGACGATCCGGATCGTGGCCCGCCAGCTCTCGCTTGCGATCACGGCCGGCTCGGCGCTCGTGGCTTGCGGCGCGACCGCGGCCGCGGTCCATGTCGCGCGCTGGGTGCCGATCACGCTCGGGGCGGTTGGAGGCGCGCTCGCGCTCGTGCTGCTGCTCGATCTGCTCAAGCGCCGCGTCTAGCGCGGGACGATGAACTGCGCGCTGCCGATCGTCCGGTAGCGCGCGAACGAGCGGGCGCCGAGCCCGGCCCACGCGTACCAGCGGTACCGGCCGGGCCCGAGCCGGTAGCGGTGACCTGCCAGCCGCCACGCGGCCGGCAGCCCGAGCTGGTGGTTCCGGGGCCAGGCGACGAAGATCCGCTTCGAGCCGCGGAAGAGCTGCACGTGGTAGTAGCGGGCGTCGCGCACGCGCGGCCAGCGCAGGATCGGCTTGCCGGCGGCGCGGGGCACGTACAGCGTCTTCCCGAGGGTCAGCACCTTGGGCAGCCCGACGACGAGCGCCCGCTTCGAGCCGTTCCCCGCCTGGTCGAAGGACCGCACGGCGTAGGTGTACTCGAGGCTCGGCGCGATCTTTCGGTCCGTGAACGAGCTCGCCTTGCCTCGGAACACCACCGACTCGCTCTTGCCGCCGCGCGCCCGCCGCTGGACGACGATGTCGTCGGCGGCGGCGCTGGTCGAGGCCCAACGCACGAGGTTCGATCCTGCCCGGCTGGCGACGGCGAGCTTGGAGAGAACCGGAGCTGTCGCGTCGTAGCTGAGGGAGATCGGCGCAGACGTGCTGTTCCCAGCCTTGTCGGTGCAGCCGCTGGCTACTGAGGCAGCCGAACGGTCAGGGCCTGCGTACATGACCGTGCCGCAAGAGGCGATCCCGGAGGTCGCGTCGCCCCCGTGCCAGCTGACGCCGACCGGGTGGTTGTACCAGCCTTTGAAGTCAGGGCCGCGCGAGAGGCTCGCGGAGACTCCGGTCGGGGGGGTCGCGTCGACTTTCAGGACCTTCGTGTCGATCGCGGTCGTTCCGCCCTCGCTGGTCGCAGCGCAGTGGCGGGTGGTCCCGGTGTTCGGGCCGCTCACTTGGACGTACTGCTCACACGTCGTCGAGATGATCGCGGACTCTGGGTCGCTGATCGTCCAGTGAACGACGATGAAGTTTCCGTGAGTGCTGCCTCGGTACCAGCTGTTCGTCCCGGTGATGCCGTCGATGGAATACGTGACCACCGGGGGCGTGTTATCGGCTGCGACGGCGATCGGTACGGCAACGACGAGCAGCAGCAAGGCGACCGCTGTGCTGAGGGGGACCGTTCTCTGCATCGGGCGGCGACGCACGTGAGATCTCCTTAGCTACTTGCCTGGGGGAGGAATGGGGTTCGGCACTCCCGGGCCGGTGGGGGCCGGGAGTGGAGCGGGTCCGGACGTCGACTGCGGCTGGGACTGCGCGGTGGCCGAGTGCGTGACCGGCGTCGTCGTCGCGGGGTGGTAGGCGACCTGTGCGCGCTGAGCCGCAAGCTGGTTCGTGCCTGTTCCGGCCGAGCGGGGCGCGGACCGCCGAATGACGTTGGCGTGTCGCTGGAGCTTGCTCGCGCGTCTCACCTGCGCGCGAACGGTCGAGGCGCGCTTCGGCGTGGCCGGCTGGTGCGCGCGGGGTGCCTGGGCTTGCCGCGGCGTTCCGTCGCCGCCCTGGCCCGTGGCCCACGGCTGCAGCACCGATGCTCCCGCGGCTGTGACGGCGAGCAGGACCGCTGCAGCCTCGGCGATCCAGCGGAACCGCGGCCGCGGCAGCCGGACCCGCCTCGTCGCCAGCGCGCCGGCGGTCCGGCCGGGGCGCGCGAAGCCGAGCTCTTTCGTCCAGAACGCGACCCCGCCGTAGCGGCTCGCCGCGACGTAGAGGTCGGCGTGACCGGCGGTCTTGAAGTCGCGCGCGGACGGCCACGAGTCACGACCTGCACAGAACGTTTCGAGGGAGGAGCGGATGCGTTCGTTCGTCCACTGCCGCCGCTGTTGCGATAGTGGCTCGACGAGCTGGTAGCGCGTCGTCCGGCCGGCGCCGACCCGCTCGAGCAGACCCGCCGTCACGAGCTCCGCGAGGTCGTACGCCGCCTGAGAGCGGCTGACGCCTGTGAACTCCTCGTATTGCGCGCGCGAGAGGAACTGCGACCCGTTGGCCCTCACGGTGGCCAGAGCCTGTTCCTGCGACGCCTTGAGCTCGATCCGAGCTTTAGAACCCTTTGTCACCGCGCCCTCCCCAGGCCGCCAGTGAGTCGTACTGTAGCGCACTAGCGGATCGGTGCAAACCGGTGCTGCATTGCGTCCAGATTCCAGCGAAACGGACGAAAGCCGCCACCTGAGAACGGCATCTGCGGGCCGCGATCCGGCCATGGAGACGGTTTCGTCCCGTGCGCATTCTTATTCGTCCAGCAAAATTGCAGTTGCAATGTTCAACTGAAAGCATCGTCCGTAGTGGATCTTAACAATGACTTAACGGATACGAGTCGATTTCGCCAAATCAGCTTGAAAAGCGACGCCGTTATTGCTAGGTTGATTTTCGTTCCATGGCGGCGACAACGGCCACGATGTCGACCACGTCAGGCGCAAGCCGGCGGCTGCAGCGTGCCGTTCTGTTGCTCGTCCTCCCGGTCGTCGTCATAGCCGCAGCCCTCGCGTTGACCGGGAACGCCCGCGCAGGCGAGTCCGAGAGCCCCTCTCCTGGCTCGCCTGCCGGGGCGCCTCCCGCCGACACGAGCTCGACCACGAGCCAGTCTGCGAACGCCGGCGCGGCCGCCGAGCAGCAGCAGCCGGGGAACGTCGTGATCTCGATTCGGATCAACAGTCCCGGCAACGGCGGCGCGATCGACCAGTCGAACACCGCCGTGGGGCAGGCGGATGCCTCGAACACGGCAGGGACCTCGCAGGGCGCGGCCGATCCGGGATCGTCGCTTGGCTCTGCGACCGAGCAGGCGGCGGCAGCGCTCGCGTCGGCGCTGCAGCAGCAGCCGCGGAACATCGTCATCTCGATCCGGATCAACAGCCCGGGCGACGACGGCCCGGTCAACCAGGCGAACACGGCGGTTGCGGACGCCGGCTCCGCGAACGCGTCGAACACGACGCAGGGCGCGAACGGCGGCTCCGCGGGCGACCTCGGCGCCGCGCGGGTTGCTCTGGCGGCGCACCCGCGGGTGCGCCCGAAGCTGAACACCGAACGCCGTCCCGCGCCGGCCGCAGCGAGCGCGCCGGCAGCGGCGGCTCCCGCCCCCGTGAGCCACACGTCTGAAGGAGCGACCACGGTGCACGCGCCGGCGGCTGCTCGGCCCGTCGACCAGATCAAGGCCGCTCCGCGGACACAAGCCGCCCGCGCGAGCCGCGGCCATCGTGTTCTCTCGGGTGCCGCACGCGCCACAGCGAGCGTTCCGCAGGACGCAGCGCGGATGCTCGGGAACCTCGGCAGCCCAAATACCGCCGCATTGCAGAGCGAGAGGGCGCAAACCCTCACGGGCGCCGTGGTCTACACGCTGTTCGCAGTCATGCTCGGCCTGGCGCTGTTCCTCACCTGGCGCTACCTGCCGGCGACGACAGGCCTGCGAGGATGGTTGCGGCTGTGAGCGCCGAATCGTCCGGTCGATTGGACGATTCGCAGCGCGCGATTGGACGATTCCCGCGCTCGCTCAGAGCGCGAGCGCTCGCGCTGGTACTGCCAATCGCAGCGTTCGCCGCGCTCGCCGGCCCGGGTGTCGCACGCGCAGCGGCTTCGCCAGGGCTGCCCGGGCTCGAGCAGGTCAGTGCGGAGGTCCAGAGCGCCCTCGTGCAGGTCGACTCTGTTGCGCCGGGAACGGCAGCGGCCGTCCAGCCTGCCGTGAGCCAGGCGCTCGCGACCGTCTCGAACGCGACGGCGGCGCCGCCGGCCGCACCGCCGCCGGTGACGGCCCCCCCGGCCGCAGCCGAGCGCTTTCCGGCCTCGGCCTCCTCGGCCCCCGTGACGACAGCGGTAGCGGCACAACAGGCCGTCGCGCCTGTGGCCGCAGCAGCCGCCGCAAGTGGGATCGAGCTCGCATTTCGAGAAGTCGCGCCCGCGGCAGGGCCGCCGAAGGCCGCTGCCCCCGCCCGCCAGGCGCCCCGCAGTTCCCGCGCCCCCGTCGCTCTTGCCGCGCCTGAGGCGACGGCCGGCGCCGGCGAGTCGGGCGCGTTCCCCCCGCCGCGCGCCGCACCGCTGGCCGCCGCCCTCGCCTCGCCGCGGGCGGCGCGCGCGGGGGACCGGGCGCAGCGCGATCGCGCGGGCGCCGGACCTGCGGCGGGAGTGGCTGGGCCGCAACAGCTCCCGCCGCGGCAGCCTTGGCCGCAGGGCCCGGATCTGGGCGCTGCGGGCCAAGGCGGTGGGCAGGCTCCGCCGCTGCTGCTGCTCCTCTTCGGAGCGCTCGCGGCGACCTTCGCCCAGCTCGGTTTTCGTTCCTATCGTCGTCGGCTTCCGCGAATGGCCTTCCGGAAGCCGAGACGAGTGACTCTTCCGGTCTGGCACCCGGGCTGACCTTCCCTCTCCGGCCTACGTGCGCGCGCCGTCTGCGCGGCGCGCAGTTCCGATCCAACGCCAGAGAAGGAGAAGGAGATGAAAGCCAAGCTATTGAGCGTGGCCGTGGTGCTCGCCGCACTGGCGCTAGCCCCCTCGGCGCTCGCTGACTCGGGTGGCGCCGGCGGCTTCCAAGCCGGTGCCCAGAGCGCGAGTACCGGGCAGGCAGCCCTGGGCGCGGCAGTGAGCAACCAGAACGCGGTCAACGCGAACGTGCCCGTCTCGGTCGCCGGAGGCAACGTCGCCTCCGGGCCGAGCTCGGCCACGCAGGCGGCCACTTCGAGCGCGACTACTGACGTCTCGAACAAGGCCAAGACCGATCAGGACCAGAACCTCAGGCAGAACATCGGCGGCTCCGGCTGTTACGCCGGTTGTGGCGGTGCGGGCGGATTCCAGGCCGGAATCCAGAACGCCAACACCTCGCAGCTGGCCGCGGGGCTTGCAAGTAGCCACCAGAACGCAGTCAACGCGAACGTCCCGGTTTCGATCGCGGGCGGCAACGTGAACTCCGGCCCGAGCTCCGCGACGCAGAACGCGAGCTCCTCGGCCACCACGGACGTCTCGAACAAGGCCAAGACCGACCAGGACCAGCACCTCAGCCAGAACATCGGCGGGAGCACGTGCCGGTTGGGCTGCGGCGGTGCGGGCGGATTCCAGGCCGGGATCCAGGATGCCCAGACCGAGCAGTTGGCCGTTGGGGTCGCGAAGAGCGACCAGAACGCGGTCAACGCGAACGTGCCCGTCTCGGTAGCCGGAGGGAACATCTACTCCGGCCCGAGCAGCGCGACGCAGAACGCGACGTCCACCGCCACCACCGACGTCTCGAACAAGGCCAAGACCGACCAGGATCAGCACCTCAGCCAGAACATCGGCGGGGGCTCGTGCCTGGCCGGCTGCGGCGGTGCGGGCGGCTTCCAGCTCGGCGTGCAGAAGGCCAGCACCGAGCAGGCCGCGATCGGGATCGCGAAGAGCGACCAGAACGCAGTCAATGCGAACGTGCCCGTCTCGGTAGCCGGAGGGAACATCTACTCCGGCCCGAGCAGCGCGACGCAGAACGCGACGTCCACCGCCACCACCGACGTCTCGAACAAGGCCAAGACCGACCAGGATCAGTCGCTGCGCCAGAACATCGGCGGGAAGAACCGCGGCTGCGGTTGCGAAAGCAGCAAGGACGGTCGTGATGGCAAGGACGCCTGCCTCGCCGGTTGCGGCGGTGCAGGCGGCTTCCAGCTCGGTGTGCAGAAGGCCAGCACCGAGCAGGCGGCGATCGGGATCGCGAAGAGCGACCAGAACGCGGTCAACAGCAACACGCCCGTCTCGGTCGCCGGAGGGAACATCTACTCCGGCCCGAGCAGCGCGACGCAGAACGCGACGTCCACCGCGACCACGGACGTCTCGAACAAGGCCAAGACCGACCAGGATCAGCACCTCAGCCAGAACATCGGCGGGGGCTCGTGCCTGGCCGGCTGTGGCGGCGCCGGCGGCTTCCAGGTTGGTGTGCAGAAGGCTGAGACCAACCAGTGGGCGCTCGGCATCGCCGCGAGCAACCAGAACGCCGTGAATGCGAATGCGCCCACCGCGGTCGCGGGAGGCAACGTCTCCTCCGGCCCGAGCAGCGCGACGCAGAACGCGACGTCCACGGCGACCACGGACGTCTCGAACAAGGCCAAGACCGACCAGGATCAGTCGCTGCACCAGAACATCGGCGGCGGCTCGTGCCTGGCCGGCTGCGGCGGGCCCGGCGGGTTCCAGCTCGGTGCCCAGTTCGCCGAGACGAACCAGTGGGCCGCAGGGGCCGCGTTCAGCAACCAGAACGCGGTCAATTCGAACACGCCGAACGCAACGGCCGGCGGCAACATCTACTCCGGCCCGAGCTCCGCGACGCAGAGGGCGACGTCGAGCGCCGACACCGACGTCTCCAACCGCGCCAAGACCGACCAGAATCAATGGCAGCACCAGCAGCTGCCCATCTGGAAGATCTGAGCGGACGACGGGAGGGCCGCGGCCTCGCCGCGGCCCTCTCATCTTTCGCAGCGGCGCTCGCCGCGGGCGCCGCCTGTGCGCTCGTCCTCGCGGGCGTGACCCCGGCCGCCGTGCGCGAGTCCACCTTCGCCGATCGCGCCGCGGCTCCGTACCGAGCGAGTGTGAGCTGCTACGACCGCCCCGACTGGACGGCGCTCGTCCGCTCGGCCTACCCGTCCGAGAAGGGTCATGAGACAGACATCTACGGCCTCTGGCGCTACGACATCCGCCAGGTCGCGTTGCCCGCTCGCGCCTGTGCGGCGCTCGAAGGCTGGCGCGCCGCGCGCCCGGCCGCGCTCGGCATCTGGATCTTCGTGCTGGGGCACGAGCTGACGCACGCCCAGCAGTCGGACCTCCAGGGGGCACCGTGGAGCCGGCCGTTCGACGAGGTCGAGGCGGACTGCGGCGGCTACGCCAAGTTCGAGGCGATCAGGCTCGCACTGGGGATCCGGCGCGCGGTCAAGCCGCCGCCTCGGAGCTTCACGAGGTGTCGGCTGAAGAGCGCCAGGCCGCGGTAGGCAGCTAGCGCCGCTTCGCGAGCGCCTTGACCAGGCGGCGCTCGACGAGGAACGCGACGATGCTCATCAGCATCCCCAGGATGATCCGCTCGAACCTCCGCCGCATCGGGCGAGACTAGCCCAGCTCGAGCCCACGTGTGCCGCGCAGGTCGACCCACGTGCGCTCCCGCCCGCGGACGATCGTGATCATCACGTCGCCGCAGTGGCGGCAGCGGACGACGACGCCTGGACAGTCCACGTAGACGTCGAGGCGCGCGACCTCCTCGCGCGCGCCACAGCTGCCGCAGACGCACGGCGCCGCTGTGAGCTCGACGCCGAAGAGCTCGAGCAGCAGCCCGCCGACCGCGTTGCCGTCGAGGGTCCGCTCCATCATCCGGTCGCTCCGAACCGCTCGGTGCGGACCCAGGCCGGGTCGTAGCCGAGGCGCACGAGGCCGTCCGCGGCCGCGTCGACGAAGCGGGTCGAGCCGCAGACGTAGACGCGGGGGCTCTCCGAGGCGGGGAACGCGACCTCTCGCAGGAGCTCGTCGTCGATCCGGCGCGCGTAGCCGCTCCAACCCGGCGGCTGCTCGCGGGTGAGCGTGTGCACGACGTCGATCCCGAGCGTCTCGAGCTCCTCGCGGTAGATCACGTCCTCGAGCGAGCGCGACGAGTAGAGCAGCCGCATCGGCGCTTCGCCGCCCGCCCGCGCCCGGTGCCGCGCCATCGCCATCAGCGGCACCACGCCCGAGCCGCCCGCGACGAGCAGCACCCGCTCGGGCTCGTCGGCGTCCCAGACGAAGTAGCCGCCGATCGGGCCTCGTACCTCGAAGCGGTCGCCCTCGTGCGCCTCGCCGACGAGGTACGGGGAGACCTCGCCGTCCTCGAGACGCTCGACCGTGATCGCGAGCGGCTCGCCCGGCGCCGAGGCGATCGAGTAGCTGCGCTGCGCCTGGTAGCCGTCCTCGGCGGTCAGGCGCACGTCGAGGTGCTGGCCCGCGCGGTGATCGGACCAGCCCGGAACCTCGAGCTCGAGCGTGCTCACCCGCGGAGTCTCTCCCCGAACCGCGGCCACCTCGGCCGCGAGCCAGGTCAGTCGCCCCAGTACCGCTGTTCCTGCCACGGATCCCCCCGCAGGTGGTAGCCGTTCGATTCCCAGAAGCCGGGCTCATCCTCGTCGCGCAGGTCGAGGCCGCGCACCCACTTTGCGCTCTTCCAGAAGTAGAGGTGCGGCACCAGCAGCCGCGCGGGGCCACCGTGCTCCGGCTCGAGCGGCTCGCCGTCGTAGCCGAACGCCACCCACGCCTTGCCGCCGGTCACGTCTTCGAGCGGGAGGTTCGTCGTGTAGCCGCCGTCGCAGAACGCGACGACGTACTCGGCCTCGTGCTCGACGGCCTCCAGCAGCGTGTCCACCGAGACGCCCTCCCAGCCGGTGTCGAGCTTCGACCACTTGGTGACGCAGTGGATGTCCTTGGTG
>Ga0307317_10000548_pt1 | contig 11190 bp, 13 predicted proteins | sample ER_DNA_357_FD_194498 | JGI IMG/M metagenome (GOLD analysis project Ga0307317, IMG submission 194498) | Bulk soil microbial communities from the East River watershed near Crested Butte, Colorado, United States - ER_DNA_357 | ecosystem: Environmental > Terrestrial > Soil > Floodplain | place...
GCCGTTGCCGCTGATGCGATAGACGATGTAGGTCCCCGTGGAGTCAAGCTTGGCTTGCACGTTCTGCGTGATGCCGAACTTCGGCATGATCTTGAACGCCGGAGGCCGCGACGACCACGTATAGGTACCGGCCTTCCACTGGAACCGAACCAGATCAGTTTTCCTGGGGCCGCCGGAATAGTGCGACCAGCTGATCCACAGCAGAAGCGCGTTTCCCTTGCGCTGTAGACCGAGCACGTCACCGTGGCCCGCATCGGTGAGCGTCATCGACGAGATGAAGTGCCGTACACCTTGATCATCGGCAGGACCGAGCCTGTTGATCCTGATCGTTTGCCGACCATTTGAGGTGCGGATGTTCTGAGTCATGAAAATCTCATCTTTGAGTGGGTCCCAAGCGAAATCTTGCATCCAGTTATTCGTGCCAGGTGCCAGTGTGAAATCAGGGTCCGGCATGATCGTGGCCTCCGCTTCCGGGGTAGTGAGCGCAGCGCTGGGAGTTCCCCTTACAACGCAGCCCTCGAAGCTGGCTCGAGTAGTCGCAGAGGCGGCAGTCGAGCGTCGGTCCTGTTGCGCATCGGGCTGAGTCGCTAGCTAGCCGTAGGGAGTGAAAGGGGTACTTGCCATAAGCCCGGTCGGGTGTTCGAGCTTCCGACCTCATTGACACAGTGGAGAGGCTTGCTCGCCATTCGCAGCATGCGTACCGTCGGTGGGGTGACCATACAGCCGCATGCCTTCGCCGGGAGGGCGGGCGACGGCGAGCGTCTGGTCTTTGGGGGGACAACGCTCATCGTCCGCGCATCGGCGGAGATGACAGGCGGCGCGTTTTCCGTCTTCGAGGAGAGCGCGCCATTGCTGGACACCTCACAGCATGTGCACCTCAATGAGGACGAGATGTACTAAGCCACGGCCTTCATCGTGTTTCTCGTCATTTGCGAGGCTACTGCGCAAACCATTTCGAAGACAATCACCTTGCCAATGGCTGCCCAGTGCGCGCTGCCACGATCACTTGCTTGATCGCATCAACTGTCGCTTGGGCATGTTCGTTGTTCCACAGCAGCCCCGAATGGGTTGCTCCTTGTATGACGCGGTGAATGCTATTTGTCGAGAGCCCGGCGAGTTCTCCGTTGATCTCGGTCCAGACTCGCCTCGTCTCATCGTCTGGGGTGGTCGCGCTTACGACGATCAGTGGAATTGAGCCTAAGCTCGTTACCTCTCGTTCTTGCTGATACGTCTGCGGCATGGCGCGATATTGGTCAAGGATGACTTGAAAGTATTTCGTCGTGACCCCGAACGTATCCAGAGCCGCTCCCTGCTGCGTCGGCAGGTCATCGTAGTCGGCCTGCGGCAGCAGCAGCCTTACTACGCCAAATGGCGCGAGCCATCGAGCCAGAGTAATTGTGCGTTTTTCGGAGGCGAGCTCGGCTTGTCTCTCAGGTGGAAAACGCGGATCGTCGTCGAGTGTTCCGGGATCTATGAGCACCATGCCGACTACATCGGCCGGATAATCCTTGGCATAGACCCGGGCGATTCGACCTCCATATGAGTGACCGACCAACACATACGGCGCCTCGATCCCGGCCCCAGCCAGCAAGGCGCGCAGTTCGGCCACATGCTGGTTCATGTCACGCGGTCGAGGTCCGCGTTCGCTCCAACCCATGCCCGCCCGGTCATAGGCGCAGACACGGGTCGATTGCGCTATCTCCGGCTGCACAAGACCCCAACTGGGCGACGCGTTGCCACCCGCTGCGTCAAAAATCACGGTTGGGCTTCCCTCGCCAGTGCACTTGATATGCAGCTGGTAACCGTCAACGGCGACCAATTGGCCGGGGGGAGGGAATTCCTGCCTGTCGTTCCGGGTGGCAACGGCCTGGTATGTCAGGCCCGTGACGGCCAGTGTGGCAAGCAGCATGAGGAGCCCTAAAGCCACACGCCTGATCCAGCGAACAACCCCCGTCCTAGGCCGTTTGTCGTTTCGCTGGGTGAAAGCTTCACTCGACGTCATGATGTGTGACGCCTCCTTGACGTTTGTTGCGGCTGTTTGAGGCTACTGTGCTGCCGACCACCTTTCTTGGGTCCCTGTCTGCAGTTGCGTCCAATGTGAGCCGCCGCTTCCGACGCCGCCATCACCGACCATGCAACAGAAGCTGGCGAACAACTCGATCTGTTTGTGTTGGTCGACTCGTCTCGGAACCCCAGCGGACAGTACGGCTCGGGGGGAAGTTCGACGAGACCGAGAGGAGGTACCGCGTCGAAGTCCATCCTGCTGGAGCTGGCGACCTTCTTCTGGTCACCGACGATCCCGGGGCGTTGATCTGGACTCAGCCCGGCCGTTCGAGTGGTGCTCAATTCGGTGTTTCTGAACGAATGCATCGAGGCAGGCCAGGCGGATGAGCTGCGTGGTATCGCCGGCATCTCAACGGAGCTACACCTTTCGGCGCGATCCTGCGCACAGCATCTTGAGCCCGAGATGGCGAAGGCGTGATCGCCTGCCTTCACCCGCCAGCCGACCCCAGTGACCGCCTTCACTGTGGCTGCAATGGCAACAGCGGCGCTAGCGCTCATCCTCAGCCTCATCGGACTGTTCTCCTTGATCCGAGGTTCGTGGGACTCAATGAACCAAAGCGGCAGGCCGGAGGAAGGCTTGCAGCTGCCGGTTGAATCGGCCGGTGGTCTCGACGACGCGAAGCCGCGGACCAAGTTGGCTACATGCGCGTATAGCGACCGTTCACATGCCGACCGGAGACATTGACCGGTGCATCGATGTCTTGGTGCAAGCTAGGACTGAGGCCTGGTCGAACCTGCCTCTGTCGACGTCCCGTAATCACTACCGTTCGCCCGCTCAACGGTCGGCTTACGAACGCTTGATGTCCCCGCAGTGACACGCTGGTCTTCCGGAAGCCGCGTCCTACGTCGCCATGGCTTGCTGCCGTTCGACGGCACCGAGCTCGTGGCCGACGACCGCGAGCGCGAAGTCGAGTGCTTTCGCGGACACCGGCTCGAAGTCCTCGTGGGCTGCATGCCATGAGACGGAATCTGTATTCCAGCTACTTCATGTGCGTAGAGGATTGAAAACGACAGCGTCTCGGCGGGTGTCAGTATTGCCGGCGCCGGCAGCGGCGACGAGACTATTTCGCGGGTGACATTGGCATACAAGAGAGGAGATCCAGGATGGCTGTCGATCAGAGCCTGGAGACATTCGCAAACAGCGTACGCGGCGCTGTGCTCCGGCCAGCTGACCAGGGCTACGAGAGCGCCCGGCGTATCTGGAACGCGATGGTCGACCGCTCCCCTGCGGTGATTGTCCGCTGTGCCGGCTCCACCGATGTGGTCGCCGCGGTCAACTTCGCGCGCGACCAGCAGCAGGTGGTGGCTGTCCACAGCGGCGGCCATAGCGCCGCGGGCAGCAGCGTGTGCGACGGCGGATTCATGATCGACTTGTCGCCCATGAAGGGCATTCGCGTGGATCCGGCCCGAGCAACGGTGCGCGCCGAAGCCGGCCTGACCGGGGCCGAGTTCGACGCGGAAACCCAGGCGTTTGGGCTGGCGACGACCAGCGGCGTCGTGTCGACCACCGGCATCGCCGGCCTCACGCTAGGCGGCGGCATCGGCTGGCTAGGGCGAACGTACGGCCTCAGCTGCGACAACCTGCTCTCGGTCGACATCGTCACCGCCGACGGTCAACTGCGTACCGCCAGCGCCGACGAGAACGCAGACCTCTTTTGGGCCGTCCGCGGCGGCGGCGGAAACTTCGGTGTGGTGACGTCGTTCGAGTACCGCCTGCACCGCGTCGGACCCACCGTCCTGGCCGGCCTGCTGGTCTGGCCACGTCCGATGGCGCTCGACGTCCTGCGCGCGTTCCGCGCGTTCACCGAGGGCGCGCCCGAGAATGCCAGCGCGTATGCGGGCCTGGGCACCTCACCTGACGGCGTACCAATCGTCGTCGGCATTCTCTTCCACCACGGGCCGACCGAAGAAGGCGAGGCGCTGTTCCAGCCACTGCGCTCGTTCGGACCGCCCGTCGCGGACATGGTCCAACCGATGCCGTACACCTCCGCCCAGCAGATGCTCGACGCGCTCAACCCGCCGGGCAATCGCGTGTACTGGAAATCGGCGATCCTGCGCGGCATCGACGACGATGTGCTCGAGGCGATCATCGCCGGCGCCGCCACCTGCCCCTCGCCGCTGTCAGCAGCGCTGATCGAGTTCTATGGTGGCGCGACCAATCGCGTCGGCGTGCAAGACACCGCGTACCCGCTGCGCGACGCGACGTACGCGCTCAACGCCATTTCGGCATGGACCGATCCGGCCCAGGATCAGGCCAATATCGCCTGGTCGCAAGGCCTGTGGGAGGCCATGCAGCCATTCTCACCTGGCAGCGTTTATGTCAACTTCCTGGGCATCGGGGATGAGGGCGACGATCGCGTCAAGGCCGCCTACGGACCGAACTACGCGCGCCTGGCGCAGATCAAAGCCACCTACGATCCGCAGAACCTATTCCGCCTGAACCACAACATCCGCCCCGCTCGGTGATCGGTGCGGCGTCGGAAACGCGTACGGGGGTACCGAGCTGCACCGCGTCGCCACCGCCAGCGTTCGGCCGATACTAGCTCTGGAGGCCGCCCTCGCAACTAGCGCCGGGTGCTCCGTCAGTCAATTCGCTGCCGGAAATGAGCGAGGTGATGTCGGACTGACTTAGGCTTCATGCACGGCACCTGCTGGTAGAAACGGCGTTTGTACACACGAAGCCGCGCTCAAGACTTCCCTGCGGTAAGTCGGAGGAGAGCCGTCATCCTTCTGCACCGAGCCGACGGCTCAACGAGGCGCCGTTAGGCGGCGGTCGGCTTGCGGACTCGGCCGAAACGCCCGCTTGCTGCGTGGTCCCATCAGGCCTGCCGAAGGGTGCCTTTCGACCGACGTGTGCGGGTCCAGTCACCGGTCGGTATTCGACTGACCTACAAAGCGGCAACGATGGTGAGTAGCCGCTCTCTTCGCGATCTTGCGCTCGGTTACGCTTATCGATGTTCTGGAGCAAAGAGTGGAGTGAGCGAAAATGGCTGATGGGCAGGGCAGAGGCACCGGTGCACTGAACTTTGAGCGGATCTATAGCACCACCGTCCCGGCGGAGGAAGTCGCCCGGGCATTGGCAGACCACTTCCGTGTGCAGGACTTCGAGGCACAGGTCTACCGCAGCAACGAGAATCGCACGGTGATGCAGGCTCGCAAGGAGAGTCTGTGGCGCCAGCTGCTGGGGGTCGCCTACGCGCTGACCGTGGTCATCACGCCCGGAGAGGGCCAGCTGAGCATCAGCCTGGGGGGTCATGAGTGGGTCGATGCCGCGGTGAGCGGTGCGATCGGGCTGGTGGCGGTGCCGCCGGTGCTGCTAGGGACCGCGTACGGCATCTGGAAGGAGAACCGGCTGGACCAGGAGGTCTGGCAGGTGATCGACAAGGCGGTCAGCGCCACCGAGCCTGAGAGGATGCCGGCGTCGGAGTCTCAGTAAGGACGCCGTTCCGTCGCGACGTAAACCTCGCCGGCATGCCCACAGCAGACGTTGATCTGCGAGCCTCGATCGGTTTGAGGTTCCGCCATCCTTGAGGTTTGTGCCGGGACCACCAGAGCTCACAGTGGGCTGCGGGCGAGGTATGAGGGCGGACCAAGGGCGGATCTCACGGCGCGCCCACGACGACCTTCCCTCTGGCGTGCCTCAGGCCTGCGATGAGATCGCGTGCGACGCGGACTGCTATGTCGAGGAGTTGGTAGGCCGGTGCGCCACCCCGCCAGGGTTGGCATCAAGTTCGAGCCGGTAGGCCCTGCTGAGCCGTCGACGTCCTGCTACCAGTGCCAGAGCGGTGATGAGTACGACCACGGCGATCAGGATCCCAAGCCGGTAGAGCTCCCCTTTGAGCATGGCCGCGGCGATGCCGTTGTCGTTGTTGGTGCGGTTGAAGATGCTGTGCATCAGGCCGGCGGCAAGCAGGCTGTCGCGGGAGCCTCTGAGGACGACTCCGATCAATGGCCGCAGGAAGAGGCCAAACAGGATGTAGGCGGCCAACGAGATCAACACCGATGCGATGGTGATCTCGCTGAGGAAGGCGAGCGGCAAGTGGATGAGTCCGAACGGCACGGCGGTCAACGCGGCCGCCGCGAAGATGTTGTGTCGGCGCTCCAGCCGGGTTTGCATTACACCGGCCCAGGCGGTTTCCTCCCAGAGGTTGACCAAAATGAAGTTGATCAATAGCAGCCGGAGTTGGTCCCAGAAGAGCCCGACCGGGTCGATTGATTCCAGCGAACCGCCCAAGATCAGCGTGGAGACCACGGTCAGCACAGGCAATCCCGCAAGAACAGCGAGCCACCAGCCGACGCCAAACCGCCAGCGAGCAGTCCGCCTAAACAAACTGGTGACGCCCGGTCGCCCATCTGCGGCCCAGGTCACAAACAAGGCAGAGGGAAACAGGGCAAACATCGTCAACATCAGGCCGACGGTTTCGTCCGGTGGGACCGGCAGCCGCTCGAGAAGTGATCCACCCGGGATCACCCCATGAACCGCAAGGGCCGCCAGCAACATGACGGGATAGGCGATCGCGAAGGCCATGATCAGGAACGCGGTCACCGGGCGGCGGGCCACGAAAGCCCGGATACCAGCATTAGGGGTCGTAGTGCTGCGATCAGTCATAGTGGTGACTCCTTGCCGACCGGGCGCGCTTGACATGACCGAGACCGTGCTCGTCACTCGGGCTACGGCAAAGGGCCACCATACGCAGTCACTGCCGCGCCACCGCGATATCACGGACACGGTTTCATTGGCAGGTGACGGCTCCGCCAACCCCGGTCGTTGCACGGACCACGATCCACGTGGAGGCGATCACATGGTCACCAGGCGGCCAACTCGATTGGTGGGTCAAAGAACGCCGCGAGTGGTGGGCCCGTGTACGCGGTCCAGATGGCCGGCAACGTTGGGTCAGGCTGTTGATCTTCGTCGTGCCAGGACCGGCCCGGGACAACAGGTCACGCCGAGAAGGTGATATCTGCCTCGTGGCGGCGGTGGATCTCGCTTCGTAGAATGCTGTTTCTCCAGTAACGAGGGCTAACGACGGATGGAAGAAGAGCCCCTGATGTCCGTACCGAACAGTGCGGATCGGCGACCCGCACCCTATTCCCCACTCAGAGGTCTGGTTGCCAGCCATCCGGTAGTGGCCTTCCTCGTGTTGGCCTTCGGGTTCGGATGGATCAGCCTGATCCCCATACTCCTCTCGGAGAATGGGTTCGGCGTCCTGCCCGTTGAACTGCCGCTCACGGTGGTCCAAACGCTCGCCACCGTCCTGGGGCTGGCCCTTCCGGCCTTCTTGGTCACCGCGGCCACGGGTGGCAAGGAAGGCGTGCGTGATCTGCTTGGCCGCTTGCTGCGCTGGCGCGTCGGACTCCATTGGTACCTCTTTGTGCTCTTCGGGCTCCCCATGGGCGTCTTGCTCTCGGCGATCGCTTTGCACGGCGCGGCACCGCTCGGGGCGCTCGCGCGGAACTGGGCGTTGCTTTTCACCGCGTTCTTGCCCGGCGTCATCGTGCCCTTCCTGCACACCAACCTGTGGGAGGAGCTCGGATGGACGGGTTTCTTGCAATCAACGCTGCAGGACAGGCGCGGCCCCTTGCTTGCGAGCCTGATAGTGGTCCCATTCTTCGCTCTCTTCCACCTGCCCGCACGCTTCGTCGCCGGCTGGATCGTGGACAATCACACACCGCTCGCCCAGGTCCCCACCGTTGCACTCGGGTACTTGGTCCTGACAGCGGTCGTCGCCGTGTTCTTCCGGGTCCTCATCGTGTGGGTCTACAACGGTTCCGGGCGCAGCGTGATCGTCGTCGGGCTCTTCCACAGCGCATTCAACATCACCATAGGGAAGGAGGTAATGCCCGAACTTCTGAACCTCCCCGCGTCCGAGACCTCCCTGATGTGCTTGGGGGTGCTCGCCGTGCTCGCAGTGGTGGTCGTCGTGTTCACCAGGGGTCGTCTCGGCTACGAGGGGCGACCCGCCGGGTCGGTGGGAGTAGCCGCTCAACCGAAGGTGCGTTGACCACCGACGAACGACATCACGCGGGAACCAAACCGCCGAGCGTTCCGACGGGTCGACTCTGAAGCCATCTCAGCCGTCATGAGGCTTCCTTCGGAAGTCGAAGGGCGATGATCACCGCGGCAACGGTGAGAAGCAAACCGGCGAGTGCTTGTTGCAGCGGAATGAGGTCCACCTGACCACTCCAGATGAAGAGCGGAGCGCTCAAGGCGTAAAGGATGCCGGCCACCCGCAATCGAGGTGATATCCGAATCAGAGCAACGACCAAAAACACCGTGCCGATGAGCCACAACAAGACCGCGAAACCGGCGGTAGCCATGAAGGCGGGACCATACGCGGTATCGGCGTTCAGTGTCTGTGCCGCCGCAGTCTCACCCCGCAAGTAGGCACGTCCGATGCCCGGCTGAACGAAAGCCGCGCTACCAAAAGCCGACGCCAGATACACCTGCGCTATGACCGTGATGATCGTCCCGACCAGCGCGGCACGGCGAAAACGACCGCCAGCCAGCAAAACAAACACCGAGCACACGCCAAGAATCGCCAGCGCGGCTCCGCCGATGCTGGCGACCAGGTGACTGAGAAGGAACTCACCGGTGGTGACAAAGCGTGCGTAGCCCTCAAAGTCGCTCTGGACCGGCGGCTGCTGCCTGATCGTGCTTAGAGCCAAGAGCAAACCAAAAGTTGGCAGCAGCCAAACCCCCTTGCACGCCACCCGTGTCAGGTATGCCTCGCGGTCCTGCTCTTGCAATTGAGTACTCACACTAAGCCTCCGAGGAGTCTGTCAGACCCTCATCCTGACCGATACCGCTAGTAGCGTCGGGCGGCGCGCCTAACTGGTGCGGCTCGGCGAGCGCAACTCAATCACGCGATTGCGAGAACTCCGTCCCACAGGACGACGGCTCACGGGCCACCGCTCGCAGTCCTCGGTCGCCATATGGAGAACGGCGAGCGAACCGCCGTCATATCACGGTTGCAGACTTGGCCGGACCGCTACTGGATGATGGAGTGAGGCGACAGATGTATACCCTTCGCTCCGCTCAGGTACTGCCGGCTGCTGGAGGATATGTATGAGCGAACAGAATCCACCGTTAGTTACTCGCGCACCCAAGGACCCTGAGAACGCTTCTGAGAAGCCTGAGAACGAGCGTGCGATTTATCAGGGTCAGCGCGAACACGAACTTGAACTGAATAGGGCAACGGCCGCTTACGAACACGCGATCGTCTCGCCGCTTTTCTTGCTAAACGGGGGAGCCGTCGTCGCCTTCCTCACCTTGCTTGGTACGGCGACCAAGAAGGAGTCGACGCTTAGCATGGACATAGCCGTCGCGAGACTTGCAGTGTTCGTCTGGGCTCTCTCCCTTCTAGTGGCAGCTGCAGAAGTCCGGGCCGGCTACGAGAGCCAGCAGAGATTTACTCGGGCTGTAAGGACTCGTCGACAACTGATGGAACATGCACTGCCGAGTAGGTCGGCGCTAACGGAGGTGCTGCAGCCGGCTCCGGACAAATTCATTCGCGTGGACGTCTTGAACAACCTGACGAGACTGATGGAAGAGGCCAGAGATCGACAAAGCGAGTGGCTGTGGCGCACTCAGTTGTCGCTTGTCGGGTTCATTGCGGGCGCAGTTGTTGCGGCAGGCTCCAGTGTTAGGCGCCCTACCGGGCGGGGCGCGGCTCGGCTCGGTCAACGCCAAGGATGCGGTCGCCTGGATCGCGTGGATTTCAACGGGTCTGATCGTTGCAGCCGTGGCGATCAGCACTGTTGTGAAGGAGGGGCGCAAGACCTCGGGCGGCGCGGGTAGCTCTGGTTGAGTGATACGTAGCAAGGCTGTCACCGACCGCCATTATGGCGCCGGAAGCTCACCATCGCGCTGTCACTACGGCGAGCTCTCCCCTCGGCCAAACATCAGTCGGCCGCGATAGGCGCTAGCACTAGCCGTTCACGAGCGAGCCGCTCTGCGTCGGGTCACATGAGACAAGGGGCGTCTCGCAAGCCAGTGAGGATATGGCTGACGTCTTCCGCCAGGTCTGACTCTTCGTAAGCCTGACGCGAGGTGCTGTCTTTCGGTCAATCCGTCGGCCCGGCGGAAGACGTCGTAGCACGCGAACGGCCGGGCGGTGTGACCTCATAGGAGCCTGCGCAAAAGGCCCCGTCACTGGCTTGTCCACCGATCCCGACCGCGGCGTGCGCCCACCTGACCGCTGCGAACGGAAGAGGTAAGGCATGACCAGCATGACAAGGAAGACGGTTGGTGTCACTGGCGGCGTAGACACGCACGGACAAAGCCACCATGCCGCCGTAATCGATCACCTCGGACGCCAACTCGGCGATCGTGAGTCCCGGCATCACCGGCCGGCTATGGCGCCCTTGTGGAGTGGCTGCACGGCCACGGCGCGGTTGATCGAGTCGGTGTTGAGGGCACCGGCGCCTACGGTGCCGCGTTGGCCCGACAGCTCCGCGAGGCAGGGATGCTCATCGTCGAGGTCGACCGCCTGGATCGACGGGCACGCCGGGCCCACGGCAAGTCGGATCCGCTGGACGCCTATTCGGCTGCCCGGGCTGCGCTGTCATGCGGTACTAGGTGCTCGTATGTCGTGGCTCGCTACCGCGCGAGAATCCGCCGCCGCTGAATCGAGGGTGCATGGACACAATCCCTTCTGAGCTTGGCGCGTCGATTGGCGCACCTCGCCCAGATGACGACCGGCGTGCGAGAGACGATCTCGGGCTCGCGTTGCGGGCGCTCGTGGTGGTGGTGCAATGTGAGCCGTGAGCGGTGCTGCGCGGACGCCGGAGGTGTTCTTCGACGGACATCCTGACGGCTTTGCGATCTATCGAGGAGTGACCGATGTGATCGACGGACTCGGCCAGGCCGAGGTTCGGGTGTCGAAGAGCCAGATTGCCTTTCGAGCGCGGCGTGGGTTCGCGTACGTGTGGCGGCCCGGTCGGGATGTCGACAACGACGTTCCCGCCGTGCTGTCGATCCCGTTACCCGCCGGACAAATCCAAGCGCTTTAAGTCGGTGGTGCATCCGTCGCCGAAGGTCTGGATGCATCACCTCGAAGTCAGGGATCCCGACCAAGTCGACGACGAGGTCGCGAGGTGGCTGCGCGACGCCTACGACGCCGCATC
>Ga0307317_10000552_pt1 | contig 11181 bp, 11 predicted proteins | sample ER_DNA_357_FD_194498 | JGI IMG/M metagenome (GOLD analysis project Ga0307317, IMG submission 194498) | Bulk soil microbial communities from the East River watershed near Crested Butte, Colorado, United States - ER_DNA_357 | ecosystem: Environmental > Terrestrial > Soil > Floodplain | place...
CAGCGGCATGGCTATCACCGCGCGGGAAACTCATCCTTTCGATCCCCGGAAACCGTTCAGCCGAGCGGACGCTCGCGCCGCAGGAATTGGGCTCAGGTCGCTGCTGAGCAACCGCTTCCACAAGGTTTTCTACGACTGTTACGTCGCCTCGACCGTGCCGCTCACCACGAGGTTGCGAGCCGAGGCAGCGCTCGGAATATCACCGCCAGGTAGCTACGTCAGTCATGCCACGGCTGCACGGATCTGGGGCGGCATCATCCCTGATACATCTGATGTTCATGTGACGGTGCCAACGACCGCCGGGCGGAGCGCGCGTCAGGGCGTCAAGGCTCACGCGGGTGTCATAGGTGCAGCAGTGTCCCGTTTCCGCCAGCTGCCTATCACCACGCCGCAGCAGACCTTCCTCGATCTGGCGGCCGCCGGCATGGATCTCGTCGCACTGGTCGTACTCGGTGACAGCCTGATCAAGGCGTCCCGGATGAGCGCTGAAGGACTTCGTGATGCCGCACTCGCCTGGCACGGCCGCGGGGCAAAGCTCGCTCGCCGAGCTGCGCGCTTCGTTCGCGACGGCGTGGACTCCGCAATGGAGACGCGCCTTCGCATGCTGCTGGTGCTGGCCGGTCTGCCGGCGCCCGAGGTGAACTTCATCCTGCATCACCCAGACGGGAGCTGGTGGATGCGCTTCGACATGTGCTACCCGGCACTCAAGCTGATCATCGAGTACGACGGACGGCAACATGCCGAGGACAGTGGGCAATGGCTATCCGACATCAAGCGCCGTGAAGCGCTCGACCGGATGCAATGGCGGATCATCGTGGTCACTCGACACGACTACTTCAGCGCTCCGGAAGAGGTGCTCCATCGCGTACGGGATGCACTCATCGAGCGCGGCATGCTCGGCGTGCGCCGCCGTTTCAGGACCGAATGGACACGCCACATTGTCGGGGCCTGAGCGTCTTGACACCTGTGATGCGAAACGACCCTTCCGAGCTCAGATCGGCGGGTCGTTGTGACGGCTGTGATGCGAAACGACCCCTCCGAGCTCAGATCGGCATGTAGATAAGGCGACTAAGGCTGTGGCCAGATCCGGTCTTCGGGAAACTGACCGGTCACCACATAGATGATCCGCCGACCCATCGACGCAGCATGATCGGCAATGCGTTCGTAATAACGACCAAGCAGCGCGACATCGACAGCCGCCTCTACGCCGTACGCCCAGTCATCGCTCAACATCACCCGGAACTGGGTACGCCGCAGCTCGTCCATTTCCTCATCACGGGCTCGCAGCTCCTGAGCGCTTTGGATGTTGCGATCGTTGAGCGTCTGGCCAGCGGTGATCACCATCTTCTCCGCGACGTCGCCCATCCGAACGAAGTTCGGGCGCAACATCTCCGGCACAGCAATCTCGGGATAGCGGAGCCTGGCAATCTTGGCGATGTGGGCGGCAAGATCACCCATCCGCTCCAACTCGGTCACCATCCGCAGGGTCGCCACGATGGTCCGTAGTTCACCGGCGACCGGGGCCTGGCGGGCGAGCAGCGAGAATGCCCGCCCTTCGATCTCCGCCTGCTTCGCATCGAGTCGCTCATCGTCACTGATCACTTGTTCGGCGAGATGAATGTCAGCCTCGAGCAGCGCCGTCGTGGCCGATCGAACCGCCGATGAGACCACCTGAGCCATCTGAACCAGGTCGGCAAGGACGTCGTCCAGCTGCTCCCGGTAGGAATCGCGCATCAGTTACGTCCCGTCTGTCCTTGGGGTTTCGGCACGCCCAACCCTATGTCGGAGCCCTACACCGAATCGTGCAGCTGGTTAACGAACCGTGAACATGTGCCAAACGCTTGAAGCCCTGCGTGCCTATCCAGCAATCAGCTGTTCGGCCGGCGCCGCTTAGACCCCTACTATCTTCCTGTGAACCCGATTGGGGTCGGCATTGTGGCGATCGTCGTCGGCATAGGGATCGGTGTGCTGCTCGCCTGGGCTGCGTTGCGGAACCGACAGGCAGAGCCTGCTCCGACCTTCGATGTCACGGAGCCGGTGGTTCCGACTGGCGTTGCCGAGGTGCTTGCGGTGTTGCCGTCCGCTGGCGTCGTGATCGGTCCGCACGACGAGGTCCTTGAAACGACCGCGACCGCCAGAACGCTCGGCTTGGTTCGGGGCAGCCGGATTGCGGTCGCTGAACTGCTGCAACTGGTTCGCATCGTGCGTCGGGATGGTGAGGGCCGGATTGTCGATCTGCAGATCGACCGCGGCGTACGCGGTGCCTCCACCTACCTCACAGCTCGCGTCGAACCACTGGACGAGAGTCTGATTCTTGTTCTGGCCGATGATCAAACAGCCGCGCAGCGCATCGAGGAGACCAGACGCGATTTTGTGGCGAATATCAGCCACGAGCTCAAGACCCCCATTGGTGCCATGGCTCTGCTTGCGGAGGCAGTCGAGGACGCCGCAGAGGATCCTCCTGCCGTGCGCAAGTTCGCAAGCCGGATGGGTATCGAGGCAGCTCGGCTCACCGATCTCGTCAGCCAGATCATCGAGCTGTCCAGACTTCAATCCGACGACCCGCTGGTTGATCCGGAGATCGTCGACATGGACGAGGTGCTTTCCGAGGCGGTCGACCGCCGCCGGCTGGACGCTGAGCGAAATCGGATCACCCTCACCGTGGCCGGCGTTGCAGGCACGCAGGTGCTGGGCAACGCCCGCCAGCTCGGTGTTGCGGTCGGCAACCTTGTGGAGAACGCCATGGCCTATTCCGACCCGGGCGCACGCGTTGTCGTCGCCGCGCATGTTCAAGCCAGGAGCGATGACGACTATGTCGAGATCACCGTTTCTGACAACGGAATCGGGATCCCAGCGGCCGAGGTGGACCGGATCTTCGAACGCTTCTATCGAGTCGACTATGCGCGCAGCCGGGCCAACGGAGGCAATGGCCTCGGGCTCGCGATCGTGAAGCACATCGCCGCAATTCACGGCGGCGACGTGTCGGTGTGGAGCCAACCGGGTCAGGGATCAACTTTCACGATCAAGATCCCAGCCCATCTCCATGAGGCTCCTGGAACTCCCCATGGCCACCCGGCTTCCAATAGCCAGCGGCCGCCCGATCAGGCAACGTTTGAGCACCAGGAGATCAGCCAATGACCAGGGTGCTTGTCGTCGAGGATGAGGAGTCCTACCGCGAAGCGTTGTCTTACATGCTCTCTAAAGAAGGCTTTGAAGTCGTCGAGGCACACGACGGTGCGACCGGGATCGCTGAGTTTGATCGGCGTGGCGCCGACATCGTGCTGCTCGACCTGATGATGCCGGGCCTGTCCGGCACGGAGGTGTGCCGCCAGCTCCGCCTTCGTGGCACGGTTCCGGTGATCATGCTCACCGCGCGGGACACCGAGGTCGACAAAGTGGTGGGCCTCGAGCTTGGCGCCGACGACTACGTCACCAAGCCGTTCAGCCATCGGGAGCTGGTCGCACGCATGCGTGCCGTGCTCCGACGTGGGCAGGACGCCGAGCTGCTGCCGGACGTCATCGAGGCCGGAGGCGTTCGGATGGACGTGGAGCGGCATGAGGTGTCGGTCGATGGTGCGCGGATCAGGCTCGCCCTCAAGGAGTTTGAGCTGCTGGAGATGCTGCTGCGCAACGCCGGCAGGGTGATGACCCGCGGCCAGCTCATCGACCGGATCTGGGGTGTGGATTACGTTGGGGACACCAAAACCCTGGACGTGCACATCAAGCGGCTCCGTACCAAGATCGAGCCCGACCCAGCCAGCCCGCGGTACCTGATCACCGTGCGCGGGCTCGGCTACAAGTTCGAGACATGAGCAAACTGCTCCCAACAGATATCTTGACCCTGTGACTGGCGAGATCACCGTCTTCTCCGGTTCGGCCCATCCCGACTTCGCCGAGGAGATGTGCCGGATCCTCGGAGTGGAGCTGGCACCATCTCGTACAACGCGGTTCAGTAACGACTGTCTGCAGGTCCAGCTTCGCGCCAACTGCCGTCAGCGTGACGTCTACGTGGTGCAGTCGCTGGTGCCTCCGGTGCAGGAAAATCTCGTGGAGCTGCTGCTCATGCTAGACGCGGCCCGCGGCGCGTCGGCGGCACACATCACCGCCGTCATCCCGCATTTCGCGTACGCCCGGTCGGACAAGAAGGATGCGCCTCGGATCTCGATCGGCGCTCGGCTGGTCGCAGACCTCCTGGCCACCGCAGGCGCAACCCGGGTGCTCACCATGGCGCTGCACGCGCCGCAGGTGCACGGGTTTTTCTCGGTGCCTGTCGACCACCTCAACGCGATCGACGTGCTCGCCGAGCATTTCCGGTCCTACAACCTCAGCAATACCGTCGTCGTGTCGCCCGACCTCGGCAACGCGAAGATGGCTTCTGCGCTTGCCCGCGTCCTCGACGTACCGGTCGCAGCCGGCTCGAAACGACGACTGACCGATGACACCGTGATCATCGACCGGATCATCGGTGACGTGCACAACCGCGAGGTCATCGTCCTCGACGACGAAATTGCCACGGCAGGCTCGATTGTGGAGCTGCTCAGGAGGCTGCGCGCCGAGGGTGCAGGGCAAATCTCGCTTGCTTGTACCCACGGATTATTCACCGGCCCCGCGATCGAACGACTCAAACAGGAGCCGGACATCGCCGAAATCGTGACGACCAACACGGTGCCGCTGCCCCCTGACAGTCAGCTGCCCAACATCGTTACCCGATCCGTTGCTCCACTGTTCGCTGAGGCCGTCCACCGCATTCATGTCGGCGAGTCAATCAGCAGTCTGTTCAGCGACGAGCCAACCTATGGCTAGGGCTTACTCGACAGTGAGCCAGCGGACGGCCCAACCGCGAACGGCCCCAACCGCCAACGGCCGCCTTGGTCAGACGCTTGGTGTTGCTGACGGCTTGAGTGGTACGTACTGACCCACGTTGCCATCGACAATTGGCGCTCGAGTTGTTATCTCGCCGGCGTTCGCGAATTGCAGCGTCACGACCGCGTCGAGGCCAGCGGCGATATCCGGGCTTTTGACGATGATCGGCGGTTGGTCGGTCAGCACGACCTGCACACCGTTGGCGACCGTCACCGTGGAAGGAATCGTTCCGGTGAACGGAGCCCCCTCCGATCCGTCCGCCTTGATGGGTAGGCCACTGACTGCCGTCAACGAATCGCGGCCAGCGGTCACGATAGAACCGGAAACAATGCCTTCGCCCGGCGCCCAGGTGATGATGGTGAGGTTACGCACGTGCACGACCTGATTGGCGTTCGCGGGATCACCGACATCGACGTTGACACCCTCGCCCGGCGTGTACGGCTGGCTCGTCTGGACGTTCCTGCCGCATCCGCCCGCCAAGAAAACCAAGCCCACGACGATCAGCCAGCTTGCACCAGTCCGTAATGCCCGTCCTCGCGAGCCGGTCCGGAGCGTACTGCGGCCTGCACGATTTCCTCGACTCGGTTTCCACAACACGATGGCCGACTCCTGCCTGGCGAGGGGGACACTTTGCGAAGCAGCCTATCGACCAGATCGCGGTTCGTGCAGGCCTCGCCGACGCGCCGTGAGGATGTTGTGCTGCGACATTCGACGCAGGCACATCGACGACCTATTTGTCAAGCCTGACATCAGCCCAATACTGGCCTCTGGCTAGCGCAAACGCTGCCAGTCGGGTCTTCTTGCCGTGCTAAACTTGGTTGCGCGAAAGGGGTACAAATCAATATGACGTTTACAGTCGGTGAAACGGTGGTCTACCCCAATCATGGAGCCGCCGTCATCGAGGACATCGAAACCCGCCAGATCAAGGGCGAGGACAAGCTCTATCTGGTACTGAGAATTGTTGGTCAGACGGATCTCATCGTTCGCGTACCTGCCTGCAACCTGGACCTGGTCGGGGTCCGTGACGTTGTTGACGCCGATGGATTGGAACGCGTATTCGGTGTTCTCCGTGCGCCCCATACCGAAGAGCCGACCAACTGGTCGCGCCGGTACAAGGCCAATCTCGAGAAGCTTCACTCCGGCAACGTGTTGAAGGTGGCTGAGGTTGTTCGCGACCTGTGGCGCCGGGAGCGTGAGCGTGGGCTCTCCGCCGGCGAAAAGCGGATGCTTGCCAAGGCACGGCAGATCCTGGTTTCCGAGCTCGCTCTCGCCGAGCGTGTCGAGGAGGACAGGGCTGAGATTCTGCTCGACGAGGTCCTTGCTTCCTGACATTGCAGGCACCCCTTCGGCGCACCGGAATTGGCATCGACGTTCATCGGCTGGCAGCTGGCCGGCCGATGAATGTTGCTTGTCTGCTTTTTGACGACGAGGTGGGCCCGGAGGGCCATTCCGATGGTGACGTCGTTGCTCATGCGGCTTGTGATGCGCTGCTCATTGCTGCCGGCCTGGGCGATCTCGGTAGCAACTACGGGACCACTGATCCCCGGTGGTCCGATGCCCCCGGCAGCGCGTTCCTTCACGAAACCGCTGCACGCGTACGCGCGGCCGGCTTTGACATCGCCAATGTCGCCGTCCAGCTGATTGGCGACCGCCCCAAGCTCGGGCCGCGTCGTATCGAGGCCGAGTTGGTCATGAGTGAGGCCGTCGGCGCCCCAGTCACTCTTGCGGCGACGACCACCGACGGCCTGGGTCTGACCGGCCGGGGTGAAGGGATTGCGGCGATCGCAACCGCGCTGTTGGTATGAGAGCTCGCTTCGACACGCCCGGGTCGCAGGAGCCCAAAGATCGCTAGCGGACGTACTTGGAGGGCGCGACGAAGGTGTTGCAGGTGCCCACCGAGTTTGTGCTCAGGCCTTGCTCGCCCCAGTATTTGCGCGATCGGGCCAGGCCATGATTTCCGATGATGTCCGGCTTGCCTGTCAGCTTGTCATCGCCGATAGCGACGTAGATCTGCGAGATTCCCTCCAGATCTGATTCCTGCACACCGATGGACTGCGAGACCGCCCGGAGGAACATGCCGGAGAAACAGTCGGCTTGGGTTTCGAGCCGGCGCGTGTACTCCAATTCGGTCCCCTTGTCGTTGGAGTCCTGCCCGAGCGCGTGAGCGGAGATCAAAATGCCAGTTCGCCCCTGCAGCGCGTGACCGAATTCATGCGCCATGACGATGTCGGCGGTCCACTTGTTCCTCCGGACGCTCGGCAGCGCCTCTGGCAGCCGGTCGCTGTAGTAGACCTGCTGATCGGCTGAGCAGTAGAAGGCATTGATGCCGCTCTTGCCGCACTTCGTGGTCAGCTCTTCGCCGTAGATGGTCACTGTCGGACGCACAATGATCCAGTCGGCCTCGGTGACCGGTGGCTCCCAGACTCGTACCAGGCATTCCATCAGGCCCTCGAAATGCGACTTCAGCTGGGCATCACTGGCAGTCACCACGTTGATCGGCTCCGAGTCGCAGCGCACCGGTATGGGAACGGTCTGGTTGTAGAACCGATTCTTGGTGATCAGCTGTTCGGCCTCCCCATACGTCTGGGGTACCGGGATGGGCGGCGGGCTCTGATCAGGCGGCGGAACCTGGTAGTCCTCGTTTTGGTATGCCACATCCGATGGTGCTGAATTCAGGCCGCTGATCACCAGGGCAGCCAATGCGGCGAAGGCAACAATGATCGTGACAAATGCCACGAACTTAAGCGGGTTCCTCCGGCGTGGCGCAGGCATCTGCGGTGTCGGTCCGTATTGTGGCACTCCGCCCCCAAACGACGGCGGCCCGAAACGTGGCGAGGTATAGCCCTGGTAGTAGCCGCCCGTTGGTGCGCTCGGCTGCCAGCCGCGTGGCGTGCCGCCACCGTATGGTCCGTAGCTTGAGCCTGGCTGCGGTGCGCCTTGGGGTGGTGCGTACTGAGGACCGCTCCACTGCTGCTGGCTCACACGCGCAACGATAACCGGGCGCGCTGTGATTTGAGCTGCTCGCGCAATCGCGCATGGAATCCGCCTACTTCGTCGTCGCTCGCAGAGGAAAAGCGCCCCGCTCGCTCCTCCTCAGCACGGCAGCGCGCGATTTCCGACGCTCGCAGCTGTGGCTGCGGGGCGGCTTCGGTGATCAGACGTTTTGGCCTTGGGCCGCACCTCTCAGCGACTAGTGGGAGGCTGTACTTCGTGCCAGCCAACCTGCAAAGGACGCTTCATCGGATCGGGGCGATGATCGCGTTCTGCCTCGTGACCTGTGGTCTGCTCGCTGGTCCGCTCGCTTGGACGGCACACGCCGAGGGCAATGCTGCGACGTTTATTGCCGAGGGCAATCTGGCCAAAGACGGCACGCTGAAGGTGAAGCAGACCGTCACTCTGACCGGAGCTGTGCCACCCGAGCTCTCGCAGCGATTCGAAACCCGGGAAGACCTGGTCGGAGATCGTCAATACGTCCAACAGCTGTCCGAGATCACAGCCATGGTGAAAGACGCTCCCGTGCAGCCCAAGATCATTTCTGATGACCGCTTCACGACTGTGACGATCCCGACCAACGGTGGGAGCCAGATCGTGATGAGCTACACCGTGACCGGTGCGGTGGTCACGATCGACGGCGGCACCGCCCTGCGCTGGCGCATGCTGCAGGGCCTCAGTGCTTCGGTGACCGAATTCAGCGCCACCGTTCAGATTCCCACCCAGTTCAGCTACATCAAGTGCACCGCTGGCAGTCCGAACTCAACGGTTCCCTGCAACTTTGCTGCGGCGGGAACTGACGGCGCACAGGTCCCGACCTTCCGCGATGGACCGCGGGGGGAGGGTGAGGTAGTGGCTATCGACATCGGCTTTCCGCCCGGTGGCGTGGCTTCGAACCAGGTGATCGACTACCAGTGGACGCTGGGGCGGGCTTTCTCGGCCAAGCCGCTGCCCTTGGCTCTGGCCTTGGGCCTGTTGGCTCTTGGCGGTGTCGCTTTGTACGCCCTTCATCGCCGGGCCGGGGTCGACGTGAGCCCGGACGGCGAGATCAACAAGGTGGGCGAGTTTGCGCCGACCGGTGAGGGGCAGGCGGAGTTCCGAGTGGTCGACAATGTCCGGCCGGGCCACGTCGGCACGGTTGCCGACGAACGCGTCGATCCGATCGACGTGACGGCGACCTTGGTTGATCTTGCCGTACGCGGGCATCTGTTGATCACCGAGCTGCCGAGGGGGAGTGACTTTGCTCGGGCAGATTGGGAGATCAAGCGGCTGCAGGGATCACTCGAGGACTTGCAGCCGTTCGAACAGCAGCTCCTGGACGGCATTGCCCCGGCGGGTGGCAGCGTACGCGTATCCGAGCTGGCCGGCCGGGTCCAGGAGTCCATCGGCGGAGTGCAGAACGCGCTCTATGACGAAATGGTCAATAGTGGTTGGTACGAACGCCGTCCAGATGACACCAGGAATCGCTGGACTCAAGTGGCGCTAGCGGCATTGATCATTTCGGTCGTTGCTACGGGCGTGCTCGCCGCATTCACCACGTTCGGGTTAGTGGGACTGGCGCTGATCCTGGTGTCGCTGGGTTTGGTTTTCGTTGCTCAGGAGATGCCGGCCCGGACCGCGAAGGGGACTGCGCTGTTGGGCGGGCTGGGAGCGTTGCGCTCGGATCTGCTGAGTCACCCGACCAACCAGATGCCGCCCGGCGGCGAGTTGCGGGAAATCTCTGAGGTACTGCCGTACGCCATCGTGCTTGGGGGTGCCGATCGCTGGCTGGACGCTATCGTTGCCAGCGATGTTGACGCGGACGCAGACTCTTACGATCTTTCCTGGTATCACGGGCCCGAGAACTGGCATCTACGGGATCTGCCGGACTCGATGAGAAACTTTGTGACCACCGTCTCTGGAAGTCTGTTCACTCGCTGATCTGTGGCGGCGTTGTGCCGATCACTTCAGGTGCTGCAGCGGGTAACCGTGCTTCGCACAGCCGTCGATGATCATCATTTTGGCATCGCTCGGCGAGTTCTTGGGGTCATCGGATTCCAGCAGGCTGATCGTTGCGTCCACCCAGCGTTGCGGCTCGGGGTCGAGCTTTCCCGACTGGCTGAGCTTCTTCAGCCCGGCCACCGTTACCTTGTTCACTGCAGTGCCGCCGGTGGCCGCCGCATCCACGGCTGGACAACCGATCTTGTAAATGTCCGATGCCTGGACATTCGTTTGGGCACAGGAGGCGAGCCCGAACAGGGGAGTGACTGCAAGGACAGAGGCAGCAATAACACGGTGCATACACCGAGGGTATGTGTGCTGCTTGGAGGCGGCTAGAAAAACAGCGTGACGAGCGCTGAGCCTGCAAGACCGAAGGTCCCAACAGGCTCAGGTGTCGATGTGGTTAGAGGTGTCGCTCGCCTCGCTCGTAGTCATCGATTGCCCTTCGCATCCGTCGTACAGCCGCCTCGATTTCAGCGTCCAGCTGCTCCTCAGGACTCACATACCGTCGCACTACTGGCTGCCAATCGCTGAACCAACAGTAGAGAGCCCAGCTGGTTACGCCGATGGCAAACAGAATCATGAAGATCGTCGTAACGGTCGTCGGCTCCATGCCTGGGTCCTTCGGCAGCGGTATCAAGCAGTGTCTATAAAACAAGCCCCGGATAGAGCGGGTTGGCGTCCAGCAACTCCGCCGACGCCGCCTTGGTCGCCTCGGCGACGCCTTCGGCGAGCACATACTTAGCCTTACCTGGTTGACCACTGGAGGCAACCACTGGGGTGGTCTTTTCGAGCACCCCGACGATCAGGTCGGCCACCTTGCCGAACTCATCGGCGCCGAATCCCCGCGTCGTCAGCGCCGGCGTACCGATCCGTACGCCTGAGGTGTACCAGGCCCCGTTGGGGTCGGCCGGCACTGCGTTGCGGTTGGTGACAATGCCGGCATCCAACAAGGCCGACTCAGCCTGACGACCGGTGAGACCGAACGTTGAGACATCGATCAGTACGAGGTGATTGTCGGTGCCGCCGGTGACCAGCTTCGCACCGCGGCGAAGCAGGCCCTCGGCCACCGTCTTGGCGTTGTCCGCGACGGCCTGCGCGTACGTCCGGAACTCCTGGGTGCGCGCCTCGGCGAGGGCCACCGCTTTAGCTGCAATGACATGGCCGAGCGGGCCGCCGAGTACGAGTGGACAGCCGCGGTCGACCGAAGCCGCGAACTCCCTGGTTGCGAGGACCAGCCCACCACGCGGGCCGCGCAATGACTTGTGGGTCGTAGTGGTCACGAGATGGGCGTGCGGCACGGGATCCTCATCACCGGTGAAGACCTTTCCGGCGACGAGGCCGGCG
>Ga0307317_10000558_pt1 | contig 11121 bp, 10 predicted proteins | sample ER_DNA_357_FD_194498 | JGI IMG/M metagenome (GOLD analysis project Ga0307317, IMG submission 194498) | Bulk soil microbial communities from the East River watershed near Crested Butte, Colorado, United States - ER_DNA_357 | ecosystem: Environmental > Terrestrial > Soil > Floodplain | place...
TTTCGGTCGATGGCGTCGAGATCGCCGTCTCTGCCCGGTCCATCTGCGTTCACGGAGATTCGCCGGGTGCGGTGGCGATGACCATCGCCCTGCGAAAGGCCCTCACCGAGGCGGGGATCGAGATCCGAGCCTTCGCCTCATGATCGAGCCCTTCGATTCATGACTGAGCCCCGTACTCTGCTGACCTGCGGTGAGCACGCGGTCTTGGTCGAAGTAGCGGGATTGAATGAGGTGCTCGCCCTGGCTCAGGCCGTCCGGGAGGCGGTCGCAGCAGAGACCGCCGGATTCACCGACATCATCGACGTCGTTCCTGCTGCCAGGACGGTGCTGATTGTTGCTCATGGAGACGCCCCGATGGCTCCAATTCGGCATGCCCTAGAAGCATTGCCGGTCGACCGGCCTGCCGAACTTCCGAGAAGCGGCGAAGTGATCGAGGTCCCCGTGCGCTACGACGGGCCTGACCTCGGCGAGGTGGCCCGGCTGACCGGTCTGAGCGTCGATGAGGTGATTGCCGCTCACTTTGGGACTGACTGGAAGGTGGCATTCGGTGGCTTTGCACCCGGCTTCGCCTACCTGACCCGGGGCGACCCCCGACTCGAGGTTCCACGGCGTCGCGAGCCCCGCACGTCTGTGCCTGCGGGCAGTGTTGCCTTGGCGGGCGAGTTCAGTGCGATTTATCCGCGCTCCTCACCCGGCGGCTGGCAGCTAATCGGGCGTACGGACGCAGTGGTATTCGATGCCGGCCGGGAACCGCCGGCCTTGTTGCGGCCCGGTGCTGTGGTGCGCTTCGTCGAGACATCCGGTGCTAACGATGGCTGCTGAACGAGCACTTGAGGTGTTGGCTCCGGGTTTCCTCACTCTCGTTCAAGACCTCGGGCGTTTCGGATTCGCCTCGATCGGAGTCGGGCCGTCCGGCGCCGCCGATAGAGGTGCCTTCCAGCTCGGCGCCCGGCTGCTTGCGCAGCCATACAGCGCAGCGGCGCTCGAGGTGACCTTCGGCGGCTTGTCAGTTCGTGCCCGTGGCAACGTTCAGCTAGCCCTGACAGGCGCTCAAGCGCCAGCTGCCGTCAATGATCACGCCGTCGGCTACCTAGGGCCCTACACGCTGGCCGACGGCCAGATTTTGACACTCGGTAGCCCTCAGGTCGGCCTTCGCACCTATCTCTCGGTCCGCGGCGGCATAGCCGTCCCGCCGGTCCTGGGCTCCCGGGCAACCGACACCCTGTCAGGCCTGGGGCCGCCGCCGGTGCGAGCAGGCGACATGCTGCCGGTCGGTCCAGCGCCGGCGGCGTTTCCGAACCTAGACATCGTCCCGGTGCCAGCAGTCTCAGCCGAAACTCTCGTTCTGCACGCGCTTCCCGGCCCGCGAGATAACTGGCTGGCCGACCTCGATGCTCTAGCTGTCACGACCTGGACGGTCTCCAGCCGGAGCGATCGGGTGGGGATTCGGCTGACGGGGACGACTTTGCAACGCGAGGCCTCCCGGCGTGGGCAGGAGTTGCCCAGCGAGGGGGCGGTACGCGGTTCGATCCAGGTTCCGCCAAGCGGGGAGCCAGTGATCTTCCTCGCCGATCATCCGGTGACCGGTGGATATCCGGTTACTGCTGTGCTCCTCGATGACGACATCGACCGAGCTGCTCAGGCGGTGCCCGGTCAACAGATTCGGATGGTCCTCGTCAGCGGATCAGCCCTGAAAGGATGCTAAAGAGTCGCTGAATCCATCTGATCGCCAGGTTGCCATCACGTGAAATTCGCGGCGTGGCTCTCGCCTTGGAGCCATCGGCAGACGTACCGTCGAGATGCGGGACGCAGCAAGGCGGCCCCGCCTGGGAGGCGATGCATGCACCGTCACTCGACGGGTAGCGAGGTGCCAAGGTTCGCTATCGGTCATCCATCCCGGCCGACCACGTAACGGTGGGGCCGGGCGCGGATCGCGTACGGCCCCCAAGAAGGGCAGACCTGTGTCTTCTTCATCAAGCCGTCGCACCTATGTTCTCGACACCTCCGTCCTGCTGAGTGATCCGCACGCCATGCGGCGTTTCGACGAGCACGATGTCGTGCTACCTGTCGTCGTCATCACCGAGCTGGAGGGAAAGCGGCACCACAACGAGCTGGGTTACTTCGCTCGTACGGCGCTCCGCCACCTTGACGACCTGCGGATCATCCACGGCCGTCTTGACGCCGCCGTTCCGGTCAACAACTTCGGTGGAACCATTCGGGTCGAGCTGAATCACACCGATCCAGCAGCACTGCCGGACGGCTTCCGTCTTGGCGATAACGACTCCCGGATTCTGGCCGTCGCGCTGAATCTCTCAGCCGAGGGTTGCGCGGTCACCTTGGTTTCCAAGGATCTGCCGATGCGCGTCAAGGCCTCAGCCGTCGGTCTCAGCGCAGAGGAGTACCGCGCGGAACTGGCTGTGGAAACCGAGTGGACCGGGATGAGTGAGATCGACGTGGATAGCGGAGACATCGACCGGCTCTATGAGCATGGAACGCTCGAGCTGGACGAGGCGCGCGACCTCCCCTGCCATACCGGTGTTGTGTTGTTGAGCGGCAGCGCATCAGCGCTGGGCCGGGTGATGCCGAGCAAGGAAGTGAAATTGATCAAGGCGGACCGAGATGTGTTCGGCATCCATGGCCGCTCGGCCGAGCAACGGGTGGCTCTGGAGCTGCTGCAGGATCCCTCGATCGGCATCATTTCCCTCGGCGGCCGAGCGGGTACGGGCAAGTCGGCGCTGGCGTTGTGCGCGGGACTCGAGGCTGTCTTGGAACGTCAGCAGCACTCCAAGGTCGTGGTGTTCCGTCCCCTGTACGCGGTCGGCGGCCAGGAACTCGGCTACCTGCCGGGGACGGAGGGGGAGAAGATGGCGCCTTGGGCGCAAGCTGTCTTCGACACCTTAGGGGCGCTTACCACGAAGGCAGTCATCGAAGAGGTGCTGGCCCGGGGGTTGCTCGAGGTGCTACCGCTTACTCACATCCGTGGTCGGTCGCTGCACGACGCATTCGTTGTCGTCGACGAGGCGCAGTCCCTGGAACGCAATGTGCTGCTCACCGTTCTGAGCCGGATCGGCCAGGATTCACGCGTAGTTCTGACTCACGACGTAGCGCAACGGGATAACCTACGGGTTGGCCGGCACGATGGCGTGGTTGCGGTTGTGGAGAAGCTCAAGGGTCATCCGCTCTTTGCTCACATCACGCTGAATCGCTCCGAACGGTCGCCCATTGCAGCTCTCGTGACCGAGATGTTAGAAGATGTGGCGGTTTGACCCCTATTCGAGAAAATTAGGCATCGAAAAGATCTCAAGATGATTTCGTTTGGATAACGACATGTGGCATCGTATCCTCCGTGCGTCGACTCGCTCAGCATGCCATAGTCGGGGTTGGCTTCTCAGCGTTAGTCGCAACGGTGGCAGTCGCGGGGCTGAATAGTCCCGGCGGTGAGTCCGCCGCTATCGCAGTGCCAGCCCCAGCAAACGTGATCTCAGCTCCTGCCCCTGCAGCCGCCGTTGACCAGCTTGCCGCTGAACGCGCGGCTGCCAAGGCCCGTGCAAATCGCGCGATCTCACGAGCAAACCTTGTCGCTGCGAAACAGGCAGCTAAGCGCGCCAAGTCCTTGGGACTGGAGACCAAGGCGATAGCCGAGCAGCATGCCAAGATCAAAGCCGAAATTGCGGCTGCCGCCAAGAAGGCTGCGGAGGAAAAGGCTGCCAGGCGGCGAGCGCTCAAGAACCGTGGGTACCAGCCGGGCGTAACCGATCCCAAAGAGATCGCTCGGCAGATCTTGCAGAACAAGTACGGCTACGGCTCGAGTCAGTTCAGCTGCTTCAACAACATCATCATGCGCGAGAGCATGTGGCGGATTAATGCGACAAATCCGAGCTCTGGGGCGTACGGCATCCCGCAAGCTCTGCCGGGCTCAAAGATGGCGACGATCGCCAACGACTGGCGCACCAACCCCGCGACCCAGATCATCTGGGGTATCGAGTACATGAAGGACCGCTACGGCAGTCCGTGTGGAGCATGGGGTTTCAAGTCTTCCAACGGCTGGTACTGAGGACCGACGACGCTAGGACGCAGGCTCAGACCGGTCGGCGCGTCATAGCAAGAACGTCCAGAGCTGAATCGAGTTGCTCCTCGGTCAGCGCGCCGTCTGCGACGTAGCCGTTCTCGATGACGACCTCGCGGATGGTTTTGCTTTCCTTGAGCGCCTGCTTGGCCACGGCAGCAGCGTTCTCGTAGCCGATGTAGCGGTTCAGCGGGGTGACGATTGATGGTGACGACTCGGCAAGAGTCCGACAGTGCTCGACATTCGCCTTGATGCCGATCACGCAACGATCGGCGAGCAACCGGCTCACGTTGGCCAGCAGCTGGATGGACTCCAGCAGGTTACGGGCCATCACGGGAAGCATGACGTTGAGTTCGAAGTGGCCACTCGCGCCCGCGAACGCGACTGCAGCGTCGTTGCCAATCACCTGGGCGGAGACCATCAGTGTCGCCTCGCAGATCACCGGATTGACCTTGCCGGGCATGATCGAGGAGCCTGGCTGCAGGTCAGGTAGCGAGATCTCACCGAGCCCGGCGCGAGGGCCGGATCCCATCCAGCGCAGGTCATTGGCGATCTTGTACAGGCTCACCGCGACGGTCCGCAATACGCCCGAGGTCTCGACCAGTCCGTCCCGGGCGCCCTGCGCCTCGAAATGATCACGTGCCTCGGTCAGCGGCAGACCGGTCTTTTCGGTGATCATGGAGATCACGGACTCGGCGAAGCCCGCTGGAGTATTGATTCCGGTGCCAACCGCGGTTCCACCCAGGGGCAGCTCAGCCACTCTGGGTAGGGCTGCATCCACCCGCTCTATGCCGTAACGGATCTGGGCGGCGTAGCCGCCGAACTCCTGGCCGAGCGTGACCGGGGTGGCGTCCATCAAGTGCGTACGGCCACATTTGACTACTTCAGCGAATTCGGCAGCCTTGAGACTCAACGTCTCTGCCAGGTGGCGCAACGCCGGCTGCAGGCTGTTGACCAGGTGGTACGTCGCGGCAATGTGAATCGCGCTGGGAAAGACATCATTGCTCGACTGTGACGCATTGACGTGATCATTGGGATGCACAGCTTCACCTAGCTGGGCTGTGGCGATGGAAGAGATCACCTCATTGGCATTCATATTGCTCGAGGTGCCTGACCCGGTCTGGAAGACGTCGAGCGGAAACTCGGCATCATGCCGATTCGCCGCGATCTCGCTCGCAGCCTTTGCGATCGCGTCGGCGTATTCCTGGCTCAAGACGCCTAGCTTGGCATTCGTCTTGGCAGCTGCCTCCTTGATCAGCCCGAGGGCGCCGATCAACTCTGAATTGATGGGAACGCCGGAGACCGGAAAGTTCTCGACGGCGCGCTGAGTCTGGGCCTTCCACAAGGCTTTGGCTGGGACCTTCACCTCACCCATCGTGTCCCGCTCGATGCGATGCTCGGCCGCCTCCGTTGGCTGTGTCATGAGCACATTCTTACGTAGCCGTCTGAGCAAAGTTGGCGCCCCGGCGATTCACCTCTCCATTCCCAGTAGCTCGCCGATTGCCCGACGGTCAGACTTGGTGGGGTCTGTGAAGATAAGTGACGTGGCGCGTACCAAGAGGCAGGCGACAGCGGGCGACATGATGCGGTCGCTCGCCCTGATCCTGATCCCCTTGGCAGTGATAACGATCATCTTCACGAACACGCCGGATGACCACCCGGTCAAGGAAGTCGACTGGAAACCGGTGCTGGCCACGGCACGCGAAGAAGCTCCGTTCGAGGTTCTCGCCCCTACCAACCTTCCGAACGGCTGGCGCGCCACGCGGGTCAACTGGGTACCGCAAGGAAAGCCGTACCTGAATGGCGAGGTTTCGCCGCGCAATCTGTGGCAGATCGGATTTCTGACCCCCGATGATGTCTTTGTTGATCTCAATCAGGGCGACGTACGCCCTGAGGAGATGGTTGATCAGCAGTCTCGGGACGGTACACCCGATGGAACGAGCACGGTCGCTGACAAGACCTGGCAACGGCTGATCAGCCCGGATGGCCGGACCAGATCCTTGGTGCTGGTCGGCTCGAACGCCACCACCGTGCTGACGGCAGATCTGCCCTACGAGGCATTGGAGGCGTACGCCTCCACCTTGTCCAGCGGCGGGTAGCTCTCAGTCGGCTGCTGACTTATCCCTCGTTCGGGCAGCGTCGATCTTGGCCTTCGCGCCGTCCAGCCAGGACTGGCACACGGCGGCCAGCTGCTCACCGCGCTCCCACAGGGCCAGCGACTCTTCCAGCGGGACGCCGCCCGACTCGAGCCGTTGCACGATGATGATCAGCTCCTCACGCGCCTGCTCGTAGCTGAGCGCCTCGGGGCTGGCTGTTTGATCCGTCATCCCTCTCCTCGCGGTCTCAGCTCGAGCACCTTGATCATCAGCTGCCCGTCGGCCAGCTGCGCCAAGAGATCATCTTCGGACGTGACCTGGTTCACCGATCGGACCGCGGTGCCTTGCTGATCGAGCAGGATCGAGTAGCCGCGTTCCAAAGTGGCTTGGGGCGACATGGCGCGTACCCGGGCCAGCTGGTGCCCAACGAGGGCAGATTCACGTTCGATCGTCGATCCGATGGCTCGATCGGAACGATGCCTGAGGTCGGCTAGCTGCTCATAACGTCGAGCAAAGGAGCCCGCGGGATCTAGGAGCACCGGTCGAGATCGAAGGGAGTTGAGGAATTCCTGCTGGCGCCCGACCAGCCCGGATACCGCCTGGATCATCCGCTGCCGAGCCTGAGCCACTCGGGCCGCCTCGTCAGCCACATCAGGAACGATGCGTTTGGCCGCGTCAGTCGGTGTCGAGGCGCGGTGATCGGCAACCAGATCAAGGATGGGACTGTCCGATTCATGTCCGATAGCGCTGACGACAGGGGTACGGCAAGCGGCGACGGCTCTGATGAGGCCCTCGTCTGAGAAGGGAAGCAGATCCTCGACCGAACCGCCACCGCGGGCGATCACGATCACGTCAACCTCCGGATGCCGGTCGAGTTGCTCGACGGCGGCAATGATCTGCTCGCAGGCCTGTGGTCCCTGGACCAGTGCATATCGAGTGATGATCCGCACCGCCGGCCAGCGCCGCCGGGCGTTCTCCACAACGTCGCGCTCGGCGGCGCTGCCGGCTCCGGTGACGAGACCAACTGCCCTGGGCAGGAACGGCAGCGACTTCTTCAGCGCCGGAGCGAAGAGTCCCTCGGCCTGAAGCAGGCGCTTGGTCTGCTCCAAGCGGGCGAGCAGACGGCCTTCGCCGATCGGAGTGATGGCATCGCAGGAGAAGACGAAGCGGCCCGAACTCTCGAAGAACGTCGGTTTGATCCGCGCCACCACAGTCGCGCCTTCGGCGAGTGGTCCGGCCGAATCCAGGGTGATTGGTGAGACGGTCGCCGAGACTGAGACCTCCGCCAGCTTGTCGCGCAGAGTCAAGAAGATCGTTCGGGTACCCGAGCGGCGGTTGATTTCGATCAGCTGCGCTTCGACCCATACCGCGCCCAATCGTTCCACCCAACCCCGGACCGCACGTGCGATCACCCGCAGAGGTTGCGGGTGCTCAGGCGAGGATTCCAGGGCCACCCCGCGAGCGTAGTACCGCTCCTCGCCATTGGCTGGTCGAGCCGGAGGAGCGTCTGCAACACCTACACTGACCGGGTGACTCAGAGCGGCCCGGCGATTGCCCCCAGCCCTTCACAGCAGGACCGCCCTAAACGGGTTGTGCTGGCTGCACCCCGTGGCTACTGCGCCGGTGTGGATCGTGCGGTGATCACCGTCGAGAAGGCCTTGGAGAGGTACGGGCCCCCGGTGTATGTCCGCAAGCAGATCGTGCACAACCGACATGTCGTCGAGGGCCTGGAAGAGCGTGGCGCGATCTTCGTCGCAGAGCTGGACGAGGTGCCGCAGGGTTCGACTGTGGTCTTCTCGGCACATGGCGTGTCGCCCGCAGTTCAGCAAGAGGCCAAAGACCGGGGGCTCAAGGCGATTGACGCAACGTGTCCGCTGGTCACCAAGGTGCACCATGAGGCCCGCCGGTTCGCCCGCGACGAGCTCGAGGTCCTGTTGATCGGTCACGCGGGGCACGAGGAGGTCGAAGGGACCACCGGTGAGGCTCCCGAGCACATCACGCTCGTTCAGTCACCTGAGGATGTCGATCGGCTCGAGGTTCGCGATCCATCCCGACTGGCCTGGCTGAGCCAAACCACGCTGAGCGTCGACGAAACATTGGAAACCGTCAACCGGCTCAGGGAGAAGTACCCGCTCCTGCAGGATCCGCCGAGCGATGACATTTGCTACGCGACGCAGAACCGTCAGCTGGCGATCAAACAGATTGCTGCGCAGAGCGATCTGGTCATTGTGGTCGGGTCGGCAAACTCATCCAACTCGGTGCGGCTGGTCGAGGTTGCGCTCGAAGCCGGTGCCAAGGCGTCGTATCGAATCGACAATGCCAGTGAGATCGATCCGGCCTGGCTGGTCGGCGTTGACTCAATCGGTGTCACCAGTGGAGCATCTGTGCCGGATGATCTTGTTCGGGGCGTACTCGACTACCTAGTCGACCAGGGCTTTCCTCAGGCGCGCGAAGAGCGACTTACTGAGGAATCGCTAGTCTTCGCTCTGCCTCCGGAGCTGCGGAAGGACCTTCGTCCAGGGGCTATCAACGATTGATCAAGCTCGGATCCCTGAAAACGCATCGCCAGTAAGCCGCCACGACCTGGAAATGGTCGAACTCAGCTCGCTGGCGTCGCAGATTCAGGGGACTAGGCCCGATCAGCAGGACTGAGCAGTCTCATCAGGTTCCTCAAACGAGCTTTCCTCGATCAACGCTGAGAGATCTGGGTCCGCCCGGTACAACTCAGCCGCCTCAGGCATGGCCGCCGGACGGTGTCGGCTGCCACGGCCGACCATCGGTTCCACTTGGACCGCGTCCTCAACCAGCTCAGCGGCCTGGATCTGTCGTACGGGCTCGTCGATCTGGGTGAGTCCCCGCAGGTCTTTCTCGCTGACTTTCAGGTCACGGAACTTGCGCGCGCGTACCAGCACGGTGCCCTCCACCGTGGCGATCGTCTCGTTGTAGGCATTTACCGAGCCGCGCAGCATCCGGCCCAGTTTGTCGAAGCGGTTGCCCAACAGGCCCAACTTCTCATGCAGCTCGCGACCCAGGCGGAACACTTCATTCGCGCTCTCCGCGAGGGCAGCCTGACGCCACCCGTATGCCACCGCACGCAGCATCCCGATCAGCGTGGTCGGTGTCGCAATCACGACATCGCGGGTCGCAGCGTAGTCGTAGAGATCAGGAATCTGATCAAGAGCGGTGGCGAAGAACATCTCGTTCGGTAAGAAGAGCACCACGAATTCAGGGGTTTCCGCTGCCTTCCAATACTGCTTCGCGGACAGCTGGTCGATGTGGGTCCGGACGTTGCGCGCGTACCGCGCAAGCGCGTCGGCCTTGAGCCGCGGGTCTTCCGTTTCAGCCGCCTCGAGGAACGCGTTGAGCGGGACCTTGGCGTCGACGAATACGTGCTTGCCCTGTGCCAGGTTGACACGCATATCCGGCCGCAGCACGCGGTCGTCGTCCTTGGTGGTGAATTGCAAATCAAAATCGCAGCGCTCGATCATGCCGGCCAGCTCCGCGACCCTTTTGAGCTGCGTCTCTCCCCAGGAGCCGCGGATCTGAGGTTTGCGCAAGGCGTTGACGAGGGCCGCCGTCTCGCGACGCAGTGTTTCGCCTGTTTGCTGAACGTAGCTGACTTGGGAACGCAGCTCCGCCGACATGGCTGCCCGCTCTTTCTCCACTTCGGTGAGGCGCAGGTTGAACCTGTCCAGACTTTCTCGGACCGGAGACATCAGCTGCTCGGTTGCCTTGAGCCTTACGTCGGCCTGGGCGTCGGCGGCCTGACCGTGCCGATCAAGCGTCTCGGCCGAAAGTACCCGGAACTGGTTGATCATGGATTCCCGGTCGGCGGCGATCTCTTTTACTCGATCGAGTGCGGCGTCCCGCTGCGCGATGGCGCTGGCCACGGCTGCCGAAACCTCGGCGGCTGCGGCTTGGGCTGCTAGTGCTTCGCTACGCGCCTCGGCTACGTCGCTGCGCGCCTGGGCCGCTTCCGATCGTGCCTGTGCGGCTTCGGCGCGGGCGTTGGCCGCCTCTCCATGCGATTGCGCGATCAACAACTGAGCGTCCGCGGAGTCAGCGTGCCGGCGGGCGCGAGCGATGGCCCAGCCGGCGAGGGTCCCAAGCGGGATTCCCACCAGCAGGCCGCAGGTCAGCGCAATGACCGTCACACCATCCATGGACACGATCTTGCCTGGGCGCAGCGACAAAAGCCTGGAGGCCGCTCCGCGCAGCAGCCATCTGCGTACGGATCGGACATGCGCCCGGCATTGCCGGCTGGTAGATGATCTAGGTTGGAGCCATGCCTGCCGCGCTCGATCATGTTGCCGATCTTGCTGCCTTCGTGGAGGCGTCGCCGTCTTCCCACCATGGGGCCGCAGAGGGCGCCCGTCGACTCGGCGCAGCAGGATTTGTTGAGCAAGAAGAGTCGGCGGAATGGAGCTCCGAGCCTGGTGGGCACTATGTGGTACGCGACGGCGCACTCATTGCCTGGCGGATCCCCGAAGCCGCAAGATCATTGATGCCGTTCCGGATTCTTGGCTCACACACCGATGCGACCGGCTTCACACTCAAGCCAAGAGCCGACACAGGTGGGTATGGCTGGCAGCAACTGGGCGTTGAGATCTACGGTGCTCCACTGCTCAACTCGTGGCTGGATCGCGAGCTTGGTCTGGCAGGTCGTCTGGTACTCAGCGATGCGAGCACCGTGCTGGTTCGCACCGAAGCGATCATGCGCATTCCTCAGCTGGCCATTCATCTTGATCGCAGCGTGAACGATGAGGGCCTCAGGCTCGACAAGCAGGTGCATACCGCGCCGGTGTGGAGTGTCGGGCATCCGGCCATTCGCATTCTTGATCATGTCGCGGAGGCTGCCGGCTGTGCAGCGGGCGATATTGATGGCTACGACCTTCGGGCGTACGACACCGCAGCCCCGGCGATCTTCGGCCCGCGTCGGGAGTTTTTCGCCTCGGGACG